>PDWI01000276.1_pt1 | contig 81575 bp, 67 predicted proteins | sample 1430891 | NCBI WGS metagenome assembly PDWI01 (sample SAMN01162508, study PRJNA174530) | Oral metagenome, whole genome shotgun sequencing project. | biome: Marine environment; feature: Marine mammal; material: Swab sample of the gingival sulcus; isolation source: swab sample of gingival sulcus... | reverse complement strand
CAGTAATGAAAGAAAAAGCTAAAACCCCAAAAAACAATTGAGTTTTGGTCAAATCATAAAATACGAACTATTTGCCCAAAGGGGTGGGAAAAGTGCGTTGGAGGGGCCCGCGAAGTGAGCTTGCGAACGGAGTGGGAGGATCTCAGTTTTTCGGAACGGTCCTTGATAGCTGCATTGTTCCCGCCACAATGGAACAATCCGAGGGAATGACTTCGTGTTGAATTATCTGTACATTTCCGTCGGCCTGAAAGGCCTGATAGCGGAAACAGTTCAGGTGTCAAGGAGACCGGTCGAAGTTCCGATGCTCTTCCCTTTGGTTAATGCATAAAAAAACATATAACGTCAACACACCAAACAATTTATACTAACTTTAATTTAGAAAATTCTATTTCCCGGGTAACCGGGACAGGAGTGAAGTAATCTGCGTCAACTTGAGTAACAATTGATTGTCCTGCTGTACTGACCGTGATGGGAACCGGACTTTCTGAGTTATGAGTCAAAAAAAAGAATTGCCGGGTTTATAAGGAACAGGCTCAAGCCAGGCATTGTTTCGAGTTCTGTTTTTCGATACAATCGCCTGTGATTGGTTTTGTGCGGGCATTGGCAAAAAATGCGGTCTTTGCCAGCCGAAACCGCTTATTTCGCCCTTTAGTTTCAAGAACGCCGCCATAAAGAGAACACCACCATGAAAATCGCGAGCCGCTTGCTCCTCATCTACTTCTGTTTTTTTGCCCTCCAGTTTTGTTCCAGCGGGAATCAGACCGGACCAGCCAAGGTTCACTGGGATCGGGAGGTATGTCCCCGCTGCCGCATGGCCGTCAGCGACAAGACCTTCTCCACCCAAATAAGAGCCAATTTGCCCGGGAAACGCAGTAAAGTGTATTATTTCGATGATTTTGGCTGTGCCATTTTGTGGCTGGAAGAGCAGGCGTGGAAAAACGAACCAAACATAGAAATCTGGATCAATCACTATCAAACCGGAGAATGGCTGGCAGCTAAAACTTCCCTTTTCGTCAAAGACCAAATAACGCCCATGGATTACCGTCTGGGTGCCATTAATAAAGAAGAGGCCTCGGAGCACGCGGCAGAGGCAACTATTGATTTTGAAGCTGCGGTTCAATACGTTTTCGAGCTGGAAAGGGAAAGAACGGACCCAAGTAACACGCCCGGGAATGGCGATCCCGAGCTTCAACGCAAGCTGGAGACCTGGAATTCCGACAATTACGGTGAATAAAAACCAGCATGGGCATCAACCCGGATTTTCATGTTCCCAAGCACAGGTAAAAAACACCATCAAAAACCTCTGGCATTTTCCAGAACACAAGCACCCTTTTCGCCCTTCACACGTTCTATTTGCCCAGCAGGTTTTTGCGAATTTTGGGGTCTTTCAGGGTTAAGCCCCTCAGCATTCTGAGACGCATCTCCTCGAAAGGGACGAAGTTTTCGCGGTTGTGTTCGTAACCCGCAAAGCCGTATCTCATGGGCGTGTTGTCTATTAACGAGTAGCGAGCTTTTTTGGCGTCAATCCATCGTCCGGTATCCTGGGCGTAAATCCAGATAACCGCCTTTTCCAAATCCAGCTTTTGTTCGTCAATCCACAGGATTGTGCAGCCGACGTCGTCAAAAAGATAGGTTTCACCCTGTTCGTTAATCAATTCAACGGCGTGTTTTAAAGTAAACACATTCATATTGCAAACAGGACAAATGGGCACGCCCAATTCAAAGTCAACGGGCTTCTTTTCCCTGTTGCCCGTTGAAAGGGCTTTGCCCTTGTCGCACGAGAGGGATAAAAGCAATACCGCACACAGAATCATTGTGTTGATGAAACGCGTAATCATTGTCAAAGCCAAACTCCATTTCTAAGGTAAAAGACGGTTGGGTAAAGTGTGATGGCAATCAGGTAAATTGTATTGAACAGAACGGAAGTCACGAACCACTTTGCGGGTGATTCTTTGGTGGCGTATTGTATAACAAAGGAACCGATTCCGAAAAAGGTGCCCGCGAACAGGGTCAAATAGAGAAAATAGCCTACGTAGCAGTAATCGGACTGAAAGAAGCAAAAAGGACAGTTGTGCGTGGGCAATTCATAGATGTAACTGGAAAAAAAGCCGATAATCGACAAAATGGCAATAAGCAGAAACCCCAAATTGGAAAGCGCAAAGAGTGCGGCCCGTCTCAAGAAGAAACAGACCATCAACACCGCGAAAGAACCGTAGAACAAGCCCAGAATAACAGCATCGGGTAACGCCGTAAATGAAGCGATTGGCGATTGACTGACCGCGTTGAAAAGCGTTCCGCAACAACTGACAATAACGTGCGGATCGATGGCTGAAAACATCAGAAATTCCAGTGCAATCTCCGTTTGAAACAGAACAAAAACCAGAAAGAAGAGGGCAAACTTCCGTCGGGTGTAGGGATAGTCGGGGTGTTTCATATCGTAAACGTGAATGGCCAACCAGAATCCGAAGAGATAGAGATTGACTATTTTTAACACGAGCAGATAAACCCCGTAGGGCGTCGCATTGACGACACCCGCGGCACACATGGCACCGGGAATGACATTGGCAACGAGATCCAGAGTGAAAATAAAATAAATAATGAGTGGGAGTTTCAGAGCGAAAAGGAACTTAATCATGGTTGCCACCAGGTAGCTCTGTTTCTCCAGACGATATTGCCCGGTGGATGTGGATTCGAGGTTCCAGTTCTTGACAATCCCGACAGAAAGAAAGAAACACAGAAACCCGAAAAACACAAACAGAACATCCAGCAGCAGGATGGCAATGACATCGGGTGTGGTTAAACTCATTGAATTCTTCCGTTTTTTATAGCTATTTCCCGATCGGAAAAATCCAGGTTATGGAAGACGGGGTCATGGGTAGCGATGATGAGGGTCTTGCCTTCTGCCTTGATTTGCTTCATAAAAGATAAAAAGTTCTGCGTCAGCTTGGCGTCGAGGTTGGCAGTGGGCTCATCGGCCAGGATGATTTTGGGAGCATTGACCAGGGCTCTGCAAATAGCCACCCGCTGTTGTTCCCCACCTGAGAGTTTACCGACTTTGGCTTCTTTCTTCTGAAGAATGGAAAACCGCTCCATAACGGTCTCTGCTTTTTCATTAATTTCCGCCAGGCTCAGGTTGGATGGCAGCAGAGGCGCCGCGATATTGTCAAACACACTCAGGGTGGGAATAAGATTGAATTTTTGAAAAATAAAACCAATGTGGTTGCACCGGTAGAGCGCGGCAAAGTTGTCGGGCAGTTTGGATATGCGCTGATTGTCCACCACGACCTCGCCGCAGGTGGGTTTACTGAGTGCCGCGATCAGAGAGAGAAGTGTGCTTTTCCCGCTGCCGCTGGCTCCTTTCAAGATCAATAATTCGCCCTGTTCCACCGTCAGGTTAATATCCTCCAGGGCAACCAGCTCATTGGCTTGACGCGCGTGAAAGACTTTCTTGACATCCACAACTTGTATCACGATCGAATCACCTCTTCAGCTTCCAGTGTGGCTGCCTTCCAGGAAGGAATAATGGTAGCTGCAATGAAAACGGGAATGGTTACAAAAAACAGAAGTGCCAAAACCTGGCCATCCAGCGCGAATGGCAAGTTGAAATCCGGTTTAAGGGTGGAATAGCCTGTGAAAATATCCCTGAGCAAGGGCGCCTGCAGCAGATAAACATAGGCCAGTGAAAGCACCACCGCCAATAAAAATGATGTCACTGAAATAATGAGTGCTTCGTAGAATTTCACGGCCAGAATATCCGCCATCCTCCACCCAATGGCTTTCAAGATGCCAATTTCCTTCTTCTCTTCGGAACTCAAGCCGCTGGCCTTGTCGTAAATAATGATGAAAAAGGTAAAAATGGCCAAAACAAAGAGTGCCAGAAAGAGTCCGCTCTTGTAGTCAAACAGATTTTGATAACTGACCTTGATATCTTTTTTGGTGATGATGCGTGTATCGGGATAGAGTTCACTGATCTTTAAAACGACGGTATCGATTTCCTCGGGATTGGGTATTTTCACCACCAAATCGGTGGCGAGCCGATCGTCCAGGCCGAAGATCTCCGCCACAAGATCTTGACTCATGACAATCATGTCATTTGATTCCAAACTGGTTGCAGCCTTGAAAACACCTGCTATGGCAACTTTTTTAGTTTCACCATCGGGTTTGACGAAATAGAAGAAATCTTCGTAGTAGTTTTTTTTCAAGATGTCCTCGACACCGGCACCGACGATCATGGAGGGTTGATCGTCTTCGAGTTCGCCTGAAAACCGATCCGCGATGGTGGCCAACGACTTTTTGTATTGGTTTTCATAGATATCGATGCCCATAATACTGAAGTTCACGCCTTCAGGTTCAAAATAATAGTAGCCCCACAGTCTGGGAATCACATCATCAACCCCGTTGATCTCGAGAATGCGATCGGCCCGCTCCATTTCAATATCTCGCTGTTTTCCTGCCACAATTTTCTGAACGATAACCTCCGGTAAGGCCTCCAGGGTGGAATAGAGCTCACTTTTAATGGAAGAGGTGATCAGGAAAACAGAAGAGAGAAGAAAGATCAGCAGCGTAAAAATAACACCCAGGAAGATGTTTTTTGAACCGCGTCTCATTAAGGAGCACATCGCAAATTCAAAGAGTTTACTGTTCAATTTTCATCCTCGATGGTTGTTTATTGACAATGAAAGAAGGGCTGTAGACAAAGGAGGCCGTGAAGAAATCTCTAATTTCCGGGCCTTCGTTAAAGATGGAAAAAGAGTCGCTCAAACTTCTATGGCGAATGGAGCGCGTTTCCCCGGAAAAGGCCAGGTCGGGGAGCGAAACGAGTTGGATGTAAGTGCTTTTTTGTGCGCGCTCTGCTTGATCATGCCCGCTGTTTTGAAGAAGCACGACCTCAAAGATCAGTATAGTGATCAAGCTAAGTGAGATCGCAAAAAACCACCTTGTTTTTTTACCGGTCAAGCTTCACCACTTTTTCGAGTGTAATTTGGTTGAAGGTCAGTATGTCACGGCCTTTGTGATCGTTTAGGAACGTGGCGGCGTCGTGCTTATTCAAAAACGGAATGAGTTCATGACCCATGGGGCCGAGAATATCACTGCCAATCACGTAATAGGCCTGCTTGCCATCGATGGTCTTCTGAGAGTAGTAATCCGTCATCCAGACACAATCCGCTTGACCACTGACGGCTGAAATGGAACTCCATTTCTCAGGCTCGAAATAGAATTTCAGCAGGTCTTTGACACCGTCGAAGGAAAAGTGACCCTGGTGGTCTTTATACTGCAATTGCGCGGCCCATCTTGGATATTTGTACACAAACATGCCGCAAACCGGACATTTTTCATCTTTGGTGATCTTCATACTTGCAATGGACGAAGGTGTATGGCCCATTCTTTTCACTTCCCACAAATAAAGACAAACAGCCTGCAGCTTTTTAGGGTTTAACTCGCCACAGAGTTTTTTGGAAGCAATGTCAGCTTTCAACTCATTAATTTGACGGTACTTTTTGAGATCGATGGATAGATCACACAGACTTTCAAAAACCTTTTTTCCCATGGGATACATCTTCTTCTGCTTTTTTTTGTTGACCATGGCAATGTCGGTTTCCAGCGACTTTTTCGCCGCATCCAGTGCTGTTTTGAAATCGACAACCGTTCCACCCATACTCGCAGCAAAAGCCTCTGCATTTGCCTTCTCTGCGAAAGCGATTTTACTTCTTTTCGCCATCGTTCCCGGCACGTTACTGCCCAGGACATAATAGGCGGCTGCGGCATCGACCAGTTTCTCTCTGGCTGCATCCACAACCTGAATACCCTCCAGAAGGCCAGGCTGCTGATCCATATCTACCAATAGACATCTCATGGAGCAGTACTGTCGGTGTTCCCCGGTGGTCTTATTTTGAGCCGCGTGCGATGTTTTGTAAAACATCTTCAGGTTCATACCGCATACGGGGCACCACATTCTGGCGGCTCCTGTCTGAACCAGTTCAGGCTGGGCACTGGCCTTTTTGTGAAATTCACCGCTGCCGGCCATCACTGCGGGCAGGCCCGTGAAACTAAGCAACAGAATAAGAGAAAAATAGCTTTTAATCATGTATCTCTCCTTACAGCGATCAGTGGTATTCTACAACATTTTGGAGTTATGAGCTAGATTGCTGGAACTATAATCAGGGCCACCCAAGGATAAGAATAAATAGACTTTAAGATAGTTGAGAAAGAACCGTTTCGCAAAGAACACCAGATGTCTGTAGCGCATCACAACATCTCAGCTGTTGGCCTGCAGGTAATCGGCAATCCGGCAGGAGGCCTTTCCGTCCACACGTCCTACCAGCTGTGCTGTGATCTCGCGGCGCTGCTTGTGGAACATGGCAGGCGTGGACAGCTGTTCCCGAACGGTCTTTTTTAACTCTCTGTAGTGCCCGACATGAGCTCCGAGGTGCCGATAATTTTTAATATCCTGGTCCATTCGTCGCTCGAAACGGTAGCGAAGCGGACCTCGATAAGTCCAGCGCAGTTTGAGGAAATCACACCAGATGATGGGCTTATCTAACGCGGCAAACTCAAAGAGCGATGAAGAGGCTTCGCTAATGAGCAAATCCGCCGTTGCCATGAAAGGCAGCAGAGAGTGTTCATCTTTGCGCGCTATATAAACATTCGATGCCTTTCGCCATTCATCGATACGCTCCCGTTGAGCCGCATACCTGGCCTTGGCAATGGAAAAGAAATGGGGTTTCACAATGAGGTTGTATTCAGCAAACTCATCAGGCCAGCTCCTGGGAACCAATTCAAGTGAGCTGGGATAAAAAGTCGGCGCGTAGAGCAGTGTTTTTTTTGATGGATCCAGACCGTTGGCTTGCAGATCAAAGGACGTGAAGTCGCCATTGATCAAGGGATCGAGTTTGGCGAACCCAACCTGGACAAACGTATCCTTGGGATACATTTCCTGCAATTTTTGATATCGGCGATCCCCTTCCACAAACCGAACGTCCATGGGCGTATCGGATTTGGTGTAGTAACTCATTTTCGGCCCCACACCGTGACCCAGTTGAATGCTGCGCGTCTTGCCCGGCAACTGATTCAGCCAGGGATAACTGTTACCAAAGAAAATCCAGTCCGGCGCGTTGTCAACGTAAACGGCCAGAGAGTCTTTTTCACTCTCAATCCATACAGCATCGATGCCTTCAGCTTCTACGACTTGTTGTAGAACATCATTGAAATCTGGATTTCGATACACGCCGAACTTGCATTCAACACCGCGTTTCTTGAGTTCCTTAAAAACCGGCAGGTACTGGGTTGTGTAGTAGAGTTCCTTGACATCAAAAAAAACTTTCATGGTTGGAAAATCTCTTTAAAGTTTTTCAAGCACTTTACGTAAAAGCGTGCTGGAAGTGTGTTCGGTGTAAGGGAGGTAGACAATTTCCACATTGACGGGTTTAAACTGCTCCTCCAGTCGATTCCAGGAATCGGTGCCTTTCCAATCACTGCCTACAAACATGCGATCGAACTTGATATTCTTCCAGGCTTCGAATTTATCCATATTGGTTTGGGGTACCACTTCATCGACGAACTTAATCGCCTCGACAATGGACATGCGTTCGACAAATGGAATAGCTGGCTTCTTTTTCTTTCTTTTGAGGCAGAGCTGATCGGTCGTGACACCGACAATCAGATAGTCACAGCCCATTTTGGCACGCCGAAGAATATTCAGATGGCCTATGTGAAAAAGATCGTAAACGCCCGTTGTGTAACCGATAATTTTATTCATGGTGCTGGATTGGATCCCCCGTATTTATTTGAAAATGCGTTGACGATTTTTGGCGTGCGTGTTGGGTGAATTATGATTCACTGTCCAGATCAAGACCTGCCTGAAAACATCATCATTCTGTCGCATGATCACCATCAGACTCTAACAGAAAGAAGCAGGTAAAACAACGATTTCTATTTTAGAAAACAGCTCATTCTCAATTCTCGCCAATAGAGGAAAGACAGCATGCTTATCCCCTTTTTGCGGTCTGGCATGCAGCAAAATTCCCACCTGAAACCAGATCACTTTTGAACCCACTACCACGTATCTCTAAGAGCGCGCATTTCCAGGAATTTCTCTCTGGAGTACTTGTCACTTTTGGGATCACTTAAATACAAAAACGGATTTCGCTTTCTTTCCTGGCTCAACAAAATGGATTCCTCATGGGTTGAATCGTTTCCCGTATCCATGGAAAGTGACTTGAGAAACCGGGCATTGGCAGCTCGATAATCATGCCCTGGAAGCACCACTAAATGACCGGGCATGCTGGCCAGGACGTTTTTAAACGAGTGGAACAGTGTCTTGACATCGCCACCATTTTTACAATTCCCGCAACCCAGATGAAAGAGTGTGTCGCCGGTTATGAGATAGGTGTCATTCACTTCCAGACACAGCGAGCAGATGGTATGTCCGGGTGTGTACTTCGGTTTAAAGACCATTGTCGCACCAAAGTACAGAGCATTGCCATCTTGAACGGCATGGGTCTGACCGGGCGCATCAGCGTCAGGATGAGCCCAGACCTGGCATTTCCAGCTTTCCAGCAGAGCGCGATTGCCACCCGTATGATCAGCATGCCGATGCGTGTTGATAACCGCTTTTAAGGTTAAACCGCTGGTTTGCAGGTAGTGCGCCACTTCGCCAGCTCGAAAAGGGTCTATGACAACTGCCTCGCCGCTCTGCTGACAGGAAAAGACCGTGGCGTAGTTTTGGTAACTGTTTTTAAAGAAAATGCGTTTCATTTTCACGGCACAACCTCGGATTCCGATCTCGGCATATCATAACACGTTTTATTCTGGAGACTTTCAAGGTCGCGATGAACCTGCTACAATGGGTTGGTATTCAAAACTAAATTAAGGAAAAACGCTATGTCAAGACCTCTTACCATTTTAACAGAAGATGAACAGTTACTTTACGATGCAGTCTACGAGTATGCCTCAGAGGCTATCCAACCTCATATCATGGAGATGGATGAAACACAAACCATGAAGCCGGAATTCATCGAGGAATTCTTTGAGAGCGGTTACATGGGAATAGAAATCCCGGAGGAATACGGTGGACTGGGTGCCAATTTCTTTTCGGCCATCCTGGTCATTGAGGCCCTTTCAAGAGTGGATGCCAGCTGCGGTGTTTTAGTGGATGTGCACAACACCCTGGTCAACAACGCCATCCTTCGCTGGGGCAGTGATGAGCTTAAAGCCAAGTACCTGCCCAGATTGGCCTCCAAGGAATTGGGAGCTTACGGTTTGTCTGAGTCCGTCTCGGGCTCCGATGCCTTTGCGCTTAAAACTACCGCTGTGGATAAAGGCGATCACTACGTTCTCAACGGCAGTAAAATATTCATTACCAATGCCAAAGAAGCCAATATCTTCATCGTCATCGCCAATGCCAATCCGGCATTGGGGTACAAGGGCATTACCGCTTTCGTGGTTGAATCCAGCTTTGAAGGTTTTACGAAGGGGAAAAAAGAAGACAAACTCGGAATCAGAGCCTCTTCCACCATGGAACTCTCCTTCGATGAAATGAAAGTGCCCAAAGAAAACGTTCTTGGTGAAGTGGGTAAAGGTTACAAAGTGGCCATAGAAACGCTGAACGAAGGACGCATCGGAATCGGTGCTCAAATGCTCGGTCTGGCTCGCGGAGCTCTGGATGCCGCCATCGCCTATGCCAAAGAACGCACCCAATTCGGTAAACCCATTGCCAAGTTTCAGGCTGTTGAACATGAAATCGCAAACATGGAATGTGAATGGGAGGCCGCGCGTCTGTTGATCTATAACGCCGCCCGGTTAAAAGACGCTGGCGAGAACTTCATCAAGGAAGCCGCCATTGCCAAGTACAAGGCTTCCCAGATGGCTGAAAACGTGACCTCCAGATCACTGGAACTTTTCGGCGGCTATGGTTTCTCGAAAGAATACCCCGCCGAAAAATTCTTCAGAGATTCCAAAATAGGGAAAATCTATGAGGGTACTTCCTTCATGCAGCTTTCAACCATAGCCAAGATTGTCCTGGGGAAATTTTAAGGCGTTTTAACTCCATCCGGCAGTTGCGGCTCTTCTGTGCGCGGGCAACACCCGCCCAGTGTCAACTGCCGGACTCGGGTTTAGCAGGTTCAGATAACATCCGGTTTAAAGAGGGCTGTTGAAAAGCCTTCTTTTTGACTCATGCCCGCTCTGGAGCGCTTTTCTTTTTTACTCAATGGCAGCAGCGGGCAATGGAACTCGTATCCCTTAGAGCAAAAACGACGAAACCCGAAAAACAGCTCAATCTCTTTTCAGAATTTCAATCAAAGGTACAGGACTTCCGAGGAAAGTTCCCTGACCGAAGTCAACTCCAAATGATTTAATTTCATTCCTGGTTTCTTCGTTTTCAATATGCTCGGCTATGGTTTTGAGATTGAAAACCCCGCTAATATCCGTTACAGCCCGAACCATGGCCCGGTCGAGAGCGGAACAAGTGACATCGTTTACAAAAGCACCGTCAATTTTGATGTAATCCACAGGCAGGTTTTTAATGTAATTGAACGATGAGAACCCCTTCCCGAAATCATCCAGGGCAAAAAGGCAGTTAAATGTTTTCATCTTGTAAATAAAACGCCTTGCCATTTTTAAATTTTTTATGGCGGCAGATTCCGTTATTTCGAAACAAATACAGGATCCTGAAAGAGTGCAATTGGATAGAATGGATATGAGCTTGTCTTGAAAAGATGTACTGTTAATGGACTGCCCTGAAAGATTAATGGTAAAAATGCACTTTTTATCGACTAAGTATGGGTATTTTTCAAGTAAACTGATCGTTCGTTTCACCACCCAAGTGTCAATTTCCGTCATGAGATGTCTTCTCTCAGCCACATTCAAAAAGTCTCCAGGCTCCAGCAGGGAACCTGTATCCTCAAGAATCCTCAAAAGAACTTCATAGTGCAGAGGTTCCTCTTCTCCTTGAAGGGAACAAATAGGCTGAGCGAATAGCACGAAGTTTTGCTCTTTAATGGACTTTTCTATTTGAGCAATCCAGGACCAGCTCTTCCGTCTTTTCACCAGAGATTGATCTTCCGACTCAAGATAGGTAACAATATTTCCACCTTGATCCTTGGACATGTGGCAGGCCATATCACCTTTGGCCAGGAGGAAAGATAGCGATCTTGGAGAATCGATATACAAAACACCAAAGCTGGCACTCACATTGAATTGCTGCCCCTCCCATGAAAAAACTATGTCCTGGATTCGCTGTCTTATATGCTCCGCCTGGCTCTTTATATTGTCTGACGTGGTTTCAACGATGTAAGCGGTAAATGTATCTCCACCAAATCTTCCGATAATGGTTTCTTCGTTAAATTCATTTTGAAGCAAAATGCTTATCTGCTGCAGGAGTCGGTCTCCGGCAAGATGACCGCAAGCATCGTTGATCACTTTTAGACGATCGACATTGAGAAAAATCATTCCCGAAGAAGGCTTTTTACGAACAGTGGTAAATTGCTGCATGATCGCTTCTTCAAATCCACGCCGGTTCAGAAGCCCTGTAAGTGCATCGCGGTGAGCCTGAATCTGGAGCTTGTTTCTCAATTGCAGGTTCTGTTCTGTTCGCAGAGCAATCAGCAACGGCAGAAAGAACACAGTACCCATCAACAACAAGATGATACTGTATTCCATGTAAGAAGAATTAGCCAGAATACCAGCGGCACCTCTGCCTAGAATACTCCAAAAGATAAGAGCTGTCACCATCATTGCAAAGCTTGTAAAGCTTGGCTGAAACCTCATCGCGCTCCAGGTAAGCAGTGCAAGGGGAATGAACCCCATAACAACAGCATGGAGACCAACGCGCTGACTGTAATAATGGAGGACAACGAAAGACAGGATATTGCACAAAACCCAGAGAAACATTTCTTTATTTATCGGAATGCTTAGGTCCAAACCCAGCTTTAAGTGTCTCCTGAAAGATAAAAAGAGCGTGATGAAAGCAGGGGAACAAATCAAGATGCCAAACCAGTTCCCGAGAAACCAGAGAAAAAGCGCGGGGAAAAAGTCGGGCACATGACCTGGGTCCTCAACAGTCAAGTATGTCACGCCTATCAAGGCACTCAACAGGCATATTACCGCACCGATTAAAAGCAGCTTTTTCAAACTGTCAATGGAATTCTGAAACATAACTTCCTTGGGCATGATGTGTTTTTTAAGGGGATCAATTAACCAAGGAACCCCCACATTGACGGCAATTGAAAAAACCAATTGAAGCGGCGAAGCCCTGGACACCAAAAAGTGACCGAGTAAAACACCCCCAAGCAAGGGCAGTATGGCTCGCCTCTTGTAAACAAGATAAGCAGCGACAGCAAGACCAGTAGGAGGCCAGACAGGGGTGATCTCATCGGCAGCATACGTTGTTGAGGCCGCAACCTTAAAGAGAATCAAGTAGGTTGGAACAATTGAGAGCAGTATTAACCTCTCCCAATAGATTAAACTCTTAAAGGTCCATACTTTCATTAAATGTCCTTTCCTGCATTACCTGTTTATCAAATGATTCCTTAAATCGAAAAACGAGATACCTTCATGGGGGCAGTTTGATCATCCATCATTGATATCATGGCCGATTTGCATTCCTTGTAGAGCGGATGACTATGGTCCTGCTGCAAAAAACACAAAATGAAACGGTAATCTTTTAGAGCTGAGCAATAGTTCCTGAGTCCCAGTTGATATATTTGACCGCGTTGAAAATACAGACTGAGATCTTCAGGAAGGAGCTCTATAGCAGAAGACAGAAACGCTATAGCTGAGTGGTAGTTCTCTTGCTGTATGGCATGCTCGACTCGACGTAAAAAGGGCTCTTTAATCTCTTCTTGAGTCAACTTGCTTCCGCGTTTTCCTAATATGAGTTTAAGCATGGCCCTGACATCATTTTCGGTTTATTATTTGGGTGATGTATACATCAAATATGCACCTTTAAGAAAAAAGATTACATGAAGATGAGCACAAAGTGAAGAAAAAAGTACAATAAAGTTTGTACGCTCATTCAGTGGGGTGATCAGCTGAGTCCGAGAAGCAAATATAAGCAAAATTCTTTGTTTGCGTTATCGTGTTTACGATTAAAATCAGCCCGGATCTCACCAGGCCGGGAAAAGCACAACATCGTGTTTCATTTACAAACGGCTTGAGTTAAGATGTGGAAACTCACAAACGAGGTTAATAATGGATAAAAATGGAAATACCGGGATTAAAACGGTGTTTTTAGACAGGGACGGCGTGATTAACAGGCGCATTATGGATGGATATGTTACATGTAAGGAAGAGCTGGAAATCCTGGATGGTGTCCCGCAGGCATTGCGTATCCTTACTGATGCAAAATACAGAATAGTCGTGGTTACAAACCAAAGGGGAATTGCTCTGGGTTTATACAACGCTTCAACTCTTGCACACATACATGACTACCTGAATCAGGTACTTCGTCAATATGGCGTGCGATTAAATGAATTCTATTTTTGTCCGCATGACCGCCAGGAAAACTGCCTTTGCAGAAAACCAAAAGCCGGATTGATCGATCAGGCGAATGAGGTCTCAACGGTTCATTTCAAACACTCATACTTAATTGGAGACAGCGATACAGACCTGCTAGCGGGAAGAGCCCGTCATTTACGTGTCATAAAAATTGGACCAATTGAAACCGTCATCCCTGAAGCCAGGTTTGATAATTTACTGGAAGCGGCAAAAGCCATTGCGGCAGACCAGATTCCAGAATGATCACGGCTTGAAAGCAGTAGAAAAACTGTATTGTGAGAGTTAAATCAATTTGGTACATTGAAAACTCCCAAAGCGATCGTTTCCTTGAGAACCTGATATGTGAAGAGTGTTGATAAAAACATCCAACGCTCGCCGTTTTTTTCACGACAAGCGTTGTTATCAATTCCATATTGGAGCTCTGGGCAAGGGATCGATGAGACAGCCATGTTTCACGACTGTCTTTTCCATAGCATAACCATCGGGATTTTACCCTGCTTTTTTTTACACCATACCTTCGGGATTTTATCATCTCAACAGGACGATGTATGATCATGGCATTGTGTTTGTACCGGTTTGATTTTCTCTTACACCACACCGTGGCAGTGGCCAGGACCGGTGCCCGGCCGACGGTTGATTTGGTTCATCATGTCCAGCAATTCGTTTTGACAGGCTTCCACAGACTCGATCAGCACCGTTTTGCCTGGATAGATGGTGTAGCTTTCTCTGAAAAACTTCGGCGTCACATTGGGCATGATGACATTCGCACCGCAATTGAGCCCTTTAATTCTGGCTTCCATACCGCCAAGAGCCGACAGGGCTGTAGTACCGGGAATGTGGGAGTCGGGTCTTAAAATGCGGCTTAAAGCGATGACTTTACAGGTCATCTCCACGTTGCTGGGAACCTGATCGTCAGGATGAGCCCGGCGCGGCGTCCATCCGGATCCCAGTTTGGTGTCAGGATGCACGAGAAAGGGACCAACACCGATCATTCCCAGGTTGTGCTTGCGGAACAGAATCAAGTCATCGGCCAGGATGTCGAACGTCTGACCAGGGAACCCAATCATGACGCCGCTGCCCACCTGGTAACCCAGCTTTTTTAGCAGAGGCAGCTTGGAGGTGCGCATGCTGAGATCGCCTTTCTTTTGGGGATGAATCGCTCCAAAAAGTTCAGGATGACTGGTTTCAAAGCGCAGTAAATAGCGATCGGCACCGGCTTCTCTCCAGAGTTTCCAATCGCGGGGACTCCTCTCTCCGATTGAAAGTGTCACGGCGCACGGGGTTTCCCGTTTAATGGTCCGAACCACATCGGCCAGCCACTCCCCTTTTATTTGCGAATCTTCGCCTGATTGCAGAACCACTGAACCGTAGTTCATTTGTGAAGAGAGGAGTACCGCTTCCATGATTTGCTCTTTATTCATGCGATAGCGGTGAGCCTTTCTGTTGCCAGCGTGGAGACCACAGTAAGTGCAATGACTGGAACAGTAACTGGATATCTCGATCAACCCTCTCAAGTGAATTTCATTTCCCACATACTGAGCGCGAATGTCATTGGCGTATTGATAAAGCTGCTCTAGTTTCCCGGGATCTGTTTCAACAAGCCAGTCATACACATCGCGCCTGCTCATGTCAGCAGAAAGCATGATCGAGTGCCTCCGTAATTTGAGGGAAAGGACTGAGAGCGCGATCCAGTATGCCGAGACTTTGAGCGATAATGAGACCGTAATTGGAGATAGCGACACCCTGGTTCTGGCAAGCCATAATGCGATTGAGAATTTCCTTGCGATTCCACTTGCAGCCGCCGCATTGAATAACCAGGCTGTATGTTGAAAGATCTTCCGGAAAATCGTGACCCTGGGTGATCTGAAACTCCAAATCGCAACCCGTGTATTGCTTTAGCCAGCGAGGAATTTTTACACGGCCGATGTCTTCCTCTATGGGGTGATGTGAACAGGACTCAGCAATCAGTACGCGATCGCCTGATTGAAGTTGATCGATGTACCTGGCTCCGTGTGCCTGAGTGAGAAGGTCGCCTTTGAAACGCGAAAAGAGGATGGAAAAGCTGGTCAGGGGAACATCTTTCGGCGTATCTTCGGCCACTTTCTGGAACGCCTGAGAATCGGTGACCACCAATTCCGGTTTCTTTTTCAGCATATCCAGAGCCTGAGACAGTTTGCTTTCCTTGACAACCATGCTGATGGCATTGTGATCCAGCGTGTCTCTGATACTCTGAACTTGAGGCATAATCAAGCGGCCGCGCGGGGCTTCCTTGTCGATGGGAACCACAAAGACGACCAGGTCACCGGCTTGAATCAAGTCGCCCAAAATAGGACGATCAACCAGCCATTCCTGCGGGATGCTGTCCAGCATACCCTGGCGTAACTCCAAAATGCCCTCTTGCTGCGGCACGCTTGTTTTGATCATTTTGAGCGATCGCTTTTCAACTTCCCGGCAGAGTTCCGCTGAAGGCTGGTGAAGATCCGATTTATTGTGTACAACCAGAATGGGGACCCCTCTGGATGTGAGTTCATGATAGATCTTGTCTTCAAAGGGACCCCACTCACCATCGGTTACAATTAATCCGAGATCCGTTCTGCGAAAAATTTTCCTGGTCTTCTCCACCCTCAGATTGCCCAGATCACCGTGATCGTCAATGCCAGCCGTATCGATAAATAAAACCGGACCCAACGGCAGAACCTCCATGGGCTTTTCAACCGGATCGGTTGTGGTTCCCGCCCACTTTGACACGATGGAGACATTCTGCCTGGTAAAGGCATTCAACAGGCTGGATTTGCCCACATTCCTGCGACCGAACAAGCCTATGTGGGTTCGAAGCCCTTTGGGTGTTTTACGCATAACGCAATCCTCTCTCTCTTCACTTCAGTGGGTGAGTGACCCAGCTTGTACGGCTCCCGGGAAAAATGTGGTTCTTACATTTTAATTGAAAAAAGTTCTTTTTTATTAACTCTGACAAGTGGCCTCAAAATGAACCGCAGTGCGATACACTTCCAATGTAAATATACCATTTTCTTCCGGTAAAATAACAGATTAATTAGTCAATTTTTATTGCATCCGCTGTCAAATATGCTAGAATCTCTTTGTGAAACGATTCACAACCCACCGTCTTTTATAAATTGAATTGGAGGCTGTTTGGCGATGACGACACTTCCCATTCCAACCATCGAGCGTTTATTCGTTTACCATAAGGTGCTTTCAGGTCTGTTAAAAGAAGGGGCAACCCATTTCTTTTCTTATGACCTGGCCAGGAGAGCCCATAATTCGGCTGCCCAGGTGCGCCGTGATTTGATGTCTTCAGGATGTATCGGTTCTTCGGGAAAGGGCTATAATATTAAACTCACCTTGTCCACATTGAGCATGTTATTGGAAACAGGTACATCCCGCCGTCTTATTGTGGTAGGGCTTGGCAATATTGGTAAAGCAATGATCTCCCATTTTTCTGAAACACATACCGATTTCAGCGTTCAAGCAGCTTTTGACTGTGATACACGCAAAACAGGTCATCCTTTCAAGAACTGTCCCTGTATGAACATTTCTGAACTGGAGCATTATCTCGAGAACAATAAGATCGAACTGGCTGTTTTGGCGGTTCCCGCTTCGGAAGCACAAAGTCTGGCTGATCGGCTCATTAGCGGCGGCGTTGTCGGTATCCTCAATTTTGCACCTGTCAGACTGGCGGTTCCATCCTGGGTATGTGTTGAAGATAATCATATCTCCCTCATATTGAAAAAGATCGCCTTTCTATCGAAACAAAACCAGAAGCAACTTATGGAGAAGCAGGTTTTATAGCATGAAGAAATCCCCTGTCGCCCCCATATCCACCGTCAAAGATCTCTGCCGGGTTTGTTATACCTGTGTAAGAGACTGTCCTGCCAAGGCCATACGGATCACGGGCGGACAAGCCCTTATCATTCACGAACGCTGCATTACCTGTGGTCATTGTGTTGAAGTTTGCCGTCAAAAAGCCAAGAAACCTCTGAATCTCGTCAATCGCGTTATCAAGCTGTTAAAAGGGCCCGACCCCTGTGCCGCCATCATCGCGCCAAGCTTCCCGGCAGAATTTCAGGATCAACCCTATAAAGAAACAGTGGGTCAAATAAGATCGCTTGGCTTTGACAAAGTATGTGAAGTAGCGGCTGGAGCCGATCTGGTAGCGCAGGCACATAAAGAGCTATTGAAAGAAGACAAAAACTACATAGCCACTTCCTGTCCGGCGGTTGTTTCCTTTGTCAAAAAATATCACCCCGGTTTAGTGGAGAAACTGGCTCCCATTGCGTCACCCATGGTCGTGACCGCGCGTTTGTTAAAGGAAATGTATGGGAAGAATCTCAAAATAGTGTTTATGGGGCCCTGCATCGCAAAAAAAAGTGAGTCCTATTGGCCGGAAACCGAAAACGTCATCGACGCGGCCATTACCTTTGTTGAATTAAGGGAGTTGTTGGGCCATTATCCCGATCGCGTCTCTCAAGCTGAACCTTCCATGTTCGATGCCCCTTACCCGGGCAAAGGCGTCTTGTTTCCCATTGGCGGAGGCATGCTTCAAACAGCTGGTATACAGGAAGACTTGCTCAGCAAAGACGTACTGGCAACCTCCGGCAAGGCCAATTTCGTTCAAGCCATCCACGAATTTGACGAAGGCAGTCTGGATGTCAAGCTACTGGAAGTCCTGTGCTGTGACGGCTGCATCATGGGTCCGGGCATGTCCAGCAAAGGCTCGCTTTTCGGTCGAAGAGGTGTGTTGAGATCTTATGCCGTGGAGCGTCTGAACGAGGAAGAAGGTCGCGAGCAAACACTGCCCAAAGTGCAATTGGGAATTACCTTTAACCCCGACGATCGCAGACTGCCTCTGCCCTCCAAAAGAGAAATCGATAAAGTACTGGAACACATGGGCAAAACCCGCCCGGAAGATGAGCTGGACTGCGGTGCCTGCGGTTACGTTACCTGTCGTGAACATGCCGTTGCCATTTTAAAAGGCTTAGCTGAAACAGAGATGTGTCTTCCCTTTACCATTGACAGATTAAAGAGCTCACTGGATGATCTCAACGTCAGTCACCACGAGCTGGAAGAAGCCCAGCAGGCTCTTTTAAACGCGGAAAAACTGGCCAGTATGGGCCAGCTCTCCGCCGGCATTGCCCATGAAATTAACAACCCGCTGGGTGTCATCTTACTCTACGGGAAACTGGTTCTGGATGAAATGGATCCGGAATCGGAAAACAGGGAAGATCTGGAGATGATTATCGAGCAGGCCGAGCGTTGCAAAACCATTGTCTCCGGGCTGCTCAATTTTGCCAGGAAGAATAAAGTCTCTCATCAGCTTGTGAACATCTGTGATCTGATCGATAACTGCAGCAGAGCTTTCCAGATACCCGACCACATTCAGCTGGTCATTCAACACGAATTAAAAGATCCGATGGTGGAGGTGGATCCCGATCAGATGGTTCAGGTACTGACCAACCTGGTTAAAAACTCCAAGGAGGCCATTGGCGAAAGCGGGACCATTTGTATACGCACCACGGAACACGACACCAAGTTTCACATTGAAGTACAGGACAACGGTTCCGGCATACCCGAGAATGTCATTAAAAAGATATTTGAACCCCTTTTCACGACGAAAAAGATTGGCAAAGGAACGGGTCTCGGGCTGGCTGTGATTTACGGCATCATCAAAATGCATAAAGGTCAGATAACCGTGACATCCAATGACGATCCTGAACAGGGGCCAACCGGTACCACGTTCCGGGTCGTTTTACCCAGAAGAAACTCCAATTCAGTTCTCAAGGGACACAATGGCCTATTGACCGGAAGGGAGGTCGTATGAGTCGTTTAAAGCTTTTAATCGTCGACGATGAGCCTGGGATGAGGAAAGGCGCGGCACGTGTGCTGAAAAAGCACAAAGTACGAATGCCTAAAACCGATGAATACATTGAGTTCGACATCTCCACGGCGGAAGACGGCAAAACCACCTGGGAACAATTGGACAACGGCAAGTTCGATCTGCTCATGCTCGACTACAAACTGCCGGACACCACAGGCCTCGAAATTCTGCAAAAGCTGCAGAATATGAAAGGAAAGCCCATGACCGTGATGATGACGGCCTATGCCTCGCTGGAAGTGGCTGTCAGCGCCACAAAAAACGGCGCTTTTGACTTTCTCGCGAAACCGTTCAGCCCGGAAGAATTGAGATCCGTCATCACGAAAGCCACTCACTCGCTGGTATCCATGCGAAAAGCCCAGCAACTGGCAGAGGAGAAGAAACGCATGCGTTTCCAGTTCCTCTCGGTCCTTTCTCACGAACTCAAAGCGCCCCTGGCGGCTGTGGAAGGCTACCTTTACAGCATGAGAGATCACGCGCTTGGCGACGACTTGAAAATGTACGATAAATGCATCAGGCGCTCGCTGGTGCGCGTTGAAGGCATGAGGAAGCTCATTTTCGACCTGCTGGATTTAACGAGAATTGAATCGGGGCAGAAACGACGGGATCTTCAGCAAGTCAAGATCATGGAAGCCATTGAAATGGCTGTCGAAACCGTGGCCAACAAGGCCGAAGAGCGGGGCATTGATATTCACATCGATGGCGACGAGAACCTCACCATGCACGCCGATATCAATGAATTGGGGATCATTGCCAACAACCTGATCACCAATGCCGTCAAGTACAATAAAGACGGTGGTTCCGTAAATATCACGCTCCAACTCGAGGACGATTTCGTTGTACTGAAAGTAGCAGACACAGGCTACGGCATGACACCAGAAGAAAAAGACAGGCTTTTTGGGGAGTTTGTCCGCATTAGAAACGAACAGACCCGCGGCATAGAAGGCAGCGGTCTTGGTCTTTCCATACTTAAAAAGCTAACGCGTCTATACGGCGGAAAAATTGATGTTAAAAGCCAGAAAGACATTGGCAGTACCTTCACGGTGTATTTAAAAAATGAAATAAAAACAGAGGATGATTTATGCGAGGATCTTCACCTGACTCAACTGTAAAGAAAAAAAGGTTTAAAAATCACATCCTTTCGGAATCCTACAAACCGTTTATTCCCGAAGCGCGCATTGAAGAGTTAATGGCAACGGTGAACCCCTCACCTCAACAAGTGAGAGATGTACTGCAAAAGAGCATGGAACTCCAACCTCTCGGCATTGAAGAAACGGCTGTCCTGGTCAATGTCAAGGATCTCGCCTTAAAAGAGGAAATCTGGCAAACCGCAAAAGAGCTCAAAAAGAAGGTCTACGGCAACCGTATTGTTTTATTCGCACCCCTTTATGTCGGCAGTTATTGTGTCAATGACTGTACCTACTGCTCATTTCGTATCAGCAATAAAAGTGCCTTCCGCAAAACACTGACCCATGAAGAGCTGGTTTCACAGGTTGAATCCCTTGAGGACATGGGTCACAAACGGCTCATTCTGGTTTTTGGTGAGCACCGAACATACGATCCGGGTTTCATCGCGGACACCGTTCAAACGGTTTACGACATTAAAAAGGGCATGGGAAGCATCAGGCGGGTCAACATCAACGCGGCACCTCTGGATGTCAAGGGTTTTAAACGCATCCACGATGCCGAAATAGGAACCTATCAGATTTTCCAGGAAACCTACCATCGCCCCACCTACAAGCTGGTTCATCCTGAATACACGCAAAAAGGCGATTACGACTATCGCATCGACGGTTTGAGCAGAGCCTTTACGGCCGGCTGTGACGATATGGGTCTGGGTGTCCTGTTCGGTCTCTACGATTGGCGGTTTGAAGTTTTGGCGCTAATTGCCCACTCCACTCACCTGCACGAACACTTCGGTGTGGGACCGCACACCCTGAGTTTCCCGCGCATGCAGCCCGCCTTTGGAACCGCTTTCAACCCGAATTACCTGGTAAGCGACGAGGAATTCAAACACCTCGTCGCCGTTTTGAGGTTGGCAGTCCCCTATGCCGGCATGATTCTCACGGCCCGGGAAAAGCCGGAAATACGCAGGGAAATCATGTCTTATGGTGTCTCTCAAATTGATGCCGGAACGCGCCTGGAAATTGGCGGTTACACCTCTGAAAACAAAGATCAGAACGTGGAGCAGGAACAATTCGAGTTGGGCGACATGCGCCCCATGGACGAGGTCATGCGGGAATTGCTGCACGACGGCTACCTGCCCAGTTTCTGTACCTCTTGTTACCGGCAAGGCCGCACCGGAAAGCAGTTCATGGAGTTTGCCATTCCGGGATTTATTGAAAAGTTCTGTACACCCAATGGTCTGTTGACTTTACTGGAGTACCTGGAAGATTACGCTTCAGATAAAACCAAAAGAGTGGGTCTGCAATGCCTCGAACGGGAACTGGCTCAGCTTGACAATTCCTCAGCCATAAAAGCCAAGGTAATCAAAAGAATGAAGCAAATTTCAGACGACGGCGTGCGGGACCTTTACTTTTAGAAAGACCAGCTGGGTACCCCAAGCTGCTTTCATAACATCTTTTTATTCAACTACCCTTCCATACCCCAGAAGCCCCGGGAGAAAACGCTACATGGAAAGTGCGTGTTGTTCCAACAGCGCTGCGAGATTGTGATCGCGGATAACCTCAACCTCATTGAGAATAACGTGAAAGAAGTGCTTTTTGGCTGGCTTTAACATTCGCACGGGATAGTGCTTACCTTTCCAACAAAAAGGTGCATCGGGAGTGATCAGATTGGCATTGGATGCGTACACAATCAGGTTCTGGTCGTCCGGACACTGAACCAAAGCCGTTGAGTGAAAGACCGTATAAATGGTTTTTAACTGTTCACGCCAGATACTGTTGGCTTCCGCGCTCCACAAATTGAAGCTGATGACGCCTCCCGGACGGAGTAAAGCCTTGAGTGCCTGCATGAATTCTGTGGTCATCAGGTGTGGCGGGATGGATGTCGAGGAATAACAATCGACGAAAATGGAATCATAACGTTGGCTCGTCCTTTCACAGTACGCACGAAAATCATTCAGAATAACAGGCTCTTGTTTGGGAAACTGGAAGTAATTTTGAGCTAGTTCTACCATTCTGGAATCGTTTTCAATGATATCGAGCTGAAAGTCCCTGCCCCATCTCGCCCGACTGGCGTGATAAAGACCAGCAGCACCGAGGCCGCCCATACACATCGAGTGGATGTCCTGCTTCCAATAGGCCATCCCTTCCAGCATGAGACCAATATACTCAAGAACGGGATCTGAAACACGATCTAAATACAGCTCACCTTGTATGCTGTGCTCAAAATACAGGTATCGAATTCGCTGGGGAAGAGCATCCACAATGCGAATATGAGAAACGTCATCCAACGCTTCAAAGACCAGTTCTCTACGACTATCGCCTGTGTGTTCGATCACCGCCTCCTTTTCTTCAACCATTTTTCAGGGTCTTCCGCTTTGGTACCTTCTCTAATTTCAAAATGAAGGAATGGACCTTCAAGCGATCCAGAGTCACCGGAAATGGCTATTTGCTGATTTCGCTCTACGATCTCGCCTTTGGTCACCATCAGAGTGTCGTTGTGAGCGTAGAAGGTGATGTACTGATTTCCGTGATCTAGAATAACCAGATTGCCATAACTTTTGAACCAATCAGCATAAATGACTTTCCCGCCGTACACCGCCTTGACAGACTGGCCCTTTTTGAGTCCGATATCAATGCCGTTCATTTTCCTCTTAGTGGAAAATTGTGAATCCCTGAAAACCCCAAAATGCCTGAGCAGGATACCCTTTACAGGCCAATCCAGCCTGCCCTTGTAATGCGTAATGGGAATATGAGGGAGTTCCCCCGTTAGCTGTTCTCCACTCTGCAATTTCCCTATCAGTTCGGACAATGCCCTTTTCTCTTCTGCCAGCCTCTTCAGAAGTTGTTTTCGCTCTTTCGATTTATTAAATAAAACAGCTATTTCCACTTTGCGTTTTTTTAGAATGTCGTTGAGTTCTTTCTTTTTTTCTTCCAACTGCGTCAATCTCTCATTTTCCTGGTTTTCGAGATCAACCAACTCCTCTTCAGCTGTCTGCAACTGTTTTTTGTATTTGAGGAAATCAAAAAAAAGAGCTTTGTCCTTTTTGGTCATATGTTCGATGTAATACATGGAAGAAACGAGATCTTCCAGTTCGTTTTTTTGAAGGAGTGCCTGAGTATAGCCCAGAGGCCCCTTTTTATAGAGTGCACGGAGTCTTTTAGAAAGTTGCTCTTCAACTTGAATAATTTTTTCTCTCACAACCTCCTGGTTCTGCTTGTTCTGCTGCATCTTAGTCTGCACCAGTTTGAGCTGCAACGTCACTTTCTCCTTTTCCTGACCTAAACGCGCTCTTTCAAGTTCAATGGCTGGAAGGCGGTTCATCAGTTCCTGTTTGCGTGTCTGCGCCTGTTTTTCTCTTTTAGTCAACCGCTGCAGCTGGGCATCGATCAGATCAATATGACTCCGAAGCTCTTCAATCTCCGAAGTCATCTCACTGTTTAACAAGATACACAAACAGATGCAAGAAACTATCAAATTCAGACCTCTGAATCAAAATGGGTCATATTGACAAACTGCTTGTAACGGTTGGCGATACCTCTTTGATTGAGTTCCACCAAACGATCCACGGAGAATGCCTCCACCGTATGAGAGCCCATAATACTGCCATAGACAACCGCTTTCTTCAGCGTTTCCCAATCGGTTTTACCCGCCGATGCCAGATACCCGACATAGCCTCCGGCAAATGAATCTCCCGCACCGGTTGGATCCACCACGTTACAGAAGGGAAAAGCGGGCGCGATAAACACCTTATCCTGGTGAATCAGCATGGCACCGTGCTCACCCTTCTTAATGCAAAGCGTCGTCGGACCCATTTCACGTATCACCTTGGCGGCTTCCATTAAGTTCTCTTTCCCGCCAAGCATTTTAGCTTCGGAATCATTGATAAGAAGGTGGTCAACCCTTTTCAGAACTTGAAGCAAGGCCGGTTTGGCCGTGGAAATCCAGAGATTCATAGAATCCAGAATGACCATTTTGGGTTGATTCATCTGGTCCAGTACCTGGCTTTGAAGTTCAGGGGCTATATTACCCAGGAAAACAACTTCCGTGTCTTTGTAAGATTCAGGAATTTCCGGACTGAATGTTTCAAACACGTTGAGCTGCGTTTCATGAGTGATGCGGTCATTCCAATTTGCAAGATACTCCCCTTTCCAGAAAAAGGTTTTACCGGCTTTTCTTTCGAGTCCATCCAGGTTGATGTTGTGGGATGTCATAATATCGGCATCTTTTTGGTCAAAATCCTCGCCCACAACGGCCACAAGATTCACAGCCGAGAAATGCTGGGCAGCGAGTGAAAAATAAACCACAGAACCGCCCAGTGAACGTTTGCGTTCTGCGTAAGGTGTAATGATGTGGTCATAAGCCACTGATCCGACAGTAAGTATCGACATTTAATCCTCCATGTATTTCCCGATGATAGGGATCAGTTCACTCTTCCGTTTATTGGGAATCGCGGATTGGGGTGTGAGAATGGCGAATTTAAGCGCTGAGTGTATGGGATTTTCCCGACTTAAATCCAGTTCTTCCAATGCGAGTTTAATGGTCTCGATGGCTGCATTGGCGTTTTGCTTCAAGATAGCCAATACGCTTTCAACAGTCACCGATTCTTCCTTTTCGTGCCAGCAGTCGTAATCTGTCACCATCGCGATACTCGCATAGGCTATCTCAGCCTCGCGAGCCAATTTGGCTTCCTGGAGGTTCGTCATGCCAATTACATCGGCATCCCAGGAACGGTACATCATCGATTCCGCCTTAGTGGAAAACTGCGGCCCTTCCATGCAGAGGTATGTTCCGCCGTTGTGCAATTGCACACCTGCTTTCCGGCCCGCCTTGAATAAAACGCCTCTTAAATAAGGGCAGATGGGTTCCGCAAATTCAACATGAGCGGCCAGACCTTCTCCAAAAAAAGTATCTAAGCGATGCCGTGTGCGATCGATAAATTGATCGGGTAGAACGAAGTGCTTTGGCCGGTACCGCTCTCTCAGCGAGCCGACCGCACTTGCCGAAATGATGTACTTGACACCGAGTTTTTTCATAGCGAAGATATTCGCGCGATAGTTGATTTCGTGCGGTAAAAGAGTATGTTGACGATTGTGACGCGCTAAAAACGCCACTTTTTTACCCGACAGGATTCCGATGGCAAAATGGTCAGACGGCTCACCAAAAGGTGTCTCCACAGCCACCTCTTCCACTTTGGAGAAACCATGGGCTTGATAAAGGCCACTGCCTCCAATGATTCCAACATCAGCTTGAGTCATTTGTTCTCCTTCTTCTTTTTCCGGGTTTCACTGTCGTGAAACTCATTTTTTGATTCATTTAGTGAGGATAGCGATTGGCGAGGAACTTAAAAACAGCGCGCAGCGCATTGGCTTCAGCACCTTTTGGGAATCCGGGCATGGCACTGTTGCGCCAACCGAAAATATCAAAATGCACCCAGTTTTTCGCTGGCTTCACAAACTCATAGAGAAAAAGAGCAGCCGTAATGGAACCCGCTAAAGGTGAGCTGGAGACATTGCTCAAGTCGGCAATATCACTTTTGAGAGATTTTCGATAAGGACCCCACAGCGGCATTTGCCACAAGGGATCACCTACAATCTCTGCGGCACGAAACAACTCATGTGCGATTTTAGAATCGGGAGTGTAGAATGGGGGCAAATCCTGACCGAGAGCCACTCTGGCAGCACCGGTTAAAGTGGAAAAATCCAAAATTAAATCGGGCTCTTCTTCAGCGGCACAAGTCAACGCATCGCAAAGAATAAGTCTGCCTTCCGCATCGGTATTACCCACTTCCACTGTTATCTTCTTCCTGGTTTCGAGAACATCTCCAGGTCGGTAGGCACGCATGCCAGGTGAATTTTCTACTGCCGGAATTAAAAGTCTCAGGTTGACGGGCAGTTTCTCAGCCATAATTAACGATGCCAGAGCCAAAGAAACAGCTCCTCCACCCATGTCCTTTTTCATGTTACGCATCCCGGCGGCCGGTTTCAAGTTCAATCCGCCGGTATCAAAAACAACCCCCTTTCCGACCAGAGTGAGTTTGGGATGATCCTTTTGACCCCATCGCAGATCCATTAAAACAGGCGCGCGTTCACTGCCCTTTCCCACCGCATAAACTGCCGGAAAGCCCTCCAGCAACAAGTCTTCTCCGCGAACTGTTCTCAGCTGTGCCTGGAACCTGTTGGCTACTTCAGCAGCCTGCCTGACTAAATCTTCAGGGCCCATATCACTGGCAGGTGTGTTAATAAGGTCCCTTGCCAGTACAACCGAATTCAAACTGTTTTGCCAAAACTCAGTGGGTGCCTCTTCCGGGACGAGCAATATTTTTTTCAGGGGTTCTTTTTTTTCTTTCTTGTACCGGTCAAATTCATACCGGCCCAAGCCCCAGCCCAAACCAGCCTGATACCACTTGTCATCGGGCCAGCCCTCGGGCTTGTAGGTTCCTTCTGGAAGCGAACTCGACAGTTTTGCAAACAAGGTGATCCAGTTTCGAGGATCTTCATCTTTGAAAGAGGTGCCTGCGTATATTGTTTCTATTTGGCCTTTCTGATCTATGGTCTTGAGAATTTGACCGCCTTTGCCGGAAAAATCAGCGATCGTGGCTTCATTTTCTAATTTAACACCCTTCGCCATCTCTTTCCAGGACTGAATATCGACAAAAACGATGGGCCGGACAGAAGTTTCTTTTTGATTTTTAGTGAATAATTTCATCATTCCCCCTGAATAAGATCCTTTCCGTTCTATTCTAGCTTATTTAAAGGATAACCGATTGTGAATTATCCCAAAAAGTGCAGAACAGGGATTGCGTTATGAAATTGGACCGGCACTGATTTCACAAATTATGAAAGGCAACCGCCCTTTCAACGTGGTCTTTGTGATCTCCTTCGTTTACAATAAGAAGGACAAGGCCATCCTTTGCCTTCGTATTGGTCATTAAATAAGAAGAATGCGGTGGCGGCGTGGGGGTCTTTCCATTCTAATGATATATCTTGATATCTCGCTCCGCTCAAACTGCGTTTTTCGCGCTAAAGTGAGGTTCTTGTGACAATCCCCCTGATCCTGCTCGTTACCTTCCCCCTTTCCATCTCACAGAATTTGGAAATTGTTTCTATTCCGAAGCAAACCATCCAGCTCGATTCCATACCTCCAACACCTCTTCCAGCTGAACTCGATTTTGAAATCAAGGGCTACCGACATCATCTTGACAAGACCTGCATCATTGGCCATGTTCTGCGTGTCAAAGATTCCTTTTTTGTCAGCTACCCTCAATTGAGTCTTGTCGTTAGATATTCTTCAGATAACCAGCCGACGCTTCTTTTCGGACCGGAAATAAAAGGAGGCAACGGTCTGCCGCTTCACATGCCTAACACGATGATGGCAATGGACGGAGAGCTACATATTGCCGATATGCTGGACAGTCAAATTTTCATAACTGATTTCAATGGAGAGCTGAAGGACTACGATCAACTCAAAAAAATCAGAAACCCTGTTCCTGTACCACCCTGGCACACAAAGACGGGAAAAAAAGAACGTCGTTACCTGGTTATTGATCACCATCAGCCGCAACTCCTGAGACGCCTGGACTCAAAAGGAAAAACACGGGTTCACTATGCCTTTGGCCCCAACTCGCATAGTCGGAAAAGCGATCCAGCCGATTGGGGATTCAGAGGAGCAGCTTGCGTCACCACTGATTGGGATATGGTTTTCGCTGCTTTCTCCAACCCCGTTATCTGGCATTTTGACAAACACACAGCGGTTCTGAAAAAGATCGTTTTAACGTCATCAGAATTCTGCGATTCTATAAGTATTCCCGTGCGAAGGGGCTTCGAGGGTTATCCCACACCTCAAGACCCCATTAAAGACATTCACCTTGAGGGCAACACCTACTGGGTTCTGCTTGAGTTAAAAAAGCAAGCCCTGATGTTAGTTGTGGACGAGAAGCACGAGAAACTCTTTCAACTGGATAGAAATTACGATGGATTTTGTCTATCCCCGCCTTACCTCACACTCTACAATCGATGGCAGGGAATTATCAGGAGCTTCAAGCTAAAATGACGTGGTTCAAGGCGGCGACACTGGATCAGCTGAAGGAAAGAAAGAAGGCACTTGTTTGCATTCAAGGCTTGGACATTCTAATCGTTTACGATTCGGGTACAGTCCATGCCCTGGAAAATATCTGTAGCCATGAAGACGCTTCTCTTTTCGAGGGCTGCATTGAGGGCGATGACATTCTCTGCCCCCTTCATTCGTGGCGATTCAACTACAAAACCGGTTCCTGTCTTACAGGTGATGATTTTGATCTACCTGTATACAAGACAAAGATTGTAAACAACACCATCTGGGTAGACGTTGAGGAGTGAGCCGCGGTTCCCATTGGATACCGATGTGGAATGCCGGCGATTTACAAAAGGTTAACCTGCCAAGCATAACAACCAACCGTACTGGATAATCAAGAACATGAAAAAACCCACAGTCGTTAAACTGTGGGTTTCTATTTCTTTAAGTCGATATAAATGGATCAATAAAGCTTAAAGTTGAGGCATTCACACCTCGTGGGATTATTCAAAACGCTTCATATGCTGGCGCTCTTTTCGCAGCTTCTTGAGCAGTTTCTTACGGGCTTCCAGTGAAGCACGTCTCTTCTCCTCAGAAGGTTTGACAAAATGTTTGCGTTTCTTGATCTCAAAAAACAGACCAGCGCGTTCACACTTTCGCTTGAATTGCTTAAGTGCCTTGTCAATAGGATCGTTGCTGTTGACGTGAATAAGCGGCATGAATAACTTCACCACCTTTCTTTGAATAGTTTTCAATCGTGAGCATTCACAAACTGAAACATGGCATTCTATCAAAATGCAACAGTGATGACTAGAAAATAACGCGCTTAGATCGAAATTCATCCCTTTATCAGTGTGTCAAAGGGTTCTCAGAGTCGGAGAACGGGCTTTTACAGCAACTTCTTTTCCCGCCTTTAAAGCTTATCCACTCTATGAAGAGGCTTTTTTAAAAAAAAATCAGGAATACTCTTCTCTCATCTCTTTTCTGACAATAATGTCTTTACCGGAGATAGTAATAAAACGACTTTTATTGAGTTCACTGATCATTCTTGAAACTGTTTCTCTGGAGGTGCCAACCATACTGGCAATTTCCTGATGAGTGGGCCGCCTGAAAACAACGCTTCCATCGAGTAGTTTGACACCCTCCTTTTCAGCCATATCCAGCATTAATTTTGCAATGCGGCCAAGTACATCGAGAAGGGCCAGGCTTTTGATCTGATCGTTTGCATGTCGCAGTCGTTTAGAGAGAATGGACATAAACTTTTTCATCATTTGACCGTTGGTCTCCAACAGGGTCAGGAAATCGTTTCGATGCAGAATCAGGACTGTCGTTTGTTCAACAGCGGTGACGTTGGCAGATCTTGGCTCATCGTCCACGAGGGCCAGTTCACCGAAGAACTCGCCTGGACCAAGAAAGGATAGAATGACTTCTTTGCCATCCTGCCCTTCTGCGGTTACTTTTACTTTTCCGTTCAGGATGAGAAAAAACGACTCCCCTGAGTCATTCTCGTGAACCAATATGCGGTCTTTGCTGTATTCACGTCTGCTTGTCAATTTGAGGATTCGTTCAAGATCCTCTTTCTCGAAACCATCGAATAGCGGTACACTGCTAAAAAATTCTAAATCCATTTTCTACCTCCAGAAGATCACTCCTGAATCCAGTTTAGCTGACTCTCGTCTTTTGTGGGTCTTTTTCCGTACCCTTTGTCACCTGTTACGACACGATAACTGCCAGCGGGGGGTTGCAATTAATTTATGTCTCACGGATATAAGGTTTACTTCAAAACTACACATAAGATATCGATTTGCCAATCTGGGACTGACTCCCAAAAGACTCATCTTGTCTCTATCTGTTGCATTGGTTTGTTAGCTGATTCCATAACTCGTACAGCTTAGCTCAATCCAAGGAGAAATGCATCCGATTTTTTAGGAATTTTGCCGGGGTCATTGAAGAAATAGCGTGTTTAAAGATGAGCTGGTCCTGTCTGTTCGCCAACTCGAGGAGAATGGTAAAGCGATCAAAATTTCGAACACGGCCAATTATTTTTTTGCCATTTGTGAAAAATACCGCAAGGATTATTTTTTCCTTTCTTGCCTTGTTGAGATAATCATCTTGAATATTGATGTTTGTTGACTCATTTGACTTTTCTGGCATGGCGACGATTCCTCCCTAAGATTTATGCGATCCATTTTCCAAAAATTCCACGATGCACTTGTAGACGTCCCGCTGATTGTATCGCATTTCGTCCTGGATTTCAATCCATTCTATATTAGAAAAGGTCTGAAACCAAGTCATTTGTCTTTTGGCGTATTTTCTCGTAGCGGCATCAACGAGCTCAATAGCGTCAGAGTGAGTTGCTATTTTTCCATCGAGATATCGAAAAAAAATGCCGTATCCTATGGGACCTCTCTCTTCAACAAATCGTCGCAATCCTTTTTTATTTAAAAAGCTAACCTCATCCAGCCATCCTTCAAGCACCATCCTGTTGAGTCTTTCGGTTATTCGCCGGCGCAGCAGAGCGCGCGGGCGCCTGACTCCAAGCGTTAGAACAGGAGCAGAAGAGGCCCCTGACCGGCCTGTATCCCAAAAGTCTCTGATAGATTTTCCTGTCAGGAGGCGTACTTCGAGGAAACGCTGAATACGCTGTCTATCATTTGGGTGCAGGGTAGTGGCCACATTAGGGTCCAGTTTTTGAAGCAATCTGTAGAGTGACAACAAACCCTTTTCCTCTATTCTCCTGTTCAGCCTTTGGCGAATGGAGGGCGGAGTTTGAGGGACCGCAGAAATACCTTCCATGAACAATTTGTAATAGAGTCCTGTTCCGCCGATCAAAAGCGGAATCTTTCCTTTCTTTTGAATGCGGCTTATGGTGTTCCTGCACTCACGGAGCCATCGAAAGGATGAGTAGTCCTCCCTGATGCTGACATGTCCAAAAAGATGGTGTGGAACCAGTACTCTTTCTGACTGTTTAGGTGCTGTATTTCCTATTTTCAACTCACTGTAAACTTGCATGGAGTCCATACAAACAAGTTCTGTGGGAAACATGCCGGCAAGATCGAGTGCAATGGAAGACTTTCCAGAACCTGTTGGTCCCAACAAGACAATTACAGGATCTTTTTTAAACACCACAGCACCACGAGAAAACACAGGAAAACGATCCAGCGTTTGAGAAACAGAATTTGCTGATCAGGTTCCCCTTTTTTCACCATTTTTCTTGCATTTCTTGAATTTGTTTGAGGGCAATTGTTTCCTGGTCTGTTCCAAGAGTGCGCTTGAGTGCCAGAATACCGGAGTAGAGATATTCCTCAAGGGCTTCCTGTAGGGCACTATCCAAAAAGTCGGGTGCAATGGGTGCTTTTTCCAGGTTGGAAACCAGTTTCGGGGCATTTAAGGTTCCATCATCATTAACATCTACAAGGCCAAATACCGCTTCTTGAGCGATTTGAACGTCTTTGTAGTATTTTTTCAAGAGTGTGTGAGCGACATGCCCCATATGCTGAGCAAGAAAGCGATGAATATAAGCATAGATTTCATTGTAATGTTCAACCATCTGTTCGCGTTTGGTTACATGGGGCGGTTTCTGTTTGGATATGAGCTCTACAATACCAAGAATTTGAAGCAAGAAAACCGTTCGAAGTCCCTCTTCCAAACCAAAATCCGACGACTCGCAGAGATCACTTAAACAGGTTTTGTCATCTATCAGATCTAAAATGTGCCTTTCATGAGCTTCTAAAGCAATGTGCCTGTCGGGGATTTCCAAAACCACCGGGATTGATTTCAAATCCGGGAATTTTTTCAGGAAAACCTCTCGGCTGTCGTAATGCCGCACCACATCCATGACTATTTCGAGAATGGAAAGTCGAAGGGTTATTTTTTCCTTTGCTTTGAGTTGCTGTCGAACAAACTCAAACTCACCCTCTTCCCAGGGAATGACCGAATAGGCAATAGCTCGAATTTGTTTTTCAATTGCATCCCACAGGAGTTTGGGAGTAATTGCCCGAATTTCGACCAGAGATCGACCGTGACGATAACCCTTTTCAGCGATAAGCTGACTGGCTTGCGTGTATTGCTCCTGTGTTATCATCCCGCGGTGGAGCAGCATATCGCCAAGGCGATCAATAGGCAGATTGCTTTTCGCAAAAATAATCTCACCCTTCTTGATAATAAGAGTTTTTTCAATGTCGTTCTGCTTAACTCTGAGATAACCCGTTTCTTGTAGACTCGAAATATAGGCCAATACCTTTATCAGGCCCAACGGTTCAAGTTTTCCTCTCAAAACCTGTGTTTTCATATCCTGTAAAAACCTCACAATTTGGTTTATTGTACCCTAAAGTAGCTTTAAAGAGAAACGAATGGTTTGATCAATTTTGATTTTTATCACGATCCCGGGTTAAAGGCAATTGATGTCACAGCATCCATCATGGTTGTTTTTCTTCCTGCTTCGTAAAACTATTGAAAATAAAAGAAAATTAATCAGCAATCCATTGAACTCAGCGTATATTACTATTCGTTAAAGGTTCAGCCTTACTTTGTGGAGGATCAAAAATGAAAAAAATAATGATTCTGTTGGGCATAATTGGTTTTATTGCCATAAGTGCTCATGCTAAAGAAATCGATTTCGTTGAATACGACTTAAAAAATGGTCTGCATGTCATTTTACACGAAGACCACTCAACACCTATCGTTGCTGTTTCCATTATGTACCATGTGGGTGCAAAAAATGAAGACCCTGACAAAACGGGTTTTGCCCATTTTTTTGAACATCTTCTGTTTGAAGGTTCTGAAAATATCAAAAGAGGTGAGTTCGACGATTATGTCAACAACGCCGGCGGATTCAACAACGCCAATACAACTGATGACCGCACTTACTATTACGAAGTCCTGCCGTCAAATTACCTGGAGTTGGGACTCTGGCTTGAATCGGAACGCCTGCTTCACGCAAAAATACTGCAGGAAGGAGTGGATACCCAAAGAGAGGTGGTCAAGGAAGAACGACGGGAGAGAATGGATAATCAGCCTTACGGCACGATTCTGGAAGAGCTGAAAAAGCGCGCCTTTAAAGTTCACCCCTACCGCTGGCACACCATTGGCTCCATGGAACACCTCAACAACGCCAAACTGGAACATTTCATTGCTTTCTACAAAGAGTTCTACGTACCCAATAACGCGGTACTCTCCATTGCGGGCGATATTGACATCAAGCAAACCAAAAAACTCATTAAAAAGTACTTCAAGGATATTCCCCGTGGAGAAGGCGAAATATACCGGCCCAATATAGTAGAACCGCCTCAAAAAGAAGAGATAAGAGACATTGTTTACGACAATATCCAACTGCCAGGTGTTGTGCAGGCTTATAAAATGCCCGCTCAGGGCACACCTGATTATTATTCGCTGAAAGTGCTTTTCAGTATTTTGTCCAATGGTCAGAGTTCCAGACTGAATAAAGTCATTAAAGACCAGCAGCAGAAAGCCGTCATGACAGGTGCCTTCCCTCTTCCAACAGAAGATCCCGGAATGGCCATCATGTTTGCCATTGCCTCACCTGGCACCACTGCGGAAGACCTTGAAGCGGCCATAGACAAAGAAGTCTTCGCCCTAAAAGATCAACTGGTACCTGAAAGAGAACTTCAGAAAGTAAAAAACCAAATAGAAGCATCATTTATATCGCAAAACAATCGGGTGGCAGGAATAGCGGAAAGCCTTGCAAACTACCACATGTATTTTGGTGATACAAACCTGATTAACACTGAAATCAATCGCTATTTAAAAGTAACGGCAGAAGACATTCAAAAGGTAGCAAAGAAGTACCTGGTAAAGAACAGTCGAGTTGTACTTTATTATCTTCCTAAAGCCATGCAGGAAAAGAAAGGAGAGTCAAAATGAAGAGGATCTGGATATTACTGCTAATTGCCCCTTTATTTTCAGCAAAAGTTGACCGTACAAAAGCACCTGAAGCCGGACCGGCACCCGAAGTCAAAATCGGTGAAGTGCAATCCTTTGAACTTGAAAACGGCCTGAAAGTTTTTGTCGTTGAAAACCACAAACTGCCTACTCTATCCGTCTCCCTCAGAGTGGATGTCAAACCCATCCTGGAAAAAGAGCGTGCCGGTTATGTTGAAATAGCAGGTGAGCTGCTCATGCACGGCACAAAGAACCGCACTAAAGCTCAACTCGACGAGGAAATTGACTATTTGGGCGCACGAGTTGCAACCGGTTCAGACGGATTGTATGCTCAGTCACTTTCCAAGCATCGCGAGGCCTTGTTCAATATCATTTCAGACATTGTTTTAAATCCCTCATTCCCGCAAGAGGAGCTGGAAAAAGTCAAGAGTCTCCAGTCCGCGTCGCTGCAGTCGGCAAAAGACGATCCGGCACAAATTCTCAGTCGCGTCCTGCGCAAAACCGTTTACGGTGAAAAACACCCTTACGGTGAACTGAAGACAGAAGAGACCCTTGCCACCATTACCGTTAAAGACTGTATCGAATACTATCAAACCTATTTCCGACCCAACATCAGCTATCTTTCCATCGTTGGAGATATAACTCTTCAACAGGCTAAAGAACTCACCGAAAAGTACCTGGGTTCCTGGCAAAAAAAAGATGTACCTCAACAGACCTATACCCAGCCGGAAAAGCCCGCTAAAACCAAAGTCATCCTCGTCAACAAGGAGGGTGCCGTACAAACGAACCTGGCCTTGATCAATCTGACCGATTACCGCATGTCAGATGACACTTATCTGCAGGGCAGAGTCATGAATGTCACTCTGGGTGGTGGTGCCGGACGTCGGCTCTATAATAACCTGAGAGAAGATAAGGGCTTTACTTACGGCGCTTACAGCCGCCTGAACGCAGATCAACTGGTTGGATCATTCCAAGCTAAAGCCAATGTGAGAAACGATGTAACAACCGGTTCCGTCAAAGCTTTTCTCGAGGAATTTGGCAAAATCAGAAAAGACGTACCAACGGAAGAGGAAGTCAACAGTGTCAAGGCCACATTGGCCGGCTCTTTTGCCCGATCACTGGAAGAGCCCCGCACCCTTTCAAGATTTGCCATCAATACCGCTATATACGGTTTGAAGCCCACTTTCTATCACGACTATCTCAAGAACCTCAGCCTGGTAACACCTGAACAAATACAAAAAGCGGCACAGGAACACATTCACATCGACAACGGATACATTATCGCCGTTGGCAACGCCGCTGAACTGAGTGCGTCACTGAAGGAATTTGGCGAAATTACCGTGGTCGACATCAACGGCAATGAAGTCAAGCTGGACATTAAAGTCCCTGAAGGCGTGACAGCCAAGAGCGTACTGGAAGGTTATCTTAATTTTCTAGGCGGCCGTGAAAAGCTCGACAAAATCACCTCTTGTGTTCAAAAAGGGGCTTTTCTTGTTCCCGGTCAAAGTCTGGGCTACATGGAGGCTAAAGTCCTTCCAGACAAGAGTTTCATGAGCCTTTCCGCAAACGGTCAAGTCATGACAAAACAGGTGTTAAATGGGGACAAAGGTTACATGACTCAAATGGGCAACAGGAAAGATCTCTCAAAAGAAGAGATCGTGGCAATGAAAAATAAAGTGCCCATTTTCCCCGAAGTCTTCTGGCTGGATAAGAACTACAAGATGGAGCTTTCAGGAGCAGAGGAAATTGACGGTCAACCTGCCTATAAGGTGGTCATTACTGATCCTCAAGAGCAAACACAAACGTGTTTCTATGAGATGAAGACCTTCAAGAAGTTGAGAACCACCTTGGAACGACCATCCCAAATGGGTCCCTTGAAAATTGTCATCGATATCCGAAAGTACCGCGAAATTGACCAAGTCATGATTCCCTCTGAAATGCTCATGCAACAGGGGCCACAATTCTTTCAGATTAAACTCAATGAAATTAAGCTCAATTCTGAATTGGACATGAGTCTGTTTAAAGTGGATTAATTGACTTGCTGAATTGGGGCTCGAAAAGAACCCCGATACCTTTCAACCTAAAAACCACGCCCAGCTGAGGCGTGGTTTTTTATTATCTGATCCCGTATGGAAGAGGCAACAACCCCGCTTTTCTGCTGGTTCTCAACCCCGCAACATGATTTACTTTCAAGCCACTTTTTCACTGAAATAATACAGCCGCATTTTGAAGATTCCTGTCGGATTGAACAAAAAAAACCAGCAGTTCCCGATTGACAAGTCCGGTACTATTGGATAAATTGGCTCGTATGCAATTGAACGAATTATCTTGACTTAAAATGGGAGATTAACCATGCAATACATTCAAAAAATTGGAGAGGCCGTTAATTCCAGTGTTCTGAAACCTGGAACCAAACTCTACATCCAGGGTAATGCCGCTACCCCGCAGAAACTCATTCAACAACTCATAGACGACAACAGCATTTCCGGTATTGAAGTGCTCAGTGTTCTTCTTTTAGGCGAAATAAGCGGTCTTTTTTCTGAGTCGACATGTAAGCGCATAACTCATCGTGTGATTTTTAGCGGTCCCCATTCACGTGCAGCGTTGAACAGCGGTCTTGCAAAATATCAACTGATGCATCTGTCTGATATTCCAAGGCAAGTGAAAAAGCACCTTAACCCCAATGCCGTTTTCCTCTCGGTCTCAGGACCGGATAACGGAGGTAACTTCAGCCTCGGGACCACCGTTGAAGGTGTTTATGCCGCCATTCAAACAGCTAAGCGACAAGGCGGCGTCATTATTGCCGAACGCAATATTCGCATGCCGTTTGTACTTGGCACAACGATCCCCGGTGATATGATTGATTACTTAATCGACGTCGACTATCCCATGCCCGCCAGTCCCGTGCAAAAACCCGATGAAAGGGCAAAAAAAATAGGGCAAATTATCGCTGAACGCTACATTGTCGATGGAGCCACCCTGCAATACGGTATTGGTGAAGTTCCCGAAGCCGTTACAGAGGCGATCCTGACCAAAGGCACCAAAGACCTGGGCATCTTTACGGAACTATTCGCCTGCGCCATGAGAAGCCTTGTTGAGAAAGGAGTTGTCACAAACAAATACATGAAAAACAACTTCTCCATCGGCTCCATTTTCCTGGCCGGTGACCAGGAGGGATACGATTGGCTCGATTTCAATTCTTCCGTTCAGTCGAGACCTTGCGATTACACCAACAACATCATCAATTTGGCTATGATCCCCAAAATGACGTCCATCAACAGTGCGATAGGCGTGGACCTGCACGGTAATGTATGGGCCGACTCCCTTTTTGCCCGCAAGGTTTACAGCGGTGTTGGCGGTCAGGCAGATTTTATCAGAGGAGCCTATCTCTCTGAAGGCGGTACGCCGATTATTGCCATGAAGTCTTCCACTAAAAAAGGCAAATCCAAAATTATGGATAAATGCCCTGAGGGCATTACAACCACTGCCATTGCAGCCGACCCTGTGGTTATTGTTACGGAACACGGCGCGTTTGACCCACGCGGATTGAGTATAGGAGAGCATGCCGTTGGTATTGCTCATTTAGCGGAACCCGACGCGAGAGAGGATCTTTTGAGACACATCTACGACAGTGTAAAATTCCACAGACCCAAGGAAGCTCTGAAAGATGGCTGTGTAAAGGGATTTCAATCTTACGAGCAGATAGTGGGGAAAAACGGATAGTTATTCAACTCAGGGGAGAGCAGCGGGGTTGCGCTCCTCTGAATACGACATGAGATTGATTCCCGGCTCATCAGACGAAGAGCGGAATAAGTCACTCCATTTTAGAACCGAAGGATGCCGTTATCAAGGCAATCCGCCAAAAATCCTGTACAACTGTATTTTACAGTTAAACTGGCGACAAGCTGGGTAGTCAACAGGACTCCCGTTCTCTCAGAGCCAGAACTGACGAGAGTTTCCAGGGTTTGGCATCGACAACAATGCCCTTCAAGAGAAGTGACTCCGAGCCATAAACCACAGGGTTGCCTTCCAGGTCCGTCACCTGAGCACCGGCTTCTTCAGCTATCAGGTGACCGGCGGCCGCGTCCCATTCGCGAAAGGGCGACCATCTAAAATAAAGATGCGCTTTTCCCTCGGCCAAATGACAAAATTTCAATGCGCTTCCCCTGGGAACCCAAGTGATGGGACAACTCTCCAGCTCCATTCCTTCGACTATGGGCTTGGATCGGCTTTGAAGAATTCGAACGGGCTGCTTGCCGGAGTGTTTCTGCACCTCGATGGAGATTGTCGGGCCTTCGTATTCGGCTTTAAAAGCCCCTTTAGACTGAATGGCATAGTACTGAACTTCCCGAAAGGGATCATCGATTAAACTGAAAACCACTTTCCCCGCTTCAATCAGAGCCATACAAACACAGGACTCTTCAAGACCTTGAATGAACTCTTTGGTACCGTCAAGAGGATCAATCAGCCAATACAGGGGATATCGACTGCGCGTTTTGTATGGAGGCAGCGAGGATTCCTCGGAGATAATTGGGATATTGGGAAACATGGCTTTTAGCTGCTTCCGTATGATGACATCTGATTCGCGATCTGCCAATGTCACCGGACTTTGATCCTCTTTCGTGAACACCTGATTGGTGGAGGAATTGGCATACTTCTTCAAAACAGCACCTGCTGAGCGTCCTATTGCCATAACACAATTGATAAAGGCAAGATCTATCTCCGTATTCATGGCGACATCCTCTATGTTGATTTGTTCTGAGCTTAACGAAGCTGGTTGTCGATGGGATCAAAATAATCAGGAGAAACCAGAATGTCGCGCGCTTTGGACCCGCGATGCGGCCCTACAATGCCATCTTGCTCCATCATATCGATTAATTTAGCCGCCCGCGCATATCCCACGCTGAGTTTCCTCTGCAAATAAGAAACACTGGCCTGACCGCTGCTAACAACCAGTCTGGCGGCCTGATCGTACATGGCATCCGTCTTTTGGGCCGCGGCGCCACCCGACGTTTTACTATCCATTTCTTCGCTATCTTGAACGACCGCTGTATTGTAGTCGGGTTTGGCCTGCTTCTTCAGGAAACTGGTGAGTGTTTTAATTTCCCGCGGTGACAGCCAGGGCGCGTGGACGCGAATCAAACGGGCACTGCCGGGAGGCAGAAACAACGCGTCACCTTTGCCCAGGAGCTGGTCAGCTCCATTGCTGTCAAGAATAATTCTGGAATCGTTGCGCTGTGCCACACGGTAGGACATCCTGCAGGGCAGATTGGACTTAATTAAACCGGTCAGGATATCCGTGGAGGGTCGTTGAGTTGCCAGAATGAGATGAATACCAACAGCTCTGGATTTCTGAGCAAGTCTCGCGATGGATTCTTCCACTTCGCCGCGCGCGACCATCATAAGATCGGCCAGTTCATCGATGATAATCACGATTCGCGGCATGATATCCAGCTGATCACCTTCTTCGGGAGATAAATGTCCTTTAATGAATTCGGAGTTAAACTGATCGATTCCACGGCACATATAACGAGCGAGTTTTTTATATCGCACTTCCATTTCCAGTACAGCCCATTTAAGGGCTGAAGCGGCTTCAAGACAATCGTTGACAACCGGTGTTATCAGGTGCGGAATATCGTTATAAGCTACCATTTCAACCATTTTGGGGTCAATCATGATGAACTTGACTTCATCTGGTGTGGCTTTCATGAGAATACTGCACACCATGGCGTTCAAACCGACCGACTTACCTGACCCCGTTTGCCCTGCAATAAGGAGATGGGGCATCTTGGCAAGATCTGAACAGTAGGGTTCCCCTTCTATGGTTTTTCCCAAGGTCAACATGAGTTTGCTAGGAGAATCCTTAAAATGGTCATTGGAAATCATCTCCCTGAAAAAAATGGTCTCTTTTTTGTTGTTGGGCACTTCAAAGCCTATAGAGTAACGTCCCGCAATGCGGTCGATCCTCATTGATTCCGCTCCGAGCGCCAGGCATAAATCATCTTGTAATCCAACTATTTTGGAGTATTTGATACCCGGGTCGGGTTTAAATTCATACGTAGTCACAATGGGACCCGGAATAATGTTTTTCATGGTGCCTGTAACGTCAAATTCTCCCAGTTTCCCTTCCAGGGACAGCGCTTTTTCATGTAATTCATCCCGGTCAATTTCATTGCCTTCATGGGGTGGTTCGAAAAAGTCGATATTGGGGTATTTCCATTTCACCTGTTCTATTTCAAAGGGGATTTCTTCCTGAAGCGCCTCCTCTGGTTTTACAAAAAGAGCTTCTCCTTCGAGAATAGCAACCTCGTGGTCGGAGATCCCAGGTTCTGTCGGCGCTTCCTGCAACTCAACACTGGGCGCTTGAACCAGTTTCTTTTCTATGGCTTTCTTTTTGGTCTTTTTTTCCACCGTCTGGGTCAACCCCTCTTCTTCATTGAGGTCAACAGAGTGTTTTCTCCTCTCCTCTCTCAGTATCCTCAGATGTTCACGCTTCTCTCGATCTGCCTGTAATCGTTGCGATATTTTGTTAAATAGAGTTTGGAACTGCACGAGAACCGAAGTAGAAAGACCGGCAAAAAAACCGATCACCTGCATAATCCTCAATTGGGTTGTAATGAGGATGGATAAGCCTAAAATCAGGAGTAACGCGAGGTAACTGCCAATAGTATTGAGTTTACTGCAGAGCGTATCCCAGAGAAATTGTCCGATAAGGCCACCCCAATGGAAGGGATACCCCTTATAGGATGTATCACCGAGACTTCCGGCAAAAGCCATCAGACACAGGAGCATTGTCAAAACACCAAAGAATCCAAAAACCCAATTGGGGTTGACTCGCCTTCTTACAGTTTGTATGCCGATAAAAAGAACGGCAAAAGGCAGAAAAAGACTGGCTATCCCTGTAAAGTGAACGAAAAAAGCCGAGACGTTTGCGCCTATTTTGCCCAGGAGATTGAGTGCTTTTCCAGATGAACCATGATGAAAAAAAGAGGGGTCAGCGGGGTGATAGGAAATGAAGGCCAACAGGGTCATCACGCCTGTGATAACCAAAACCCAACCTATGCTGTCGTTTAATACAGAGTCCGTTGATAGCTCCTTGGTACCTGCTCTTTTGTTCATTCTTATCCATTTCCTGTAATCTGTTTGTCATAACAAATGACGGTAACATGTTTGATAACGATGCCACAATTTGCTGTGGCATCGCAACATACTACCACATATAGCCCTATTTAGCATCCCGCCATCCAATCCCGCTTCAAGTTCTAATTTTCGCAATCAGAATCCATATTTTACTGCCCTTAAAAAGCATGTTCCTATAGAATAAGGAGTTCCATCTATGAATTAGAGCATAGTGAAAAGAAGGGTGAGAAGAATTGAATCAATATGATGTCATCATTGTAGGAGCAGGACCGGCTGGGTCCTGTGCCGCTTTTGAATTAGCTAAGTGCGGTATCAAAACACTTTTATTAGACAAAAAACAAATGGTTGGAAGTCCAAACCACTGTGGGGAGGGCATATCCAGTAACTGCATGCAAGAACTCAATCTTTCTATAGATATGCCCTGGATTGTCAATGAAGTGAGCGGAGGACGGCTTATTTTTTCAAACGACACATCTGTGACGTTCAAACAAAGAGGATTCTGCATTAACCGGCCTGAGTTCGACCGCCACCTTCTTAAAAGAGCCACTGATGCGAGCGCTGAAATCCGAACAGAAATGAAGGTCACAGAAATAGAACTCGAGACTGATGGCTGGACAGTCAAAACAAAAACCGAGCGGTTTCGCAGTTCCTATCTGGTGGGAGCCGGGGGACCAAGATGTCCGGTCGCGGTCTCGTTAGGTCAACGCCATCCCCTTCTTCCTGCCTATCAGTACAAATTTAAAATGAAAGCCAAGCAGCACCCCCATGTTCATTCCAATTGGCTGGATTTTTATCATTCAGAGGCATTCCCCGGAGGATACGCGTGGGTATTTCCAAGAGGTGATGAAGTGGCCATTGGCGGCGGTTCCATTCATCACCTCAAGCAAAAGCTCGACCCATTTTGTCGGCAAATGGGCTTTAATCCAAAAGATGCCATCAAAAAAGAGGGCGGTCCCATACCTTTTTTAAAGAAACCCTGCAGAATCGTCTTCCCAAGAGCGCTTCTGGTGGGTGATGCTGGAGGTTTCACCTACCCCCTCACGAAGGGCGGAGTGCACGGTGCTGTCTGGAGCGGTAAAATTGCGGGCCAGCTCATTGCCAAAGCTATCCATCAATCGGACGACCGTCTTATTCGCGGTTTTAAACGCCTGGTTCGACAACATCCATCCAGAAAGAGGTCGCACCTTATGATGCCGCTGACCTTTTTTAATTTTAAAAACGAGGCGTTCCACTGCATAGGCAATATTATGGACGGATTGGAGTTTCATAACTTCCCGATTGTGCGTTTTTTCGCTGAAGTCTCTCGTGCCCCTTCTCTTACGGCTCTGCGAGGCATCATGTACGCGGCCATTATTCAGCAGCACTATAAAAAAACCAAGCACTTTTCCTGGTAGGGACTTTTCTCCCAGGTAACCACGTGGCACCAGGCTTACTGACTGTCCCGGGCTGAGGGAGCTCGACCATTTAGAGCCGTACACGACGGGTTCACGCTAATTGGCACGATTGAAAATTAATTGATAGTTTCTCTTTACCAAGGGGTGTTTGGAATTGTGTTTCCTAGCTTCATTCATCCATTTCAAGGCTTCTTTGGGATCATCGTGAAATTCCAATTCAATATATGCCAAATTGTTCAGCGCATAAATATCGTCCGGCTTAATTTCAAGTACAGCCTTCAGCATTTTTTCCGCACGATCGAATTGTCCTAGTTCTATCAGTACTCTGGCGATATTATAGAGTGCCACGACCTGTTTATCATTCAACTCAAGAGCCATCTCAAACTCTGCCAGGCTCTCTTCATATCGTTTTGCAACGAACAACGCTTGAGCCAGGAAATTGTGAAGGCGGGGATCTTTGGGACGTTGCGCTATGACTTTCTCAAAGTACTCAATGGCTTTTTCCGGTTTGCCAAATTGAGAATAAACAATCCCCAACTCTTTATAGAGCATGATGTGATCACTGTATTTATCTTTTAAGTCTTCAAGTGCTTCAATGACTTTAAAGGGAAATTGCATTTCAAATTGTCTGTTTATTTGAATGACACGATAAAGCTCAACGGATTCCAGCGGTGAGGGCAAGAGATAAGGATCGCCAGTATCATCCATATAAGTGCCGCCGCCCTGGACATAGCCAAGCCCTGCGAGCATTTCAATCATTTCCTGATCAAGTTGAATATTTTCCGAATTTTGATTGGCGTTTTCCTCGATATCCTGCATGATGTCCCTCAAAGAGATCAATTCGGGATCCTCACTGTTTGCTGACATATCCTCCAGTTCACCTGGATCGTTTGTGAGATCATAGAATTTATCAATAGAACTGTGATAAAAGCTGTGCGTATCTGTTTGCAGGGAAGCAAGCGGAGACAAGTAGAAACTCTCAAAGGGAATGTAGGTTTCAGAATAGGCAATTCGTTCCTCGGAACGATAGAGAGAAACACCCTCTATATCTTCAGGCACATGCAAATCAGCATATTCCAAGAGTGTAGGCATAATGTCTGTAGAACAAACCAACCGATTTACAACACTACCCCGGCTCTTAAAAAGCGGTTTGGAGAAAATCAGTGGAACGTGGGTCGTGCTTCGATAGCAAAAGAAGCCATGTGTTCTTTCTCCGTGCTCTCCAAACGATTCACCATGATCCGCCGTAACAACAAGGAGTGTGTTCTCCCAGCGCCCCTGATCCTTCAACTGCTTGATCAGTTTGCCAATTTGGAGATCAACATAGGCTATTTCACCAAAGTAGGGGTTATCGGCATAGGCTTCTTTAAATGGTTCCGGTGGCTCATAAGGCCAATGGGGATCATAGAAATGAATCCATGTAAAAGTGGGACCCATTTGTTTTTTTAACCATTGCCAGGTACGATTGATGGTTTCACCCGCTCTTCGCGTGATAATTGCCTTTTTATTTTTGTTTTCTTTATAGTGAATGATATCGTCATCGTAGATATCGAAGCCTCTGTTTAAACCATAGTCCTTTAAGAGCATAATCGACCCGATAAAGGCCCCTGTTTGATAGCCCGCCTTTTTAAAGTACTCGGAAATAAGGGGAACGTCTTCACTCAATCGGTAGGTGGAGTTATTGTGAACGCCATGGTTCGGTGGTATTTTCCCTGTGAGAATACTTGTATGGGAAGGAAGTGTTATGGAAGCTTGTGAGATACAGTTCCCAAAGCGGTTCCCTGTGGCTGCCAGAGAGTCCAAAACAGGCGTATGAACGCGTTTGTTGCCATAACAACCAATGGCATCGGCCCTGGTTGTATCAACCGTGATCAAGATAATGTCCTTTTTTTGATTGCTGGAATCTGAACACGTAACCAGGGTCATGAAAATACTGATAATCAGGGACAACACAACTACTTTCAATTTCATTGATGGAACACTCTCATTGTCTTGTAAAAATTGTCCAAGTCCTGACCTTTTTTTAGTTCAGGATAGGTTGTCAACCATTGATAAGCCTCATCGTAAGCTCCAAAGCGGATAAGTAGAACAAAGTAAACCTTCTTCAATGAGTTCAGGTCGGGAAACGCCTCTATTTTTTTATTCAGTCGCTCCATCATTTCAACAGGGTTTTTACCCGATTTATGGATGGAATCCAGCAGTATTTCCCAACCAAAATCATTAAGCGCATGAAACTCAAGATGATCAAGCAATATATTGATTGCTTTCCCGTGCCTTCCTGTTGAGGAGTAGAGTCTGGCTAAATTCACTCGAATGGTAGGGTGTTCCGGAAAGCGCTCTATGAAACGTTCTCCCTGCCTCAAAGCTTCCTCATATTTTTGATCGGCACCAAGAATCACAATATGAGCTTCCCAGAACACTTTGTTATCGGGTTCGATCATTAAGAGACGTTTAACAACATCTTTTGCAGATTGCAGCTCTCCTGTTTCGGTGTAAACTGCCAGTTTTTTTTCCCAGAATTCAGAAGATATGCCTTCTTCTGACCTGGACTGATCTCGCAGCAACGCCAGATCTTTTTCCGGATTGTTGGGAGACTCCAAATAGTTGTAGCTGTAAGCAAACAAACAGAGTATAAGAGCGGGAATCATGTTGATATCCTATAGAAAAAGAGCTGATTATTGACAATCAGCTCTTTATAAAATAATTAAAATGATATTGGGTCTGTATTAACGATTTCTTCTAAGGAACCATGCTCCCGCGACAATGAACATACCGACAAAAATAATTAAACCAAACTGCCCCAAAGTGGGAACAAAGGATCTGTTTGTCAATGCCGCACTGTAACCGTACCATTGATACATGGGTTGACCTGAATTGCTTTCAACGATATCCAGCAAGAACCCTGAAAGCCCGCCACCTAAATCACTACCGACAGAGCCGGCAACATTAAACACCACTGACCCACTGGCAGGGAAAGGTTGAATGTCAAGGGGGGGTCCCGATGAAGTAAATGCCGCTTCTGCATCTGCATCCGTATAAGGTGGAAGCTTTTGTAAACCAAAATCTTCTGCGTCATAGACAGCTAAGTTAATGGGTGATGGACTGTTGTGACTGGCATCAAACACCAATTTCATTCCCGAAGCGGATGTCAGTTCAGATACGTCAAAAACGTAAAGTGCTTTCGAGGTGTTCTCTACAATAGTACTGTTCCACGATGAAAAAAAAGTGCCCTCTGTGCCAAACATGGTGGATGCATAGGTTGCCGTACTGAAGGCACCATAGGTGTCGCTCAACACATGGTGAAGAAGAATGCCCTGACCAACAACAGGAGCCAAGGTTGGTGTGATGGCATCCGCTGCCCGATCGGGTAATTCCGTAATTTTGACTCTATTTACATAGTTGTCTCTATTTTCCCGGTCAATTTGACCAAAGATCGCCAAACCCACCAAAGATAATACAACAATCATTACAAGCTTTTTTTTCATAGATCTTGCCCTCCGACAATAAAAATCTCTCGGTTAATTTAATACCAGACTCTTTTATACTATATTTAAAAGTGATACCCAAATACTTTTTATAGTTTCTTTGCTTTTTTTTGGCATTTCCTCTTTCAAATGCCGTTACTTTTTTTCTACATTACCCATGAATACCGACATCTTGGCAGTTTTAAACCACTGTAATTCAAAAAACTTCGGATGCGCATCCAATAAGCTCTTCAGTTGTTTCTCACTTAGGATATCTCTCACATACAGATAAGCTTCCAGCTTCAAGTTCTCCATTTTTCTCAACTCGGGTCGAAGCTTTTCACGCCAGTCTTTTTCAATAGATTTTGAACTGTTTTGTTTTTCCAAGAATTTCTTTTTTATGAGACCTTTTTGTTGCCTGATAGCCGTCTGAATGGTCCAATAATCAACTTGATACCTCTGTAAGACCGCCTGAAGGGATTCAACAACATCCTTTTCGAGATCCAGATGCTGCAAAATGGTCTCCTGGTTCCACCACTGAATGTAGCGTTTTCTGGGGTGAACTCGATCGGGTTCTTCCATGCAGCAGACACCCATATTGATTAAAAAGATCAGCAAAATATTCATACCTGACACCTACCTAAAGTAAAACGCTTGGGTCCATAAAAACAAAGACGCCCACTATGGACATGAACAGATAGTACACAATAAAAACATGTGTTTCGTTAATAACGGGCCTGGTGATGATGTAAAAATTCAAAGCTCCTGCCAGAACCGCAAAAGGTAAAAGCAAAGGTATGCCCAAAATAAAGGGCACAAGACAGAACGACAGCAGAACAAGGACACCTGTAAAGAGTTTCCCCGCCCTTTCTCCCAAGAGCACTGGCAGAGTCCATGTACCTGTGGCCTGATCGCCCTTGTAATCGGCTATATCTTTCGTGGTAAATGAAAGGGTGAAACAAAGTAAGATCATGAGCGAAATGGTAGATGGAAAACCCGCAAAAAGTTTACCCGATCTCATCTGATTCATCACAAAATAGCCATGAGTTATACTGGCATAACCGATTAGAAGCACCAACAAGGACCCAAAAGCAATGGATAACGTCGCCAAAAAAGGCAGACGTTTCAATCGAAATGGATCAAATGAGTAAATCATACTAATCGACAAACACGCCAATGTCAGAGCAAAAGATGTCCACGAAAGAGTTGCGGCAAAAAAGAGGGAAAAAAGGCTGAAAGCAACGCCAATATGAAGGGCATCATGCTTGGATAATTGACCTTGCACAAGCGGTCTGTATGGTTTTGAGAGCTTATCGGCCTCAAAGTCTGAAATATCATTTAAAAATACCGAACTCATCCAAAGCGAAAAGACCACAATAATCAACAAAATCAAAGCCAACCAGCCCGATACGTCGCTCATTTCAAAGGGGAAGCCATACTGCAAAAAACCGAGATACAATCCAAAACCAAGCATACCCAGGTAATGCGTAACCCTAAAAGGCCGGATATTTCCAAGTATGGATTTTAATTTAGCTGAGTCAAAACGCCAGTACCAGAAACAGAGCTGGAAAAAGAGTATAATAGCAAAAAAAGCCGCTCTGTTTCTTCGAATATCGAGGTACGATCGGTGTTGGAACTCGTTGAAGAAGGCTTTGTGGTTAATTAACAATTCAGGTACGCTGCCACACAAAAAAATAAGGACATAAGCCAACACGGAAGCGAGTAAGGCCTTCCAGGGCTTTTGGGTCTTGATCCAAACCACAATTCCCATCCCGACGATGATAAAAAGAAGCTCTGTTTTCAAACCAACGACAGGTAATTTCCCATCCATTCCAGAATAGAAAGTAAGGAATTGTCTCACTAAAAACTCAAAATCACCTTTGACATAAAAGATTCTGGAAATGGGTGTCCCTGTTATTTTTCCATAAAAGAAGTCGATAATGGGCGGAGACCAGATTACGGGCAGAAATATCAGTAGGAGCTTGGATGTTTTTCCAATGGGCTCCCTCACAATGAAGTTCATCACAAAGGTTAGAAACAAAAAAAGAACCAGATAGAAAAACATGAAGTGCAATAGAAAGTTCTTGGGGTGAATGATAACGCCGTCAAGGTAAACTACCGATTCAAGAATCATGCGTATGACAATAATTGAAAAAACAGAAAGTATGTAGGCCAATGGCGTAATTGCTTGATTCTCCAATCTCAAAATGTATTTTTTAAGCAAAACCGTACCCTCTTATCCTCAAACATCAGAAGACCTTTACACTACCACAATCGCACTTACTTGCTCAATAACCATTGTTGAGCTATTAACCTGCACCTGCATTCTCACTCATGCTGTACAACCATTTTTCGATTTATATGCGAAAGTACCGAAACACTTCACTGCGTTCCCAATGGCGACTTTTAAACACCAAAAGAAGTAAGCTCAAAACGCGATCCGGCATTGACTAAAGACGAGCAGGCAAGCCCTTCTATGTTTAAAATGAAGAAGCTGATAGAATAATTATCGGTCCTTGAGAAAACACATGCCACTTCAATGTAAATCACCGGGGTTGGGATCCGCCATGAAAATAACCTTTAAAATTCACTTTAACACGCACTTTGGCCAACAACTCGCCATTTTGGGAAATTGTGACGCTCTGGGAAACTGGAACCCCAGTCAAGCTGTTTTTATGAGTCATATCGACCACGGCTACTGGGTTGCCAACTTAGAACTTCCACAGAGGTCGCACTATAAATTCACCTACAAGTATGTCATCTTTCACGGAGAGCATCTCGAGTGGGAAGAAGGTCAGAACAGGCAGCTTCAGGCCAAGGGATCATTGAAACACGTTGAATGTCAAGATTATTGGCGTTCCAGTTGTGACCCCAGAAACACACTGTTCACAGCCGCTTTTACCAAAAACATTATGGCTAGAAAAAAGCCCAAAAAAAAAGCAAGAACATCCCATGCAGACTGGGTTCTGAGACTCCAGGTCTACGCTCCCCGGGTTAAAAAAACCGACCATGTTTGCGTACTTGGCTCCGACTACACTCTGGGAAACTGGAACCCCAAAAAAGCCCTGGAAATGGACTCAAAGAATTTTCCCCTGTGGAAAGTTGAATTCTCTCCCAAAAAAAAGGCTCAATTGCTGGAATACAAATTTGGCATTCGCAATTCTATTTCTGGCGAAATAACAACCATCGAACAGGGTGCCAACAGAAAGCTCTGGATTCCTCCTGCAAGCGAAAAGAGCCTGGTTATCCTGACAGACTATTCGCTTTCCTACCCCATTGGCAACTGGAAGGGTGCTGGCGTTGCCGTTCCCGTTTTCTCCCTGCGCACATCCAGCTCCATGGGTGTTGGAGAGTTTCTCGACCTGAAGAAATGTGTGGATTGGGCGAAAGCCTGCGGAATGAAGATCATTCAGCTTCTCCCCATTAATGACACCAACCGGACAGGAAGCTTGTCCGACCGCTCACCCTACTCGGCTATTTCAAGCTCGGCTCTCAACCCCATTTACATGAACATTCAAGCAACGGCCAAAGGCTCACGTTACATCAGCCAAAGGGAACTGGAGCAGCTTCGTCGTATTTTTGAGTCCAACCCGAACCTGGACTATGCCAGTGTCTACGAAAACAAACTCAAGATTTTAAAAACGCTTTATAGCGAGCAGAAAGAAGCCTTTATGACGGCCAAAAGCACCCAGGTCTTCTTTAATGAAAACAAACACTGGCTCTATCCCTACGCTCTCTTTCGCGTATACAGTGAAAAATACGGCCACACAAACTTCAAACAATGGAAAAAAAATGCCAAGTTCAGACACAATCTCCACGTTCTGGAGTGGAACCGGCATCTACCGCTCATCAAAGAGATCGCATTCTGGGTATTTATCCAGTACCACCTGCATATTCAGCTCCACGAAGCCTCTCTGTATGCAAGACAAAAGCACGTCGTTTTAAAGGTCGATATCCCCATGGGTGTCGCAAAAAACAGTGTGGATACATGGGTTTATCCAGAGCTCTTTAACACCAAAGTGCATGCGGGCGCACCGCCGAGTGATATCGCTCCTCAAGGACAGAGCTGGGAAACAGCCACTTTCAACTGGGATGAAATGCGAAACAATCAATTTGCCTGGTGGAAATCTCGTCTCATTCATCTGTCGCAATACTTTGACTTCTTTTGCGTTGATCGCATACCCGATTTCTTTCGCACGTGGGAAGTTCCAAAAGAAGCCGTTCACGGTACTTTGGGTATGTACAACAAGACAATTCCCTACTACATTGATGAAATAAGAAAAAAAGGATTGAACTTTAACTACACGCGTTTCTGCAAACCATACATACGAGAGCACATACTCCAGGCTCTTCTGGGTTGGCGCAAGCAGGGAGTCTCCGAATACTTCTTCGATGAAATCGAGCCCGGAGTTTTCAATTTCAAAGACAACTTTGACACACAGAAAAAAATTCAAGTTTTCTTTGAAAAGCGAAAAAGGGAAAAATCACAAGACCCCTTTGACTCAATACTTGAGAACATTTTAATGGATCTCCACGATGAAGTCCTTTTCATACAGGATCCTGGCTCGGACAGTTCATACTTTCATCCGCGACATTCTCTGATGAAAACCCGCTCTTTCAGGGAACTGGATGCCCATTCACAAGCGGTTTTAAAAGAAATGCATGCCGATTATTTCAACTCCAGACAAGAAGATTTCTGGCGACTGGAAGGATTGTGGAAACTCCAGGCTGTCAGATATGCAACTGAAATGCTTGTTTGTGGAAATGCTGCCGGAACGATTCCCCGATGTGTACCGGCCGTCATGGATGAGTTAAATATTTTGAAGCTCTGCATTCAGCGCATGCCTTCCGACAGCCAAATCGAGTTTGCGCACCCGGCTGACTACCCCTATCTCTCCGTTTGCACCACGTCAAGTCACGACATGGCACCAATCCGATTGTGGTGGGAAAGTGATCGCGAGAAGGCTCAGCGGTTTTATCACTCCGTGTTGGGAAAATACGGGCCAGCGCCCCGGTTTGCAGAGGATTGGCTCTGTAAAGAGATTCTCGCTCAACACCTTCACGCTCCTTCCATGTGGGCGATTTTTCCTCTTCAGGATCTACTGGCCATCAATCACCAACTGAGACGCGACCATCCCCATGAGGAGCAGGTATACGATCCAGACAACCCCACTCAGCAGTGGCAATACAGAATGCACCTCAAATTGGAAGACCTGCTCAAAGCTGTGGACTTCAATTCGGATATTAAAGAGCTGATCATCCAATCAGGGCGCCATTCCAACTATTAATCAAGTTGAGAACATCCATGCCCAAAAGGATGATTCAACTTTTTTTACACGATCTTCTTGTACTTCCCCAATAGAACTTTGGCCTAAAAAGACTTCAGGACACTCTCGGGTTTAATGGTTCTGATGTGACGGATGGTTTTGATATCCCTTTCCGAACCGGAAAAGTTCTGAAGTTCCGGAATCGACAGTGTAATCACCCGTCTCTTGAATTGACTCTCACCTGTGTGAATACTGGAAATCCACAAACGATCTCTCTCTTCAACTATTATTTGAAGGTGTATTTTCGGGTTGAGATCCTTCAATTTTGGTTTCAGTTGAGTACAGAACGCCTTGATCTCTCTGATAAATGCCTCAAAATTAGCTTCTCTGATGACCCTTTTACGATTGAGCTCCTCGTTGAATGCACGTGCTTTTCTTTGGTGGTCTCTCAGGTTTTCAACCACGACAGGCGTCATTTTCTGTTTTTTTTCTCTTCTAATGCCCGTGAAGGAGTTCCTGTCATTGCTGTGATGTACAGGCACGATCAGAACCATCTGACTGTCTCCGATCATGTAGCCTCTTACAGGGTCGCAGGACTGAATTCTGATTCCCTCGACTTTACTGTTCAGTTCTTTGAAAAGCAGCTCTTCCATGGCTAAAACGGCTTCCCAAGGCGAGAGCCTTGCCGTCGGTTTTTCCAGTTTGGCTTCAGGGTTCGCTCCAAGCAGAAGAAAGAGACAAAACAGACTGCTCATTGCCGTTCTCCTGATTGAACACCATTTTTCAACTCTTTCAGGTCCCTGTTCAAAATAGCAAGCTGTTCCCCTGTTTCCAGTTCCGAGGAAATAAAGCTGTCTTTCCATTGAATGGAAAGTTCCATTAATTCCCGATGTTGCGACTCCTGCAGGGACTCAAAGTGACGGTTCATCTCTGAAGCGGTCATTTGCGAATGATCATTCAGTGCTTCGATTACACGCTCTTCCAATGCCTCGAAATCCTCTCTGGAAACCATATCGGATTGATCTGTACCAAACAGCTTATCAATGAGGGCAAACTCTGCGGAGAATCGATTCTCATGAATCTCGATTTTCATTCCCAGAAAAGAGAAAAGAATGAATACAGCCGCAGCGATGTAACCAATTTTTTTCCAATGACTTATCTTCACTTTTGTGGGCGGCATTGGTGTGTCCACCTCGCCTGGATGTGCCAAATTGGCGACAGCCAAACCATCTTCTAAAAGGTCGAGTTTTTCCCTGCATATTTGGCATTGCTCGACATGGGCAAGATATCGCTCTGACTGGGGCTCTTCAAAAAGCAGATCCAGTAACTCTTCATCACTTAAATGTTTCATTTTACTTCTCTTATAATTGATCTCCTTCGATAGTTTCTGCCTAGTTCACTGAGTGCCTTGTACAATCTTGATTTGACTGTACTGAGTGGGACATCGAGAATTTCAGCAATTTGATCGAAAGTTTTTTCTTCGTAAACTTTGAGGACAATAAGGCTTCTCATTTCGGGTGTGATGCCGGAAAGGGCTTTTCGCACGCGTTTGATTTCCATTTTCCTGGCGTGGATACCGTGGATATCGGCCGAATCCGATTGATCCCTTGGCTCCAGGCCCTTTTCCAGTATGGTTTGAAGGGAGTCTTCTGATTGTCTCTTCTGCTTTCGGAGATAATCGATGGATTCGTTGACAGCAATGCGGTACAACCAACTGGAGAACTTGGATTCACCTTTGAAGTTTTTCAGCTTGCGGTAGACTTTAAAAAAGACATCCTGAGTCAAATCCCGTGCTGCTTCCTGGTTTCTGACATGTTTAAAGATCAGGCTCATGACGTGCTGCTGATACCGTCTTACCAGCACATCAAAGTGTCTGCCGTCTCCATTTAAGATGTTTTCAACACACTGCATGTCAGTTAACATATTTACACTCTTCCTCGCCCTATGAGACGTTATTGAATGAAATTTGGTTTAAAAAAAAGAAGCCGGACATCAAACCGGCTTCTTTTTTTGAGCATATGAGGAATCCCTGGAAAGACCTTTGCCCCATGGCAATCGACTTCAGTCCTCTTTGGGCTTGTCCTTTTTCAAAAACTTCGACAACTGTTGAAGAGGTCGCCCGTTTTGAAGAAGCAGTACCAAAACACGTGCCTGGATATGTCTCTCACGTTGAATTGATCACGGGGGATTCATTGGTAATCACTGAAGCAAATCGCAAAAGTATTAACCCAAAACAGAATTCCACTGGTCCAGATGTTCTTTTGTTTTTGAGAAAAGTTCAGTGGTATCCCCTTCAACCTTGGCTTTAATGATTTTATCGCCGCCTGCGATGGCATTGACCACTTTTTGATCCGCGTCGCTTTCCACGCTTCCAAAGACACTGTGCTTTCCATCCAGCCACGGGGTGGGAACGTGTGTGATAAAGAACTGACTGCCGTTGGTACCGGGACCCGCATTCGCCATGGACAGGATGCCAGGTTGATCGTGTTTCAACTCGGGAACGAATTCGTCCTGGAAGTTGTAGCCTGGACCACCTGTACCTGTTCCATTGGGGCAGCCGCCCTGGATCATGAAATCGGGTATGACGCGGTGAAAAGTGAGACCGTCGTAATAACCCCGTTGAATAAGATTGACAAAACTGGCCACGGTAATGGGTGTTTTGTCCTCGAACAGATCGAGTTTTATGGTTCCTTTTGATGTTTCAAAAATTGCTTTTAGCATTTTATCTCCTTATTGACCTTTAAAGGTTGCTTTTCGTTTTTCTATGAAGGCATTCAAGCCCTCTTTTGCATCTTCAGTTCCTGCCAGCACGCCAAAAAGTGAACTCTCGAACAATTCCCCATCATCCTGGCTCATTTCCAGCCCATTGTTAACGGCTTTTAACGCGTATTGAATGGCAATGGGGGCATTTTTAATGATTTTGTGCGCTTTTTTCCGGCACACATCCAGGAGTTCCTGCTGTTCCACGACTTCATTGACCAAGCCCATTTCACATGCACGCCGGGCAGGTATAAATCCACCTGTACAAGTCATTTCCAAAGCGCGACCCTTGCCCACAATACGACCAAGCCGTTGAGTTCCACCATAACCGGGAATGAGACCCAGGGTAACTTCCGGAAGGCCGAACTGGGCATTGGCAGAGGCAATTCTAAATGAACAAGCCAAAGCGAGCTCACAACCACCGCCCAAGGCAAAACCGTTGACAGCTGCAATATAGGGCATTCTGGAGTTTTCAATTTTTCTAAAAACAGACTGTCCCCTTTTGGCAACTTCTGTGGCCTCGAAGGCACTGAGCGTGGCCAATTCCTTGATATCCGCTCCGGCAACAAACGCTTTTTCGCCCGAACCAGTAAGGATGGTACAGAGTATTTGCCTGTCTGCCTCCAGATTATCGATAATCTGTTCCAGTTCGATAAAGACCTGGTTATTCAGAGCATTCAGTGCTTTTGGCCGATTGATCGTCACCAGAGCGATTCGATCTTCTGTTTCTAGTTTGACAAATTCCATCTCGTTCTCCTTGAAAACTGTACTTTTTCGCGATCACTTTTACATGAGGGCGATATTCTAGCATGAGACAGCGAGATTCTAAAGATCTGTATCCGGTTGGTCTTATGATGAGAGTAACCGCGCAGCCAATCCCTTTGAAGCGTTAAATCAAATACTGACTTTCCGGAATGACCCGAGTTATGATGAAATAGAATTGCACAGAGTTGGAAAGAAATCTGAGTGGAGGCATCCCGTGAACGACATAATCAAACCGCGCATACTAATTTCTTCCTGCCTCATGGGTGAAGAGGTTCGGTACGATGGAAGCCACAAGAAAAATCCCTTCATCATCAGTGCTCTTTCCCGATGGAGCCAATTAATTCCACTCTGCCCTGAAGTGGAAGCCGGCCTGGGGATACCGCGTCCACCTATCGAACTGGTTTCGGAAAAGGAGTCCGTTTTGGTGGTGGAAGTGGAAAGCAGGCGCGATGTAACCGAAAAAATACGTTCGGCTATTTCGCGTTTTGCAGAGCAGCAGCCTCTTAATGAGATCCACGGTGCCATCCTCAAAAGTCGATCGCCCTCCTGCGGCAAAGACACAACTCCGCTCATTCTCGCTGACGAAACCGTGAGCAACTCCTCCGGTCTATGGGCGGAACATTTAAGCAGGAAAAATATTCCCATTATCGATGAAGAGCAATTTGCTCAACTCCAAAAACGCCGTCTGTTTTTAAAAGAGGTCCTGCTGCGCGCGGGTTACCACAAAGCCAAGTTAAACCAAACAATCCAGGAATGGCCATTCAGGACCTTGAGGCGGTAGTTTGCTTTAAGGAAACAGGGCAATAAAAAAAACATCCTCAAATCAGAACTTGAAATTAACGAGCGTAAGGGTTAATCTAATAGGTCAACAGGTTCATTTCAATATGTTGGCTTGGATACAATCTCATACATTTATTTTGACGAAATAGCATGTAAAAAAATAATTGCATTTCACACAGAAGGAAACAACCTGTCCAGGAATAAAGTCAATTGCCGCGGAGGAAAAATGAACTACAAAAGTATACCCGATCTCTTCTTCAGTGTCTGTAAAGAGTACGACAAAAAAAACGCTGTCATGTACAAGAAAGACGAGAAATACATTTCCGTCTCCCACGACTTTTTTAAACAGCGGGTTACCAATCTGGGAAGAGGGCTGATGGCCATAGGCATGGATGCAGACGATCACATTGCACTGCTGTCTGAAACGCGTTTCGAGTGGGCTATTGTCGATATGGCCATACTGAGTGCAGGCGGTGTCGTTGTACCTCTTTATCCCTCCCTCAATCCCGAAGATGTCTCTTACATTCTCGAAGACAGTCAAGCTCAGGGAATTGTTGTTTCAAGCATTGACCAACTGAACAAGGTCATGCAAATCAGGGATAAGTTACTGAATTTAAAGTTCATCATCTGTATGGAACAGGTTGAAGAGAAAATTGAAGGTGTTTACTCTCTTTCTGACGTGGAAAGCATAGGATCGGAGACTGATAACGAAGGTGAGCTCAAAGAGCGCTGGAAACCAATCGTCCCAAGTGATTTGCTGACAATTATCTACACCAGTGGTACAACAGGTAAGCCAAAAGGAGTCATGCTTTCTCACGGGAATCTCATTTCCAATGTTGAAAGCGCATTGGCTATCACTAAATGGGAAAGTGAAGATGTGTGTCTCAGTCACCTTCCTCTAAGTCACGTCTTTGAAAGAATGGCCGGTTATTACATGATGCTTGCTGCCGGAATAACGATTGCCTACGCTGAAGACATTCCTTCCCTCAGTATCAACCTGGCTGAAATTAAGCCCACCATCCTGGTTTCAGTACCGCGATTATTTGAAAAGATTTATGCCCGAATCATCAATCAGGTTGAACAAGGCAGTTTTATCAAGAAAAGGATTTTTTATTGGGCTATCGGCATTTCTAAAAAGTCGCTTCCCTATCTCATTGAAAACAAACCGCTGCCTTTCCTTTTACAAACACAATATAAACTTGCAGACAAACTGGTATTTGGGAAGATAAGAGAACGGACAGGCGGCAGATTGAAAATAATGGTTTCAGGCGGCGCTGCATTACCTAAATCCATCGCAGAAGTCTTTCTGGGAATTGGTTTGAAAATCCTAGAGGGTTATGGTTTAACAGAAACCTCTCCTGTTATTTGCGTCAACAGGCCCGAAAAAGCTAAACCAGGATTCGTCGGTCCTCCCATAAAAGATGTTCAGGTTAAAATAGCTGACGACGGTGAAATTATCGTTAAAGGACCCAACATCATGCTGGGCTATTACAATAACGAAAAGGGAACGAGAGAAGTGCTGACGGAAGACGGCTGGTTCCACACAGGCGATATCGGTGAATTCGACGAAGAGGGTTATTTGAAAATTACCGATCGCAAAAAAGAACTTCTGGTTACCTCGGGCGGCAAGAATGTAGCCCCTCAACCGCTTGAAAACGCACTGAAATTCTCTCAGTACATTGAACAATGCGTGGTTGTTGGAGATGGCCAAAAGTTCATTTCCGCTCTTGTTATTCCTCCCTGGGAAACGATTGAAGATTGGGCTCCCCTTCACAATTGGGAAACGGACCCTGTTGCACTCTCGAAAAACCGTTCTTTCTATAAAGCCATTGAAAAAGACATCCATAAGCTTCAGAAAGATTTTGCCCGCTATGAACAAATAAAGAAATTTGCCATTCTGCCCAACTACCTTACCGAGGAAAATGGGGAAATGACACCCAGCTTGAAAGTGAAAAGAAAAGTCGTCAACAAAAAATACGCCGATATAATCGCCGGATTTTACGAAGAATAGGTTCTCGTGCCAATAGAACCTCCAAGGTGATAAACCAACATCCCTGTTGCAACGGTAACAGGAGCTTGTTTCACGGAGTGCTCAATTGGAAACCGCGATCCACTAAACGAATAAAGCGGACAGGCACCTTTTAAAGCTGGTTTTACAGAAGAGAAGATGCCTTGTCGACGTCTTTATTCTATACGGGTATGGTGGTGTACCTGTTCCCCATTAAGGCACCTGGCGTGCCTTTACGTAAAAGCCGATATAAAAAACCACGAACACAACTTGACTGATTTCTCACCACAGAAGTTGCCAAACATAAATACTCAAGTACTCAGCCGGGACTATGCAGTCACCTGCTCATAGTGGGCTATTCATTTTTCTCCTGTGGTTTTTTCTGCAGAGTTTTTTTGAACTGTCTCATTCATCGTCATCAAGTCAAAATCTACATCGCGATCTGTATTTGAACAGCTTTGCTTTTCGGCAATTATCGTTATCATCCCGCCTTGACCAAACAGGGAAGCTATCAGTTCAATGGGCGTTAAGGCCCAATTCAATTGAAGGTAGAAAAGTTTCAAGAACAGGCTTTTTTTCCCGGTAATGGCCTGATAGGTCGGTTCTCCACTCATGCATAGAGACGATGTCAAGGCGGGAGGACCGTCTCGTAAAGACCATGTTGACTGCACAAGCAGCTTATACCCGGAATTTGTCAACAACCTGACCAAACCGCGAGGTGAAAAGTGAGACAGGTGACGGGGCGCTTCCAAGCCCTTCCACTTCTCTTTCATGACCTGAGCCTGCCAACTGTCAATATTGGGTACACGCAAGAGCAGTCTTCCCTGTGAATGCAGGCAGCCATGAAGCTGACGGAGGAAAGCAGCGGGGTCTCTCAAGTGTTCCAGTACGTGAAAGGCAGATATCAAGTGGTATGATGAACGAGGTCTCCACGTCTCCACATCTCCGTGTATCATATCCAAATCGTATTGATCCCTGGCAAATTGAACAGCGCGGCTATCTCCCTCGAGTCCTGTAACATGGAAGCCCAATTTTGAGGCATCAAGAAGGAGCTCGCCTCTGGAACACCCAATATCCAAATAGGACAGATGAGAAGGCATGCCTCTGGATGCCTTTTTCAGCCAGGCTAATAAGTCGAGACGAAGCATCGTGCGACTGTAAAAGCGCTCAACACGAGTCAAAAACGCATCAGAACTTCCCTCTTGCCAGTATCCTGTGGGATAAAACCGCTCTATTTCACTTCTTTCGGGAACGGGATGCATAAAAACCACATGACATGAGGGACACCTGTAATAAGAAGCCTCAAACCGAGTCACTTCATAGGTGCGATCACTGAGCGTGCGCCAAAATGAAGCCGATTCACGACAAATGGGACAGTTCATCTTTTTATCGACAATCACTAGCTTCGTCTCTTCCTTTTTTTTCGATAGACAGAGGGAGCGGAACGCGATTTGAGTCGCATCCTTGTCCGTCCTCCCTTGCTGGAGTTCATCCTGCCTTGAAACGCCGAAGCCATTTTGAGTCCCAAATCCATTTCCAGCAGCTGGAGGTCAATGCGTTCCAGAATAACCGCAACGGGATCCCCTACCCTGAACGTCTTGCCACTTCGCTGTGAGACGAGAGAGTAACCTCTCAACCTGAAATCACCATTGAGTTTTTCAATGGAAACAACACCTTCAGTAAAGAGATCTTTAAGCTCCACTACCAGTCCAAAACGTCGGGCATCCACAATCACACCTTCAAACTCTTCTCCTAATCGAGGCTGCAAATAGCGCAATACCTTCATTTTAAAGAAATCTTTCTCGGCAAGATCACTGCCTCTTTCCCTTTCAGACAGATGTTGACAGATATCTGTCAGGACACTTTTGGAATGGGATACCATGGCGCGGGCAGAATCATCCACACGCTCTTCTTCTGAACCTGGGTCTGTTACATCCCTTTCCAGCATATCCGATAAAAGCTGGTGGACAATTAGATCGGCATAACGGCGAATTGGACTGGTGAAGTGGCAGTAGTAATTCAGTCCCAACCCAAAATGGCCTTTATTTTCAGTATGGTACTCCGCTCTTTTCAAGGATCTCAAAAGAAGGGTTCGCCATACAAAGAGATTCTCATTGGATGCTCTGGCCTGAATTTCATCGAGGATGCGATTCAAAAAATGACCCGTGTCGAGATCCATATCCATGGGTACAGCGATACCCGAGGCCGAGAGCGACTCCAGAAACTGGGCCACTTTATCCTGATCGGGCGGCTCATGGATGCGATAGGGAATGGGTTTGTTTTTTGAAGCCATATAAGTGGCCACGACCTGATTAGCCAGGCACATGAACATTTCAATCATTCGATTGGCAGGGGTACCAGATTCGGCCCAGGTCTTGAGAAGAGTGTGATCCTCTTTAAGCGTCATCCTGGGCTCAGAGGTCTGCAAGTTCAAGCCACCCAGTTCCATGCGCTGTTGATGAAGAAGTTCCGCCAGTTTCAAGCAGATATCTATATCCTCGACAACGGTGCTGAACGCTTTTCGGGTCGCCACGTCCTTTTCAATTCCCATTTTGTAGACTTGGCTGTAAGTCAATCTGTGTTTACTGACAATTTTTCCTTTGGTAATGCGGAAGTCCATCAAGTTGCCTTCCCGATCCAATTGCATGACAACGGAACATGTCAAACGTTCAACATGAGGATTCAAGGAGCAGAGATTCTCACTTAGAACCCTTGGCAGCATGGGAAAAGCTTTATGTGGCAAATAGGTTGAGTTACCCAGAAATTGAGCGTGTTTGTCACAAGCGGAACCCCTTCTGACGTAATGGGCCACATCAGCGATGTGAACACCCAACTCATAACCATACTCCGTGGAAATCACATGAATGGCGTCATCGAAATCACGAGCATCGGCACCGTCCACGGTGAAAACATTGAGGGCGGAAAAATCCTCCCTGCTAATGGCCTCGTCCTGAGGCGAAGATCCCATACTCTCTGCCTCCTGAACGACTTTCTCGGGAAATTGAGTTGGGATCCCGTGCTTTGCCAGCACCAGCTCTTCATCAATAGCCGGATCGTCTAAACGGCCAAGCGTTTTTTCAAAAGACCAGCCGCCTTTGTCATTTCGGACATATACAGCAACCGTACCCGGTTGAATACCGGCAGCATGTTCGGGTGAAACGGGAATGCTGGCTTCATGTAAACTGAAAGGCTGGAAAACCAGTCGGGAATACTCCATTTCAAACGATCCCAATAGATGCTTCTTGCCAAAATCGACCACTTCCACGACACGACCCAGTGTTCTGCCGCGGCTGACACCCTTCCAGTCAACCAGTACCCTGTCCCCGTGTTTGGCTCCATTGAGATCCTCTTCGTATATCATCCAATCTCTGGACAAGCCCTCTTGGGCGATTTTGACAAAGCCAAAGCCTTTGGAAGTAATTGCTAATTTTCCCTGCACGCGCACGTGTTTTTTTCGCTTTAATTCCCTTGTAACCGTTTTCCCATCCGGTATCCAGAACTTATTGCCCTTTTTGACGACCTGACCCTTACGACTCATGTTTCTGAGCTGCGAACGCAAGTGAGACCTTTCGTTCTTCGGAAGCCCCAATCCCTTTAGCAAAGTGTGAATACTAACCGGATCTTCTTTACTTCGAAGTAACTGAATTATCTTGTTTTCAAAATCCATTTTTTTCCCCTTGTTACTACCGCTTATTATGACCAGTCATTGATTAAATTCATAGCAGAAGATACACACTGAATCCTTTTTTTCTTGACACCGGTTGCCTGTTTATTGAAAAGTGGTAGTGGAGCAAATTGCCTCAATGAATCGTTCCAGCCAAAAAGACAAGTATTCAAACCAGGGAGGTTTTCATGCGAGACAAAAGAAAGTACAAGCGAGTTGACAAGCAATTCCTTGCGTCTTATGAAATTCTGAATAATGAACTTGAAATTACCAATTCGGGAATGGCTGTTGAATTGGATCTCAGCATGAACGGCATCCAGCTTGAACTGCCTGTTAAACCGGAAATCGGTACCAGTATTAGAGTGCGCCTGGCTTTGGTGGATCGGATCATTGCCGTATTCGGTCATGTTGTCTGGTTGGAACAGGGCGTGGATGTATACCATGTAGGCCTTAAATTGACAAAAATCCAAAAGGGTTACAGAGAGATAATAAAAGATTTTCTATCTACTGAAGAAAAGTGACGCAGAAGAAATGCCGCGAATCGTCAAAAACTTCGGTGCATAGGCCAACTCCAGCGGACTTGTTTTCCAGATTCAAACTTAACTTCGGGCTTTCCTTTCTTCGGGTGAGTTAGACCTCTTGAGATAAAACTCTTGCAAAACCTTTTGAACGTCAGGATGTTTTTCTGAAATACGCGTTAGAGTGGGTTGGTCAAGCTCAAGAAGCTCCGTGTAAGATCCGGCTATAATCGTTGCCGTTCTGGGCTTCCCGGTCAATAAACTTATTTCTCCGAAAAAGGCCCCTTCTTCAAGAGTGCGTACCTGTTCGTTGCGAGCGTCTTTGTTTTTTACATAAACACGCAGACTACCGCTGGCGAGAACCATCAGACTATGACCGGGCTCTCCTTCTGTAAAGATAATCTCGCCAGGTTCGTAGGATCGAAGACCAAGACCATGAATGAAAGCGCTTAAATCACCTTCGGAAATATTTCTGAAAAGTGGAGACGCATAAATAGGGTCAGGCCCAACTTGAAGTTCACTTTCCCCTTCGAAGAGGGTATTTATTTCTACCTCTGTTTCGGCAAGACTGCCACCTTGAACATCGAACTCTAGGTCTTCTTCTACATTGGAGACCTCAATGCCTTCATCAGTCAACTGTCCGCGGCTAGAAACAGTTTCAAATGATTTATCTTTTACAAAAGGCGTTTGCAGGCGGTCTGTATCATACTTACCGCGATGCTGCCGCCCAAGGTCGGTTATTTTTTCGTGTATCCAAAATTGATCGGGATCCAGGCGCTCCATCTGTTTGTACATAGCCAGCGCTTTTGTTAAAAAGCCATCTTGTGTGTATTTTTCAGCTACAGAGTTCATAATCCGCAAGGCTTCCTTGGTCTTTCCCGCTTTTCCAAGCAAGCCCGCAAGCTGCTGTTTCATAAATTGACTGTCTGGTGACTTATGCAATTCTTTGCGCAGCAATTTAATTGCCGCGTTGTATTTTTTCTTCTGTATCAGAATATTGATTTTTGTTACATCTTCATTCCAGCCAAACATAAGAAGCCTCTCTTTATAAAAAACATCATTTACAAATCAAATACCCATTCCAAGCGGGATACGATAAAGAGTATTCTAATACTACAGGTGAACGATGGCAAAGGGTTGTTTAAACTGTTCGGTCAACAAGCTCTTCGATACATAACTCCGTGTTGGAAAAATACATGATAGCCTTCTGACTCTAACGCAAAGAAAAGAGTTCGCCTTGACATTCCGCAAAAAAACAACTAAAAGCTGATTGCCAATCAGTTGCAGTTGCTCCCATATTTTCAAAGCGGCCCATCTCTCTGTCAAACCTCTATTTCATTGAAACGCTCTTTTTTTTCAGTTTTCAAAGGCAGGCAAGTTGACAGAGAAGCTTTTTAACCGTTTATAAAACCCTCTCTTCCTGTTGAAACACACAAGCCCTTGCCTTATTGAGAAACAACAAGGCAAGGGCTGCTGGGTGATTTGAAAAGCCTGACTATCTTCTCATTGTTTCCAGCTCGGGAAGCGGTCAGGCGTGTAAGGTGCTCCTGCTTTTTCGAGTTTCTCCTCTATCTGAAGAACTCTTGCTTCAATCGTCTTTAGAGAAATGAGGATTTCCTGAACTTGACTGGCCGCAACATCATAAGACTTGATGAAAGTAGTTGTTGGAGCAGCGGTTGTACTCCAAAGTGTCCAGGTTATCAAGGCCATTCGCTCACTGACAGAAGTGGGGCTTGCACCTTCGAACCTAACGCGAAGGACATCACCGTTGATGTCTCTGTTCAATTGTTTCAGATCGGCTTCTACAGCTGATATGTCTGTCATGATCTGATTGGCAATCCCGGGTGTGGTGAGCGAGGCTTTTTTCAGATAAGCCATCTTTTCCTCCAGGCTTGCTCTGAAACTGTCCGCGCCTTGTACCACTCTGGCAAGCTCGGCAACTTTTTGGTTGAATGCGTCCAGGGCGGCCTTGTCTTTGGCCGGAAGTGTCGAAACATTGAGCGGCTCACATTGGAAGGAAACCGGAGAAGCTAAATCCGTAAACGTACCCTTTTCAAATTTGGATAGTGAAACCGTGTAGGTTCCCGGCACAACCATGTACCCTTGGTCAGGCTCATTCCAGGGAATCGAAGTATCGGGTGCTTTCAGTGAAACCGGAGAGGCGGGATCGGTTCTGAAATCCCAGACAAGTCGATTAACCCCTTTCTTTGCACTTTGTTTCAGTTTCCTGACGACCTGGCCTTTCTCGTCGGAAATTGTAAAAAGCAAGTAAGATGCGGGTTCCTGCTCTTCAGCTAACAGGGTTTCATAGCTCGGGTGTTTAACCGACTTACCTTCTTTTTGAAGCTTTTTTTCCTTTTCTCTGCGCTGCTCTTTCAGGGATTTAAAATCGTTCTTGAGATAGTAGGTGAAAACGGCGCCCACTTTCGGGTTGGGCGCTGAGAAGAAGCCTGCTCCCATGGAGCCCACACCTCTGTAACCCAGTGAATTGGCTTCAACGTACATCTTCGCCGTTTTGACTGGGAAAAGAGCGGCTTCCTTATCGATCAACTCTTTGTTCAAGAAACGCAATGGCGTGTAATCGTCGAGAATATACACGCCCCTGCCAAAGGTAGAGACCACCAGGTCGTTTTCTTCCCGTTGAATATCGATATCCATGATACAGTGTGTGGGAATACCGCTTTTCAGCTGTATCCACTCCCCGCCTCCATCGATGGTGAAGAAAACACCAAACTGGGTGCCGACGAAAAGCAGATTTCTGTCCACATGATCTTCAGCGATGGTGTAAGTGCTGCCTCTCTTTGGCAAATTGCCATTCATTTGGACCCATGACTGACCGCCATCGGTGGTTTTATAGAGATAGGGCCGGTAATCACCACCATTCATATCGTGACAAGCGGCATAGGCCGTGTTTTCATCGAAATTGGAAGCGATAATATGATGCACTCTGGCGTATTCCGGCAGTCCTGGCACAGACGACTTCTGCCATGTCTGACCGCCATCAGTTGTGTAGTGAATGAGTCCGTCTCCTGAACCGGCAAAGAGTCTGTTTGCATTGATGGGCGACTCCGCGATGGTAACCACATTGGCGGTGGAGCCCTTGCTGACCAGTTGATCGATACTCCAGCTCTGCCCCATCAGAGCTTCTAATTCCAGAGGTACGCCGCGGGTAAGATCGGGGCTTATTTCCTGCCAGGTGGATCCCCGGTCGGTTGTTTTGAGAACTTTGTTACCGCCAAAGTAAAGCGTTTTGTGATCGTGACGGGAAATTAAAAGAGCGGCATCCCAATCAAAGCGATAGGCCGAATCGGCAAAATCCTGGGGTTTAATGAAGAGATTTTCCCCGCTGCGCTTATCGTATCGAGCCAGCCCGCCATATTGAGATTGAGCGTAGATGATGTTGGGATCCTTCCAGTCCACCTGGGTCTCAAATCCATCTCCGGAATTGGTAAAAATCCAATCCTGGTTGGTAATGCCACTGGAGTTCAGCGTTCGCGATGGCCCCGTCAAGCTGTTATTGTCCTGTGTTCCAATGTAAACATGGTAAAAGGGTTTGGCATTATCGGTGGTGACTTTGTAGATTTCGGTGATGGGAATGTTGGATTTAAAAATCCAGTTTCTGGCGCGATCATAAGATTCATACAAGCCGCCATCACACCCTGCAATCAGGTGATTGTTGTTAGCGGGATCGATCCACATACAGTGATCATCCACGTGTTTGTGCTTACTGCCCGCGCGCTTCCAGGTCTTACCGCCGTCTTCTGTGACCTGCATGAAGACATCCATGCTGTAAACGCGGTCGGGATTAATGGGATCCGCTACAATTTGCTGAAAGTAAAAAGGATAAGATGAAATATAATCGGACTGCTTCGTCCAGCTCATGCCCCTGTCGGTACTTTTGTAAAAGCCCTTACTTTTGGGTGATGCGTGGATAATGGCATAGACAATGTCCGGGTTAGCGGGTGAAATCGCCATCCCGATTCGGCCCATATCACCTTCAGGTAAGCCGTTCGTCAGTTTTTCCCAGTTGGCGCCGCCGTCCGTGGTGCGGTAAATACCGCTCTCCGGGCCGCCCCAGATGTTGGTGTAGTGTTTTCGCATGCGCTGATTGGCCGATCCGTACAAAATATCCGGATTTCTCGGGTCCATGTGAATTTGGAAGAAACCCGTGTGATCGCTGACATGCAGGACGCGTTTCCAGGTCTTACCGCCATCAATTGTTTTGTAAATACCGCGTTCGCCGCCCGATGCTCTCTGCGGGCCGTAGGCCGCCACAAAAACAACATTGGAATTTTGCGGATGAATGACAATGCCGCCAATGTGCTCGGACTCCTTCAGCCCCATGTTCTTCCAGGTCTTGCCACCGTCCTGGCTGCGGTAAACACCGTCACCGTAGCCCACGTTGTTTTGGCAGTTGTTTTCTCCTGTTCCAACCCAGACGACGTTGGGATTGGAAGGGTCAATGGCAATAGCTCCAATGGCGTAGGCTTTCTGATTGTCAAAGACGGGCGAAAACGTGGTTCCGCTGTTGACTGTTTTCCACAGATTTCCGTGCCCGGACCCTATGTAATACGTATTTGAATCGTTGGGATTGACGGCAATTGCCGCAATGCGCCCACCTGTTACAGCAGGGCCAATTGAGCGAAACTTGAGTCCGCTGAGAGACACATCCTTGAAAACGGAAGGCTCCGCAAGATCGGACTTCTTTTTTGCAAGGACAACAGGTGAATGGAAAGAGAAAAACATACAAATTGTTAAGAGGCTGATTGGCTTCATTGAGGAACGCTCCGTTTAGGGGGTTTTGACGTGGTGATGCGTTGAGTTGTTGAAATAGCGCATACACCCGGTGTCCAAACCATAAACCAGTTTGGAGAATGACTCAATACCTAATCGTAAATTCCATATTTTCTCGCAAAATGGAAACCATTTAAACCCGAACCGTCCACAAGAACCATCGCAAAGGAAGCGTGATGGGTGCGCTTATATTTGCCTAAGACACACAGACTGGCGGGTGGCTGCTCTCGGGATACGTGCCACAGTCATTGCCTTTTCAAAGGAATGCTGTGGAAACAAGAAAAGCGCGGTAAAGACGCCGTTGAACCGCTAAGATACCATTGCCTTTTTCGGGCTCAGGCACACTTTTATCGTCTCAACGGCGATATAAAAGAACTTACAGATCATCTCCATAACCGTATTGATCGACCACAAAGTCGATATCCTTGTCACCCCGACCGCTTAAATTCACCAGAATGGATTCGTACTTGGTTTCTTTTGCCAGTTTAACGGCATAGGCAATTGCATGAGCTGTTTCCAGGGCGGGAATAATGCCTTCAACCCGACTCATGGTATAAAAAGCACGCAGGCATTCCTGATCGGAAGCGGTAACATAAGTGACCCGACCCTGATCTTTCAGGAAGGCGTGTTCCGGACCCACTCCCGGATAGTCGAGCCCGCTGGCTATGGAATATACTTCTGCGGGTTCACCCTGTTCATCTTGTAAAAGGTACGTATTGAAACCGTGAATAATTCCCTCTTTTCCCGCAGTCATCGTCGCGGCGTGGTCACCGGGCTTGAGCGAACGCCCGGATGGCTCCACACCGAAAATTTTGCAGTCGTCTTCCAGGAAACCGGAAAAAAGCCCCATGGCGTTACTTCCGCCTCCGACACACGCCACCAGATTGTCGGGAAGTTCACCTGTCATTTCCAGAAACTGTTCGCGTGCTTCCACACCGACTACGTGTTGGAAATCGCGAACCAGCATGGGAAAAGGATGAGGCCCAACGACCGAGCCAATGGCAAAGAGCATCTCTTCGGGGTTCTTTAAATAAGCTTGAAAAGCCGAATCAACCGCCTCCTTGAGCGTCCTGGCTCCAAAAGTGACGGGAACGACCTTGGCTCCGAGCAATTTCATCCTGACTACATTGGGGTGTTCCTTGGCAATGTCGACTTCGCCCATGTGAATTTCGGCCTCTAAACCAAAGTGAGCCGCTGCCGTAGCCACCGCAACGCCGTGCTGCCCCGCACCGGTCTCTGCAATTAGCTTCTTTTTTCCCATGTACTTGGCCAAAAGAGCCTCACCCATGGTGTGATTCAGCTTATGAGCTCCCATGTGATTCAGGTCTTCTCTTTTAAAGTAAATGCGACTGGTTCCTGTTTGTTCGGACAATCTCTGTGCGAAGTAAATTGGGGTGGGACGACCCTGATAATGCTTTCGGATATTTCTCAGCTCAGAGATAAAGTTGTGCGACTTGCTGATGGTCATGTACGCTTCTTCAATCTTTTTAAATTGTTCAACTAGTTCAGGTGGCAGAAAAGCACCGCCGTATTTGCCAAAATAGCCATTTTTGTCGGGGTGCTTTTTAAGGTAATTCTTCATTGTTTTACGCTCCATGGTGAGTGATCTATAATTTGTCAAAGCACATTATCCACTATTTTTCACTCATTATGTAGCTCTAATCTAAAGTATTAAGCTTAAAAGCTTAAAACAAAGACACGTTTGAGTTCTTCGCGGTGCCCTGCCATTCACGCTTTAAACCGTGGATCAGACAAGGGAAAAACCATTTGCAGAGTCAAAAAAGTCTTCTCTTGCCAAAAATGTACAAGGACCTGTGATTTCAGCAGCTTAGAGTTTTTTGTGAATTTCGGTCAAAGCCTCTACAGCAGACCGTCTCAACTTATGGGTAAAAACCCGAGACAGATCCGTTTCCCGAGGATTGATTTCAACAGTGGGAATCCCTTGCTGTCTGGCCAATTGAACGGGTTGTGTGATATAGGGAAATAAACTGGAAGTTCCAACGGAAAAGACCATATCAAAACCAAAATTCAACTGTTGCTGAAGCATGGAGAGATTGTTAAGAGCGAGCATTTCACCAAAGAGCACGATATCAGGCCGAATAACGTGACCACATGCCGGACATAGAGGCAAGTCGGAATATGTTCGGTAGTCGGCTACCTCTCTTCGCCAGTCACAGTCTGTGCAAAGCAGGGTATGAAAAGAACCGTGAATTTCAATGATATTCCTGCTGCCGGCTTTCCGATGGAGGCCATCTACATTCTGGGTCAAAACCCATATTTGATATCGATCCTGCCATTCTGCGATCAATTCATGAGCTCGATTGGGTTTTGCCCCGCGACAGGCTTTTTCAATTTGGAACAGGTATTTCCAAGTCAGTTTCGGTTTTCTTTGGAACACATGACCCGAGAGGATAGTTTCAATGGACAACCCCTCCTCTGTTTTACCGTATTCATACAAACCGCCCACGCCTCTGTAGGTAGGAATCCCGGACTCGGCTGAAATGCCTGCTCCTGTTATAAACAGAACTCTTTTAGATTGCCTTAATGTATTTGCAATTTGAATCACGCTCTCTTCATTCTTCAAAACTTACCTCTTGTGCCGCTCTTGTTTTTATTGAATGTTACCGCAAGTCTATATTCCTTTTTTATTGATTCTCCGTCAAGGAGAAATACCCATCCATTCCCATTTAAACAGGAATACAAGCGGCCGCAGAAGTTGAACAAACCCGGTCAACTGTCTCGATGCAACAGCACATCAAACACAAAAGAACAGTCGTATCAAAAGGCCATTCTTCCATCAATCGTAACCTGTAAAAACAATATCAGCGATAACTGGAAAACACTCAAAGTCCGTTGTTCTCCTAAAACGCTCTTATGCTATGATTAGAGCCGTTTCACTTTTGGTTGCAGGTTGTGAATCCAAACCTCAGCTGAAACTGTTTGGAATGAGTCCGCTTGTCCTGGCAGGTGACATACTTTAGCGCAGTAAGGTGAAACACAAATACCGGAGAAACCTGTGTTTCAGGATCAATTGCCTTGAGAAGTATTAAATCTGTGGAGATAAACACATGACTGTGTCCCAAAAAGAAAAAAAGCCAACATCGATCTCAGACAGGAAACCTCTCAGTATTCCATACCCAAAATGGAAGCAGATATGGTTAACTTGTCGCGGACTGTTCTGGTCCTTCTGGCTGATTATTTCTCTATTGACCTGCAATGCCTTACAGACCTTCAGTCTTCTGGTCTGGCCGTTTTCAAAGCGTTTTTTCAGGCGCATTAATCAAGCTATGGCGCATTTCTGGTGGACTTTCTTTATCACGGTCGTTGAAAAGAAAAACAAGATCAAAGTCACTTTCTGGGGGCAGGATGTCCCTGAAAAAGAACATGTTATTCTAATTTCAAACCATCAGTGCATGGCGGATATCCCCACGGTAATGACCCTGGCCCGAAGAAAACAGCGAATTGGCGATCTAAAGTTTTTTGTAAAAGACATTATAAAATACGTGCCAGGAGTTGGTTGGGGCATGCTTTTTCTGGATTGTCTCTTTGTAAAGCGAACCTGGTCCGCAGATCGGGAGTCCATTTCACAGACATTTCGCAATATCAGCCGTTACAAGGTTCCTATCTGGCTGGTTTCCTATCTGGAGGGAACGCGTTTCTCGGCCAAAAAACTCATTTCCAGTAGAAAGTTTGCCGCCAAAGCGGGACATTGGATGCCTGAGCATGTTCTTTTACCCAGAACAAAAGGGTTTGTCGCCACGGTTCAAGGACTCAGGGACTGTGTAAGCGCTATTTACGATTTGACAATTGGCTATCCAGATGGCGTACCAACCTTATGGCAGATAATAAGTGGTTTCGTGCCCTCCCTTCACGTTCACATCAGTCGAACAGCCATTGTGGATATTCCCACTGATCCCGCGGAAATCAGCAATTGGGTCCTGGAGCAGTTTAAAAAGAAAGATCAGTTGATGTCTTTTTTCTCCCAGCACGGAGTTTTTCATGGAGAGCCCATAAAAATCCAGTAGAATCCCGTTTAAGAGCCGTTCCCAGCTAGCGCTTGATAAACATGGCCTTGAAGAACATGCCAGCCAATGCCGGATTCTCCTTCAAACGCCTGATGGAATAGCCGTACCAGTCTTTTCCAAATGGAACGTAAATTCTTACATTGTGACCTTTGGCCCGAATACTGTCCCTTAGTCTTTCACGGACACCCAGCAGCATTTGGAATTCGTATTGATCCTTGTTCAAACCGTATTTCTGTATCAGTTTGTAAGCCTGCTCAACAAGGTAGTCATCATGCGTAGCAATTCCCACATAGGCTCCCGCCTTGAACATGCTATCCAGAGCGGCAACGTAATTATCCCGCACTTCCTGATACCCTTTAAAGGCTACTTCTTTGGGTTCCACGTAAATGCCTTTACAAATCCTGAAGTTAGAAGGCCCACCTTTTGTGATGGTTTGAATGTCATTTAAAGTCCTTCTCATGTAGGCTTGCAAAACAACGCCCACCTGCTTCCCGTACTTTTCACGCAAAGTCTGATATAACTGGGTTGTCTTATCGGTACAGGGAGAGTCCTCCATGTCGATTCGAAGAAACGTACTTTGTTGCTGAGCCTTATCCATTATTTTCGACAAAGCATTCAAGCAGTGAGTCTCGTCCAGCAACAAACCAAAACTGGTTGGCTTAATGGATATACCGGCATCGAGTTGTTCCACAGTAATGGCTTCAAGAAGGGTTAAATACGCATCCACTGATTCTGTGACCTGTTCAATGGATTCAACAAACTCACCCAATACATCTATCGATACGCGATAGCCTTTCTGATTCAGCTTTCTTGTGCACTTAATCGCTGCATCCAGATCAGCTCCGGCAATATATGGTTTGGATAACTTCTCAACAATTGCTTTGGGAACCAAAGGCAGGGAATGTACGATTAGTTGGTCTAGAATACGCATATAACCCCCAAAAAAAAGTGCAGGAAATAGATCTGAAATTCAAAACTTCAGAATGTCAATAAACGTTATTCGGGATAATCACTTTCAACCTGAAAAGAAAACCCGCAACCAGCCTTATTATATTAGGACATATGCCCTGACTGACTAACATCAAGGCAATGTCTTTTCAAACATGATTGTCACACACGACTTGAATGATGCCAACCTAAAAAATTGCCGTTTCAGTAAGTTTTCTGTAAAAAAGCCAACCGTTTTGTGATCCAGATCCGGAAAGGAACCTTTTAGCGGGTGTGATCCGGTTGCAAGAGCGATGAGTATGCTCACTATGGCACACTTCAGTTCAGATTGGGGCCGTTTATCGACTTCCGGTCTCGTTAGGGACGATGCTGAACAAGCACTTTTGCTCTATGACCACTTTGCTCCAACCCTGCCCGAACAAGCTCATATGGCTGACCACAATCTACATAAAAAATCTTTTCAGCTTCTTTTTAATCTCTGCCTGAACTTTCATCATTTCGCCACGGTCGTTTTCGTGATCATAGCCGAGCAGGTGCAGAAGACCGTGCAGAAAGAGAAACCTGAATTCCACCGCAGCAGCTTGTCCAATTTTATCCGCCTGGCGCAGCGTCTGTGCCCAGCAAATTAGTAAGTCACCCAGATGTCTTCTTTCACACACCGCGCTATTGTAGAGCGCGGCAGGGAAAGAAAGAACATCGGTGATGCGATCAATGGAGCGAAACGATTTGTTGATTCTTCGCATTTCCTCATCCGAAACCACCCGAACTGCTACTTCCCAGTCAACCAGGTTTAACTCACTCTCAAGAGCTTCAAGAAAGACCGTACTCAATAAATGCTCGGGCTGTTCTTCCTCTACATCCCACAAAAGATCAACCGTTCTTGTCATCTACTCTAACTCCCCTATTCTTTAAACAACAGCCATGTATCCAAACCATGTGCTTTCAGAACCCAAGTTACAATTTCATTTTATCACTCTTTATGGTGAAGAAGGCAGGACCCTCATGAAAAAGTCCCTTCTCCTTTGTGACATACGAAAAGACAAAGCTATTCCGCTCTCGCAGAGCGGCCTTTTTCGGTTCCTGATACGAACTAGGTATTTACTTTTAGATGGGTTACAATGGGCTTTGAACGGAGTTCGTCCGTACTTTGACACCAGATGGGTCACGATGCTTCACCTCTTCTTTCTTCTCATTTTTCAAACCCCAGCTGCCCAGAATCAATGGCAGGTCCCTTTTGTTGTACAGAAAGCCGCCCTTTCCCCTTCGGGTCTTGTGGCCCTGACCTCCAGTGGCACGCTGTATACATACAACAGCGCAGGTGCCCATTTACAAGAAATAAAAGTTGGGGAGCAAATCAATTATATCTGGATCGACAACGACAATCATATTTGGGTGGTTCGTAACTCCGCTTTAACTGTTTACTCGAATGAAGGTCACATCCAGTTTGAAAAGAAGCTGGAACCGATTATTAAAGAGCCTTTCCCTATGGGAAATTGCCTGGGATTAGTGAACAGGAATGCTGTTTCTATTTATTCAATTCAAGACAAAAAGGACGACGCGCAACAAACGCTGGTTGCATTCAGCTTTTCATTCGAAGACATCTACTCCATCAACCACTCAGCTAAACGTGTATTTATTTGTGATACAAAGGGTAACTCCAAAATCTGGTACCCCTTTCAGGAAGCATCGTATGACTTCCTAAAAGAAAAAAAAATAACCTACGTCTCAGAGGATTACGGTTACCGAGCTATCCTGTTGAGCGACAAAAAACTACAGGTTTACACACCCAGAAAGATGTGGGAAAGGCACTTATCGCTGGATATAAACCAAAAACCTCTATGGCTGGAAAATGGAAAGGACAAGGCACTGATTGTGCTTTCAGAAGATCGTGTTCTCAGAGTGTTCTCCCGCTCGGGTCTTGAGTACAACAGGAAACTCTACTCCTACCGCCCGGATCATCTCATTAAATTGGATGAATCCAGATGTCTGGTCAGTTTTAAGCAGGCTAATCTCATAGCAGAATATGATTACAAACAGAATCAGTTCAAAGAATATCAACTGCCAACCAACCTGACTCATATTGTGAGAAGGGGCATTTATCTTTTGCAAATTGATCGCGAAGGCCATATTAAAATAACCGCACTGGCTTCAAAAGCCAATCAGACCGGGGAACTGTGAATGAAAATCGTCTTTTCAATTGTGAAAGACGAATCTTTTCTATGGCATTTTTCCCAAGTCAACGTGACCCTTAACTTGAACTGCAGTTTTGGAAAGACTCGATTGCATACATCCCGACACCATGGCAATCAAACCGTAAAATCGAAGGGAAAGTGTGTCCTTATCTGCGATCAAAACCAGTTACAAATCGCGTGTTACCTGCTAGAATACGCACTTTGTACATTGATGAAACGGAGCAGAAAACCGTGACCTGTTTGAAACAAAACAAAAGGAGTTGAGCATGAGAAAACATTTAGTGTTGTTTATGGTATTTTGTACCCCGGTATTGGCAGGCTGGACATTCTTAACAGAAACAAGAACATCTGACGACAAGGGTCAAGTCACCCAAAAAACAATTGTCAAGAGCATGGTCGATGGAACAAACGGGAAATTTATCTTTCAGGAATCAACCGACTCTCCAATAGCTGCCACAGGAAACTACCTGCTGACCAATGATGGCAGTCAAACAATTTATCTCGTCGATCCTGTCAACAAAACCTACAGTCTGTTCCATATCAGTCAGATGTTAAAAACGGCGGGTACGATGATGAACATGGTACAAGGGGTTGTGAAAATGGAGTTTTCCGAGCCCGAAATAACCATTCTGGAAGAGAAAAAAGGTAAAGCGATTCAAGGTTTGCCAACCGACTATCGGAAATCTGTTACAAGTTACGAAATGAAAATGAAAGTCCTTGGAATCAAACGGGTTTTAGATGTCAAAACAACAGAAGAGTCATGGACAACCAAACAATTCACAGACACAGCCTTTTCCGCCTGGCTCAGAAAGGATCCTGCCCCCACGGGAAACGAAGAACTGGATCGCATCATTCGAGCTGCTACAGAGCAAGTGGAAGGCTATCCACTGAAATTGATACAAACCAACCAAACCACTACCTGGAACAAGAAAAAAACCAAGGTAAAAGACAAAACCACAACGACAACCGTTATGGCTGTAACCCAGTTAAAACAGGAAACAATAGAACCAAGCCAGTTCGTGATCCCTGATACCTACGTTCAATCGGAAAATCAACAGCCAGATGGAATGAGTAATTTGAAAGATATCTTCAATCAATGAGCTGCCGCGTCATGGAACGCAGGCATTCACAAGGTACATTCTAAGAGCGAAATCATCGGCATGGGTCTTGTCAAGTTCAATCGCGGTACCCATGCCGATTTACAGCACACCTTGATGGCATAGCCTTTTTCTGACCGTATCCGGAGCACACTGCTTTCTGTGCCAACAGGAGCAGTGCACTCTTTACATGTTTCTGGAAAACCAAACCACTCTGCCCAAGACGGCGAGTCTGCTGGCATGTTCAGGGGTTACCTGTTGATCGGCATACGCACTGTTGTCACTTCGTATCACCACTGAACCGTCGAACATGGTGAGCAAGCGCTTGACCAGAAGAGTTCCGTTCAAATTGAGAACGTACAGCATACCATCTCGCAAATTTTGATCGCTCTTGTCAAATAAAATGAAATCCCTGTTTTCAAGCGTAGGCTCCATGGAATCACCTGAAACTTGAATCATGGCTAACTTGTTTGGCTGTAAATAACGCCCATGAAGCCACGAAGTGTTAAAGGGCACTTCCTCTACTATATCTTCTTCTGTAACTTCTTCTCCAAAACCGGCACTGGCCCTTACATCGTAACGCGGAATAAGGGAGAATGCGCCAAAAACATCCGCTCCGGAAAACTTGGGTCCCTCACCCGTGGCCAGCCACTTGACTTCAACCCCGCATTTTTCAGATATGTTGTTTAAGTTGGACAGAGTTACATCGCCACCTTTCAGCCAACGTCCAACAGCGGTATCGGAGACACCCAACATGCGTGCAAAGGCCCTTGAACTGCCGTACCCCTCTGTAATCTCCCTCAGACGATCTTTAAACAATTTCATAACTGACTCCCTTTTAAATCAAATAACCCGAAAAGCAGATTGACCTTGCCGAACCACTTTCTTAACCTAAACAGTGCAACAACACCCCAAACATAGCCCCTGAAACGCGAAATGTCAATATAACAACGTAATTTATAAACTTTTTCTTGACAATGCAAACTATTGTTTGTATATTGAACTATATTAATTGCACTTGGGGGTGCGGTATGATTTCCTGGAGTTTTATCAGAGGTATTTTAGTGACAGTCTTATTCCTCATCAATTTTCAGACAGACCATACTCAACTTGGGATATTGGCTCTCTGCAGTATCGTCCTGCTGTGCGCAGTCGAACTAGCTGGCAGTTCAAGACTGAAAACAGGCAGACAAGCCTGAGTTTTCAGCCAAGAGAACCAGGAACCGTGAAAAAGGATCCCGTCAAAATCCGTTGTCACAACGCACACCAGGCCTTGACGAGAGAATTGTCCAGATGCTGAGTGCCAGCTTTACTTCGCAGGCTGGTACTTCAACTGTTCAACGCGTTCACCTTGATAGTCGTAGATATTGAGCAGAATTCCCTCTTCTGATCCATAGTTGCTCCGGTAAGACTGAATAAGAGGTGTCAGATCAAACACGCGATCTTCAACAACCGAACCTTCAGGGCAATCCTGATCGGGATCTTTAACTCTCTGCAGGGTGAGATTGGCTTGAACGGGCATCGATTCCATAAAACCGCCTGACATAAACAGATTCAATGCACCAGAGCAGCCGTCTGGGTACTGCAATGAAACAGTCAGTATTTCTTCACTTAGAGACAGCTTTTCAATGGAATAGGGGTCAACCTGGAGATCGCGGACACTTAACTGCGAAAAGGCATTGCCCTTGTACTGCTGCACAGGATTCGGGGCAACCGGCCACAGAAGTTTGTGATTTTTCGTTCCAGCCAATCCCAGGAAAGCAAATGGCTGATCGGAACTGATTTGGTAGTACTCGCCCTGAAACCGCCTTTTTTGATTGAACAAACTGGAGAAAGTAAAAACAATTTTTTCCATTGGTTTTATGGGAAGTGCTCTGCCAGGCGGCCCAAGAATGCCGTCTGCCATTAAGTCAATCATGATAACGCCCTCTTTGTCTCCCGTATTGACGACAGCTGCACCTTCCCAATAATCGTCACTCTGATTTTCAAAAGAAGGGATAACCTTGATATCAGCTTGTTGCGATAGTACCTCACCGGCGCAGCTATTTGCATCGAGCATGCTGCTGGACTGGTACAGGACACTTAAATTAACGCGTTTTGACCCCGTTAACACAGCATGACTTGTGCCCTCCGGAAGGACCTCGTGTACGTCTACGAGCTTCAACTCTTGCTCTCCCAAGCTGAGCTCCACCACTCCAAGCTCTTTACCTTCTATGGAATAGCAAATCAGTCCAACTTTTTTTTCTAACCTGGACTGGTTGTTAATCACCAGTGTCCCGACAAAACCTCCGCTCTCACTGGGTAGGTGTGGAATAACTCGAAGTCCTTCGCCTACACTGCCAGCGCCAAATGCTAAAGTCGCAATTATCAAAACCACTCCAAACAATATCGATTTTCCGGACATCAGAAATTCCTCCTGTCGCACAAAAATAGTCACAAGTAGAGATCCAAGTAGTACCTGCATTATTCTCTCAAGATACGAAGCAAAGTCCAAGCCAAAATTTCAAAATCAGGATATAGATTACTGAACTGTTGGTTATCTTTGTAACATAACGACGTCAGAACCAAGCATTTCATTTATCCTGAAAACACTCAGGCACCCCAAATAGTAAAGCGGTTCCATTTTCAATTCTTCAGCTTCTCCAGCCCTGTACGATAGTCCTGCCCCAATTAAAAAGCTAATTCATCAAAGCCTCGTATCAACTGTGTTGCAATAGTTTCTCCATGCCATAGAGCATGCAAATCGCAAAACAGCCCACTTTTCGAGAGGCAATCTTTCACTTCTACAAAGGCAAAACGACCATGGGTGGTTGTTTGTGGACAAATTAAGCTATAATACAAAAAAAGAAAGATGATTTAATGATCATCAAACAGAGGTATGTATGGGAAAACGAATTGTCCTATTTTTAATAACGAACGCACTCGTTATTTTCACGGTAACGTTAATTGTCAATGTTATTTTACCCTTTTTCGGAATTCAACTTCCACCCGGATACAGCGGTCTGGCCATTTTTTGCGGTATTTTCGGAATGGGAGGCGCATTTGTCTCGCTGCTTATCAGTCGCTGGATGGCAAAGAGAGCTTATAAAATTCAGCTCATTACGGCCACACACCCAGACCCCACAGCAAGACAGCTCTACCACACCATCGATCACCTGGCCAAAAGCAGAGGGCTGCCAACTCCCGAAGTGGGTATTTACAATTCCCCTGAACCCAACGCTTTTGCGACGGGTCCATCGAAGAAATCGTCCCTGGTGGCTTTTTCAACAGGTATCCTGCGCAAGATGAATCAACGTGAAGTTGAAGCCGTTGCCGCTCATGAAATTTCGCATATCGCCAATGGGGACATGGTCACCATGACCTTGCTCACGGGTATCGCCAATGCCCTGGTGATGTTTTTATCACGCGTTATCGCAAGACTCATCGACCAGGCCATGAGAGACGACCGCGGAGGCGGAGGTCTGGGTTTCATCGGTTATTACGCGGCCGTATTTGTGCTTGAATCCGTGTTCATGATGCTGGCCTACATTCCAATCGCCGCTTTCTCCAGATGGAGAGAATATCGCGCGGACGCAGGAGCAGCCAGACTGACCTCACCTCAGGCAATGGCCTCGGCTCTGGAGTCCTTGAAAAATGCGGTTGTCAACAAAGCCGAACCGCAAAATTACGCTATGGCTAAAATCAGTTCGCTGAAACGCGTCTCTCTCTGGGCAACTCATCCACCATTGGATGCCAGGATCAAGCGGCTGCTGCAAAACAAAGGCTAAAGAAAGCGCTAAGGCCGCCATTGAAATACAGATGGAACCTTTTCTCACCTGAACCTTGTTAACTGTATCAAGAAGAGGAGACTGAATGAACTCTGAATGCTTCCAAAAGTTTTATCCAGACGATGTGAACCATTGCTACGGCTGTGGCCAGTTAAACCCTGAAGGTCTTCATATTAAAACTCACTGGGATGGAGACGAAACCGTCACAAGGTTCACCCCTAAACCCTATCACACTGCCATACCGGGCTTTGTTTACGGGGGATTGATCGCCTCTCTGATTGACTGTCACGGCACCGGAAGCGCCGCAGCGGCAGCCTACCGCGCTGAGGGACTCCCCATGGATTCCAAACCGGCCAAGCGTTTTGTAACCGGCACGTTGAATGTCAAGTACCTCAAGCCGACACCGCTCGGACCTGAATTGGTTCTAAAGGGTAAAATAGTCGATATTTCAGGAAAAAAAGTGACTGTTGACGTTCAGGTAATGGCTGGGGAAACTCTCTGCGCTGTCGGTCAGGTCGTGGCGTTTCAGATCTCTGACAAGTGGGCTGACAGGGAATAGCCCGCTAGCCTGAATCCAGCGGCTGGAACCTGCCGGATTGAGCGCACACATTTCAGTTCTCATCGTGAACAAAGCCCGCAGACGGCTGCATGCTCCGATTAACCGTTCAGACAGTACTTCTCTCTAAAGCACAAAGAATACAGACTGTGTCTCACGGCTTGAAACACTGCGAGTCTCCTGCGTGAAGAGTCCATTCCGCTGTAGCGAGTTCCTCATAAAAAAATCCTCAAACAAGAAGTTCAACTTTGGACCTACCGGATTCTTCACAGGGAAGCAACCCACAAACACGCCATAATAAAAACACCCGGCTTCATGCATTCCGCTTTATCAATAATACTTGTCTGAGGTTTTACTGTGACAAATGAACCCGGCAAAGAAAAGCATCAAACTCTTCACCATTTTCATGGTTCCATGGTGTAGAATGCCTATCGCTTATGGTTTGCCGGAGGCATGCTCTTGCTGAGAAAACATCTAAAACAGACGGTCAAATTAGCCATCCCACTGATCATCGGTCAACTTGGTCAGATGATGATGGGAGTTGTGGATTCCATCATGGTGGGTCATTTGAATGCTGCCTCTCTCGCGGCTTCTTCGCTGGGAAACGGTCTCTTTATGATAATTCTTGTCTTTGGAATGGGCGTCACCCTCGCTATTTCTCCCCTTGTTTCAAAGGCGTTTGGAGCTAAAAGGTACGATCAATGCGGTATGATTCTCAATCAAGGTTTGTTTGTGACTCTATTGGTGGGTGTTCTTCTCACCGCGTTGGCGGTATGGGGCAGCCGGCTCATTGCATTCATGGGCCAGGACCCTGAAGTAGAATTGTTGGCTATCGGGTATGCGGAGATTCTGGGCTGGTCTGTGATTCCCTTTCTCCTCTTCATGACATTCAAACAGTTTACGGAGGGACTTAACATCATGGTTCCTGCCATGATTATATCTCTGGCTGCCAACATCGTAAACGCCGTGGGAAACTGGATTTTTATATTTGGCAAATGGGGATTCCCGGCATTGGGTCTTGAAGGTGCCGGATGGTCAACCTTCTCCACCAGAGTCATCATGTCATGCTGCATGATTCTTTTCGTTGTCTCTTCATCCAGACTAAAAAAATTTCACATTCGATTTAACCTTACCAAACCCCATTGGCCCCTTATAGTAAACATACTCAACGTGGGAATTCCAAGCGGCATTCAGTATGTTTTTGAAGTCAGTGCCTTCGTGGCATCGGCTTTTCTAATCGGGTGGATCGGGAAAAATGAATTGGCGGCCCATCAGATTGCCCTTAACCTGGCTTCAATCACCTACATGAGTTCACTGGGTATTTCCATGGCTTCCACCGTCAGGATTGCCCGCTTCTATGGGTCTGGCGATTTTGTTCAACTTCGCATGGCAGGCAATGCCGCATTTATTTTAGTTTTAGGGCTAATGATTTTGACAGGCATCTTCTTCGTTCTTGCCAATCACATGCTGCCTGTTCTCTATATCGATGACCCCATTGTGCGCGACATCGCATCTCAGTTAATCCTGCTGGCTGCCTTGTTTCAACTCTCGGACGGTCAGCAGGCTGTTTGTTTGGGAGCTTTAAGAGGCATTCAAGATGTCAAGATACCAGCCAGACTGGCCTTTGTCGCCTTTTGGGTTTTTGGTATCCCTATCGGGTGGTTTTTAGCCGTACCTATGAAAATTGGAGTCACAGGCGTTTGGTACGGGCTTGTGGTTGGGCTCACCCTGACAGCAGGCTTATTGACCTGGCGGTTTTATCACATTGCCAAGCTGAAGAGTGCCGCCCCAAAGAACCAGTTCTAAAAGCAGCATTTCTTCAACAATCACCCATCCTTTAACGGATCTTCCGGGAGTTTGCAGGCATTGATTCGGCTGTAACTTTTGAAACTAAAAAACTTACACCTGACTTCTTGATTTTGCTTTAGTGGGCACACCTTAAAATATTTTAATTCAATGGCTTAACCGTAATCC
>PDWI01000274.1_pt1 | contig 81734 bp, 72 predicted proteins | sample 1430891 | NCBI WGS metagenome assembly PDWI01 (sample SAMN01162508, study PRJNA174530) | Oral metagenome, whole genome shotgun sequencing project. | biome: Marine environment; feature: Marine mammal; material: Swab sample of the gingival sulcus; isolation source: swab sample of gingival sulcus... | reverse complement strand
CTGTGCGGACATTTCAGTATAGTAGATGCCATGTACGCGCCGGTGATGTGGCGTATCAGTGGCTATGGACTGGAAGTTTCAGCAGACTTTGAGCAGTGGGTGAAAGCAATGAAGAACCTGCCTGCCATGCAAGAGTGGCTAGCTGCTGCACAGCATGAAGAATGGGTCATGGAACATTACGAAGCGATGGGTGATTAAACTCACATTTGACCTAGACAGTATACTTTGCATCACTAATCACGCCGACGCCGAATCTCCGCAAACACCTCCACCTCCGGTGCATTTTCCATACCCAGTTGCTTACGAATCGCCGGATCATCTGCTCGCAAAAAGGGATTGGTCGCCAGTTCTGTGGCTAAAGTAAATGGCACTGTCGGTAGGTCATTTGCTCGTAAGCGATCAACTTCTGCTTTACGTGCTTGCAAGGCTGTATTTTCAGGGTCAATCTGGAGTGCAAATGCCATATTTTCTTGCGTGTACTCATGGCTACAGTAAATCATGGTTTCAGGCGGTAGTGCGCGAAGCTTTTTCAGGCTTTCCCAAATCATTTCAGCCGTGCCTTCAAACGCCTTGCCACAGCCCAGTCCGAACAATGTATCGCCCACAAAAATCACTCCTTCGGATGGGATGTAATAATTAAGCAAATCCATTGTGTGGCCGGGGGTATGGATAACCTGAATGGTCACGCCTGCGAACTCAAAACAATCACCATCACTGACGGCTTGGTCAATACCTTTAATGGGTTGAGCACCCACATAGCTGGGGCCGATAACATGGGCGTCATAGTGCGTTTTTAGCTCCAAAAGGCCAGAGGTGTGGTCTGCGTGGTGATGGGTAATCAATATATGAGTCAGGTGCCAGCCTTTCTCATCTAATGCTTGTTGGTAAGTCTCGGCAATTCCCGCATCCACGCAAGCAGTTTCGCCGGTTTCGGGGGAGTGAATTAACACGCCATAGTTGTCATACCAGTCATAGGGAAACTGAAAAAACACTAGTTGACTCATACATGTATCCTTATTTGATTTCGTCAGTTGCTGGTGGGTGATGATTTTGCCTTCAGGTTTTCGTAAATCTGATCCACATTGCGAATCATCGACAGGCCGTCACGAATATCGGATTCAATCGCGCGACGCAGCGCAAACGCATCACGCTGGCGAAGTGCTTCAATCGCTTCCTGATGGCGGTCGTATTTGTAATATTGCTCCAGTTGGCTCAGCCCAATGCGGACAAACGGCCCCAATTGCAACCAGACACTTTCAATCATGGGGAGAATGAGCTGATTGGGGTCTTGCACGTAGATAAAGCGGTGGAACGCCTGGTTTGCCAAGCTACCCGCCACCACATCACCACAAGAATAAGCCTCATCCACCGCCACATCAAGCTGCTCTAGCTCGGCGATTTTCTCAGTGGTGAAATAGGGGAGCGCGGTCTCGGCAGCATGGGTTTCCAGCAATGTTCGGAGCGCAAACAATGATTTGAATTTCTCTGGCGAAATCAATGGCACGGTGACTCGGCGATTATCTTTAATTTCTACCGCTGCCTCGGACACCAGTTTGCGTAAGGCCTCGCGCACTGGCATTGGGCTAACCTCAAGACATTCAGCAAGGCCACGAATGGTGAGCGCACTCCCCGGACGAATCTCTCCACACATAATACTTTTGCGTAGCGTTTTATATACCCACTCATTCACGCTGAGTAAGTCGGTCTTCTCAACTAGCGAGAGAGAGGGTGTCGTTTTTTTCATACGTGATCACAAAATATTGCGGCGCTGTTATTGTAGCATCAAGCAAATCAAAATAGCGCAACGATGTGGATAAAAGCTGGGTGCGTTGTATCAGGAAGCTTGTTACCATTTGTGATCACAGAATGTAATGCCGGATATTGGCAGGAAGTATAAATATGATTCAACCCATTCCTTATATTGGCATCCCGGCGGATGTAAAATCTGTCGAGGCTAAGCCCTTTCATTGTGTCGGTGAAAAGTACATCAATGCGGTGGCACATGGCGCAAAAGGTTTTCCTTTATTGATTCCGGCGATTGCAGCAGGTGAGCAACTTCAGGCACTGGATAGTGCCTTTGATTTGCGCGAAGTGGTGAGCCGCCTGGATGGGATTTTTCTGGCAGGGAGTGCGGCCAATGTTGACCCATCTCTATATGGCCAACGCTTGGAAACGCCAGATTTGCCGCAAGATCCGCAGCGTGATCAGACCACATTGCCGTTGATTCAGTTAGCCATTGAGCTGGATATTCCGGTGTTGGCGGTGTGTCGCGGGTTTCAGGAGATCAATGTCGCGCTGGGCGGCACATTGCATCAACAGGTACATAAAGTGGCAGGCTATATGGATCACCGTGAAGACCCTAATGCTCCGATGGCAGAGCAGTATGATTTCGCACATGATCTGCACATGACCACAGGTGGATTGTTAGCAAGTATTGCTGGCACGGAAACCACGCGCGTGAACTCAATTCATGGGCAGGGCATTGATCAATTAGCGGAGGGACTGGTGGTGGAGGCGCGTGCGCCGGATGGCTTGATTGAGGCATTTCGCTTGGCGGATGACAGCCGTTTTATGCTGGGAGTGCAGTGGCATCCTGAGTGGCTATTTGATCAAATCCCGTTTTATGGCGCGATTTTTCAGGCATTTGGGGATGCGATTCGGCTGAGACAGCAGCGTAAGTTGGCAGGTTAAGCGGTTAAGGCGCTGAATCACGCTACCGTAACCAACCTTCGCGCTGTCACTGCGTCGGGTGGTTACGGTGCCAGATGTGATTAAACAATGTTGTTATGAATTATAGGAGACATTATGCTAAATTTGTTACAAAGAGTATGTTGGAATACAAGAGGATGGCAACTTCCGTCAGGTTCTACTAATGAAATGGGGTTTCCAGGTGAGAATGGCTTTGGTCACGAGGAATGGAATTTCCAACTTGCCGATACATGGAATGGGTTTATATTTCCTTATACTTACCTTACTCCACAACAAAAGCTCATAGATGAGAATCATGGCTCATTCAATATTGGCTTTTTTACACGCCATCAAGAGCGTAACGAGTGGCTTTTTCTTGGTATTCATCATAACGCTGAGTTAATCCATGATGATGAATATCCTGATATACTGGAAGCCTTTAAAAATAATGGCATACTTAAGCGAAGGGCTGAGGAGCTCTTATCTGTCACAAATAAATTTAGAACGGAAGATGCTGCAATAAAAGAGGTAATGGCGGCATTTGAAAGTCCGTACATTAGGGTCAAAAGCCCAGTCTCTGATATAGAAATATTTCCTCAACCAATACCAATAAATAAGCCACCTAACCATAGATTTAAGTCATTTACCTACGTTGAAAGGTTTCCTTCTATTAAGAGTAATAGCAGCAATAGGCAACAACGTTCTGCCTTGGCAGAAGATGGGTATTATAGGGAATCATCAAGCAAGCTAAAAATAATAATTCCAAAACATAATAAACTATCTAATAGCTTTAGTGCATGGCTAGAGAGTAAAGGCATATCAGTAAAGCAAGAAGAAAACTACATTGATATTTTGTTTGAGTTTGAAGATGTTGATTATATTGCAGAGCTCAAAGTGGTTTATGGTGTTGGCACAACAAAAGCAATTCGGGAGGCATTAGGGCAATTACTGGAATATAACTATTACCCAGGTAGAGATAAAAAGAAAGAGTGGATGATTGTGCTTGATCGGGAATCTTCAAAAAAGGATCAATATTATATAAAAACACTAATTGAAAAAATTGATCTTCCATTACGGATCGGATGGCAAACTGAAGATAGTTTCGTATTTTATCCGGAATGGGATTATAATTTATAATAAGTCGCTCCACCGGCCCCGTGTCACTCGCCGGTGAACTCCGCGTTATAAATACCAATCATACTCCCGCGATGAAATAGCGTCTTCAAACTCTCTGACTTCACTGCGTTTTTGAGCACAGTACACTGGAATAAAATCCTCACCCAAATACGACTTCAACACGGTGGATGCTTCGGTTTGTCGCAGCGCTTGACGGAAGTCAGTTGGCAAACCGGAGGCTTCAGTACACAGGTCATCACGAGGGGCGCCGGGGTCAGACTTTTGTGCCATCCCCCAATGGATAGCTGCCAGCAGTGAGGCCAATGCCAAGTAAGGATTGGCATCTGCACCACCGACCCGATATTCAATCCGGCGATTGTTATCATCAGAGGAGGGGACACGCGCGGCAACTGAGCGATTCTCATAGCCCCAGGTCGGACTGACTGGCACATTGTTATGTGGCGTGAGTCGTCGGAAGGCGTTGAGGTTAGGTGCAAAAATTGACAATGAATCTGGCATCAATGCCAGAATACCGCCAATGGCATGTTTCAGTTTACTGTCGCCGGATTCTGCTGAAGGCTCGGCAAAGATGTTCTTGCCATCCTTGTCATAAAAGCTGGTGTGCAAATGCAAGCCGTTACCTGCATGATCCAGATAAGGTTTGGCAATAAAGCTCGCCTGAAAGCCGTGTTTCATGGCGACACCTTTCACAATGCGCTTAAACAGCACACACTGATCTGCCGCTGCCATGACATCCGCATTGTGTAGCAGGTTAATCTCATACTGCCCCAGCCCAACTTCGGCGGAAATAGGGCCAACCGCCACGCCTTGCTCAGCACAGGTGCGGGTGATGTCGCTCAGACAGTCACCGAAGTCGGCCAAGCGATCCATACTCAGCACTGCATAGCTGTCACGCTGGTTGGAGCGCGGGCCAACGGCTGGTTGCACCAAGCCTTCATCGGTGCGTTGCTGGTCAAATAAATAAAACTCCAGTTCGTAGGCAACCACTGGCGAGATGTCATCGTCGGCAAAGCGTTGCAGCACACGTTTCAGGATATTGCGCGGTTCCCAAAAGGGCGAGTCTTCATTGCCTTGCACATAACTCACCATCACTTGAGCGCGTGGCTCGGACTCCCACGACACCCGTTTCAGAGAGCCGGGAATCAGGGCAATCTCCGCATCGGGGTCGCCATCCTCAATACCATGTCCCAAGGCATCAATGGTATGCCCCTGAACGGACATCAATGGCATACCGCGAGGAAATTTCAATCCCTTCTCTGCAAGCTTGGGCAGCTCCTGAATGGCGTAGCGTTTGCCGTAGAAATTACCAGGAATGTCGAGAATGATCAGATCCACTTCATTCACGTCAGGGTTGTCAGCCATGAACTGTTCGATTTCTTGTTTCATAGATTACGCTAGTCTTCAGTGGCGCGGAGGCGTGCTTGTTCGGCACGTTTTGCGATAAGTGAGGCGGTAATGGCACCGACCGACACGATGAGAATTAACAGGGTTGACAGGGCGTTGATTTCGGGCTTTAGGCCCAAACGAACCTGACTGTAAATTTTCATTGGCAGGGTGGTTGCACCGGGGCCGGAGGTGAACGAGGCAATGACCAAGTCATCCAGCGACAATGTGAACGCCAACAGCCACGCGGCGACAATCGCAGGCATGATGATAGGCAAGGTGACCTGGATAAACGCCTTGAATGGGCTGCAACCAAGGTCGAGTGCGGCTTCCTCAAGTGAGCGATCAAAGCTGATAAGACGTGACGAGACGACCACCGCAACATAACACATTGAAAAGGTGACATGCGCGATAGTAATAGTCCAAAAGCCACGATCCATGCCAATGGCGACAAATAGCAACAGCAATGACAAGCCGGTAATGACTTCCGGCATAACCAGTGGCGAATAGACCATGCCGGAAAACAGCATACGCCCGTGAAAGCGTCCAGCACGAGTCAACACCAAGGCGGCCAGAGTGCCCAGCACTGTGGCAATGGTAGCGCTGAGAACCGCCACCTGTAAGGTCACCCACGCAGCATTCATAAAGGATTCGTTTTGAAATAACGACGTGTACCAGCGCGTGGAGAAGCCTCCCCAAACAGTGACCAGCTTGGAGTCATTAAAGCTGAAGATAATCAGCAACAGGATTGGCAGGTATAAAAATACGAAACCAAAGGTCAGTGAGGTGGCATTAAACCAGGTAAATCGTTTCTGGCTCATGAGGCAGCCTCCTGTTCTCTTTCTTGCTGTTTCTGGAACAACAGAATCGGGACAACCAGTAATAACAGAAGTACGATGGCAACCGCCGAGGCCACTGGCCAGTCACGGTTCGCGAAGAACTCGCCCCACAAGGTTTTTCCGATCATTAGCGTTTCTGAGCCACCCAGTAAGTCTGGTATAACAAACTCGCCAACCGCTGGAATAAATACCAGGAAGCAACCAGCAATCGCGCCGGGTAAGGACAGCGGGAAGGTGATCTGCCAAAAGGCGCGGATACGGGTTGTGCCCAAGTCCATCGCCGCTTCAATCAATGAGTCGTCCATTTTCTCCAGTGCCGCATACAGTGGCAGCACCATGAAGGGCAGGTAGGAATAGACGATGCCTACATAAACGGCAAAGTCAGTGTTGATCATGGCCAGCGGGCTGTCAATGACACCCAGCCAGAGTAAAAAGTGGTTGAGAAAACCCTCTGTTTTCAGAATACCGATCCATGAATAAACGCGGATCAGAAAGCTTGTCCAGAATGGCAGGATAATGATTAATACTAAAAGGCCACGCCATTTCGAGGGCGAACGTGCCAGTGCGTAGGCAACTGGATAGCCAATCAACAAGGTAAACAGGGTTGAAAAGATGGCTATTTTTAAGCTGGATAGATAAGACAACCAGTAGATATTGTCTTCCATGATCCAGATGAAGTTCTCCAGGTCCAGCTTTTGCCACAGAGCCGCCAGACCCTGAACACCCGCTTCAGGATTGTAGGTGGGGGTGTATGGTGGCATGGCGGTGGCCATGTCAGACAGTGAAATTTTAAGTACGATGAAAAAAGGTGCCAGGAAGAATACCAGCAACCAAATCATCGGGATGCCAATCAGGAAGAAACGACGCCAGTTCACACTCATGGCATCACTCCGTCAATGCAATGGCTGCAGTATCTGTCCAGGAAAGCCATACTTTGTCTTCCCAGGTAATTCTGCGATTGCTCAAGCGACGATGATTGGTCATTTGCGATTTAATCAGGTCGCCATTACTCAGCCGGACGTGGTAGGTCGAAATGTTGCCGTGATAGGCAATATCATCGACAACCCCCTGAATGACATTGCGCCGATCTTCTGGCTTTTCTTCATTCACCGCAACTTTTTCAGGGCGGATGGATAGCCACGCAGTTGAGCCGATTGGTAGCGGGTCATCACTTTGCAGGATGAATTGCTGACCTAGTGCTGATTCCAGCACTACCTCCGTGCCTTCATGGCTGACAACCTTGCCTTCGATGAAATTCACGTCGCCAATGAAGTCAGATACATAGCGGGATTTAGGCGCTTCATAAATAACCGCTGGCGTGTCTACCTGCGCGACAAGCCCTTTATCCATAATGGCAATGCGACTGGCAACAGTCATGGCTTCTTCCTGATCGTGCGTGACAATCAGGAAGGTCACGCCGAGCTGTTCTTGCAGGTTCATCAACTCAAACTGGGTGCGCTCACGGAGTTTTTTATCCAGTGCGCCGAGCGGCTCATCCAGCAGTAACAGCTTAGGGCGCTTCGCCAAAGAGCGAGCCAATGCCACGCGCTGCCGCTGACCACCGGAAAGCTGATCGGGCTTGCGCTTGGCAAATTCCTGAAGCTGTACGAGCTTCAGCATCTCATTAACTCGCTCGTCAATTTCAGACTTGCTCTTGCCTTCTTGTTTCAGCCCAAAGCCAATGTTTTTTTCCACGCTCATGTGTGGGAACAGGGCGTAAGACTGGAACATCATATTAACGGGGCGCTGGTTTGGCGGGATATGTGAAATATCCTGACCATCGATCAGTACGCGCCCCTCGGTTGGCTCCTCAAAACCAGCCAGCAGGCGCAGCAGCGTGGTTTTACCACAACCGGAAGGGCCGAGCAGGGCGTAGAACTCCCGCTCGTAAATATCCAGTGTCAGGTTATCGATGGCGGTGAAATCGCCATAGCGTTTGGTCACGCCCTCAAAGCGGATCAGAGGCACCTCGTTAGGATCATCCCACGGGGCAAACACATTGTTGGGATTATTATCTTCTGACATAGTGACTTACTTACCGCTCTTGATACGTGTCCACGTTCGGTTTAGCACCCGCTGTGCCTTCGCTTCAGGTAACGTCACCACGTACAAGCCCTTGAGTGTCTCCTCATCAGGGTAAACCGCATTATCTTTAAACACAGCGTCATCCAGCAGTTTCTGAGAAGCAAGGTTGCCATTGGCAAAACTCACATAATTACTGGCTTTAGCGGCAACATCCGGGCGTAACACAAAGTCCAAGAAGGCATAGGCTTCATCAACATTCTTGGCATCCGCCGGAATCGCCATTTGGTCAAACCACATTTGCGCGCCTTCCTTTGGAATCACGTACGCTACGGTATTGCCATTTTTGGCTTCCTTTGCACGATCACGCGCCTGTAGCACATCGCCGGAATAACCGACTGCCAGACAAATATCGCCATTAGCGAGTGCGCCGATATATTCGGATGAGTGGAACTTTTGAACATGTGGGCGAACCTTGGCAATCAGTTCCTCTGCTTTTTTCAGGTTTTCCTTGCTGAAATCGCCCGGGTCCAGTCCCAAGTAGTGCAGTGCTGCAGGAACCATCTCCATTGGCGCATCCAGCCAGTGGATTCCACAATCAGCTAATTTTTCGACAATTTCTGGTTTGAAAATCAGATCCCAGGAGTTCAGTGGTACATCATCGCCAAGACGCTCTTTGACTTTCTCTGCAACGTAACCAACACCCGTAGTCCCCCACATATAGTTGAATGAGTGTGCATTATCAGGGTCATACTTCTCAGTGCGCTCCGCAATTTTATCCCAGGTGTTTTTTAGGTTTGGCAGTTTGCTTTTATCCAGTTTGGCAAACGCGCCCGCCTTAATCTGGCGGCTGATAAAGGTGGCACTTGGAACAACCACATCATAACCCGACGAACCCGCCAGTAACTTGGTCTCAAGCAATTCGTTGGTATCAAACACGTCATAATTGACTTTAATCCCGGTCTCTTTGGTGAAATCTTCGAGCACGCTCTCATCAATGTAATCAGACCAGTTGTATACATTAACAACGCGCTCCTCGGCGTTGGCCACTCCCCCCAGTATCGAACTCGTTGCAAGACAAATAGCGGATACCGCCAGCACCAACTTACTTTTCACCATCATAATTGAGACTCCTGAATTGTGATTGTTTAGGTTCTGATACAGGCCGTTAATCTTGCATAAACTTACCGTTAAGTCAATTTTATGTGATCACATTTCGATTGTCTTAAAGTGTTGGTTTTGCTGCTTTATCGCGCGTTTTACTCCGTTCACTTGACTTTTTGTGTTTCGCTCAACAGAATGTGATCACATTATTTAAGCCAATGGTTACTGTATGGAACAGCCTGAAATTGTCACTGCCCCGAACTCTCCGGAAGCTTTAAAAAAACTGGTGGTCAGTCGCCGGATTGATGAGGTGGAGTGTACCATCGCGGACATTCATGGCGTGGCACGCGGCAAGTTGATGCCTGCCAGTAAGTTTGTGGCGATGAACCCGACGTTTCTGCCCTACAGTATCTTTTTTCAGAGTATTACTGGTGATTATTTGGAGTATGACTCCGAAGATTATATGACCGAGGTGGATATCCAGCTTGTGCCAGATCTGACGACTGTGCGCACCTTACCTTGGGCGCGTTCACCGAGTTTGATGGTGATTCATGACTTGCAGTATCAGGATGGTCGTCCGGTAGAGAGTGGGCCACGTAGTGTGTTAAGGCGTGTACTCAAACTTTATGAGGAGCAGAACTGGAAGCCAGTGGTCGCGCCGGAAATTGAATTCTACCTAACGGAGCGTAATACTGATCCTGACTTGCCATTAAAGCCACCCATTGGTCGCTCTGGCCGTCAATCCGTTGGTCGTCAGTCTTTTTCCATGATGGCGATTGATGAATATGAGCCGATCATTGAAGATATTTACAAGTTTGCCGAAGTCATGGGGCTGGAAATTGACACGCTGATCCAGGAAGGCGGTCCTGCGCAGTTAGAAGTGAACATGGCGCATGGTGATCCACTTGAGCTGGCCGATGAGGTGTTTGTATTCAAGCGCCTGATTCGTGAAGCAGCAATACGCCATGACTGTTATGCCACGTTTATGGCGAAGCCCATGAAGAACCACCCTGGTAGTGCGATGCACATTCACCAAAGTGTGGTGGATATTCACAACGGTAGTAATATTTTTAGCAATGAAGACGGCAGTCCCAGTGAGTTGTTTGGCTATTTTATTGGCGGGCAGCAGAAGTATTTGGGAGCCTCGACGTGTCTGTTAGCACCTTACGTTAATTCGTACCGGCGCTTAATGCCGGGGGATTCCGCGCCGATTAATCTGGAGTGGTCAATGGATAACCGCTCGGCGGGCTTGCGTGTACCCAGAAGCGCCCCCAATGCGCGGCGGGTGGAGAATCGTATTGCCGGTATGGATACCAATCCCTATTTGGCATTGGCGAGTAGTTTGGCGACAGGCTATCTCGGCATGGTGAACCAGATTCCGTGTCGGGAGGAGTTTAAAGGTGATGCGCATGAAGAAGACTTTGGCCTGCCGCGTGGTTTGCTGGAGTCATTAGTGCGGTTTGATGAAGCACCAGAGTTGCAAGCCATACTAGGTCAGGAGTTTTGTAGTATTTACAAGGCCCTAAAACAACACGAGTTTAATGAGTACATGATGGTCGTCAGTCCGTGGGAGCGAGAGCATTTGCTGCTTACGGTATAGCTTCAGTACCCAATCAACCAATTTAGCACCAGGATTTTATTAAGGATTATCTATGACAGACAATACAGTTGCGGCTTCACGCAGTCCCGTTCAACAGCAGGATGCGGGACATCATGTCCACCCGTTTACCAACACCAGAACACTGAATGAAAAGGGCGCGCGCGTCATTAGTCGTGCCGAAGGGGTGTATGTCTGGGATGATGCGGGCAATAAGATACTGGATGCGATGGCAGGTCTGTGGTGCATGTCGATTGGCTACGGGCGTACGGAGGTTGCGGACGCGGTTCACGCACAAATGCTGGAGCTGCCATATTACAATACGTTTTTCCAGACCACTCACCAGCCGGTTGCGGAGTTGTCCAAGAAGCTCGCAGAAATATCACCACCGGGGATTAACCGTACCTTCTTTACCAGCGGTGGTTCGGATGCCAATGACACCATGTTGCGTTTGGTACGCCATTACTGGTCGTTGTTGGGTAAGCCCAGTAAGAAGGTGATTATCGCTCGTGAAAACGCTTATCATGGCTCAACGGTTGCAGGCGCAAGCTTGGGGGGCATGAAGTTTATGCATGAGCAGGGTGATTTGCCCATTCCTAATATCGTGCATATTGGCCAGCCGTATTGGTATAAAGAAGGGGGTGACTTAACGCCGGAGGCATTTGGTTTAAAGCGCGCACAGGAGCTTGAGGCAAAAATTCTGGAGCTGGGCGAAGACAAGGTGGCGGCGTTTATTGCAGAGCCGATACAAGGGGCTGGCGGGGTGATTATTCCCCCGGATAGCTACTGGCCAGAGATTCAGCGGATTTGTGACAAGTATGAAATTTTGCTGGTTGCGGACGAGGTGATTACCGGCTTTGGCCGTACGGGTGAGATGTTTGCCAGTGTGACCTACAATCTGAAGCCGGATGTGATTTGTATTGCGAAAGCCCTAAGCTCTGGTTATCTGCCAATCGGTGGTGTGATGATTAGTGATCGTGTGGCGGATGTGTTGGTCAGTGAGGGGGGAGAGTTTGCCCACGGTTACACCTACTCAGGGCATCCGGCAGCGTGTGCGGCAGCGTTGAAAGTACTGGAGATCATGGAACGTGAAGATTTGGTGAATTACGTCAAAAATGATATTGGTCCTTACCTGAAAGAACGCTGGTTGACTTTGGCTGAGCATCCGCTGGTGGGTGAGGCACGCATGAAGGGGTTGGTGGGTGCTTTGGAGCTGACTCCGGATAAGGTGACGCGTGCCCCCTTTGATGTAGAAAGTGGCACTGTGGGGACAATATGCCGTGAGTTCTGTTTCAACAATGGCTTGGTGATGCGTGCAGTTGGTGACACGATGATTATTTCACCGCCATTAGTGCTGAGCCATGAGGAAGCAGATGAGTTGGTCGAAAAGGCCAAGGCGGTGCTGGATTTGACCTATGATGCAGCCAAGGAAGCGGGTTACCTCTAAATGTCAGTGCTAGGGGCTAAGGGGTTTCTTTATAGTAATGACAGGGCGGGACACTATCCTGACTCTTACTACCATGCCACTGCCAATACCATTCCCGAATTTCCTCGCCAGACAGGTGAGGAAGCGGCGGATGTGTGTATTGTGGGAGCGGGCTACACCGGATTATCCGCCGCGCTGCATCTGGCGCAGGCGGGTTATCGAGTCACTTTGCTGGATGCACACCGCGTCGCCTGGGGGGCGTCCGGGCGCAATGGTGGACAGCTTGCCGCAGACCCGCGCAGTGATCAGGACACGCTGGAGTCTCGGTATGGAAAAGACCATGCTAGGGCGTTGTGGGACATTAGCTTGGCCGCAAATCAGCTATGCAAGGACTTAATTCACGACCATGCTATTGCCTGTGATCTGACACCCGGAATTATCCATGCAGACCACCGGAAGCGTTATCTGAAGCACTCCCAGGCGTATGCGGAAAAGTTACAAAGTGAATATGACTACGAGGATATTCACTATCTGGCACAGGATGAAATCCGTCAGTTAGTAGGCTCTGAGTCCTATTATGGCGGCTTGCTGGATAGCCGCGCAGCGCACATTCATCCATTGAACTTTGCCTTGGGGTTGGCAGAGGCCGCGCGGGATGCCGGAGCGATTATTTATCAGGAATCGCCGGTGCTGGATTACACCGAAGGCTCGTCGGTTACTGTTCGGTTAGCCAGTGGCAGTATCAAAGCCAAGCAAATGCTGCTGGCATGTAACGGTTATCTTGATACGCTGAATAAAAAAGTAGCGGCACGGGTCATGCCGATTAATAACTATATTATCGCTACTGAGCCATTGTCAGAGTCACTCGCAACCGAACTTCTGAGTCAGAATCACGCAGTCGCAGATTCGCGGTTTGTGGTGAATTACTTTCGCTTGAGTGCCGACCGACGCCTGTTGTTTGGTGGTGGTGAGAATTATCGTTTTAAGTTTCCAGCCGATATTAAAGGCTTTGTTCGCAAGCACATGCTGGAGGTGTATCCGCAGCTAGCGAATACGCGCATCGACTATGGTTGGGGTGGAACCTTAGCCATTACTGTGAGCCGTATGCCATATTTTGCCAAGCTGTCAGAATCCGTAGTCTCCGCCAGTGGTTATTCTGGTCACGGGGTAGCAATGGCCACTTTTGCCGGAAAGATAATGGCGGATATGGTTGATGGAAAATTGGCACAGTTCGACACGATGGCGGGGTTGAAAACGTATCCGTTTCCCGGAGGCGCTGCATTGCGTTGGCCGTTGTTAGCATTGGCAATGAGTTATTATTCTCTGCGGGATCGTTTCTGATTGACAGATTATTTTGTGGCTCCATTAAAAAGCACCCCTGAAAGGCAGTCAGCCGCTTTTATTTCAGAGTCAAAATGGTGTTTAATAGCGGCCGATATATTAGAGTATTCTAAACTATTGCGACATAGGCAATGTGCTTGTGTTGACATGATTAATCACTGAGGTTTTACAATGGCGAATAATTACGATTATGTAGGAACATTGTTTGATAATGACAGCAACCCCAATAAGGTTACTGTAGCTTTCACGATGGCGAGCAAAGCCTTGGAAGCAGGGCACTCGGCAGCACTTATTTTAATGGTGGATGCGGTGCACCTGGCGTGTCCAGGCAGCGTTGATGGCATCGACATTGGTGAGCCGTTCATGCCAGTTAAGTCTGTACAGGAGGCCTTTCTAGAAAAGGGCGGTAAGATACTGGTTTGTGGTGCATGTATGATTCATAACAAGGTCAAGGCAGACACGATTGACGAGCGCTTTGAAATCATCAATGCTGATGATGTGGTGGAACTGGTTATGAACGCCAAGGGTTCGTTACAGCTTACTTAGTTAGTTTCACTGGTCAGCGATGTTGAGTCATTTATGGAAGCATCACTGGCGAGAAAAACGACAGCTCGTGCATCATCTATTTCTGATTTTGGGATAAGTATCGAAGCAGATTACCCCAGTTTTTAATACAGATGATGCACGAAGCCGGTAGGGCATCGGGCGGGTAGAGCCTTATCCGTGGCTGCCTTGCCAACCTTTTGTCTTTGGTCGATATGCCAACCTTCCCACTAAAAAGTCGATCTTATCCCCGACCTCGATAGCCCGCTACACCTTGCTCAGGCACCCAGACACCTTTTGGAATATCGCCCTGTGCAAAGAAGACATCAATGGGAATGCCGCCGCGGGGATACCAATAGCCGCCAATACGAATCCATTTTGGTTTAATCTCTTTGATTAGTCGGCGTGCAATGCTCACGGTGCAGTCTTCATGGAACGCGCCATGATTGCGGAATGCGCCAAGAAATAACTTTAACGACTTGCTCTCAACCAGTAGCTGATCGGGAATATAGTCAATAACCAAGTGCGCGAAATCAGGCTGTGAGGTCATGGGGCAAAGTGATGTAAATTCAGGAGCGGTGAAACGGATCACATAATCCACATCGGCCTGTGGGTTTTGTACGCTTTCCAGAATGGCCTTATCGGGTGAATCCGGCAGAATGGTGTCACCACCGAGTTGCTGCAAGTTTTGATAAATGTTGTCGCTCATATCGGTTACTCCCTATGAATTTTGATCTACCCTGGCGTGGCGAGTCACTTGCCACCATGGGTTTATAATAAACACCGTTATATTCCGTAGCTACACGCCACGTTGATTACCCCACAAAAGATTGTGCAACTGCGGCAATACGGTGGCTTGATGCCAGCCCGCAGCAACAACTTGCTCAATCAGTTCCCGTGTGGACTGTAAATTCTGTTCTAAAGTGGCCTCGCCAGCTTGCAGATTGCAGGGTTGCAAGTAGTAATTGAACTGAGGATAGCGCTGCCTGACATCCCATGCCCAGTTGAAATCGGCGGTATCGGCAATAACCAGTTTGATACTGATGGCTTGCGGCGTTTTTGCCAGTGATACGCAGCGTTCAAATAATTCCCAGCGGGTTTTCATACCGGAGGAAGGAGGCTTGGGACTGAGTGTTAGGTAGTCAATGTGTGAAAACCAGGACTTGGCAATACTGCCCTGTGTTTCCATGGCAAAGTCATAACCTGCGGCGTGACCTGTGGCGATTAACTCCGCAAAATCTTGCAGTGCGGGGTTACCGCCAGATAAGGTAATTAAAATCGGTGTTGGGCTGAGGGTTTGAATACGTTCCCAGACGGCTGCTGTGCTGAGGGTTTGCCACTCTGGTCGATATTTTTTCTCGACCGCATACAGCGTATCACACCAGCGGCAACGATAGTCACAGCCACCACTGCGCACAAAGACCGTCGGTTTACCCACCAAAGCGCCTTCACCCTGAATGGTCGGGCCAAAGATTTCACTAATGACTAACTGGCTCATGGCCGGTATTCCGCCCATGTTTTGGGGGTTTCACTAACGCGTACCCCGCTGGTCTCTGGCCACTTGGCTTTGCACCAGTCATACAAATGCCTGGCAAGTTGTTCGGCGGTAGTGCAATCATCACCTAACACATCATTCAAGTGACGGTGATCCAAGGTGCTATCTATATATTCTTTCAGTGGTTTTAGCTCGGTGTAATCACGTACAAAACCGTACTGATCCAGTGTGGGTGAGCTGAGTTCGATCACAACAATGTAGTTATGCCCATGCAGGCGAGCGCACTGATGATCCGCTGGCATTTGCTTGAGCTGGTGCGAGGCTGAAAATTGAAATTCCTTACTGATCCGAAACATGGGCTGCCTCCTCTGAGTGGTGTGATTGAACGGCGGAGCGCCAAAAGTCAGGGTCTTCATAATCCGTCGGGTCAGTCACGCCTGCGTTGTAAAATGCCTCGGCACGTTCCACACAGGTGCCACATTTTCCACAGTGCTTTTCACCGCCTTTATAGCAAGACCAGGTGTCGGCAAATGGCACATTGAGTGCGGCACCGGCTGCGGTAATATCGGCCTTGCTGCTTTGCAAAAATGGGGCATAAATATCAATGTCTGCAAAGCCATCCAGTGCCATCTTTTGCATTTTTGCAAATTGCTCAATGAATTCAGGGCGACAGTCGGGGTAGATGAAATGATCCCCGCCATGCACGGCAATCCCTACTGTGTCTGCGCCTTGTGAAGCCGCCATGCCGTAGGCAATGGTGAGCATAATGGCATTACGGTTAGGGACGATGGTGAGTTTCATGCTGTCTTCAGCATAATGCCCATCGGGGACGTCTACATCATCGGTAAGTGCAGAGCCGGTGAGTTGCGCGCCAACATTGCTAATATCAATAATGTGGTGCGGAACGGCAAAGTGCTGGGCGCAGCGCGCGGCATAGCTCAGCTCTTTGTCATGGCGCTGGCCGTACTGAAACGAAACCAGGGAAGTGAGGCTGTTTTCGGCAGCCACTTTATAGGCGAGCGTGACAGAATCCAGTCCGCCCGAACAGATGATCATTGCTTTCATAGTGTTTTTTACCTGGTGCTACGACAGGGGCCACAATAATGGCCGGTAAATCGGGGGCGAGTTATAGCACGGTTTTAGCGGATGGGTCTAACACTATCAGGGGGATATTTTAAACTGACCAGCCTGACCTGGTAGTCGTTTGTGTTTGATCATTAACGATCAGGCCAGGCTGGAACAGGGGCGGTTATTTCATAAGGTTAATTAACTTGTTCGCCCAGTCGGTGCTGTGCTGAATGGTTGCAAAAGGCTTTTCTGCACTTTCAGGGCCATAAGCAAAGACATAGACTGGCGTACTGGTGTGATTGTCAGTTGCCCAGACGATGTTTGCATATTTGCCGGTTACCACTGCCAGAAGGTTTTTGCGTAGTTCTGAACCATAGACAAAAAACTCTTCGCGCTCTTCAAAGCGAGGGAATTTTTTACTATCCAAATAGGTGTGACCTTTCACCCGATAGTTATTCTTTTCAGTTTCTAAAATGCGCCTGGCTTCATCTAAAGTAATCGGGAAGCCGGTGTTTGCATTGACAATTTTTTGCAAGTTTTCTGGGGTTTTGTTTTCTTTACCCAAAGCATCAAACTCACGGAACAAATTGTTGTATGATTTTTTCTGAGCATAAAGCTTATCCAGCGTGTTTAAATCGCCAAAGTTCCACTGTGGTTTAAACTCGTCACCGTTAAATATATTGCCTGACAATGGTTTGCCTTCCGGTAGGTCATTGCGTGAATAGGCAAAGCCAAAACCACCAGTCTCATGGTCGGCAGAAACAACCAGCAGGGTATCATCGCGGCCTTTCATCCAGTCCATAACCGCATTAATGGCATCTGAGAATTTAATCATCTCGTGCAGCACACTGCCGGCATCATTATCGTGGGCTGCCCAGTCAATTTGTCCCCCTTCAACCATCAGGAAAAAGCCATCCTCATCTTTTTCCAATACCGAGAGGGCTTTGTTGGTCATTTCGGTTAATGTCGGCTGGATGCGGTCGGGATCATTCCTGGTTTGGTTATAGGTAATGCCATCCAGCATTGCGGAATAGCTGTAGAGCCCAAGAATTTTATTGGATTGACTTTTCTCCAGGCTTTCTTTGTCAAACGATAAGTCGTAGCCTTGTTTCTTCGCCATCTCCAGCAGGTTTTTTTCATCCTTGCGCTTGGACTTAATGCGAATATTACCTCGCGTCATATCGCTGAGTTGCTTGTGTAGCGCGCCTTCTTTGTCATTGGCCGATTTAGGAATCCAGTGTCGAAGACCACCTGCCAGCATCACATCCACATTATGCGCCAGCATTTCTTCAGCAATTTCATTCTCATACTTACGATGCTTTAGGTGAGCCGCGTAAGTTGCCGGGGTGGCGTGTGTCATGCGCGTATCGGTAATTAGACCAACGGCTTTACCCTTTTTCTGCGCAATTTCCAGCATACTGGTGGTGGCATCACCCTTGTAATTTACACCAATCATTTCTGAGCCAGCCATTTCACCACTGGAAAATTGGGTGGATGAGGCAGCAGAGTCAACGACTAAACCTTCATGTGGTTCAGTTCTTGCGATGCCAATAATGCCTTCATCGGCCAAGCGTTGGAACGCCGACTGTTTGATTTGTGGATTTTTGGAATAACGGACATATGAGTCCAGCAACCCCACCTGTTGTGGCCCCATGCCGTCGCCAATCATGACAATGATGTTTTTAATCTTCTCCATCTCTGGCGTTGCTGTCTGGGCGATAGCAGTATTGAGTGCCATCGAAGCAATAGCGGCACTTAAAATCAGTTTCTTCATAATGATTTCCTCATCTCCTGGTACGTGTTTACGTACCTGTGCGAACCCCAAGTCTGTTGCACAGGCAACCCATAAACTAACACAAAGCGGATATGTATAAAGATTAATTTTCCCAGACTGCAACATCGGTTACTATAAGCCGGCTTTTGATTTTAATCATTTATTTTTAACAGGTAATTTCTATGAAAAACATTTTAGGTTTAGTATTGCTGGTGCTGTTTACCCACAGTGCGTACGCTGCCGTCAACGTCGGTTCGGTGGATTATTCTTGTCAAAGCAATCGTTCTGTCAAAGTCAGTTATTACTTCAACAAACAAGGATTGCCAACCAAGGCAGTGGCTGTGATTAATGGTTCAAAGCGTGTTATGCCAATTAATCTTAGCCGCTCTAATCATGTTGATACAATCTTTGGTAAAGAAGGGCAATATGTACTGTCGGCCAATTATATTGATAGTAAAAATTATCAAAAGTCGAGTATATTGGTGACTTCACCAAAGAATGAAATTTTGTTTAAAAATTGTTTTGTCACGAAGAATAAGGAAACCAGTGTAACTTCAGGAAAAGTACACTATGCCTGTCAAAGCGGTAAATCTATTGATGTGATTTATTCCTTTAATAGACAAGGTTTACCAACCAGGGCGAAGGCAATTATTCAGGGTAAACAACGTACTATGCCAATTAATCTTAGCCGTTCTAATCATGTTGATACGATTTTTGGTAAGGAAGGGCAGTACGTATTGTCTGCTAATTATATCGATAGTAAAAATTATCGCCGGTCGAGTATATTGGTGACTTCGCCAAAGAATGAAATTTTGTTTAAAAATTGTTTTGCCAGATAATGTAATTGGACATTAATTCCTCCGTGCACGACAAAAAATTTAAAGTGGATGTGATTCATTGATTATTCACTGTGGCTTTCTAGCTATCAGAACGGTAAATCGATAACTTCCGGTAGTCTGATAAAAATTGTCGTGTACGGAGTGAGCTAGCGGCCTTTCTTTTTCTTGAAGCGTTTTTTTCGAGCTTCTTCTTTAAGTCGTTTGGCTTCCTGTGCAGCAATTACTTCTTGCTGCTCAATTTCAATCCGTGCGGGATCTTCCAGCGTAATGCAACCCAACATGCCGCTACGGAACTCTGAGATCAGAATGTTGCTGGCTTTTTCTAGTAGTACACCGCCACCAGAGCGCAATGAGCCTCGTAAGTGGCCAATTGCTTCGATCAATTCCAGTGATGATTCGGGTGTTTCCTCTAATTGGTAGCGCTCAATTAGTCTTTCGGGATAAACGTCCAGCAGGTATTCTGCCAGTGCAAAAGCTACATCAGTGTTGTCGGTGGCTGTCTCTTTGATGGCTCCCGTTGCCGCCAGTCGATAGCCGCTATTTTCATGTTCAATCTTGGGCCACATCATTCCGGGTGTATCAATCAGGGTAATTCCATGTTCTAGCTTTATGCGCTGTTGATTTTTGGTGACAGCGGGTTCGTTGCCAGTTTTGGCAATGGTGCGGCCAGCCAATGAGTTAATCAGTGTGGACTTGCCAACATTCGGAATGCCAATAATCATGGCGTGAATATTGCGGTAATCGTCTTCACCGCCTTTGTGTGGAATGAGTTTGTGACATAAGTTTGTGATTTGGCGCAAGCTTGTTGTGGTTGTTGCATTGGTTGCCAGCGTGCGAATGTTGTTGTTACGTTCCAGATACTCCTGCCAGATTTTAGTGAATTCAGGGTCGGCCAGGTCGCTTTTATTCAGCAGTTTAATACAGGGCTTATCACCCATCAGCTGAGCAATCATCGGGTTTTGGCTGCTAAAGGGAATGCGTGCATCCAACACTTCAATCAACACATCAACTGTTGGAAGTATTTCACGAACCGCTTTGGCGGCTTTGTGCATGTGTCCGGGAAACCATTGGATTTGCATATTAGTCCGCCTCGCTCAAGCGAATCTGTTCGTGAGTAATGAGAATTTTGCGTTGTTTGTACAGGCTACTGAGTGCGCGCTTATAGTTTGCTTTACTCACCGAGTAGCTGCGGTAAATCGCTTCCGGTGGGCTTTTGTCGGTCAGCTTGGATACACCGTCATTATCTTTCAGATGTTGCAATATCTTATCTTCCAGCGTCTGGACGACGGCCTGTTTATTTTTATCCAGTCGTAAGTCAATTTTGCCGTCCTCTCGAATGTGTTTAACGAAGCCTTTCAGCTCAGTGCCGGGGTGAAGTTCACGAAACACTTCATTGCGAAAGAGCAGGCCAAGATAGTCGTGATTGATGACCGCCTTGTAACCCAGATCAGTTTGACCGGCGATCATCAGGTCAACGGCATCACCAACCTTAATGTCATCGTCTGCCGTTTCATCAAGGTAATCATACAGGCGTGAGGAGCCAACAATACGATTGGTGGCATCATCCAGTACCACGACAACGACATAGGATTTACCAACCTCCATTGGGCGATCTTGCTCGTTAAACGGAACCAGTAAATCTTTCGGCAAACCCCAGTCCAGAAATGCCCCCACGGGAGTCACTGATACCACTTTCAGGTAAGCACACTTATCGACCATGACCTTGGGTGTTTGCGTGGTGGCAATGAGACGATCTTCTGAGTCCAGATAAATAAAGACATCCAGCCAGTCCTGAACCTCTGTGCCTTTTGGTACATAACGTTTGGGTAGCAGGACTTCCCCGGCTTCTCCGCCGTCCAGATACAGGCCAAACGTGACTTGTTTATATACTTGTAATGTATTGATGCGCCCGATTTCCAGCATCGTTTCGTCCTGTTGTCATGTGGTCAAAGCAGGGGATTCTGCAAACGGGCATTCTATCCTTGATTTCGTGAGGTCTCCATTTAAATTCATTAATCAGGCCATGTATTGCGAAAATTCTTGTGTAACACTCGTGTAATTTCATTGAGTATTTGTATAATGCGCTGATTTTATTGTTTTAATCATGCACCGGATTTACGTTCCGGTCAGCAAAGGTAAATGTTATGTCACAAGTCGTTGTATGCGCACTGTATAAGTTCGTTACTCTGGATAAATTTGCAAACCTCCGTCAGCCACTTTTGGAGACGATGCTGGCGAATGGGGTTCGTGGTACTTTGTTACTCGCCCAGGAAGGCATTAATGGCACGATTGCTGGTAGCCGTGAGGGCATTGATGCGGTATTGAATTTTTTGAAAACTGATCCGCGACTTGCAGCACTGGATAGTAAAGAGTCCTACACCGATGAAATACCGTTTAAACGTACTAAGGTTAAGCTAAAAAAAGAAATTGTGACGATGGGTGTAGAGGGAATTGACCCCAAGCGTGTAGTGGGTACTTATGTCGATCCAAAAGATTGGAATGCACTCATCAGTGACCCAGATGTGTTACTGATTGATACCCGCAATAACTATGAATATCAGGTGGGTACATTCAAAAATGCCATCAACCCAAACACAGACAGCTTCCGCCAGTTTCCGGCGTATATTTCTGAAAATGTACTGCCTAAAAAGCCCAAAAAAGTGGCCATGTTCTGTACTGGCGGGATTCGTTGTGAAAAGTCTACCGCTTATCTGAAGGAGCAGGGGATTGATGAGGTTTACCATCTGAAAGGCGGTATCCTGAAGTACTTGGAGAATGTCGATGAAAGTGAGAGCCTGTGGCAAGGTGAGTGTTTTGTGTTTGATGACCGCGTAACCGTTAATCACCAGCTTGAGCGTGGTCACTATGATCAGTGTCATGCCTGCCGTTTACCCATCACCGAAGAAGATAAACGCAGTGATAAATACCAGCCGGGTGTGAGCTGCCCATCATGTTATGACCGTATATCGGCAGAGAAGCGTGCCCGTTTTGCCGAGCGTGAACGGCAGATTCAGTTGGCAAAACAGCGTGGTGAAGAACACATTGGTGGTGGCGTTGCCTGTCGTATTGAGCAGGCTAGATTGAAAAAACTGGCTGCCAGAAAGCGTCAACGGGAGCGTGATCGTTTAAAGCTGGTAAAGTAACTTGTAATGTCCAATGACACCGAAGCGCGAAGCTTACGCCGGACACTAAAATATGAAAAAAATGAGGAAATGTTATGTTTGAATGGATAAGCAGCCCAGAGGCTTGGGTCGCGCTCGGTACGTTGACTGCGCTGGAAGTCGTGTTGGGTATTGACAATATTATCTTTATCTCGATTTTGGTTTCCCGCTTGCCCGATGAGCAACGGGATCGTGCACGTCGCTTAGGGATTGCCTTGGCAATGTTGACCCGTTTGGCATTGCTATTTTCAATTTCCTGGGTGATGGGGTTGACTGAGCCTTGGTTTAGCGTGTTGGGACAAGAGATTTCTGGTCGTGATTTCATTCTGATTGTTGGTGGCTTATTCCTGCTGGCGAAGTCTACTCACGAGATTCATGCCAGTGTGGAAGGTGGATCGGAATCTGAGCACCAGGCCGCCAAAGCTGCCGCTAGTTTTAGCATGGTGTTGGTGCAGATTGCGATTCTGGACATTGTATTCTCGCTGGATTCGGTGATTACCGCCGTCGGTTTGGTTGATCATATCTCTATTATGGCGATTGCCATCGTGGTGGCTGTGGGTGTTATGTTAATCGCCTCAAAAGCCATTGGTGATTTTGTGGATGCGCATCCAACCATTAAGATACTGGCATTATCATTCCTGATTGTTGTTGGATTAACGCTGACGATGGAAGGTCTCGATGTGCATGTGCCAAAAGGCTATATCTACTTTGCAATGTTATTCTCTCTTGCGGTGGAGCTAATCAATATCCGTATGCGAAAGAAGCGGGCAGCCAGCTAACAAGATGGCGCGGGTAATGAATGTGCGCACCGGGCGTTTGTGGTGTGGTGCGCACCATAGGGAGAATTGGATCCGCCAAAATGGACTTAAGGGCTCGCGGCCTTTTGTGAAGTGATGATGGTTGGTTCTGAGTCTTTCATGTCAGATATTCCCGCTCAATGCCCACTTTGTAACGATCAGCATATCCGGCATTTTTTTCGGGATCATCGTGACTATTGGCAATGTGGGCATTGTCTGTTGCTGTTCGTGGAGCCCTCCCAACAGCTTGCCGAGTCGGACGAAAAAGTGCGTTATGATCTGCATGAAAATGACATAGATAACGCCGGTTACTGCGCCTTTCTGGGAAAACTGCTGGAGCCGTTGGCTGAACGCTTGCCAGTCGGCGCGCGTGGCTTGGACTTTGGCTGTGGCCCCGGCCCTACGCTATCGCGCTTACTTGAAAAGAAAGGTTTTCAGGTTGCCTGCTATGACAAATACTTTCGACCCGATGCAGACGTGCTTGAACAACGCTATGACTTCATTACCTCCACTGAAGTGCTGGAGCATTTGCGTGACCCCAAATCGGTCATAAACCAACTGGTCAACTGCCTAAACCCACGGGCATACCTTGGAATAATGACTTGTTTGCTACCAAAACAGTGCGACTTTGCTGGATGGCATTATAAAAGAGACCCGACTCACATCACCTTTTATTCAACCGAAACGTTCGAGTGGATCGCAGAGCATTGGCATCTGGATCTGGAAATTCTGGGTAAAGATGTCATTATCCTGGGGCGCGGGAACTAAATGATTGCTTGAATCATCAAATTAGCACGACCTTAATTTGGAGAGGCTGGATCAGTGGATATCAAAAAAACACCATATCGGGCGACGCTTGCCGTTGTTTTGTCGGGCTTGTTATTGGCCGCTTGTGATGACACTCGGGTAAGAATTTCAGGGGAGACAGGGCCAAGACTATACAGTTCGGGTGGCTACTTTACTTACACACCTCAGCGCTATCGGGTATCTTTTGACGCCGATTTGGGCATGTACGTTGTGTTAGATTTAATAGACACTTATTGGAATGATGGGTATTACTACCGTTATCGCAATCATCGTTGGCATCGTTCCCCTGATTGTCGCCGCTGGAGCCGCCTGAGACGTCACCATGTACCGTCACATTTGTACCGTAGACATTACAGCCCTGAACGACATCATGATCGCATCAGAATCACCAGAACACGCCGCCACCATTCTAGTGTCCGTCGGCATCATTAATGTGCCTATAGCTTGTGGTCAGCAATGCCTAACTGACTCAGAATGAAGGCGTAGTCGAACGCCAAATCTTTCAGATAGGCATAGCGACCGGAGGATGCGAAGTGACCCGCGCCCATGTGCATATGTAGATAAAGCGGGTTGGAGTCTGTTTTGTGTGCGCGTAACTTGGCGACCCACTTGGCCGGCTCCCAGTACTGTACGCGAGGGTCATTTAGTCCTGCTGTGACCAGAATTGCCGGATAGTCCTGCGCACAAACATTGTCATATGGTGAGTAGGAGAGCATGTAGTGATAGTACGTCTCATCCTGGGGGTTTCCCCATTCTTCGAACTCGCCGGTGGTTAGTGGGATGGATTCGTCCAGCATTGTATTGACCACATCAACAAATGGCACGCCAGCCAAGGCAACGCTAAATAACTCAGGTGCCATGTTTAATACTGCCCCGATTAGTAAGCCGCCCGCACTACGTCCTTCGATGGAGAGTTTTTCAGGCAGGGTATAGTTCTCACTAATCAGATGCTTGGCGCATGTTATAAAGTCATTGAAGGTATTTTTCTTATTCAGAAATTTGCCGTCTTCATACCAGTGACGACCATAAATTTCTTCACCACGAATGTGGGCAATGGCATAAACCATACCTCGATCAAGTAGGCTGAGTCGTGTGGTGGAGAAAGTTGGCTCGACGGTGTGACCATAAGCACCATAGCCATAAAGGTGGCAATAGGTTGGCGTACCGTGCCACGCTGCTTTGCGATATACCAATGAAATAGGAATTTTTGTGCCATCCTCTGCGGTCGCAAAAATACGTTCGGTGGTATAGAGACTGGCATCGTAACCCGGTACGTTGGTTTGCTTCATCAATTCACGTTCATGGGTGTTCATGTCGTAGTCGAAGGTAGATAGCGGAGTGACCAATGAGGTATAAACGAAGCGCAAGGTGCTGGTGTTAAACTCGGGATTGGCCGCCGGAGCAACGGCATAAACGGGCTCGGGCAGGCTGATAGTATGGGTGGATTGGTCGGCCAAACAGGTGACTTTAAGGTGGTGCAAGCCATCTTCACGTTCGTACAACACCATGAAATCATTGAATAGCTCAACGTGTTCCAGTTGCACATTATCCCGATGGGCGATGTGTGTTTCCCAATGTTCCCAAGCGGGTGTGTCAACCGGGCAAGTCATGAGCTTTTGATTGATGGCATCATCTGCATTGGTGAGGATGTAGAACAGTCCGTTATGGTGCTCAACAGAGTAGCGCAATCCGGTGATGCGGGGCTGAATAAGCCGTGCGGGTTGGTCGATTTCGTGGGTGGGAATAAACTGATACTCTGTGGTTTCGATGCTGCCTGCGGTGATAAATAGATACTTGTCATCTTTGCTCAGTCCGGCTGAAACATTGAATAAGCCGTCATCGTCATGGAAAATCAGCACATCGTCGCTTTGCGGTGTTCTGAGTTTATGGCGGTAGAGTTTATCGCTACGCTTGGTTTCTGGCTCTTCCGTGGTGTAGAAAAGCGTGTTGCTATCACCCCAGCTTACTGTTCCGGCATTATTGCTGAGCCTCTCCTCCAGCAGCTCACCAGATGCCAAGTGTTTGATATGTATGGTGTAGGTTTCGGATCCCGTGGTATCGGTGGAGTAAGCCAGCCACTGATGATCCGGGCTGACTTCCAGTGCGCCGAGCTCAAAATAGTCGTGCCCACCAGAGTCAGCCAACTCGTTCTCATCCAGAATCAATTCCTCTGCAGCATCCAGCGACAAGTGTTTGCGGTAATGCGCCCAATACTGTTTGCCTTCCTCAATGCGCTGGTAGTAATAATAATCTCCCACTTTGACAGGTGTTGAGGCATCACTTTCTTCGATGTGGCTGAGCATCTCATTGTATAGCTCGGTCTGAAATGCCTGAGTATGTTCCATATTGGCTTGCGTGTAGGCATTCTCAGCTTCCAGATAAGCTTTTACCTCATCGGATTCTTTTTCTCTAAGCCACGCATAATTATCCGTACGCTCATGGCCGTGAGTGCGAGTAATCACGGGGTGGATATTGGCAATGGGCGGTGTTCTGTGGTTTTGATGGCTCATGGCAGTGACTCAGTTTGCTGGGATGTGATTAGCGTTTATCTGCAAAGTGGTCTGACTATACACGTTACCTTCTGTAAGTTAAATCAGATTGGCAGAGTGGTGAATTACTACTCTGAGTCATTTTTTTTTAAGGGTATCTGTGTTAATAATAGCGGCCATGACTAGAGAAAAAAGCACGCCGCCTAAGGGCGTTTACGTATTGCCAAATCTAATTACAACTGCCGCCATGTTTAGCGGCTTTTATGCTATTTTGGCTGCAATTAATGGACGGTTCGAGGATGCAGCGGTCGCTGTGTTTGTTGCGATGGTCCTGGATGGTGCAGACGGTCGGGTGGCTCGCTGGACGAATACACAGTCCGAATTTGGCGCACAACTGGACAGTCTATCCGATTTGGTGTCATTTGGTGTCGCCCCGGCCATTGTAATTTATCAGTGGGCTTTGGTGCATATGGCAAATTACTCAACTGCGTGGGGGAAAGTCGGGTGGATGGCTGCATTTATCTATGTTGCTTGCGCGGCGCTGCGCTTGGCACGGTTTAATGTGCAAATTGAAGAAGTGGATAAGCGTTACTTTGTGGGCTTGCCCAGCCCCGCCTCGGCGGCCATTATGGTGGGCATGGTGTGGTTCTTTTCAGGACTGGATGTCACAGGGCGCTCGGTTCAAATTCCGGCTTTACTCATGACTTTCTGCGCGGGCTTATTGATGGTGAGCAATGTGCTTTATACCAGCTTTAAGGACTTCGATTATCGGAGCAAGGTTCCGTATATTGCGGTGCTGGTGATATTGCTTGCATTCTCTCTGACCGCGATTGACCCACCCAAAGTGTTGTTCAGCGTATTTTTGATTTACGCACTGTCTGGCCCCGTATTCTATGTATTGCGACGTTTTGGTTACGTTAAAAGTGTCCCAACCATTTCCTTACCAAAAGATGATGAATAAACAGGCTGTGGCAGGCTGGTGCGGAGCCATAAATAACGTGCAGCGTGTAAACCTTGCCTGTTAGTCAGCGGCAAATAGAGTATCTGAATGCAATGGGGATTCCGGTATGGATTCCCCGCGATATGGCTGTGCCTGATTTTACAGAAAATGATCAAACGGCAGTGATAGAGGATAATTCGCAGCAGGTCTCATCTTTATCGGCAGTGGTTGAGTTACTGAGTGATGAGGTGACAAAGGAATCTGTAGAACCTGCAACTGGCACCGCATCACATCCTACTGACACTGTCGCACATAGCAAGGGTTTTCAGGCGGCCAACGAGTTAATTCAGGGTTTACAGCAGGGGCGCGTCATGCCTCCCAACGTATCGGCAAAAATTGCAGAGATTGCAGCCAGTCTGGATGATGAAACCGTATCAGAGACACCGGCGCCTATTGCTCCGCCACAAGACTTTGATACATTGGGTTGGGAGGAGTTAGAGCAGGCGATGACAGCCCGTATTGCCGGTGACGATCGGCAACCATTGGTATTTGGTCGTGGTAACAGGCAGGCGAAGTGGATGATTGTTGGCGATATTCCACGGCTGGAAGACGTGTGGGCGAAGCAGGTATTTACGGGTAAATCGGGTGAGCTGTTGGCGGCCATGTTGCTGAGTTTGGGGCTGGATGGCAGCGACGTGTATATGACAAATTTGCTCAAATATCGTCCGCCGGTGGATCGCTCACCAGAACCGGATCAAGCCAGAAGTTGCTTGCCTTATTTGCAACGTGAGGCCGAATTACTAAAGCCGGAGATTATCGTACTCATGGGGCGGGATACTGCTCAGCAAATTTTAGCCAGCTCTGAGCCAATGGCGCGTCTCCGACAGCAGCCCCATCAGTGTCCAGGGTTTGCCGCACCGATTATTGTCACTTATCACCCTGCTTATCTGCTCCGACAGCCTCGGCTGAAGGCACTTGTCTGGCAAGATCTGCAACTGGCGAAGCGGGTGGTGTCGTGAATACAGCAACAGCTTGCAGTGACCAGTCGTTATTGCGCCCGATGGAGTTAAAAGATCTTCCCGAGGTGATGGTGGTTGAGCGGCTGGCTTATCCGTACCCTTGGACTGAGAAAGTCATGCAGAATTGTCTGCAGGCCAAGCATTATCATGGCTGGGTTTTAGAAATTAACCATGCCATCAAGGGGTATCTGTTTTTGTCCGTCATGGTGGACGAAATGCACATATTGAATCTGTGTGTGCATCCTGAGTTGCAAGGCCAAGGTTGGGGGCGGAATTTATTAAACCGAGCGTTTCAGCTTGCCGGTAGCTTGTATAAGGCCAATATGTGCTTTCTGGAGGTACGACCATCCAATGCGGCCGCACTGGCTTTGTATCAATCAGTAGGTTTTAACGAAATCGGTTTGCGCAAGAATTACTATCCGGCAGATCAGGGTAGGGAAGACGCTTTAGTGATGGCGAGGAGCATAATCCCTTGAAAACTGTGTTATTATCCGCGCTGTTGCCTATCAAGTGTCGTGTCTTGGGCAGTCGGATATCTGATTTATGGGAAACCAATGTTGAAGCATAAACAAGCAGAACCTGTCGTGTTATCAGCAGCGAAGTGGGGTGTGAGCAAAACTGCGATTGACCCCAGAGCACTCACCATTCTTCAAGCTCTAAACGATGCCGGTTATGATGCCTATCTGGTCGGTGGTTGCGTTCGTGATTTGTTATTGGGATATAAGCCAAAAGATTTTGATATTGCAACCAGTGCCCACCCCGAACAAATTAAGGCTGTGTTACCCAGTACCCGCATTATTGGTCGCCGTTTTCGTTTGGCACATGTGCATTTTGGGCGGGAGTATTACGAAGTTGCGACATTCCGTGCGCCACATGATGAATCGGATGCCGGGCAAGTGGGGCGGGATGGGCGAATTATCCATGATAATGTCTATGGTACGATCAACGAAGATGCGCTGCGCCGTGACTTTGCCGTTAATGCCTTGTTTTATGATGTGCAGCATGAGCAAATTCTGGACTTCGTGGGTGGCATGGATGATATTGAAAAGCGTCAGTTACGATTGATTGGTGACCCTGAGATCCGTTATCGGGAAGATCCCGTGCGAATGCTGCGGGCCATTCGCTTCGCTGCCAAGCTCGGCTTTTCCATTGAGCACGATAGTGAGACGCCAATCCGTCAACTGGCACCATTGTTAAGAAACATTGCACCGGCTCGTTTGTTTGATGAAGCATTGAAATTATTCCACAGTGGCCAGGCACAGCATGTGCTCACTTTATTACGTGATTATGAATTATTTTCCAATCTGTTTCCGCTGACCGAGCAAGCTCTGCATCGAGAGAGCAGTGGGCACTTTCAGGCTTTAGTGAATGACTCACTGAAAAATACGGACAACCGTATCAATGAGGGCCTGTCTGTAACCCCCGCATTTTTGTTTGCAGTGATGCTTTGGAAGCCAATGAGAGCCGCTGAGGCGGCTTACCGTGAGGCTTCTTATCCAGATCTGCAATGTATGCAAATGGCCGCAAACGATGTGCTAGCGGATCAGATGCGCTTTACAGCAATACCCCGTCGGTTTAGCAATGTCACTCGCGAGATTTGGTTGTTACAGTCACGTTTTAACCAGAAAAACTGTAGCCGAGCGATGCCGTTTCTAGAGAACCGGCGGTTTCGTGCGGCGTTTGATTTTTTGTGTTTGCGTGCAGTGGCGGAGCAAAATGAACAGCTACAGGCTGATGCATTGTGGTGGGAGGCGTTTCAGAAGGTTAGTGCCGAGCGTCAGTTAGAAATGTGTTCTGCAGCGCCGTACGTCAAGAAAAAGCGTCGGCGCAAAAAAAAGCGTAAGAGTTCACCGAAAACATGACTTGGACACAGTGCTACATCGGCTTAGGGAGTAATCTGGGAGACTCTGAGGAGACCTTGACGGCAGCGATTGCGGTCTTGGCGGATCATGCCAGCATTCGCAATTTGAGCATTTCTTCCTTTTATCAAAGTAAGCCGCACGGGCCACAGGATCAGCCAGACTATACTAATGCGGTTGCCGGTTTTGAAACGTGCTTGGCGGCAGAGCCTTTACTTGATTTATTGCAGTCGATAGAAACACAGCACGGGCGTGTCCGAAGCGGTGAGCAATGGACGGCACGGACGTTGGATCTGGACATTTTATTGTTTGGTCAGCAGCAAATAGAGACAGCACGTCTTCAAGTGCCGCATCCGTGGATGAAGTCACGGGAGTTTGTACTATACCCTTTGTATGAGCTGGAACCAGCCCTGTGCTTTCCTGATGGCAGCACCTTGGCCGAGAGTTTAACGGGAGTCTCGGAGAATGACCTGGTTCGGTTAGCGGTAAAACCATTGTTAAAAATAGCTGAGGATATCTGATATGCAGCTTGTTCACTCAATTGCCCAGTTGCGGTCAGTGATCAAAAGCTACCGACGTGCCGGTGAAACCATCGGTTTGGTGCCGACAATGGGGAACTTGCACGCAGGCCATTTGGAATTGGTGAAGTGCGCCGACGGCAAGGCTACCCGCAAGGTGGTGTCTATTTTCGTGAATCCTACACAGTTTGAAAAACAGGATGATCTGGACAAATATCCGCGCACGATGGAGGCGGATCTTGCGCAGTTAGAAGCCTTGGGAGTGGATGTGGTCTTTGCACCAGAGCCACAAGAGATGTATCCACACGGTCGGTTAGTTACGCATGTTGATGTGCCCAAAATCAGTAGCTTGCTGGAGGGCAGTTCAAGACCCGGTCATTTTCGTGGTGTAGCGACAGTGGTGACCAAGCTGTTTAATATTGTTACACCTGATTACGCTGTCTTTGGCCAAAAAGACTTTCAGCAGTTGATGCTAGTTCGTCAGGTGGTCAAGGATTTGGATATACCGATTGAGATTATAGCCGTGCCCACAATGCGGGAAAAAGATGGTTTGGCAATGAGCTCACGTAACAATCGTTTGACACAGGCGCAGCGGCGACAAGCACCTAATTTATATCGGGTACTACAACATATCGAAATACAGCTCAGTGAAGGGGTTAAAGATTTTCAATCCTTGCAAAATGCCGCAATGGCAGAGCTGGACGGACTTGGTTTCCAATCCGACTATATTCAGATTTGTAATGCGAATGACTTGATGCCTGCAGCAGCCAATGACAAGGCATTGGTGATTCTTGCGGCGGCTTATATGGGGGATATTCGTTTGATTGACAATATTCCGGTGCAGTTAGCTTAATGTGCAAGGTGGGTGTGATTTATGCTTGATAGATAGCGCCTAAAATTCTTGGGCCGCTTGCACCCGTCGCTGAGGGGAGGTTGCCGGGGAGGCTGTGCAGGGTTTGTCTGGCAAGCCAGGCAAAGGCAATGGCCTCAACCCAATTGGCGTCTATTCCTAGCGCGTCTGTTTTATCCACGCGCACATGCTTCATCAGTGCTTTCAGTCGGGCCATCAGTGCGCTGTTCTTGGCACCACCACCACAGATAAATAGCTCATCAACATTTGGGGCAGCCCGAAGGGTACTTTGTTGAATACTAATGGCCGTCAGCTCTAATAGTGTCGTTTGTACGTCACGAGCGGCCATTTCTGGCTGTAAATAAGCACTCAGCCAGTCAAGGTTGAAATACTCCTTGCCGGTACTCTTGGGGTGGGGGCGATTAAAGTACGGATCTTGTAAAAGCTGATTCAAAAGTGAGGGGATGCACTGGCCACTTGTAGCCCATACACCATTGTGATCATACGGCTTAGCGTGATGTTTCAAGCACCATGCATCCATTAAGCCATTCCCCGGGCCAGTATCAAAACCGATGGTGTCTTTTCCCGAAATTAATAGGCTGAGATTAGAAATTCCGCCAATATTAACGATTACCCGCGCTTTGCTTTTTGAGGCAAAAACCGCCTCGTGAAATGCTGGTACCAGTGGAGCTCCTTCTCCACCAGCCGCAATATCACGATTCCGAAAGTCCGCGATGGTTGTTATGCCGGTCAGTTCGGCGATTTGGTTAGCATCACCCAATTGCCAGCTAAAACAGGGTGCCTGCTTTGGCTGGTGCCAGATTGTTTGACCATGATTGCCAATGGCGAGGATCTTGTCTTTGGGAATGTTAGATTTTGCAATGAGTGATTGTGCGGTATGTGCGTACAGACTGCCTAGGGTGGCATTGAGGGTGGCTACATCCTGCAACGTGCCGACCCAGTGAGGCGTAATGAGCTGAGTCAGTGCCTGACGGATACCCTCAGGAAAGGGAGTTGAGAAAGTTTCGCATGTTTCAATACTTTGATCAGGTCGGAAGCAAACCAGCACGGCATCAATTGCATCCATGCTGGTTCCTGACATTATGCCGATAAAGTACTCGGCACGATCCCGTGATTTAACCACCCGTTGCGCTATTAATATCGAAGTTCTCCATCGCGAAACGATGTAACACATTCAGCTGCAACTTCATGTTGATAGCATCTGCTTTGAATTTCACCAGTTCCTTTTTGGTTAGCGACATACTGTTTGGCAGTCTAACGGTCATTGGGTCAGCAGGAATATTGTTCTTGCGGAACTCATAATGCAGGTGAGGGCCGGTTGCCAGTCCAGTAGAGCCTACATAACCAATCACATCACCTTGGGCAACAATTTGACCCTGCTTCAAATTCTTTTTAAATTTGGACATGTGAGCATAGAGCGTGGTGTAGCCTTCACGGTGTTTTAAAATAATCGTGTTGCCATAGCCGCCCTTGCGTCCTTTAAACTGCACTTCACCATCGCCTGTAGCGATAATCGGTGTGCCTCTGCGTGCGGCAAAGTCTGTTCCTTTATGGGAACGAATCTTGTGAAGAACGGGGTGGAAACGGCCTGGATTAAAGTGGGAAGAAACACGCGCATGCTCAACCGGTGTGCGGATAAAGGCACGTTTCATCTCCCGACCTTCTGGTGTGAAGAAGTCAGTCAACCCTCGTTCAGTGGTATGGCGAATGGTGCGGTGTATTTTGCCTTTATTAATGAACTCCGCCGCCAACAGATTCTGGCTGCCTACCAAGTCACCATCGTGATAAATATTTTCGTACACCACGGTCACTTGGTCACCTACACGCACATCGTGGGAGAAGTCTATATCCCAGTCAAATACGCTGACTACCTGACGAATAATGTTGTTAGGTACATCAACCCTTTTTCCATCAAGAAACAGTCCATTCTTAACAACGAACGTTGCTCTGGCTTGGCGTACTTCAAACACCTTCTCTTGCCACTGACCGCTAAAGCTACCCTTTCCGTCTGGTTTGATAACAAAGCTTCTTTTGTTGTCAGGCGTGAAGGCGAGCTGTTCTAATTTTCCATTAAAAGATTTGGCGCGAACAATCGTGCCCATCTTAATATCTTTTAATGCTTCTCTGATTGGCTCAATACCACGCAATTTATCCAAAATTGCAGCTTGCCTGACCTGAGTAAAGGTATTGTGCAGGTTGTCGTATCGTTGAACGGTATGCGTATACCACGTGCTTTCAGGATTGATAAGCTGGTGGCCGGTATAAGTTTCCAGAGCACGTTTTGGGAGCGGTAGTTCCAATACGGCATCACCGTCTATATTGTTTACTAAGAGTTGCTGTTTGTCGGCGGCGTGCGTCGCCAATTTTACCGAGGCGGCTTGAACCGCGGGAGCAGGTTTGGCTTCATCATTGGTGGTTACAGGCGATGCCGAACTCTCACCATGCTCCAAGGCAATTTCAAACTGACTGTCTGCAGTATTCGGCAGGAAAGACTGTAAAGGGATATTACCCAGTGCCGTTGCACAGCCAACAAAGATGGCGGCCCGACCAGTCCAGCGCGATGCGCCCTTTTCGGCTGTCTCATTGCACACAGCATCTGCTTGTGGCTCATCAAAACCAAGGTACTCCTGGTTTTGAATATCATAACAGGCTAATACGTCGTCCCAGCTTTTATTGTTATTGACTGATGCTTCTTTTGTTCGAGAACTCAAGACTGGCAGCTCCATAATAGATAAATGTGTTTCACTTGCTTCAGCATGAATACACCACTCCGCACACCCGTGGCTTCAGGTTCCACGAAGATATGGCAAGTTTGCGATATTAACACTCCAAGGTAAAGTTTTGTCAGCCTGACGGTACTTCCCATATTGCTTCGCCAGACCTAACCTCACAAGGCGCGTTGATGTTAATGCGCTGAATAATATTTGTAAATGACTGTTAATGTACATTGGTCGTTATCGGCCCGTTATGGGCTAGGTTACGATCTAACTTGGCGTAATATAATTTTTCATTTGAATGGACGTTAAATGTAATTAATTGCACTCGATAAAAATACACTTAGTTTTATGGGGTTTTTATGATCAATATCATGTTCATGATAATCGACATGTGAATTAGAACAGAAATAGCTGAACCTGAGCTGAAAAAGTGAATGTTGAGTCTATTAAATTTTTTAATAAAGGAAAAATTTTGTTATGGGTGTGCATTTAACGACCGTGTGTAATGTGCTGATTTTACCGGTAGTCAATCAGACTTCACCAATAATCTGATTGGGGCCGGCGCTTGATTGTGAAATAATGCGCCGCTCATTGCAAAGCGTTACTCAGGACTTGATCATCATGGAAAAACGATTCATATCATCCGCAGAATTATTGCGTGACTCTTTTCGCTTAGCTTCGCAGGTGTATGACGATGGATTCCGACCACAGTTTATCGTTGGAATTTGGCGTGGTGGGGCGCCGATTGGGATTGCGGTTCAGGAATACTTTGACTACAAGCAGATACCTACTGACCATATTGCCGTGCGCACTTCATCGTACTATGGCATTAATAAGCAGAGTAAAGAAATTCGGGTTCATGGTACGCACTACCTTATTGAAAATGCCAACGCAGAGGATGGCTTGTTGATTGTTGATGATGTGTTTGATTCTGGTCGCAGCATTGATGCACTCATGAAGGACATCTCTCGGCTATCACGGCGAAATATGCCGCAAGATATTCGCATTGCTTGTCCTTGGTATAAGCCGGCAAATAAATCCGTGGACATTGTGCCGGACTATTATGTACATGCAACGGACGAGTGGTTAGTCTTCCCGCACGAGTTATCGGGCTTGACGATGGATGAACTCAAGCAAGGGAAATCCGAACTGGCTGAGGTTCTGGGGCTTTTCTAGCAGACTGACCTAGCGGTTGCCCTTGTTCAGCATCTCGCGTGCCAGTGCCCGTGTGGACTCAGTAATTTCAATGCCACCCATCATACGAGCAATTTCCTCAGTTCGTTCTTCACCACGCAGAGTAATCATGCCGGTACTTGTGCTGGACTTTCCCTTAATCTTGGTAACTTTGTAGTGCTGGTGAGCTTGTGAAGCCACTTGGGGCAGGTGTGTTACGCATAGCACTTGTCGAGTACTACCCAACTTATTGAGCTGCTGACCGACTACTTCGGCGGTGCCACCACCGATACCTGTATCGACTTCATCAAAAATTAGCGCGGGCAATGTGACCTTTTGTGCAGCGATCATCTGAATGGCCAGTGAGATTCGTGATAACTCACCCCCGGAGGCCACTTTAACCAGCGGTTTTAGTGGTTGGCCGGGGTTGGCACTGACTTGAAACTCAATATCATCCATACCGTGTGCGGTAAACCTGGCATTTTCGTCAAAGCCACAAGCGATTTCAAAAACGCCACCGTCCATGCCCAATTGTTGCATGGCTTTAGAAACACCCTGGCCCAGTTGTTTGGCGGCCTTTTCACGAGATTTATGGAGCTTTGTGGCGCTGTTAAGATACGTTTGGCGACTTTCTTCCAACTTCTCTTGCAAAGCCTCCAAGTCATATTCATCACCACTCAGTACGGCCAGCTTGAGCGATAGATCGTTGAACTTTTCCGGCAAGACCTCGGGTGAAACATGATGCTTTCGGGCCATTTGGTGTAATTCGGCGATACGGTTTTCTACCCATTGTAGACGCTGGGGGTCTAGCTCCAAACTGTCCTGATACTGACGTAATAAACGACTAGCTTCCTCAATCTGAATTTGTGCTTCCGTGAGTAAGTTGAGTGGTTCGTTAAAGTGATCATCTAATGTTTTGAGCTGGGACATTTCAGCAATTAAACCACTCAATACTGAGTACACAGACTGTTGCTCTGCATCATAAAGCTGCTCTACGCCTTGTGCTGCGGCCTGAAGTAACTGACCCGCGTTAGAGAGGCGATTGTGTTCTTCATCCAGTTGTTGGTACTCCCCCTCGGTCAGTGACAGGGCTTCCAGTTCCTGTGTTTGGAAACTTAATAGATCAATCCGTGCCTGATGATCACTGCTTTGGTTTTGCAGCCGATCAAGTTTATCCTGCAAGGTTTTCCATTGCTGGTAGTGTGTGCTCAGTGTGTCTAGTTGCTTGTGGTGGTTGCCGTAACCGTCTAGCATCTGTCGTTGCATTTCTTTTTTCATGAGCGACTGGTGCTCATGTTGGCCGTGGATGTCAATTACCTGCTCACCCAGTTGCCGCAGCATGGTGAGATTCGCCGGAGAGCCGTTAATCCACGCTCTGGACTTGCCGGTGTTGGTAATCACTCGACGCAGGATGCACTGATCATCCTGATCAAGGTCTTGCTCCTGCAACCACTTCAGGGCAGATGGTGTATCAGCAAGATCAATGCTCAGCGTAATTTCTGTTTTCTCTGCACCATGACGCACCACACTACTATCTGCGCGATCTCCCAGTACTAAGCCGATGGCATCTACCAAAATTGATTTACCTGCCCCTGTTTCGCCTGTTAGTGCGGTCATGCCAGGCTCCAGCTCTAAATCCAGCGTTTCGATAATCGCGAAGTCACGAAGGAAGATGTGGCTTAACATGGTGGTTTATTCCTGAGTGTGTTGAAGGGTTGGTGATGAGCGCCGGAGGCTAAGGTGGTGTTGTGCTCCAACCTAGCTTGGTTCGTAAAATATGGTAGTAATCATACGTCACGGGATGGATCAGCAATAATTTATTCGGATGTTGGCGAATCACAATCCGGTCGCCCGCCCGTAAATTTAAATTTGATTGCCCGTCAAATGATACCCGTGCATCCACATTACGTGACTCGCACAGTAAGATTTCAATACTGCTTTCAGAACTGACAACAATAGGGCGATGGCTGAGTGTATGTGGGCAAATGGGAACCAGTGTCACTGCACCCAGGCTGGGGTGAAGAATCGGGCCACCTGCGGATAATGAATAAGCTGTTGAGCCAGTCGGCGTGGAGATGATCATTCCATCGGCACGTTGCGTATTGACAAAATATCCGTCAATCGTTGTGTCAAACTCAATCATCCGCACATCATTGCGTACATGCACTGTGACATCGTTCAGGGCATTGCCGGAGCCGAGCAGTTCATCATCGCGAAAAACTTCGGCTTGCAGTAAGGTTCGTGCCTCAGTGGTGTACTGGCCGTCCAGTATTGACTGTAGTTGTTCATCCAGATTGGTGGAAGATATATCCACCAGAAAGCCAAGCCGTCCCAGATTAATGCCAATAATAGGAATGCCTTTGGGAGCTAGCAGACGCCCCACTTTTAGTAGTGTGCCGTCACCACCAACAACAATGGCTAAATCAATATTGTCAGCCAGGTGCTCGTTATCCACCCCTTCGACTGCCAGAAAAGAAGCCACCGTATGGGTGACGGACACCGCAAAGGATTGTGTCGTCAGAAACTGGTACAGCTTATGTAAGGTGGCAGCGATGCGCGTATCTTGTTGTTTTGAGAATAATCCGATTCGGCTAAATGACCGCATATAAAACCCAGTATTGAGCAGGGCGATTAGAGTCGCAAACCTTGCTTATAAATGCAAGCGTGCCAATTCTATTTGCAAGCATTCACATCTGCCCCCATATTTAAGGCCAGTGGTAGTATTGAAAAAAACGGAGCAATGTATCAGGCGGAATCATGGCTACTGACAAATCGCAGTTAAATGAACGTGCAAAGCAGTTGTTAAAGGTACTGATTGAGGGCTATATCATTGACGGAGCGCCAGTGGGTTCCTCCACATTGGTAAAGCGAAGTGGCCTGAAAATCAGCCCGGCCACAGTGCGTAATGTGATGGCGAACCTGGAAGAGCAGGGCTACGTCCACTCACCGCATACATCTGCGGGGCGGGTGCCGACTGCACGGGGTTATCGTTTGTTTGTGGACTCACTGGTGAATGTAAAGGCGCTGGATGAAACCGAGCTACATGCGCTTCAGGGGCGTTTCAGCGATACGCACACGACCAGTTCGCAACTTATTCAGAGTGCCTCTAGCCTATTGTCCAGCATTACGCACATGGCCGGCGTAGTGACGCTGCCCAGTGCTGAAGCAGTGGCGATTCGTCATATTGAGTTTTTGTATTTATCACCGGATCAGGTGTTGGCGGTGCTGGTCATGAATGACAACGAAGTTCAGAACCGGATGCTCTACACTGACCGCGAATATTCACCGGAAGAATTGCAGCAGTTTGGTAATTATCTGAACCAGCACCTAAATGGCATGGACTTGCATGCGGCGCGTCAGCACATGCTGGAAGCCATGCATAAAGACCGCGAAACGCTTAACAACATGATGATGTCTGCTATTGAATTGGGCGAGAAAGCATTCAGTGATATCTCCAAAGACGAAAAAGCGGAAGATAACTGTCTGATTGTCGGCAAGGCAAACTTGCTGGAGTACGATGATTTTTCAGATGTTGAAACATTGCGCCAAATCTTTAATGCCTTCAATGAAAAACGGGATGTGCTGACGCTACTGGATAGTTGCATTCAGGCAGATGGTGTACAGATATTTATAGGCCGTGAGTCGGGCAGGACGGTGTTTAACGATTGCAGTCTGGTGACATCCTCTTACCATGTTGATGATAAACATCTAGGTGTTTTAGGCGTTATTGGCCCTAAACGTATGCAATATGAGCGGGTTATTCCCGTGGTAGATATCACTTCACGCTTACTCAGTGCAGCACTGCGCTCCAAAATTTCCTGAAATCGTTGCAAGAAACCGAACATTAGATATTGTTAATATACTTAATTAAAAAACCAGACTCGACTCAAGGTTTTTCATATTTTTTCGTGGCGAAAGCTTGAAAATAAATGGAGCACACCAAATTATGGTGTGACAAAAGATTACCAAGAGAGTTGAACCAATGAGCAAGTCTGATCAAACATCTGAAAATCAGCACATTTCTGAGGTCGATGCAGAGGCTGTTTCAGCGGAAGACGCAGGTGCCGAATCGGTTGAAGAAGTCGCCAGTACGGATGAGGAGCTGTCGAGTGACGAAGTCATTACACAGTTGCGTGAGGAGCTGGAGGCTGTCAAGAAAAAGGCGGACGAGCACTGGGAGAGTCTTGTGCGTGTTCAGGCAGAAATGGACAACCATCGCAAGCGTAGTGCCAAACAGCTTGAAGATGCTCACAAATTTGCATCACAGAAATTTGTAGAGGCTTTGTTACCAGTCATCGATAGCCTGGAAATGGGCATGACTGCAGAGGGCAGCGTTGAGCAAATTCGTGAGGGCGTAGAGTTGACCATGAAGCAGTTTGAGTCGGTCATGGAAAAGTTCAATATTGCAGCAGTAGATCCGCTTGGTGAGAAGTTTAACCCGGAATTGCACCAAGCTATGGGCATGCAGCCCAATCCTGAGATGGAAAATAATACAGTGATGGCCGTGATGCAAAAAGGCTTTACTCTGAACGGACGTTTGGTTCGTCCGGCGATGGTGATGGTCGTTAAGAACTAATCAGTAACCAATTGAGTAATTTAGCGGAATTAATTCATCGTTAGCGCGAATTACCACTTGAAATTAAGAGAAATGAACCGCATTTATTTCTCAAGTTAAAAATTCTCTTTAGGAGCAAGAAAATGGGAAAAATTATTGGAATTGACTTGGGTACGACCAATTCATGTGTGGCGGTCATTGAGGGCAAAGAGCCTAAGGTGATTGAGAATGCTGAAGGTCATCGCACAACGCCTTCAATCGTTGCATTTACCGACGAAGAAGTGTTGGTTGGGCAGTCCGCAAAACGTCAGGCGGTCACGAATCCTGACAACACTTTGTATGCCATCAAGCGTCTGATTGGACGTACGTTTGATGAAGAAGCCGTGCAAAAAGATATTGAGCTGGTCCCTTATAACATTGTAAAAGCAGATAATGGCGATGCATGGGTTGAGGTAAATGGCAAGAAGATGTCAGCACCTGAAGTGTCAGCCCGCGTGTTGATGAAGCTGAAGAAAGATGCAGAAGCGTATCTGGGTGAGGAAGTGACCGAGGCGGTTATTACTGTTCCTGCTTACTTTAATGACTCACAGCGCCAGGCGACAAAAGATGCTGGTAAGATCGCTGGCTTGGATGTAAAGCGTATTATCAATGAGCCAACAGCGGCAGCGTTGGCCTATGGCATGGATAAGGCGTCCAAAGGCGACAAGAAGATTGCTGTTTATGACTTAGGTGGCGGTACGTTTGACGTGTCAATCATCGAAATTGCTGAGATTGATGGTGAGTACCAGTTTGAAGTATTGGCAACCAACGGTGACACATTCCTTGGTGGTGAAGACTTCGACATGCGCCTGATCGACTACTTGGCGGATGAGTTCAAGAAAGAAAACGGCGTGGATCTGCATAACGATCCGTTGGCGTTGCAACGTCTGAAAGAAGCGGCGGAGAAAGCCAAGATTGAGCTGTCTTCTTCAACTCAAACCGATGTCAATCTGCCTTATATCACGGCGGATGCGACAGGGCCTAAGCACTTGAACGTCAAGGTGACACGTGCGAAGTTGGAGTCTTTGGTTGAGGACTTGGTCACACGTACTATCCAGCCTTGTAAGATTGCACTGAAGGATGCGGGTTTGTCAGCATCTGAAATTGATGATGTGATCTTGGTTGGTGGTCAGACACGTATGCCTAAGGTTCAGGAAGCGGTGGCGGATTTCTTCGGCAAAGAGCCTCGTAAAGATGTGAACCCTGATGAAGCGGTTGCCATGGGTGCTGCGATTCAAGGTGGTGTACTGGGTGGTTCGGTAACAGACGTACTGCTGTTGGATGTAACGCCGCTGTCTCTGGGTATTGAGACCATGGGTGGTGTGATGACCAAGCTGGTTGAGAAGAACACCACGATTCCGACAAAGGCACAGCAGGTATTCTCAACGGCAGAAGATAACCAGAACGCAGTAACGGTTCACGTATTACAGGGTGAACGCGAGATGGCATCTGGTAATAAGTCGCTGGGTCGTTTTGACTTGACGGATATTCCGCCAGCGCCGCGTGGTGTGCCTCAGATCGAAGTAAGTCTGGACATTGATGCCAACGGTATCCTGAATGTATCCGCGAAGGATAAGGCAACGGGTAAAGAGCAGTCTATCCAGATTCAGGCATCTTCTGGTTTGTCGGATGATGAAATTGAGCAAATGGTTAAAGATGCCGAGGCTCATGCTGAGGAAGATAAAAAGCTTCGTGAGCTGGTGGATGCACGTAACTCTGCAGACTCTATGGTTCACGCCACAGAGAAGTCGCTAAAAGAATTTGGTGACAAGGTTGATGGTGCGGAAGTTGCCAAGGTTCAGGCCCTGGTGGATGAAGTCAAAGAAGCGATCAAAGGTGATGATAAAGATTTGATTGAATCTAAGGCGCAAGCACTGATGGAAGCGTCTGGCGCATTGGCGCAGGCACAAGCTCAGGCGGGTGCGGCACCAGGCGGTGATCAGGCACAGCAAAAGCCGGTTGACGACGATGTCGTTGATGCTGAGTTTGAAGAAGTTGATGACAATAAGAAGTAATCAACGTTAAGTCAGCAATACAGCAGGCGCGCAGGGTTTTCTCTGTGCGCCTGCTTTGGTATTAAACAAATCATAATTTAGTTACAAGTACTCAGGTTAACAGTATGGCCAAGCAGGATTATTACGATGCTCTCGGAGTCAATAAGAACGCGAGCGAGAGTGAGTTAAAAAAAGCGTATAAGCGGATGGCGATGAAATATCACCCCGACCGTAATGTCGACAATCCAGACGCAGAAGCGAAGTTCAAAGCTGTTAAGGAGGCCTATGAAGTACTGAATGATCCACAAAAGCGTGCTGCTTATGATCAGTTTGGCCATGCAGGTGTGGACGGTTCTGCTGGTATGGGTGGTGGAGGCGGCGGCTTCGGTGACATCTTTGATGAAATCTTTGGTGGCGGAAGGCGCAGAGCAAATCCAAATCGTGCCTATCGAGGCAATGATCTGCAATACAACCTGGACCTGACACTGGAGCAGGCGGTCTTTGGTACGACCGTGGATATTCGTGTTCCAACCCTGCAAAACTGTGATACTTGTAAGGGCTCTGGTGCTAAACCCGGCACAACACCAGAGACTTGTTCCGCCTGTCATGGCCAGGGGCAGGTGCGTATTCAGCAAGGTTTCTTCTCGGTTGAACAAACCTGCCCAAGTTGCCAGGGCAGTGGAAAAACGATTAAGGAAAAGTGTGGTAGCTGTCGCGGTCAGGGGCGTGTCGAAAAGCAAAAGACACTGGAAGTCAAAATTCCGATGGGTGTGGACACTGGCGACCGGATTCGCCTATCCGGTGAGGGCGAAGCAGGTATCAACGGTGGCCCAGCGGGTGACTTATATGTGCAAATGAACCTGAAGCGCCACGATATTTTTGAGCGTGAAGGTAGTGATTTGTACTGCACTATTCCGGTTACTTTTGTCACCACCGCGTTGGGGGGAGAAGTTGAAGTACCCACGCTGAACGGCAAGGTAAATTTAAAGATTCCGCATGGCTCGCAATCAGGCAAAGTATTCCGTATGCGGGGTAAGGGCGTGAAGTCGGTGCGTGATGCGTTTGAAGGTGACTTATTCTGTAAAATTCAGGTGGAAACGCCGGTCAGTCTGACCAAGGATCAGAAGCGTTTGCTGCGTGAGTTTGAAAATAGTCTGGAGGGCAACCACGGAAAGCACAGTCCAGAAATGCATGGTTGGGGCAATAAGACAAAATCTTTCCTTGATAACGTCAAGAGCTGGTTCGAGGGAGATAAGAAATGATTAACATCGCGATTGTTGGTGCGGCTGGTCGCATGGGGAAAACGCTGGTTGAGGCCGTTCAGGCCGATGAGCACAGTCAGGTAACAGTAGGGACTGTCCTGCCGGATAGCTCGTTGGTTGGTGCAGATCTAGGTGAAGTGGCCGGAATTGGCAAGAACCAAGTGGCCCTATCCAGCTCTCTGGAAGCCGCGGGTGACTTTGATGTGTTGATCGACTTTACGACCACTGATGCAACCATGGCGCACTTGGACTACTGTGTGGCTCACGGGAAGTCGATGGTGATCGGTACTACAGGTTTTAGTGATGAGCAAAAAGCTCGAATTCAGGCTGCGGGCGAGCGCATTCCGTTGGTCTTTGCACCCAATATGAGTGTCGGGGTCAACCTCTGTTTTAAATTGTTGGATATGGCTGCGCGAGTGCTGGGGGACACAGTAGATATCGAAGTGATTGAGGCCCATCATCGCCATAAAATTGATGCACCATCTGGTACCGCGCTGGGCATGGGTGAAGTGTTAGCCAAAGCGCTGGATCGTGATCTGAAGAAATGCGCCGTTTATGGCCGTGAAGGTGTAACCGGCGAGCGTGAGCGTCAGACAATTGGCTTTGAAACGATTCGTGCGGGTGATATTGTGGGCGAGCACACAGTAATGTTTGCAGATATTGGTGAGCGTATTGAAATCACCCACAAAGCATCCAGCCGTATGACTTTTGCCAAAGGTGCAGTGCGTGCCGCAAACTGGCTGGTCGGTAAACCGGCTCGCGTCTATAGCATGCAGGATGTACTGGATTTAAATTGATCCTCATTTAGCCGTTAGGAAGGTGTTATGGCTGCAAATACAAAATGGTTTTGGTTGGCCATGTTTGGTGTTACGGGCATCATGCTCTATTTATTGGCACCGATTCTGTTGCCCTTCGTGACGGGTGCGTTACTGGCTTATCTAGGTGATCCATTAGTTGATCGGCTGGAAACGTATAAGATTTCCCGAACAGCTTCGGTTCTTATTGTTTTTACCGTTTTATTCTGCATCCTGTTACCTTTTCTGGTGGTATTGGTCACGCTATTAGAAAACCAGGTATCTGATTTTGATAAAAACTTCCATATCTATATCGAATGGTTTAGTGGCACGGTTGAGCCATTACTGACCAAGTTGGGCATTAGTGTCCCTAGCTTGAATATAGAGCGCCTTGGGCAAACACTGACGGAAGAATGGTCAACCGCTGGCGGTTTTTTAAAGGGATTGATTAGCACGGTATCACGCTCTGGTTTGGCGGTGATGGGCTGGCTGGCGAACATTGTGCTTATTCCGGTGATTACCTTCTATCTGTTGCGTGACTGGGATCGTCTGGTTGCTTATATCCGTGAATTATTGCCGCGCAATGTTGAACCAAAATTAGTGATGTTGGCTGAAGAGTCCGACGAAGTATTAGGTGCGTTTCTGCGTGGCCAAATGCTGGTGATGTTGGCGTTGAGTTTTATGTACAGCGTTGGACTGGCCATTGTGGGTGTTAATTTTGCCCTATTGATTGGTATTATCTCCGGTATTATTAGCTTTGTGCCCTATATGGGACTGATTGTGGGCATGGCATTGGCAGGCATCTCGGCATTTGTGGAAACGCAAAGCTTTATGATGGTGTTCTGGGTGTTCGTGGTGTTTGGTATAGCACAAATGGTGGAAGGCATGCTGCTGACCCCATTGCTGGTGGGTGACCGGATTGGGTTACATCCGGTGGCGGTCATCTTTGCAGTCTTGGCAGGTGGGCAATTATTCGGCTTTTTTGGCATCTTGCTGGCCTTACCTGCGTTTGCTGTGCTAGCCGTACTGCTTCGTCATGCCCATGATTCTTATATCGAAAGTCAAATATACCGATTCTGATGACACAGCAAATGACACTCAATGTCACCACACGTGACGGACTGCGTTTTGATTCCTTCTTTGCAACAGAAGAAAATCATGATGTGATCGAACGAGTCAAAAGCTTTGCTGAGTCTGAGCAAACGGCGCAGTTATTTGTCTGGGGTGAAATGCATTCTGGCAAATCACATTTGCTACAAGCCTGCTGCTACCATGCCAGCGAACGAGGGCAGCGTGTATCTTATTTGCCCATGAAGTCCCTGGCCAGTTACGGCACGGCGGCAACCCGTGGCTTGGACAGCGTGAACCTGATCGTGGTGGATGATGTTGATTTGGTGTTGGGCAATCTGGATTGGGAAGAAGCCTTATTTGATTTGATTAACAACAGCCGCACAGGCAATCAACGCCTACTCTTTAGCGCCTCGCAAAACCCACGTCACCTCGACTGCAAACTAGCAGACCTTGCCTCCCGCCTGATTTGGGGGGAAAGCTATTCGCTTCATGCCTTGTCCAATGATGATAAAAATAATGCCCTGCGGCAGCGTGCCGCGCAACGTGGTTTGGCATTGAATGATCGGGTGATTGACTACTTAAACCGCCACTACCCACGGGATATGGGGTCAATGTTGACCATGCTGGATGTGATTGATCAGGAAAGTCTGCGGCAACACGCCAAAATTACAATACCATTTCTTAAGCAAGTGCTTGATTCTTAACAGAGTATCGTGATAAAGCCTGATTAATCCCCAGAACCTTTGGCACAACGCCACAACCCATTGCCAGGAAATGGCGTTATAACCCTACAGCCTAAAATTCGTAATTGACTGACAGACCATAGTTGCGACCCGGTGCTGAGTAGCGCCAGATACCATCGCCCTTTACCATATTATTAATGCCAATGGTGGAGAGCTGACGTACGCTATCCCACGGGATGTATTTTTCATTAAAGAGGTTGTACACACCCGCGTTCAAGCTCAAACCTTTGCCTAGCTTCACGCTACCGTAAAGATCAAACAGCATTGCGGAAGACAGCTTATCTTCCAGCCCTTCGGTTCTGATAAATGAGTCAACATACTCACGATCTTCATCGTAGTTGTATTCGAGCTTCTTGGCGTCATCCGCGTCTTTTTCAGCAATATAAGTGAGTTTTGCATGTAGCTTGTATTTCTCACTTGGTGAGGTATAGTCTACACCGATAATACTGGTCAATGGCTGCGTTGCCAGCAGGTTAGTGCCTTTGCTGGTGCTGTCCTCGGCATAAGTGACTTTGGCGTTTAGGGTAATGCTGGCACCTGAGTCAATATTGAATAAACTATCAAGGTACAGCTCACCACCGACACTAATCCCTTTTACTTCGGCCTCATCAATATTGATGGCTTCGATCAGGTTGCTGTAAGTGCCGCTTGGCAGTTGGCCATTGTAATTAATGGTGTCGATAAAGTCCTTGTACTTACTGTAAAAGCCTCTTACTTCAACATTACCTTTGTCAAACTCGCCTTTTAGGGCCAGTTCGTGGTTAACCGAGGTTTCAGGGCGTAAATTGATATTAGGCTTTTGGCAGTTGCCTAAGAAACAGAAGCTGCTGTACATCTGATTGATCGTTGGCACCAAAAAGCCAGTTGCGACTTTATATTCCCCTGTCCAGCGATTTGTCAGTTGGTGCTCGCCTAATAATGACCAGCCAAAGTTGTCAAATGTGGTGTGCTTATCGAAGCTGCCATTTTCATACATTTCTTTCAGTATACCGCCACTGTACTTGGTTATATCCGCTTCTTTTGCCGGATGAAAATATGGCTTGCGGGTGTATCGGTCATAACGCACACCAGCCTCAATGCGGGTTTTGTCACCGATTTTGACTTTGTCGGTAACCGATGCATTGAAAATATCGGTTTTCATGTCGGGAGACGCGATTGTGATAAAGTCGCCAAAGGTGGAGTAGGTCATGTAATACGGGTCATAATCCCCGCGACTGAATGAGGTATTCACCGATACTTCGTGTGAAGTCTTCGTAGAAAATATGGATAAATCTTTTGGTGAGAAATTAGCGGAAAGCGATACCTTATCCGTGTCTTGGTAAATGGGGCGATACTCGTTGAACCATAGCTCATACACCCCCTCTGTAGCGAATTTTTCATAATAGGTGAAGGTGTTTCCAAGCGCCATCACACTCTGGTGTTGGTATTTCGCTTCAATATTATCAATGGCTTTATGATCAAGGGGGGTGTATTCGTAGGCTATGCCATAGCTGCTGCGTTGGTTTTTATCCCATGCAAGGCGGCGCTGATTACCAAGAGTTATTTTGGTAATGGCGTAGTTTTGATTTTCTCGCTCGTCAAAGCTACCGTTTAGCCCAATCTTATGCTGTTCGTTTGGTTGAAACTGGACCTTACCTAAAATGGCATTACTGACATAGTGCGACGGGTCAGGGTAAATCCCCTTGGTTCCAATCTCGTTTTCAGGAAATACATGATTAATGGATAAACGGTCTTTATCAAACTTACGCATTTCATGATTTTTTAGTTCATGTCCATCACGCGTCACGTAGTTGACAATGGCTGAGAGCTTATTCGTCTTGGCAGATGCACCAACGGCAAACATACCTTCTTCGTTTTTTGTGGAATAACCAGTTTTTGCATACCCGCCAACTTGCACGTTGCCAATCTTTTTGCCATTCAGTAAGTCTTCGGGCTTCTTGGTGTTATAGCTAACCGACCCACCTAAGGAGCCACTGCCTGAACTCACACCGTCCGAGCCACTTTTTATCTGGATGCTTTCCATCAACTCCACATCAGATGAAAAGCGGCTGTTGTTAAGGTAGCCATACGGTGTAAATATCTCATTGACTTCAATGTCAGGAATCGCAAGACCATCAACCGTAATCGCCACACGATTACCTTCCACGCCCCGAATCGCAAAGCCTTTTGAGCCATAGCGCCCCACCTCTGAGACACTGACACCGGGGTTGTAGCGTACCAGATCTTTTTGGCTATTAATTTGGTTTTCGCGAATCTCTTTACTGGTTGTATTACTGGTGTTGGTGGTATCCACGGTGTCTGCAATTTTATCAGCAGTGACCACCACCTCATCAAACACGGTGACGGATGCGGCAGAGCTGGCCTTTTTATCCTTTTGGGGTGCAGCCTCCTCAGCCAGTGCAGGGTTACACAACAGCAATGCAATGGCATAAGGCAGCGGCCTCATACACGGTAGGTTTGTAACGAGTTTCATAAATTTCAGATCCATTAGAAAAAGACAGAAGTAATGATTAAAACCACAGTGGCTAGTGCTGGCGGGGCGGAAACTGCTCAAAACCCGATGGAACACCTGCTGCTATAGCCCAGATTTTAGCAGCTGCGAATGGTAACGATTATCATTTGTATTATCAAATGGTTTGTGATTGAATACGCGCAAATATTGCTGGGCAAGTCGTCAACTTGGGGAATCGCAATATTTTGTCCTTATAGCTGTAATTTTTCCGGCACATGATCGCTGGGAAAGTTAGTGTTTATTACGTATTCAAAGGAACATTTTTATGTTACTCAAACCCATCGCCATCTCCCGGCTATTGTTAGCCGGTTCGTTGTGTGTATTTTTGGCCGCTTGTGACGGTACTGATGATAAACCCAATCTAAACCCGCAAACACCGAGTACGGGCGGAACAGGTTCAGGTGGAACAGGTTCAGGTGGAACAGGTTCAGGTGGAACAGGTTCAGAGGCTCCTCCGACTATAAAAATAAATGCCTTACGTATGGGGCTTGAGGATCTTTATGAAGATGGATCTCACTACACTAAAAACATGGGTGGCGGTGATGGTAATGTAATTTTTATGTGCGAAAAGGAAAAGCCATGTAATCTGTTGAAGATAGATGTAACAACTAATGAGTTCGTTTATGTAACTAAACTGACAAAAGATAAAGCCATCACTGTGGACTATGAGCTGACCAGTGCCAAAGGCGATGTTGCCACGATTCTTGAAGACCCCAAACAAGCTCGGGGTACGATTGAACTGTATAGCGGCAGTAGAGGGCATCAGATGATGAGATTTATCTTTAAGCCCGATGGGGTTAGTGGAGGTGACTGGGATCTGACCTTTACCTTAAGTAACCCAAAAAACCCGAATAAACCTTCGGATGGTGCCGTTGTGGTGCTGGGTACTGTTAATGTAAAAGTCATTGATAATTCGGGTACTTCAGCAGAGGTAACACCAAAAATCAACGACACTGGTGTGACTTATTCTGCGGGTGTTGAAAAGGGGAGTAATGGCACAACGTGCGCGGATGGCTCAAAGCAAGATTGTGCAGCTGGGCGCGATGTTGTTTATAACGATAATGCGAATGGTCATGCCGGTTTTGACTTCACTAAGTTGGATGAAAATGGCGGTGAGCTGGCTAACGATGACGAAAATTGGGCTTGTGTAAAAGATAATGTGACCAATCTGGTTTGGGAGCGTAAGACTTATGCCAAGTACACCTATGGTGAAGAAGATAAGCGGGGTTTGCGCGATTCTCAGTGGGACTATTCCTATTATGATGAGAGTCAGGGTTTAGGTAAAAAAGATAACGAAGAAAGTGAGTGGAGTCCATGTGGCAAAATTGGGAATTGTACAACAGCTGCTTATCTTGCCAAGCTAAATGCAATTCAGTTGTGTGGTAAGAGTAACTGGCAATTGCCAAGTAAAGCAGAACTATTTGATATTGTTAACCTTAATAGCTCTGATAATGAAGTTGTGACGCAGGCAGATTGGTTAATGAGTATCTATACTGTTCCGGCAGATGAAACTGATCCCGAGCTGGTTGATACTCGTTATAAAAGGGTGAGGGTATCTTACTGGACAAGATCTGTCACTGCGACCCCTGATACGCGTGATGGCTATTCAGGGCCTTATTCAGTGAAGTTTGACCGTGTATGGACTATGTTGCCAAATGGTGAATTTACTCCGGAAGATCCGAGTAGCACCTACAACAAGACTGGACTGATCGCGGTATCAAAATAGATTAATTGTGCTAACGGTATGGATTCAATAGAAAGGTTTTATTATGTTTAAAAATACACTACAAACGGGCTACTCTCTCTTGGTATGTGCGGTCGCGATCAGCGGAATTATGGCAAGCAATGTTTATGCTGCTGATGCGATTGTGGATCGTGAATATCAATACGATGACAAGGTAGTTGCTGATATTCCTGCAGGTAATTTTCAGGTAAGTGGCGAAGAGGTGACCAGTACTGAGGATGGCTTGGTCTGGTCACGTTGTCTTGTTGGTCAAACTTATGTCCCAGGTAGTAGTGCTGAAGATGGGAGCTGTAGTGGCGATGCTACAGAGTTCCAGAGTTGGAAAGATGCCTTGAATGCAGTCACCGAGCAACAAAAGGCCGAGGGTTGGCGCGTGGCTAATATTAAGGAGCTAATGCGTATTATTGATAACCGTTATATCTTTCCCGCTACTAATCGTGAGTTATTTTTGTTTGCCAGGGGCTTGAAGTACAAGCAGGAAAATAGTAACGGCTTGGCTCTCCGTAATGGTAGCTCGCCATATCTCTGGTCTTCTACACCTAAGAAGTATCCGACCACAAGAGAGAAAGGCTGGAGTCCGATGACGAAAGAGGAGTCGGCAGCGGACGCGGAGGAGAAAGGAAAGATATACGACCTCGTGTACGCTCTGGATATGAGTGACGGGAATGTTGTAGTGGCTTACCGTGACGGTAAAAGCCGCGGTGAGCACCAGGCGGATCCAAAAAGAAACTTTTTCCCCGATCCAGACCATGTGGAAAAAGCCCGTTATGTCCTATTGGTAAAAACCTACCAGCCATAACCGCTAATGCCTTGGGTTGTTGTTAATAAATAACCCATTGCAAAAAATAAAAGCCTCGCAGGTATTCGTTATTTGCGGGGCTTTTACATTTTTGGGCAGTTGATGATGTTGTTGACCAACAATGTATCCCATTACTGAGTGATTCTGTATCAGTGGAGCGTGTACGCTTGTGAATCGGCACCTAAGCCCTGATAATATCGAGCATCATCATAATAAAGAGAGGAGATGCCGGATGCTGAATCCTGCCATTGCTCAGTCGGTTATCGACCATGCCCTGTCACTGGGGGCGAACTTTGCTGAATTATTTATCGAAAAACATCGTACCTCCTCCATAGAGACTCTGAGCGACAAAGTAAAGTCGGTGGATTCAGGTATCGACTTTGGTATTGGCCTGCGTATTGTTTTTGGTAGCAAGGTGCTTTATGGCTACACCAATCAAACGGATGCGGAGAGTTTAAAGCGCATCGCTTCCACATTATCGGCGCGGGATTTAAGCCAGCGGCTGCATGACTTCACTCGCTTTGATTGTCGTAGTATAAGCAATCATCACCCCGCTAAAATCGTGCTGAGTCAGAATGCAGCGATTGATAGTAAGGTTGATTATCTACTAAAGGCTAATGCAGCGGCACATGCGGTTGGTGAGCGTATTAGCCAGACACGCGGTTATTGTATGCAGCGTGAGCAGGCCGTTGAGATTTTTAACAGCGAAGGTCTGCACATTAATGACACTCGCAACTATATCCGCGCTGGTTTAACCGCCATTGCCAGTGATGGCACAGAGCAGTCCAGTGGCCGCTGGAACGATGGTGGTTTATCAGGCTGGGAATTAGGCGACACCATCGACCCCAAATACACCGGGGAAGAAGCGGCTCGTCAGGCACTGGTAAACCTGACCGCCAGGCCTTGTCCATCGGGTAAAATGCCGGTGGTTATTGGTAATGGTTTTGGTGGGGTCATTTTTCATGAAGCTTGCGGGCATTTGCTGGAAACCACCGCCGTGGCAAAAAAGGCATCTGTATTCCACGACCAAATGGGTGAAATGATTGCCAGCGATGTTGTGAATGCGGTTGATGATGGCACTTTGGTCAATGGGTGGGGTTCGATTAATGTGGATGATGAGGGCATGGAAACTCAACGTACCCAGCTTATAAAAAATGGTCAGCTCACCAGCTTTTTGGTGGATCGTGTGGGGAGCGAGAAAACGGGTTATGCGCGCACTGGCTCTGGCCGTCGTCAGTCTTATCGCTTTGCGCCTGCATCGCGGATGCGTAACACGTTTATTGAGGCAGGTGACAGCAGCTTTGATGACATGATTGCTTCCATCGACAAGGGTATTTATGCCTCGCACATGGGCGGTGGCTCGGTGCAGCCGGGTACAGGAGAGTTTAACTTTGCCGTTACCGAAGGCTATTATGTCGAGAAGGGTAAAATTCAGTATCCGGTTAAAGCGGCAACGCTGATTAGTACTGGCCCTGAGGTATTAAAAGAGATCAGTATGGTTGGCAAAGATTTTGAACTCGCCTGTGGCATGTGTGGCTCGGTAAGTGGTTCGATTCCGACAACGGTGGGGCAGCCAACGCTTAAAGTCGATAATATTTTGGTCGGAGGTAATGCCTGATGACACAGCCAGTAGAGAATACTTTGGTCGCCGCCAGTGAGCAGGTATTTGAGCGAGCCAACGCTGCGGGTGCGGATGCCGATTTGATTGTGCTGGAAAATGAGTCCTTGTCGCTAAAAGCCAATGAGGGTGAGCTGGAAGAGCACACGGTCAGCAATACGCGAACCTTTGGGGTGCGGGTGATTAAGGATAACAAGGTTGGGATTGCCTACAGCGAGGCCGGTGACCAGGAATCCTTGGTTTGGATGGTCGATCAGGCTTTGCAAAACGCCACTTTCTCCACTGAGGAGCCACACGAAAAGATTCTGAATGATCCACAGTCATTACGTTCAGATGATGCCATTTTCTGCCCACAAGATGACAGTACCGTCGAGGAGAAAATCGACATGGTACTAGCCTTGGAGCAAGGTTTACTCGATAAGGCCCTGATTAAAAGTGCACCCTATAATGGCGTGGCAGAGTCTTTCGGCAGTCGCTATATTTTTTCCAGTGCTGGACTAGATGCCGCCAGTCGTTCGCGCATGGTTTATGCCTACGCCTATGCGCTGGCCGAGGATGGCGAGAAAAATGCGATGAAAGGTACTGGTCAAATGTCTCGTTTGACCTGTGACCTGAATATTCCTGAGTTGGTGGAAACCGTTGCAGATTTAAGCCTGAATATGCTGGAAGGCAGGCCCGTCCCATCAAAACACTATGATGTGATTTTTGACCGTGAATGTCAGGTTGGTCTATTTTCTGTCTTCACGATGGTGTTATCGGGCAAGGCTGCCAAAGACGGGATTAACCCGTGGCGCGAAAAATTGGGGCAGCAGGTGGCCGATAGTCGCCTTCAGCTCTGGGATAAGCCACGCTTGATGGATGGTTTTGGTTACAGTTTGTTTGACGATGAAGGCACCGCCACGATGGATGTGCCGTTTATTGTCGATGGCATGTTCCAGAATATGATGCACAATAGTGTGACAGCCAGTCATTTTGGGGTTAAGACAACCGGCCATGCTTCGCGCGGTGTGCGCTCGCCGCTGGGAGTGGGCCATCACCAGTTGTTTGTTGAGCAGGGGGAGGCTGGTCAAGCTGAGCTACTTGCAGGCGACTATCTGGAAGTGACCAGTATGCAGGGCTTACATTCTGGTGCGAATCCCATTTCGGGTGATTTTAGCTTGGGCGCTGCCGGTTATTTATGCCGCGATGGTCAGCGCATTCAGCCAGTACGGGGTATAACGGTTGCCGGTAACTTCTACAAAATGCTGAATCATATTGCCTGCATTGGTGATGAAACTTACTGGAACTGGCAACGCTCGGCGTGTATGCCTGCCATTCGTTTTGCGGATCTTGCCATTTCGGGTGAATAACTCATGTTCTTTTGGATTAATGCGCTCAAGCGACTCAAGGCGTTGCGGACAATTCGGGAGAACAAGTATTTGTTACTGTTGTTCCTCGGTTTGTCATTCTTTTTTGCCTTATATATGTCTCTGGTTGAGGGGTTGCCGCCGCTCGATACTTATTACTTTTTAGTCACCACGGCCACCACCGTTGGCTATGGAGATATTTCCCCAAGTAGTGGCTTTGGTAAGGTATTGGTGACGTTGTATATGGTGGTTGGCATTGCCTTGCTGGGTTTGTTCTTGGGTAAAATGACGGAGGTGATGGTGGGCATTAGCTCCCGTCGCAAACGAGGATTAATGAGTATGAAGGATAAGATAGATTTGATTATTGCCGGCTACCCAAGTGACGACAAGGTGCAGCATATTGTGTCGGAGTTGCGTAACGATGTGCGTTATGAAGATTTGGGCATTGTATGTGTGAATAACCAACTGGAGGAGAAGGCGGCATGGATGACATCACTGGCGGTGCAATTTGTAAAAGGTGTGCCTTCAGACAGTGATGTGTTAAAGCGGGCGAATATTGACACGGCCTCAACCTTATTGATCCTGGCCAATGACTCACACCAGATTGAGTCGGATGATTTATCGACATCAGTATGCGCAGTTGCCGAGCGTTTAAAGCCGGAAATCCGCACGATTATTGAAAAAGTGCGCAAGGATGGCCTGCTATTTGAAGTGGTCAATGCGGATACCGTCGTTGATGTAGCCTCACCGAGCGTGTTGGCTCAGGAGATTCTCGACCCTGGCGCAATTGAGTTGCAAAATGCTATTTTCTCCACGCATACGGATGGAACACAATACAACGTGAGGTACGACGGTGAGGATACAACGTGGTCTGAGATTGCGATGGCAATTCTGAAAACGGACTCCATTCCAGAGGGCTATCAAAACCCCGGAGAACGTCATTTCTTGTTATTACCCAAGCAGGGTGATGCGGTTAAGCGAGGTGCGTGGGTGAAGTATCGTGGCACTAAGGTATTGAATACCCTGTCGTTTTAACGCTCGTCGGTTATTTTTGAAATTAATCGCGAATAAAGCTTGCGTGAAGGTAGGGGAGTTCCTATAATCCCAACTCTCTGGTGCGGGGTGGAGCAGCCAGGCAGCTCGTCGGGCTCATAACCCGAAGGTCGTAGGTTCGAATCCTACCCCCGCTACCAATTCTATCAAGTTCAGCAAGTAGCAATTAATGCACAGCGCTTGTTGACTCGCCAACATCGAGTTCCATCACCTTTTTGTAAAAGACTGCTGATCCTTAACGGTCAGTTGTTGGGGTTGTTCAACCTCGGCAGCATCGCGTCGTTGGGAGATTTTATCACCAAGCACCTCCTATTGTTTCAAAGCTAGCCTGATCGGGTCAGACGCCTTGCCATCCGGTGTGTTGGCAGGCAGCGAACCGATGATTCGCCCCAAACAAGCACAATAAGCGAATATTGATACAACGCAATAAGCGAACAATGGATACGCACGATAAGCGAGAAGAACACCCATGGCGACCCCCTCGCGTATGATGTTAATAGGTGCGTGGCTTAATTCTGAGAAAGCGATTACCGCTAATAATGGGTGCATAGCTAATGTTCAAAAAACTTTGATGATAGTATTCAGAGCAAGGTAAAGGTATTTGGTTGGTAATCATGGCATTAATATCCCCGCTACTCAGGCTTCAACGATTTGCCCAATTTATGCTTTTCATTGCGCTGCTTGCAAATCTTGTATCTTGCGGAACCCACGATATAAAGCACCAGGCAAATGTAGGCCTCACAAATTCTCAATCATCTTTGCAGGTGAAGATTGCCAGTCAAAAGGTCAATGCTTTGACACCGAGTTTTCCTATTGAAGTGAGCTATCCCTACGTTCTTACCGGAAATATGAGTCATAGGGATTTATTATTTTGGAAAGCTAAAATACAACGGATTCAGGGAGCGTTGAGAAGACAACTTTTTGCCGCAGACCCTGATAAGGTGATTACTATCTGGTTATTTAAGGATGCTGAAAGCTATACCAAATATAACCGGAAACTATGGTCTGTTGTGCCTCCAAGCAACTATGGCTATTACCAGCCTCCCGCCGGTAGAATGGCGATGAATGTGGGGACAGGCAGTGGCACGTTGTTGCATGAAATTGTGCATCCCTATATTGAGAAAAACTTTCCTGAAAGCCCATTATGGTTCAATGAGGGCCTCGCCTCGCTCTATGAGCGTTCAAGCTCTCGCTTTGGGCGCGTTTTAGGTCTGAATAATTGGCGGCTTGGCAGTCTTCAGGCCGCAATCAGATCAAAATCGCTGATGAGTCTGCAAAAGGTGATGCGGGGTTCTGATCGGGCGTTTTATGGTATCAACCGGAACCTGAATTATGCTCAGGCTAGATACCTGATGTTTTATCTGCAATCCAAAGGACTTTTGGTGAAATACTACACGCTTTATCGCGATAATATAAAGAGCGACCCGTTTGGTATTCAGTCATTACTTGCTGTCACTGGGTATACGGATATGTCTGAGCTGGAAGTGGATTGGCGGCAGTTCGTGCTTAAACAACGGTATTGATCACCTGCTGTCCGATATACATATTGCCACTTGAGTAGCATTCCGGCACTATCGTGCCATTAGTATATTGAGGAGTCGTTATGTCAGGATTGTTACCCGGTATTGATCCAGATGGGTTGTTAGAATATTCAGTGGTCTACACGGATCGTTCCCTAAATCATATGTCGCAGTTGTTCCAGGGCGTGATGAACGATATTTCATCTGCGTTGAAAGCGGTCTATAACGCTCACGCTGTCGCGATTGTACCGGGCAGTGGTACGTTTGGTATGGAGGCAGTTGCACGCCAGTTTGCGACGGATAAGAAGGTTTTGGTTGTCAGAAATGGCTGGTTTAGCTACCGCTGGACACAAATTTTTGAAATGGGCAATATTCCTGCGAGTGAGACGGTACTAAAAGCACGTCGTATTGCTGATGAGCCACAGTCTCCTTTTGCACCAGCTCCCATCGAAGAAGTAGTGGCAGCAATTCGTGATAAACAGCCGGATGTGGTGTTTGCGCCGCATGTAGAAACATCCGCTGGTCTTATGCTCCCTGATGACTATATCGCTGCAATGGCTGAAGCCGTACATGAAGTGGGCGGTTTAATGGTGTTGGACTGCATCGCATCCGGGACGGTTTGGGTGGACATGAAAGCCTTGGGCGTTGATGTGTTGGTGAGCGCACCTCAAAAGGGCTGGAGTGCGTCGCCGTGTTGTGGTTTGGTGATGATGGGCGAGTTGGCCAGAGCGCGCATTGAAGAAACTACCAGCAGTAGCTTTGCGTGTGATCTGAAAAAATGGTTACAGATTATGGAAGCCTATGAAAACGGTGGACACGCTTACCATGCGACTATGCCAACCGATGCGCTAACTCGTTTTCGCGATATTATCAATGAGACGCGTGAGTATGGTTTTGACAAAGTGCGTGATGAACAGTTGGAGCTTGGGCAGCGAGTCAGGGCATTGTTTGCTGAAAAAGGCATTAAGAGTGTGGCGGCGGATGGTTTCGGTGCGCCGGGCGTGGTGGTGTGTTATACCGATGATACGGGGCTCCACACGGGTAAGAAATTTGCTGATGTGGGCTTGCAGATTGCAGCGGGCGTACCGCTTCAGTGTGATGAGCCGGATGACTACCAAACCTTCCGTATTGGCTTATTTGGTTTGGATAAGCTGCATCATATTGATGAGACGGTTGCGAACTTAGCGTCTGCGCTGGATAAAATTCTATAAAGTAGTTCACTCCAATCGGGGGTGTTGCTGAAAAATCAGTATTGCGATTGAGTCGTCATGGCCTCGTACATTCTTTTATGTATGGGGCTTTTTTCTCTGGGTTGATGGTATAAAGTGAAGCAACCAAATCCGTATTAAGTACGTATGGAAATTCCATGAATAAAAAAATAGTGTTTGGTGTGATGGTGCTGTTGGTTGCAATTTTTTTCTTGTGTGATTTACAGCAGTATCTTTCTCTGGATTTTATTAAAGCAAAGCAACAAGCCTTCAATCATTATTATCAAGAAAATACAGCCCTAACATTGCTGATGTTCTTTGTGGCTTATGTGGTGGTGACAGCGCTATCCTTACCGGGAGCCACGATTATGACGCCCTTGGCTGGCGCATTATTTGGCTTGCCTGTAGGGGTTGTGATTGTGTCTTTTGCCAGCACTATCGGCGCTACATTGGCCTTTTTGGTGGCCCGTTATTTATTTCGGGACAGCCTGCAACGTCGCTATGCCGATAAACTAAAAGTGATTAACGAAGGCATGGATAGGGAAGGGGCGTTGTACTTATTTGCAATGCGTCTGGTGCCTTTATTTCCATTCTTTTTAGTAAATATCTTAATGGGCTTCACGACGATTCGCACCCGTACCTTTGCATGGGTGAGTCAGCTTGGCATGTTGGCTGGGACTTTTGTTTATATCTATGCAGGTACACAACTGGGCAAGATTGACTCGCTGTCCGGTATTCTTTCGCCGGAGTTATTCATCGCTTTTGCACTACTTGGCATTTTCCCCATAGTGGCTAAAAAAGTGGTGGATAAAATCCGCGCTAATCAAATCTTAGCGGCTTATGACAAGCCCAAGCGTTTTGATTACAACCTCTTGGTGATTGGCGCTGGCGCAGGTGGTTTGGTGTCGGCTTATATTGCAGCGGCAGTTAAAGCCAAAGTGGGCTTAATTGAGAAGCATAAAATGGGTGGCGATTGCTTGAATACGGGCTGTGTGCCAAGTAAGGCTCTCATCCGAACGGCCAAGGCGATGTATGAAGCGGAACATGCGGAGCGGTATGGCTTGAACAACATGCAGCCAAGTTTTGACTTTAAGGTTGTCATGCAGCGTGTACAGGAAGTGATCAAAAAAATTGAGCCACATGATTCGATTGAGCGTTATACCGATCTGGGGGTGGAGGTGATCACGGGGGAAGCCAGCATTATTGATCCTTACCGTGTTGAGGTAAACGGCAAGCTACTTACGACCAAAACGATGATTATCGCCACGGGTGCACGCCCGCGTGTGCCATCGATAACAGGCCTGGACAAGATTGATTACCTGACCAGCGATAATTTGTGGGACCTTGATAGGTTGCCGGGGCGTTTACTTGTTTTGGGTGGTGGTCCGATTGGTTGTGAATTAGCGCAAGCATTTAGTCGCTTGGGATCCACGGTAACAATGATTGAGCACTCTGAACGCATTATGAATCGTGAGGATGAGGATATTGCGAAATGGATGCAGAGCCGTTTTGTTGAAGAAGGTATTAAGGTGCTGTTGTCGCACCACGCCAAAGCATTTGTTGTCGAAGCAGGGCAAAAACTTCTGCTGTGTGAGCATGAAGGAGCAACCAGGCGAATCCCATTTGATCACGTACTACTGGCTTTGGGGCGTGAAGCGAATGTTGAGGGCTTTGGTCTGGAAAAGCTGGGGGTCGAGATTAGTCCACGAGGCACGGTTCATACCGATAGTTTTTTAACCACTAATTTCCCGAACATTTATGCCGTTGGTGATGTGGCTGGCCCTTATCAGTTGACTCATGCTGCAGCACATCAGGCCTGGTTTGCCAGTGTCAATGCACTGTTTGGTGGCGTGAAGCGCTTTAAAGTGGATTATCGTGTGGTTCCCTGGGCGACATTTACTGATCCTGAAGTGGCACGAGTTGGCCTGAATGAAAAGGAGGCAGGCGAGCAGGGAATTGCCTATGAACTCACCACGTATGGAATAGATGACCTTGATCGTGCCATTGCGGATAGTAGTAATGAAGGGATAGTGAAAGTACTCACTGTGCCGGGTAAAGATAAAATTCTGGGGGTGACAATTCTAGGAAAAAATGCTGGCGACTTGATTCCTGAATTTATCCTAGCCATGAAACATAATCTTGGCTTAAGCAAAATACTTGGCACAATTCACATCTACCCAACAATGTCTGAAGCGAATAAGTTTGCCGCAGGGCACTGGAAGCGCGCACATGCACCGGAGAAATTATTGGAGTATGTGGCTAAATTTCATGCGTGGCGCAGAGGCTAGTCCTCAGATTTTGAGGCTGCCGGTAGGGGTTTACAGTCGCGCTTAACAATGTCTTCAATGCGTTGTTTGCGCATTGCGAATGCGGAGTCGGTAAGGTTCTTTAGACTTTTTTGCCAATAGTCGCAGGCCATGTCCTTTTTATTCCATGCGGTGTATAAAAAACCAAGATTAATATACTGATTGATAATTGCCTGTGGGTGATTGCCTTGCTGATAAAGCTCAATGGCCCTTTGGTGTAATGCTTCGCTTTGCTGAAACTGTTTTTTACCCCGTGCCAATATTGCTAAATTACTCAGCTGGTCGGCAGTACCCTTGTCTTGCTGAATCGCCTGATAAAGCGCCAGAGCCTGCTTAAAATAAGCTTCAGCCTTATCTGGGTCGTTGTTCCGCTGGGCTAATATCCCCATGTTTGAATACAAGCCCGCACTGACACGTTCGTTGGGGTTGTCCTGACTCAGAGCGAGTGCTTTCTCGTACTCTTTCAAAGCATCTTGTGTCCGTTGCATCCCCTGATACAAACTCCCTAGAGCGGAGTGTATTTCAATCAGCTTTGAGGTTTCATGGCTCGATTTATATAAGTCAAATGCCGCTTTATAGTGTTGTTCAGCACGTGCGTAGTCTTGCGTGGTTCGATACAAGCTTGCCAGATTTTCGTGGTTAGATGCGGCGCCAGAATTGTTGTTGATTTTGTCATTAATTCGCAAAGCTTCACTAAATGAGGTGATAGCTTTGTCGTACTGGTTTTGGGATTGGTGCAATAAGCCAAAATTGGCAAATGAGAGTGCCTGTGTTTGACTTAGCTCATCGGATAAACGGGTAACGTGCTGGTAGGCGATTTCCGCTTCATCATAATGTTTACGTTTACGCGCTAAGTGACCAATACGATTCCATGCATTGATATTGTCGGGGTCTAGCGTGACAGATTTCTGGTAGGAATCCAGCGCGTGTTGCTCTGCGTTTAAGTTGCTGATATTGCCAATATCTACCCACATTTTCGCGGCATCCCGCTTTGCTTGAGTATTCAAGGCAAGTGCTTTAAGCGTTTTGACAGCATCCTCAACGTTATTATCCGTCAATAGTTGCAGAGCCGTTTTGGCGGCTTGGTGTGGGGAGTGATTGAGATTGCGTAGTGTGTTGCCCAGTGCCTGCAGATCCTCCTTGGCTGCATTGCCTTTTTCACTCAGATGAGCAGTGACAAGGGTTTCAGCCAGAGATTGCAGCTCGTCATCATTCAGAGAGACTTGCTGGAGTGGCAGGGAGGCAGGCTCGGGGAGTTGCTTATTTCTTTCTGAATAAATGACGGTGTAGGCGACCGCAGCAACGGCTGCAATCAACACCAATGCGGCGAAGCCAATGAGCCATCCTTGCCCACGCTGCGCTGCGACTGAATCCCTCAGCATTGTTATATCCTTTTGTCGGCCACCGAATCAGCTATCGGCATTCGGGTCTTCCCTTAATAAGGTACGCTTCCTATCCTTATAGCGTATAACAACACGTTTCTCTTTGCCGGATTTATTTTCAGCAATGGCGTTATCCCAGTCTTTATCTGGCATTCTCGCCGGCTGGTTGCTTTGCGTGCCAACAGTGCTCACACCAAATTCAGTACGCTTACGTTGTACGCCACCATTTAAGCGGCCATAAGGTCCTTTGCGTTGACGTCTTTGGTCTTTGTTACCGCTTGATGTTGAGTTGTTGGTGCGGCCATTTTTCCGCGCATTGGTGTTGGTGGTGCGACCTCGTTTATTCTCTGAAGCGGTTCCCTTTTCTGCCTGTTGACGACTGAGGGTTGTCCTACCCTTATTCGTGCGTTTTTGATTGTCCTTGCTCGGCCCAGACTTTGCTCTGGTCTTGGCTCCGTTGGGTTTTCTGAGCGTGTGCTTTTGGGTGCTGATAAATGGATTTAGTGGCTCAAGTCCCGGTGCGGTGCGCTGTGTGACAGGCGAGCCAATCGCTTTCTCAATACGCCGTAATGCATCATAGTCATTGCCATCAGCAATAATGATCATGGCAGACTCACGCGCTTCGCTATGAGATTCCAGCCGTTTTCTGTAATTTTCGGTTTTATAGGGCAGGTCAAAGTGAATAATGTTTTGATCAGTGCCCTCAGGTAAATTCACTGCCTGCTGATCGGAAACAATCAATGTAGGCGTATCGGTTGGCGAAATATCCTGTGTTTTTAGCTGGTGAGCAAGCCCGGCAACATGACCATGATTGGCCATATTTTCTTGTAGTGTTATAGCGGCCTTGTTGGTTGAGGTGTAGATAACGGTTGGCTGGCCAGCAAATTCATCCAGGAAATGATCCATTAAGGCAATTTTGTGCGTGTAGTCATCCGCAACATAAGCATGTTGTTTATGGCTGGGGAAGTCATTCCTGCTTTGTACCGGAGTATGAATAATTGATCGGCCACTCTCCAAGTGATCTGGCAGCACTTCCTCTTCTTCAACAATACCCTCAATTTCAACAGCGTCCGGGAAAAGTTCTCTGGCAAGACGGGTGACTTCGTCGTTATGGCGTACAAAAGCAATCGTTGGACAGTCGCTTTTAACCTGGTCAAGAATTTTGGCAATCAGCCCGTGCATATTTTTTTGATAAATGGTGGTCATGTCATCAATGATCAACATTTCGAGCTGTGAGAAGTCCGCCTTATTATTATCGACTAAATCATTTAAGCGTCCTGGTGTGGCGACCATCATATCCAGCGGGCGGCGCATTAAACGCATTTGTGGCTGATAGGGGCGGCCACTGACAATAAAGCCAAAGCGCATATTGTGGTTACTGGTGAGTCGCTTTAATGTGTAATTGATCTGGCTGACTCGGTCGCGACGAGAAGTCAGTATCAGGATGCGCGCACCCCGTTTTTCCTCAAGTGGATTGGCCAAAATGTAGTTGACGGCGGGTATCAGGAAAGCGCCCGTCTTTCCGGCAGCCGATTGGCTCCAGACTAATACACTTTTACGATCTCCAACTAAAGGAATAAGTTGGGTTTGCAGTTCTGTCGGTGCTAAATAACCCGCTTCCTCAATGGAGGTAACAAAACTCTCTTGTAAATTTAAGTTTGAAAATGACAAATTAAAACCTGATAAGCACGAAAAGCCCAAGGCCATCCCTAATCTAAAGTTATGAATAAGAAAACACTAACGGCACTAAAGATAACTTGATGCCCACCCCGATTTATGATTTGGTCTCGTGGCATCATGAAAGCGCCGGTTTTTAGCGCATTTGGCAGCCGTTTGAAGCACAGCCGCCCTCCCGACGAACTTATAGCAATCAAACAGGCGAGTCAAGCATTTACAGAGGAGCGGTGTGTTTATTTTACAACAGAATGGCGGTTAGTGTATCAGATGTAAGACAGTGGTTTAATTTGCGTACTCACCGCTGCGTAAACACTGAATGGATCACGCAGCACAATGGTGGAACCCAACGATCTGGTTTATGGGAGCATTTTTTTCCAGTCCTTTTCCTCGCCACGCAAGGTCAGTATTTCGTAGCCGGAAGCGGTGACTAATATTGTGTGTTCCCATTGTGCGGACAAGGAGCGGTCTTTGGTCACAACCGTCCAGTTGTCCCCCAATAACCGGCAGTGGCATTTGCCGAGATTAATCATGGGTTCAATCGTGAAGGTCATGCCTTCCTCAATCGTCATGCCAGTATTCGGCTTGCCATAATGCAGCACCTGTGGTTCTTCGTGGAATTTACTGCCAATGCCATGTCCGCAGTATTCTCGAACCACTGAGGTATGGTTTGCCTCCGCATAAGTTTGAATAGCATGACCAATATCGCCCAATTTGACGCCCGGCTTAACCTTGTCGATACCGATATACATTGCGACCTGGGCAATATGGCTCAGCCGCTTGGCTGGTGGTGCAACATCACCCACATGGAACATGCGGCTGGTGTCGCCATGGTAGCCATCTTTAATGACTGTCACATCTATATTGACGGTATCGCCTTTTTTGAGCTTCTTGTCACTAGGAATACCGTGACAGATTTGTGTATTAACAGAGGTACAAATGGATTTTGGAAAAGGGGGATTGCCGTAGTTTAGTGGTGCGGGAATTGCGCCTTGTTCATTAGTGATGAAGTTGTGGCAAATATCATTTAATTCGTTGGTCGTTATGCCGGGTACAACATGCGGTTCAATCATCTCCAACACTTGCGCGGCAAGTTTGCCGGCGGTGCGCATTTTTTCGATCTCTTCAGGCGTTTTTATCGTGACAGGCATAAGGTCTATGTTTACCGGTTGTATTTAGTAAATCAAACATGGTATAAAGCGCGCGCGTTTAACGCAAACATATTTTTTCTGGGTAATTTTACCCCTAATACTCACACAGATCGACACGTTTAACAGGGTGCTAAAAACACAGTTTTTGGTTGTTAGATGGGGTTTGTGGAGGCTTAACCCATTGAGGACTACAAAATGGCAAAAGTTACAATGCGCCAAATGCTTGAAGCAGGCGTTCACTTCGGACACCAAACTCGTTATTGGAACCCAAAGATGGGGCCCTATATCTTTGGTCACCGCAACAAAATTCACATTATCAACCTGGAAAAGACCTTGCCAATGTTTAACGATGCGTTGAACTTTGCGGGTAAGCTCGCAGCTAAAGGCGGCAAGATTCTCTTTGTTGGTACTAAGCGTGCAGCACAGAACACAATTCGTGAAGAAGCCGTACGCGCCAAGATGCCCTATGTAAACCACCGTTGGTTGGGTGGTATGCTGACAAACTTCAAAACAGTTAAGCAGTCCATTCGTCGTTTGCACGATCTGGAAAAGATGATTGCTGATGGCAGTATGCAGAGTCGCGGTAAGAAAGAAGTGCTGACACTGACTCGTGAGCTGGAAAAGCTGGAAAAGAGTCTGGGCGGTATCAAGGACATGCGCGGTCTGCCGGATGCACTGTTCGTTATTGACGTTGGACATGAAGATATCGCTGTTAAAGAAGCGGTGACTTTGGGTATTCCTGTTATCGGTGTTGTTGATACAAACAATGGGCTTGAGGGGGTCGATTACCCAATTCCAGGTAACGATGACGCGATTCGTGCGATTCAGTTATATGCCTCTGCGGTGGCGGACAGTATTGTTGAAGGTCACGTCAGTGCTGCAAAAACAGCTGAGGATATGGCAAAAGCAGTTGAGCCTGCTGCCGAAGCGCCAGCAGATGCTGAGCCGGTCGCAGAGCCAGAAGCTGCAACTGAAGAAAAAGCAACTCCTGCTGAGTAATCGCTTTTCGCGAATGCCTATTTAATAGGCAATTATGGGCAATCAATTTTTAGGATTAAAATTATGGCTATTTCAACGGCTTTAGTGAAAGAGTTACGCGAGCGTACGGGCGCTGGTATGATGGACTGCAAGAGAATGCTGACTGAAACTAATGGTGACATGGAAGCAGCAGTTGATTTGATGCGCAAGCGGGGTGCTGCTAAGGCGGATAAAAAAGCAGGTCGCATTGCTGCCGAGGGTCGCGTTGTTATCGTATTGAGCGATGACAAAAAAGAAGGCGCAATGGTTGAAGTCAACTCTGAAACTGACTTTGTTGCGAAGGATGCGAATTTTGCAGCTTTCGCCCAGTCTGTTGCCGAGCAGACGTTGGTGGATAAGCCTGCGGACGTTGCTGCGTTGTCTGAATTACCACTGGATTCTGGTGAGTCTGTGGGCGAGGCGCGTGCAGGATTAGTTGCAAAAATCGGTGAGAATATTCAAATTCGCCGTTTTGAGTTACTGACGGCTGCGGATGCGGATTCAGAAATTAGCTACTACCAGCATGGCGAAAAAATCGGCGTGGCTGTCGTCATGAAAGGTGGTGACGAAGCATTGGGTAAGGATATTGCAATGCACATTGCAGCCAGTCGCCCAATTTGTGTTTCTGAAAGCGAAGTGCCTGCTGATGTTATGCAGCGTGAAAAGGATATCCTGGTCGCTCAGGCGCAGGAAAGTGGCAAGCCAATGGAAATCATTGAGAAAATGATTCAGGGCCGTTTGCGTAAGTATCTTGCGGAAGTGACGTTGCTTGGGCAGCAGTTTGTTAAGAATCCTGACCAGACAGTTGAGCAGCTGTTGAAAGATGCAGGTGCTGAAGTCATTAGCTTTGTACGATATGAAGTGGGTGAAGGCATCGAAAAAGTTGAAGAAGACTTTGCTGCTGAAGTAATGGCTGAAGTAAATAAGTCTAAGTAAATAATTCTGCATTTTTAGTGGAATTGAAAAAAGGGGCGTAGCAACGTCCCTTTTTTTTATGTAACCTAAGTGCGTTTGAGCTGAGTAGGCGCATTCTTTTGTGCTACTGCTGCTTGTTCTATAGCTTCCCAATCAGGTTAATGAATAATGTCAGAAAATACAGGAACACGTCCAAAACGGATTTTGTTGAAGCTCAGCGGTGAAGCGCTGATGGGTGGTTTTGATTTTGGTTTCGATGCGGATATGTTGCAGCAGACTGCCCGACAGGTTGCCGAGCAGCGAAAGCAGGGCGTGCAGATAGCGTTGGTTATCGGCGGCGGAAATATTTTCCGGGGCGCGGGTTTGGCTAAAAGTGGGATTAATCGTGTCAGCGGTGACCAGATGGGGATGTTGGCAACGGTGATGAATGCGCTGGCAATGCAGGATGCGTTGCACAAACAGGGCGTTCGTTGTCGGGTGATGACAGCCATGAATATTGACGGCGTGGGCGAGGGCTTCTCTGCAGAAGCAGCCCGACGTTATTTGGAGCAGGGCGAGGTTGTGATTTTTTCGGCGGGTACTGGCAACCCTTGCTTTACCACTGATAGTGCTGCCAGTCTTCGGGCTATTGAGATTCAGGCTGATTTATTACTAAAAGCGACCAAGGTTGATGGGGTTTATGATAAAGACCCTGTGAAGTACGCGGATGCTGTGCGTTATGACACAATCAGTTATGACGATGCAATTGAACAGCGTTTGGCTGTAATGGATCTGACAGCGATGGTATTATGCAACGAGAACGGCATGCCGATGCGTGTGTTTAATATGTTTGAATCCGGTGCGTTAGCGGCCATTGTAGATGGCGAGAATATCGGAACTTTAGTTGAGGTAGCACAATGATTGACGATATCCAGCAAGATGCTGATACAAGAATGAATAAAACCATCGATGCATTGAAAGATGAGTTGGCCAAGGTTCGTACAGGCCGCGCGCATCCATCTCTACTGGATCATGTGAGCGTTGATTACTACGGAAGCATGGTGCCACTCAGTCAAGTCGCCAATATTGGTATCGAAGACTCCCGCACTTTGAGCATTACGCCTTGGGAAAGAACGATGGTTCAAGCCATCGAAAAGGCTATTATGACATCAGACTTGGGATTGAATCCAAACTCGGCTGGTACTGTGATTCGTGTTCCAATGCCCGCATTAACTGAAGAGCGTCGTAAGGACTTGGTTAAGGTTGTGCGTGGTGAAGCTGAAAACTCCCGTGTGGCAATCCGCAATATTCGCCGTGATGCAAACTCAAGCTTGAAGACGCTGCAAAAGGATAAAGAAATTTCTGAAGATGATGAGCGTCGGGCACAGGATGCCATTCAGAAGTTGACCGACCAGTTTATTAAGGTTGTTGATGAGCTTTTAGTGAAGAAAGAACAAGACTTGATGGAAATATAATACCCACAATATCCCCCAAAGACCTGCCGTTAAAGAATAATAATTTATGATAAATCAATTGCTTATACCTCGCCATATTGCCATCGTCATGGATGGCAATGGGCGCTGGGCGCAGCAACGGCGGCGTCCCCGTTTGTTTGGTCACCATCGTGGAGCGGAAGCGGTGAGAGCGACGGTTAAAACCTGTGGCCGTTTACCTGTTGAGTGTCTTACTTTATTTGCTTTTAGTAGTGAGAACTGGAAGCGCCCCGAGGATGAAGTAAAGGGACTCATGTCATTATTGGCAACGGCTTTGGATCGCGAAGTGAAAGGCTTGGTTAGGCATGGCGTTCGCCTCAAGTTTATCGGCGATATTGCAGGGTTTTCCCAGAAGTTACAGGATAAAATTGCCCACGTTGAAACCTTGACTGCGGGTGGCGACAGGCTTTTATTACAAGTAGCAGCGAATTATGGTGGACGCTGGGATATTGTCCAAGCGGCTCAGCAGTTAATACAGGAAAAACCTGATTCCCCCGTGACTGAGGCAATGATCTCAGCAAAACTGACCACATGCGATGTGGGCGATCCTGATTTGTTTATTCGCACAGGGGGTGAACAACGGATCAGTAATTTCTTACTATGGCAGCTTGCCTATTCTGAACTATACTTTACCGACGTACTTTGGCCTGATTTTGATGAGACTGCATTGATGTCAGCGATAGAAGACTATTCCGGTAGGCAGCGTCGGTTCGGAATGACGGGAGAACAAGTCGAGGGAGGTCAAAATGCTTAAACAACGTGTAGTCACTGGCATCATCATGGCGGTTGTTGTCTTTGCAGCGGTACTGCTACTTCCATCCAAGTATTTTATGATTGCGTCACTGGCTGTCATCCTCAGTGTTGGTGGATGGGAGTGGGGACGACTGATTGGCCTGGATGAAATGCCCCGTGTTGTGGCTGTCATTGGCTTGATCAGTGTTGCCATAATGAGTCAGGTTGCAGGCTTGTCGTGGTATGTGATTGCCATTGGCGTTGTTTGGTGGGTAACAATTTTGGGTTTACTTACCATTTATCGGCAGGGGAGTACCTTCTACTCAAGCCGCCGCTGGATTCTGAGATTGTCGGCGGTATTGGTACTTATTCCTGCATGGCTGGCTATTGTGCGCCTGCAACACCATGACCCTCGTTTGGTTTTGTATCTGGTTTTTCTAGTCGCAGCGATGGATACCGGTGCTTATTTTGTAGGTAAATCCATCGGAAAGAACAAGTTAGCATCGCATCTTAGCCCCGGTAAAACCATTGAAGGTGTCAAAGGTGGTTTGGCGGCGGCTTTATTATTTGCGGTGCTCGGTGCCTCATTCTTTGGTTTCCATGGGGTCGAGTGGGTGTATTTCTTGCTACTGTCCCTATTAGTGGCGGCGCTATCCGTTGCAGGGGACTTGTTTGAAAGTTTGATAAAGCGCGAGGCTGGTCAAAAGGACAGCGGCAGTCTTTTGCCCGGACATGGTGGCGTTTTAGATCGAATTGATGGTTTGCTGGCGGCACTGCCTGTTTTTGTATTGGGCCTATCTGTGAGCCTTATTGAGCGAGGGATATAATCCTGACTGACTCGAAAACGGATTGTGAAAACACTTGTCGGATTGATCCGGTTCTTGAGAAATAAATTAACATTACAGAGATACTGTAACTTATTGGAAAATACCCCAACAATCTGCTGGTGGAATGCCGCTTATCTTAAGTGAAACTGTTGTTCAGGATATGCTCAGCCGTAAATAGGCAGGCTTGCGGGTAAAAAACAATAAGAAGCAGTGAACTGCATTATATGAATATCTTAATTATTATCGCTGCCTTTTTTGTCACCATCGGCTTGTTAGTCGCTGTTCATGAGTTTGGGCACTATTGGGTGGCTAGAAAGCTGGGGATTAAAGTCCTGCGTTTTTCGATTGGTTTTGGCAAGGTCATCTGGTCTAAAAAGGGCAAGGATGAAGACGAGGTTGAATATGCCTTATCTATCATTCCTTTGGGTGGCTACGTCAAAATGCTGGATGAACGTGAAGGCGAGGTTGATCCTTCCGAGCGCCATCGAGCATTTAACCTCCAGCCAGTCTGGAAGCGTTTCTTGGTTGTACTGGCCGGGCCAGTATTTAATTTTATCTTTGCTATCTTCGCATTTGCCGCCACTTACATGTATGGCATTGAGTCGGTGCGCCCGTATCTGGGTACACCAGTGCCTAACACGCCGGCGGCCATGAGCGGCGTTATTGCCGGAGACAAAGTCACCCATGTGAATCAAGTACCTGTTGAGTCAGTGAGTCAGTTGCGGCTGGCGCTGTTAAATGAGTATCTGGGAGATACCAAGGTGAGTCTTCAGGTAGTGGATGCTGATGGCAGCCCTGCACAGCGCGTACTTGATTTAAGTAACACGCCCTTATTAAAAGATGAAGGCGACTATTTTAGTAAGATCGGACTAAAGCTTGAAAAGGCAGAGAATCATCCGGTGGTCGTGAAGATATTGGAAGGCTCTGCCGCAGAAGCAGCGGGTTTGCAACTTGACGATCATATTCAAATCTTGAATGGTGAAGCGATAGAATCAACCAGTGCATTTTCAGCGTTTATCAGTGCTAATCCGGGAAAGCAGGTTGAGTTGGGGGTATTGCGAGAAGGTCAGTTGCTTGATGTTACCGTTGTTCCTAGAGCTGCCGAACGTGATGGCAAGACGGTTGGCCTGATCGGTATAGGCATGGCTTATTCCGTAACCGATGAGGCCCGCCAAAAACTAATGTTTAGTCGCCATGCGTCACCTTTTGAAGCAATTAAGATGGGCGCACTGGAAACTTGGGATATGTCACTCATGACTCTGCGCGTTATGGGGCGGTTGATCACGGGGGAGGCATCAGTTAAAAATATCAGTGGCCCTCTGACGATTGCGAATTATGCCGGTAAAAGTGCCATTATCGGCTTTTCGGTATTTATGAGCTTTTTGGCGATTATTAGTTTAAGTTTAGGTGTCCTGAATTTGCTGCCCATTCCAATGTTGGATGGTGGTCATTTGATGTATTACCTGATCGAAATAGTAAAAGGGAGCCCTGTGTCAGAAAAATTTGAGGCGGTGGGCATGAGAATCGGGATGGCGATGGTTGGCGTGCTTATGGTGCTGGCAATTTATAATGATATTACGCGATTAGTGAGTTAAATATGAAAAAACAGACACTACGGCTTTCGTTTGCAAGCTGCTTATTTGCAATAAGTCAAGGGGTGTGGGCTGAAAGCTTTGTGCTCAAAGATATTCAGGTCACGGGCCTGCAGCGAATTAAGGCTGATACGGTGCTTAGTAATGTTCCTGTCAGAGTAGGGCAGACCTTCGATGACCGCATGACCGGAAATGTGGTTAATTCGTTGTATCGCACAGGGTTGTTTGATGATGTCTCGCTGAGTCGTCGGGGCGACGTTCTGATCGTTAAAGTTGCTGAGCGCATGGCGATTGGTGATCTGAAAATTGAGGGCAATAAGCAGATTCCCGATAAGGTGCTGTTTGATGCCTTGCGAGGTGGCGGTATTGCGCCGGGGCGCCCTTTAGATCGTGCTGCGTTGGCTCAGTTTGAAAAAGAGCTTCAGAAGCAATATTTGTCGCGTGGTAACTATGCAGCCAGGGTTTCATCGTCAATTACGCCAATGGAAAGAGGGCGTGCTGCGGTAAAAATTCATATTCAGGAAGGTGGTGTTGCGAAGATTCGCAATGTAAAGATCACCGGCAATAGGGCCTTTCCTGAGTCCGTTCTGAAAAAACTACTGGCCTCTGGCCCAAAGAGTCGTTTGGCTATTTTGAGTACCAAAGACCAGTATTCAAAAGGCAAGTTAGTAGGTGATTTAGATAACCTGACAGCTTTCTACCGTGACCGTGGTTTCCTTCGCTTTAAGGTGCTGTCTTCTCAGGTGTCTTTATCGGATGACAAGCGTTATGTAAACATCAATATCAATATACACGAAGGTGATCAGTATCGTGTGGGGCGTGTTGATGTAACGGGTACTCAATCGGCAGCAGTTCAGAAAATGGTGGCCTTGAAACAAGGGCAGGTTTTCTCCCAGAAGCGACTGCGTGAGACTCAGAAAAATTTTGCGGCTGAGATGGGTAAGTATGGATACGCATTTGCTAAAGTGGATGTGATTCCACGGGTGAATGAAATCAATAAGACCGTTGATTTGACCTTCGATCTGAAGCAGGGTAAGCGTGTTTATGTTCGTCGGATTAATGTTCGTGGAAATTTCAGAACCAATGACATTGTGTTCCGTCGTGAGATGCGTCAGCTAGAAAGCTCTTTCTACTCAAAGGAAGCAGTTGAAAGGTCTCGTCGTAAAATTCAGCGCCTTCCTTTTGTGGAGTCGGTTAAGATTCAGACCTCGCCTGTTGCGGGGACGGGAGATCAGGTTGATTTAGATGTGACAGTCACTGAGCGCTCGTCGAATCAATTTACCGCCGGTGTGGGTTATTCGCAAAGTGCCGGTATCCTGTTTAATGTGGGGTTGAAGCAAAATAACTTCATGGGAACGGGCAAGAGTTTGTCGATTGCAGGGGCGAATAGTGACGATAAGCGTAGTTTTAATCTGAGCTACAACAATCCTTACCACACAATTGATGGTATTGGCCGTGGCTTTAAAGTGTACTACAAGAAGACTGATGCCACTGACGATGACACGTCGGATTTCCTCAGTGACAAATATGGTGCGAGTGTCAATTACACTTTCCCGCTGGATGATGATAATTCTTTGCGTTTTAGTTTGGGTGCAGAGCGCCTTGAGATTAAGACAACCTCATCAAGTCCAACGGAAGTTACAGGCTTTATTGATATACATGGCGATGAATACACTCAGTTTATTGCCTCAGCCAGCTATGTGCATGACACCCGTGACCGGGTTATTTTCCCAACGAAGGGAGGCAGGCATAGTCTGATTCTGGAGGTAGGTTTGCCAGGAAGTGATCTTGAGTATTATAAACTGAAATACAGGGGATCAGCTTACCGCCCGCTGTCTGAGAATATTACAGCGGTACTGAAAGGTAGTGTTGGGTATGGTGATGGCTTTGGTAATACCGATGAATTGCCATTCTTTGAGAACTATTACTCAGGTGGGATTCGCACGGTACGCGGTTTTAGGCATAACTCTCTGGGACCAAAAGACTCCAGCGGTAGTGATGCAGCAGGTGGTAATTTGTCACTCAATGCAACAGCGGAACTGCGTTTTCCAATTCCCATGCTGACGGATGTGAAAGGGCTCAAAGGGAATGTCTTTGTTGATGCCGGTAACGTGTTTGATGGTTCTTTTGAAGGTGATGAAGTGCGTTACTCGGCAGGGGTCGGTGTGACGTGGGTTTCACCACTAGGGCCGTTGACCTTGAGTTATGCGAAGCCATTGAACTCAAAAGATAGAGATGATGTTCAGGAGTTGCAGTTCTCCGTTGGTGCCAATTTCTGATTTGTTTGTCGCAACTGGTATGAATCGGTTAAGGCCTTGTCTTCTGACAGGGCCTTGTTTGTTTATGCTGCGTTGTTTTGATGATAGTAAGAGCACTTCTAATCTATAATGGTGCCAATTTAATTCTGCGGGTAGACTATCCTGATGATCTATTTTCTGACAAAAAAAATGCTTCACCAATCCCTCTTGCTTCGCTGGGTGATGTTGTTGTGGCTTGGGATGGCGCAGACTCTGGTATTCGCAGGTGATGAGATTAGTATTGCGGTGGTGAATGTTGCTTATTTGATAAAGAATGCACCGGAAGCCGAGTTGGCCAGTCAGGCACTGAAAGCAGATTTTTTGCCCAAAGAAAAGGCCCTTCAGAAAAAACAAGAACATATTAGGCAACTCGAAGCCGAGCGGGATCAAAATAAATCCACATGGTCTGCGGAGAAGGTGCGTCAGGCTGATCGACAGATTCGTGCACTGGAACGGGAGCGCACCAGGGCACTTGAGGACTTTCGTGAGGAATTACGTTTTGCGCGTGATAGTGCGCTCGACGATGTCCAGAAAAGTGTATTTCAGGCCATTGAAGAAGTACGCAAACAAAAAAATATTGATATTGTTATTCAGGAATACGTTGCCGCCAGTCAGCGGGTGAACGTAACAGATGAGGTGCTTGAATATCTACGAGCTCAACTGACTTTAAAGCAGTCCGGGCGCTCCAAACAACATAATAAAAAGGAGAAATAAGATGCCGTGTCAATCACTTCGGGATATTGCCGAATTTATAGGTGGGCATATTGAAGGGGATGACTCCATAAAAATCTCATCCGTTGCTCCACTGGATCAGGCAGGATGTGGTGAAATCACCTTTATCACCGGTAGCAAGTTCCTGTCTAAGTTGGCGGGCTTGAATGCCTCAGCGTTGATCGCCCCGTTATCGTTAGATACCAGTGCTTTTTCTGGTGTTGTCTTACGGCACAGTAATCCCTATTTAGCCTATGCAAAAACGGTTCAGCTCATGTATCCTGAGCCACGCTTGCCAGCCGTGATTCATGCATCGGCAGTGGTTGCCGATGATGTTGAAATGGGCGAGCAGGTAGCGATTGCGGCCAAGGCGGTGATTGACTCAGGGGTTAAGATAGGCAACCGTGTGCAAATTGGTGCAGGCTGTGTGGTGGGAGCGGGCTGTGTGCTTGAAGATGATGTTTGCTTGAAAGCGAATGTCACGCTCTACGAAGGAGTGACTATTGGTGCCAGGACACGCTTGCATTCAGGTGCTGTTATTGGCGCCGATGGCTTTGGCTATGCCCCGGATGCTGGAAAGTGGGAGAAAATCCCGCAAATTGGAGCAGTAACCATTGGCGAAGATGTGGAGATTGGCGCCAATACGACAATTGATCGCGGGGCATTAAGTAACACCATTATCGGCAATGGCGTGATTATTGATAACCAAGTCCAGATTGGCCACAATATCGTCATTGGCGACCAAACGGCGATTGCGGGCGCGGCGGCGATCGCTGGCAGTACGGTGATCGGTAAACGTTGTCAAATAGCGGGTGCTGCTGCAATTGCCGGACATATTACCATTGCTGATGATGTTACCGTGACCGGCATGAGTATGGTGGCAGGTTCAATTAAACAAAAAGGCGTTTATTCGTCTGGTACGCCCGTTACTGACAGTCGGCGCTGGCGTAAAAATGCAGTGCGTTTCACACAGCTTGATGACATTACCAAGACTGTGCGTGAATTGCGAAAACAAATACAAGGTAAATAGGAACCACCCAATGAATGTTATGGATGTTGTAGAAATCAGAAAATTTCTTGCCCACCGTTATCCTTTTTTGCTGGTAGACCGAGTGCTGGACTACGAAGCAGGGAAGCATCTGACAGCCATTAAAAACGTAACCATCAACGAGCCTTTCTTCAACGGCCATTTCCCTGATAAGCCGATTATGCCGGGGGTTTTGTTGATCGAAGCAATGGCACAGGCCACGGGTTTACTGGGCTTTTTAACCATGGGTACTGAACCTCAGGACGATACCTTATACATTCTGGTTAGTGTTGATAAGGTGAAGTTCCGCAAGCAAGTGGTTCCGGGGGACCAGGTGGAGTTGTATGCCGAGTTGCTCAAGCGAAAGGGTAATATGTGGATTTTTAATACGGTTGCAAAAGTTGATGGAAAAATGGTGACCTCCGCCGAGTTGATGTGTGCTGCTGTTAAGGAGGCACCTTGATTCATCCAACGGCCGTCATTGATCCTAAGGCACAGCTTGCGGATACCGTTTCGGTCGGTGCATTCAGTGTTATTGGGGCGGACGTCACCATTGGCGCGGGTTGTAAAATCGGCCCGCATGTCGTTATCGAAGGGCCGTGTACGATAGGTGAAGATAATGACATTTTCCAGTTTGCCTCCGTTGGTGCTGCGCCACAGGATAAGAAACACGCCGGTGAACCAACCGAGCTCATTATTGGTGATCGCAATCTGATTCGTGAAAACGTCACCATCAATCGTGGCACCATTCAGGACATCGGCAAAACTGTGATCGGTGATGATAACTGGATTATGGCTTATGTGCATATTGCGCATGATTGTGTCGTTGGTAGTAATACGATTTTTGCAAATAATGCGACATTGGCCGGTCATGTACACGTTTATGATTATGCAATTCTCGGTGGGTTTACCTTGGTGCATCAGTTCTGCCATGTGGGGGAGTACTCATTTACTGGAATGGGTACGGCGCTGTCTAAAGACTTGCCGCCTTATGTGATGGCACATGGTGCGCCAGCATTGCCACGGGGCATCAATGGGGAAGGGCTGAAACGCAATGGTTTCGATGCGGAGAGCGTGGCTCGCATTAAACAATGTTATCGCTGGTTGTACCGTCAGGATTTACTGTTTCGGCAAGCATTGGAAAAGATCGAAGCGTCTTACCCTGAGCATGAAGAAATTATGCTGCTCAGCCAATTCTGTAAGCGCAGTGAACGCGGCATTATTCGCTAACCATGAAAATTGCGATGGTCGCCGGAGAGGTATCGGGGGATATTCTCGGTGCGCGTTTAATTGAAGCCTTAAAAACGTACTACCCTAACGCCGAGTTTGAAGGCATTGCCGGCGCAGAGATGCAAGTACAGGGCTGTCGGTCGCTCTTTGACATGGATCGTTTGTCGGTGATGGGCTTCAGTGAGGTCGTTGGCCGTCTGCGAGAGCTGATGGGGATACGTAAAGACCTATTGCAACGTTGGTGCGATAATCCACCAGATGTTTTTATTGGCATTGATGCGCCGGATTTCAATATCTGGTTGGAAAAGCGGTTACACGCCCAGTCGATTCCTAGTGTGCATTATGTGAGCCCTTCAATCTGGGCATGGCGGCAAGGTCGGGTGAAAAAGTTTGTTGGCAATCTTGATTTGATGCTGGCGTTGTTTCCGTTTGAAGTGGACTTTTACCAACAACACAAGGTTCCGGTTGCTTTTGTGGGTCATCCCCTGGCAGATGAAATTCCATTGGAAAATGACAAACAGGTGGCAAGACAAACCTTGGCACTGCAGTCTGAGCCGTTTACCCTTGGGGTGTTGCCCGGAAGTCGGGCGGGGGAAATTCAGCGCATCGGGCCGGACTTTCTAAAAGCACTGAAAACCCTGCACCAACGTCATCCTGACTGGCAACTGGTTTGCCCGTTAGTGAATGATATTATTGCTGCTCAGTTTAAGGCACTACATCATGCTATTGCACCCGAAGTGCCTATCCAATGGATAGCGGGACAGTCTCGTACCGTGATGAAAGCATCCGATCAGTTATTAATGGCCTCTGGTACAGCCGTATTGGAAGGGATGCTGGTCGGGCGACCGATGGTAGCAGCGTATCGTGTCGCGGCGTTAACCGGCTGGATTATTCAACGCCTCGGGATGATTAAATCACCGTTCTACACTTTGCCCAATAATCTTTCTAATGAGGCACTGGTGCCGGAGTTGATTCAGCAGGAACTCACGCCCAAGGCAGTTATCCAGGCGGTCGAAACACAGTTTAAGCAGCCTGTGGCGGAAAAAAATGATTGCCTGCAACGCTTTCAGGAAATTCATCACACCTTGAGACGAGGCGCAAGTCAGCAGGCTGCTGCCGCAATACATCAGTTACTTGAAAAGAGAGCCTAATTGCCAATGCGAATTGCTGGAGTGGATGAAGTTGGCCGTGGGCCACTGGTCGGCGCAGTGGTGGCTGCCGCAGTCATTTTGGATCCGCGCCAGCCAATCGATGGGCTGACGGACTCTAAAAAACTCACCGAAAAAAAGCGGGAGTCATTGGCTCTTGAAATCAAGGCAAAGGCACTGTCTTGGTCGCTGGGCCGGGCGGAAGTCGAGGAGATTGATCAGCTGAATATCCTCTGGGCCAGTATGCTGGCGATGAAACGTGCCGTTGAAGGTCTGCACATTGAGCCGGAGTTTGTAAAGATAGACGGGAATCGGTGCCCTGATTTGCCTTACCCAATGCAGGCCATTGTCAAAGGAGATTTAACTGAGGCGGAAATCAGCGCCGCCTCGATTCTGGCGAAAGTCTCGCGTGATCACGAAATGGTCACATTGGATAAACAATACCCCGGCTATGGCTTGGCCAAACACAAGGGCTATCCCACAAAGCAACATCTACAGGCGTTAGAAACATTGGGAGCCTCCCCCGTTCATCGCCGAAGTTTCAAGCCCGTACAACGCATTATAGGACGCATGGAATGAGTTTCGTACATCTCAGACTGCACACTGAGTTTTCATTGGTTGATAGCACGCTAAGAATTAAGCAGCTCATGCCCGCAGTAGAAGATGCGGGAATGCCAGCGATAGCCATGACTGACCAGAATAACCTGTTTGCCATGGTCAAGTTTTACCGTGCGGCAACGGATCAGGGGCTAAAGCCGATCTTTGGTGTGGATGTGCTGCTCCAGGATGAAGGTGATAAAAGCCTGCAGTATCACATGATCTTGTTGTGTCAGAACAATCAAGGCTATCTCAATATCTCCAAACTGATTTCCAGAGCCTATCAGGAGGGGCAGACTCTGGGGGTGCCGCATGTGAGCCGTGAGTGGGTGCGTGAGTATAGCGATGGCGTTATTGCCTTATCCGGCGGTAAAGATGGCGACATCGGCTACTCCCTGTTAGCGGGCAACATCGAAGAAGCGGAGCGCCGCCTGGCTGAATGGAAAACGGTGTTTCCTGATCGTTACTATCTGGAGTTACAACGCACTGGGCGTACGGGGGAGGAGCGTTACCTACAGGCTGCGGTTGAGCTGGCGGTAAGGCATGATATTCCTGTCGTTGCCACCAATGACGTGCGCTTTTTGACGGAGGAAGATTTTGCCTCGCATGAAGCGCGTGTGTGCATTCACGATGGCTTTACGCTGGCGGATAAAGGCCGCAAGAAGAAATATAGCGACCAGCAATACTTGAAGTCTGCGGAGGAAATGAAGGCACTGTTTAAAGACATTCCTTCTGCCATTGAAAATAGCGTAGAAATAGCCAAACGCTGCACTGTCGAGCTGACACTGGGCAAAAACTATTTGCCCGAATTTCCGATTCCCGATGGCATGACAGAAGCGGAATACTTCTGCCAAACCTCCCGCGAAGGCATGGAAGAACGCTTTAAAGTCATGTTTGACGTGAACTCAGAAGCGTTTAAAGAAGAACGCAAAGCCTACGATGAACGTCTGCAAGTTGAGTTGGATGTGATTAACAACATGGGTTTCCCCGGTTACTTCCTGATTGTTGCCGACTTCATTCAATGGGCCAAAGATAACGACGTACCGGTGGGGCCGGGTCGTGGCTCTGGTGCTGGTTCATTGGTGGCTTATGCGCTGAAAATTACCGATATTGATCCGTTAAAATATGACCTGCTGTTTGAGCGCTTCCTGAATCCTGAACGTGTTTCCATGCCCGACTTTGATATCGACTTCTGCATGGATAAGCGGGAAAAGGTGATTGACTACGTTGCAGAAACGTATGGTCGTGACAAGGTGTCGCAAATCATCACCTACGGTTCAATGGCGGCGAAGGCGGTCGTGCGAGATGTCGGACGGGTGCTGGGTCATCCTTATGGCTTTGTGGATCGTATCGCCAAGCTGATTCCCTTTGAAATTAAGATGACGCTGACCAAGGCGTTGAATGAATCACCTGACCTTAAACAACTGTATGACGACGAGGATGTTAAAAGCCTGATCGACTTGGCCTTGTCACTGGAAGGGTTGACCCGAAATGTTGGTAAACACGCTGGCGGTGTATTGATCTCGCCTTCTTCATTGGTGGACTTTACGCCGCTGTATTGCGAAGAAGGTGGCGGTAGCCTGGTATCACAGTTTGATAAGGATGACGTGGAAGCTGTCGGCTTGGTGAAGTTCGACTTTCTGGGGCTGCGTAACCTGACCATTATCGACTGGGCAGTGCAGATCATTAATGATTTTCGCCAGGCAAAGGGTGAAGAACCGCTGGATATTTCACAAATTGATCTGGCTGATGAAAAGTCGTTCGAGCTACTACGCTCAGCAAAAACCACCGCCGTATTCCAGTTGGAATCACGGGGCATGAAAGAGCTAATCCAACGCCTACAGCCGGATGTATTCGAGGACATCGTCGCACTGGTTGCGCTATATCGTCCCGGCCCCTTGCAGTCGGGCATGGTGGATGATTTTGTAAACCGGAAAAAAGGTATTGCCAAAGTGGAATACCCACACCCCGACTTGGAGCCGGTTCTGAATACCACCTACGGGGTGATTGTCTACCAGGAACAGGTAATGCAGATCGCACAGATTCTGGCGGGCTACTCGCTGGGTGGTGCGGATATGCTGCGGCGTGCGATGGGTAAGAAAAAACCGGAAGAAATGGCGAAACAACGCCAAATCTTTATGGAAGGTTCTGGCAAGCGCAACATTGATGCGGATCAGGCAACCGCTATTTTTGACTTGATGGAAAAGTTCGCGGAGTACGGATTTAACAAGTCTCACTCGGCAGCCTATGCTTTGGTTTCTTTCCAGACCATTTGGTTAAAGGCACATTATCCCGCGGCCTTTATGGCGGCGGTGTTGTCGTCAGATATGGATAACACCGAAAAAGTGGTGACGTTCATTGATGAGTGTCGGCAGTTAGGTCTGGAAGTCATTCCGCCGGATGTAAACCGCTCGGGCTATCGCTTTAGTACAGAGAATGAAGGCAATGTAATCTTTGGCTTAGGGGCGATTAAAGGCGCGGGAGAGAGCGCAATCGGGGTCATCCTGGCAGAGCGCGAAGCCAACGGGCCATTCACCTCAATGGTGGATGTGTGCAAACGGGTCAATTCCAACAAGCTTAGCAAGCGGGTACTGGAGACGCTGATTAATGCCGGCGTGTTTGATAGCTTGGGGAAAAACCGACACTCCATGCAGGCACATTTGCCGGAAGTTATTCGCATGGCGAGCCAGTTGCATCGTGATGAAGCCATCGGCCAAACCGATTTATTCGGTGGCTCAATGGTGGTTGAAGAAGATGAAAAACTGGCACCGGATTTACCGGAATGGCCAGAACGCGAACGTCTGCGTAAGGAAAAAGATGCCTTGGGTCTATACCTTACCGGACACCCAATCAATGAGTACGAGGCGGAAATCAGCCAAATGCGTACCATGAAACTATCCGATCTGAGCGAGGAGGATAGTACGCAAAAGTACCAAAAGCATCCGGTGGTATTGGCCGGTTTGGTCACGGCAATTCGTACACAAAACACCGAGAAGGGCAAACGTGCTTTTGTGCAGTTAGATGATAAAACCTCCTACTATGAGGTATTTATTTTCAGCAATGTATTTGCAGAATACGAGCATTTAGTGGTTAAGGAAGAGGTCTTGATCATTAGCGGAACGCTGAATACGGAATACCATACTGGCAATACCCGACTGCGAATTGAGGCGCTTTATGATATTGAAACAGCGCGTAGTATTTATGCCCGTAGCCTGAATCTAACGGTATCCGAAGCACAGGCAAACAATGGCTTTATTGACACCTTGGCAGAGATGATTCCACCGCAGGGTGAAAGCGAATGCCCCATTATTCTGAACTATTCGAATGCTCAGGCTAGTGCGCAAATACGGCTTGGGGCGAAGTTTAAAGCACCGCTGGACAATGCCTCACTAGAATCATTGCGCAATTATTTGGGTAAGGATCAGGTACGGGTGGTTTACTAGCAGTGACTGGCTAACGACAGTATTACGCGCGGGCAAAACTGCTTGGGGCATCAGGCAATATAAGCATGTATCCTGGCCGGAGGGATGGTTGTGAGTGTTGAAAAAACACCCCTCGATTGTCTGGTTATGACCCGCTAAAAGGTAATTTTATAGACATTTTGTTCTTGACTTTTTCATTTAATTAAGATTCTCTGTCTTCTCCCCCCAAAAAGCAACACAATTTAACCGAGGAAAAATCTTCAAGGAGAAAAGAGATGCCTATACATCACATTGACTTAAATGACGACTCGAATTTGCAGGATGTTTACGCAAGCGAGGCCTCAGAAAAGGAACTGCCTAAGTATCGTA
>PDWI01000273.1_pt1 | contig 81996 bp, 87 predicted proteins | sample 1430891 | NCBI WGS metagenome assembly PDWI01 (sample SAMN01162508, study PRJNA174530) | Oral metagenome, whole genome shotgun sequencing project. | biome: Marine environment; feature: Marine mammal; material: Swab sample of the gingival sulcus; isolation source: swab sample of gingival sulcus... | reverse complement strand
GAAATATATCATTAAACCATCAAATAAATTTAGAAAAGAGTTAAGAAAAGTAGAAAAACGTGGATATAATATATCTTTAATAACTCAAGTTATTAAAAATTTGGCAAATGGAGAGAAATTAGAAGCCAAATATAATGACCATTCATTAATGGGTAAATATAAAGGATGTCGTGAATGTCATATAACGCCTGATTGGCTTTTAATTTATGAAATAGTGGATGACGAATTAAAAAGTTTATTACACTCTATAAATATACAATCTCAATTAACCGATATTATAAATGTGAAAGAATTGTCTAAGTTAATACAATTAGTGAAAATATTTAGAAGGTAGGGGTCATCATGAGAATCGCACATAATTTACTAGCTGTGAATGTATTAAATCAATCTAGGAGAAATCGAGTGAAAATTTCTTCTCAAATGGAGAAGCTGTCTTCTGGGCTGCGTATAAATAGAGAATCTGATGATGCGGCAGATTTATCAATTAGCGAGAAAATGCGTGCTCAGATAAGAGGTTTAAATCAAGCGAGCCGTAATGCTCAAGATGGAATATCGCTTATTCAAACAGCAGAGGGAGCTCTTGCTGAAATGCAAGATATGACACATAGAGTAAAAGAGTTATGTATTCAGGCGTTGAATTGTACTCTTTCAGATGATGATAGAAGGAATATTCAGTGCGAACTTGATGAATTAAAAAATAGTATGAGTAATATTGTTACAAATACTGATTTTAATACAAGAAAATTATTAGATGGAAGTATGAGAACCAGAAAATCTATGATATCTAAAACATATGTTCGAAATATAAATCAACCAATTCCTGTAGATGGTTCAGAGATAAATACATCTATAAATATAGAAGGCAATTTATTAGATTTTAGTGTAAAAGATGATTTACATAATCATGTAGTGATAAAAGTAAATAATGATGGTAAACAAATAGGTAGTGAGTCGATAAAGAAATACAATCCCATTATATGGGAAAAATTGGGGGGGTTCAAAAGGCGAATACACTGCTGATATGAAACTTACTTTAGATGGTGGATATATTATGGTAGGTTACAGTTGTTCTTCTGATGGTGATGTTGCAAGCAATTATGGGAGCTCTGATGTTTGGATATCAAAGCATGATGCAAATGGAAATCTCGAGTGGGAAAAAAATTTTGGTGGTACTTATTATGACGGAGGTAGTAGAATTAATTTAACTTCCGATGGTGGGTATATTATAGTAGGTGAAAGTTATTCTGATAATGGTGATTTTACTGAACATAAAGGTGAACTTGATGCATGTGTAATAAAAATTGATAATATGGGAAATAAACAGTGGGCAAAAACTATTGGTGGAAATAAGCATGACTATTTTTATGATATAATGCAAACTTTAGATGGCGGTTATATTGCAGTAGGAGCTACTCATTCAGAAACTGGAGACATAACTAATGCGGTTCATGGTAATAAAAGTGATGCCTTAGTTGTAAAGATGGATGCTAATGGTAATATAATATGGAAAAAGAGTTTTGGCGGTTCAAATAATGAAGAAGCAATGAGAGTAAAACAAACTATTGATGGTGGTTATTTAATTGCAGGTATCGAAGCTTCATCGGATGGTGATGTTAGTAATCATATTGGTGATCATTTTAATTTATGGTTATTTAAAATAGATGCTTCAGGAAATTTGAGTTGGGATAAGTCATTTGGAAATAAATTTACTCATGATTTTGTATATGATTTTCAAACCACAAATGATGGAGGATATATTTTCGGTGGAACCGAAGGACTTGGTTTGTCACATTATCGGGATGGAGCAGTGACAAAAATAGATAAAAATGGTGTGGAGCAATGGAAGTATAAAATAGAAGGCAATGAAGATAGCTCTGTAAGGAGTATAACACAAACGAGTGATGACGGTTATTTTGTTGTGGCAGAATCAAGTTTAACTAATTTAGGAATTGATAATAATGGCAAAAAAGATATAATTGCAATTAAGTTGGATTCAGTAGGTAATGAACAGTGGAAAGTTAATATAGGTGGAAGTAATAATGATATTGGCTCTACTGGGATTGAACTAGCTGATGGTAACTTTATGATAGCGGGGTTTACTTCTTCAAATGACAAGGATGTACATATGAATCATGGTGCTAGTGATAGGTGGCTTGTAAAAATATCTCCTCCTACAGCTTTAAGTTGCACATATCCTATAGCGTTAGATGATATTTTAGATGGGAATACATTATTGGAATTTAATGATGTGAAAATGATTTTTGAAGATAAAAATTCAACTCATTTACAGCAAATAAGTATTGATTATTCTATAAGTGAGGTGAGTGATGGTTTACATTTGCAGATTGGTGCAAATGCAGGCGAGACAATGGAGATTTATATTGATGATATGCGTCCAGAGAGTTTGGGATTTAAAGATGATCTGCCATGCGTTATTCCAATTGAAAAGGCTGGGGTATCATTAACCTTATCTGATGAAGTAATCAATAAGATTAGTTCACAAAGAGCCAAGCTAGGAGCAAAGCAGAATGCACTAGAGCATTTGATAAATTCTGTTAATTGTACCTCTGAAAATCTACAAGCATCTGAATCCCGTATTAGAGATGTAGATATGGCAAAAGAGATGATGGAGTTAGCCAAACATAATATACTTCAGGAAGTAGAAAATACTATGCTTACACAGAGCAATCAGATACCGCAGATGGTGTTGAAATTACTTAAATAAAATATAAAGCAAATTAAGTTATAGTTGTGTTATAAAAAACCCTCACAGATGGCTTCCACCATCTCCTGAGGGTTTGCTGGTGCCGAAGGCGGGGGTCGAACCCGCACGTTCTAAAAGAACTCTGGATTTTGAGTCCAGCGCGTCTGCCAATTCCACCACTTCGGCATATAATCATATAAAATATAATATCATATGATAGTAATAAATGCAAGCAATTTTGAATGGAATAAATTACGATGTAGCATTTTTTTGATGGCAAATTTCAAGATGAAGTTAGCCGCATAGAAAAAATTCTCTAGGCGACATATATTTGAATAATCTTTTAGGATAAGAATTTATCCAGTGTTCTATAAAAGCGACTTGCTTTGGAGTCGTTTTTTTAGTTCATTTTGGCAACCATCTTCTTATAAGTCTATTATGATTTTCATTCGTCCCCCTTTGCCATGATGATTAAGGATGGGTATAAAAAATCATATCTTTATCAAATACTTCTGATAATCTTGAAAACTCACTACCATTATCAGAGGTTATAGATTTAATCTCATATATCGATTTACCAAATGTCTTATAATTATCGCTTGCTACCTTGTGTTTTTTACTTCGTTTATGAGGATAAAATTGCTTTACATCTTTCCCTAGTTTACCATGATGTATCCAGTAGTATATGCTAGAAATACAAACGTTTATATTGTATTTTTTTACCATCATTTTAGGTTATATTTTCATTTTGTTGAAGTGCTCTATTTTGTGTTTAAGTTCTTTTGTTAAAATAAACAATTGACGAGATAACATATAATACTGTTGTTCTAGTTATTGTGAGTTTTTTTTATATGTATTATAATTTTACAAGAGGTATTAATTTTATAGAATATGAAATTTACAGATTGTAAAATATTGTTGTAGTGTTTATGATGATTAAAAAAGATGACTAAAAAATATGATTTAAAGCGAGGGCATTATGCGAGAAAATTTTATAAGTTGGCAAGATTATTTTATGGGAATTGCTAAATTGTCTGCAATGCGAAGTAAAGATCCAGTGACGCAGGTTGGGGCGTGTATCGTAGATAGTAATAATAAGATTGTATCGATGGGATATAATGGTATGCCATATGGAATAAATGATGAAGATGCATATTGGGATAAAGAAGGTGTTTGGGAAGAAACGAAGTATCCCTATGTATGTCATGCTGAACTTAATGCCATCCTGAATAGCCCACGCTCTGTGAAGGATTGTCGTATTTTTGTTACTCATCATCCATGTAATGAATGTGCTAAGGCCATAGTTCAGTCAGGGATAAGGGAGGTTATATATGCAGATGCCAAGGAGGGGAAAGAGTCTCATATAGCGAAAGTTATTTTTAATAGTGCTGGGGTGGTGGTGACAAAGTATATGACAAGTCTAGATAGTTTAGAAATTAGATTAAAAAATTGATTATTTATGATGAAAAATGGTATATATGACTTAGGTTTATATTTTGATAACATTTAGATTGAAAGGGGAAATTATGAATACAATTAAAACTGCACACGCACATTGCGATGGTCCATGTGGTGTTTATGATCCGTCATCAGCTCGAATTGCTGCGGAGGCAGCTTTATCAATGACTAAAAAAATACTTGCTCTTACACCGCCAGATCATAGTGATCCAAAGGCTTTAGCTGCATATCTTAATACGGTATCACGTTATGTTGCTATTAAAGAAGAACAAACACATATTGCTAAAACAGAGATTTTAGTTCTTTGGACTGATTATTTTAAACCAGTTCATTTAGAAAAATACCCCAATTTACATGATACTATTTGGAAGGCAACGAAGCTTTGTTCATCTGTAAAAGTGGAATTAAATTTAGAGCATGCAGAGGAATTAATGGAAGCTGTAGAAGAAATCCATAATATTTTTTGGGATACTAAGGGCAGAGAAGTACCATGGATTACAGCAAGCTAATGGATGATTATTCTAAGAAAATAGAAAAAATTTTAGTAAGTGGCGACTCTATGTCGCCACTTTATTCAGATGGAGATATTTTAATCGTAGATATTTATGCATATAACGAGAAATATCCTTCAGTTGATGATATAATAGTATTCAAACATCCCTATATAATGGATTTTTTAATGGTTAAAAAAATAGCAGAGATTAGGGATGATGGTAGGCTATTTGTCATTGGAGTAAATCCAGCATATAGTACCGATAGTAGGAGCTTTGGTACTATTTCACAAGAAGCAGTGCTGGGGAAAGTAATTGGTAAAGAGGTTATATGAATAAAACAGTATTAATAACAGGTTCATCACGTGGTATAGGTAGAGAGATGGTAAGGCAATTTGTACAAAATGGATATAATGTATGTATAAATTACTTAAAATCTGAAGAAATGGCTTTTGAACTTAGGGATACACTAAATGATAAGTATTCTAATAAGGTTGAAGGCAATATTGTTACTGCATTTAGGGCAGATGTATCCAATTCGGATGATGTTAAATTATTATTTGAACACTGTATTGAAACTTTTGGTGGAGTGGATATACTTATTAATAATGCGGGAATTGCTGAAATGACAAATTTTATTGATATATCTGAGCAACAATGGGATAATATGATTAATGTACATTTAAAAGGAACATTTTTATGTTCTAAATTAGCTCTTTTACATATGTTACCGAAAAAAAGTGGTAAGATAATAAATATATCTTCTATTTGGGGAGAAGTTGGTGGTTCTTGTGAAGTGCATTATTCTGCTGCCAAAGCAGGAATTATTGGCTTTACAAAGGCTCTTGCAAAAGAAGTTGCACCATCTGGAATAACGGTAAATGCGATTTCTCCAGGAGCTATAAAAACGGATATGTTATCTGAATTAAGTGAAGATGATATTCAGTGGGTTAAAGATAGAACGCCACTTGGAAAAATTGGAAGTGTAGAGGATATATCGTATATGGCTCTTTATTTAGCATCTGATTTTGCAGATTTTATTACAGGACAAATATTCTCTATAAATGGTGGTTTTGGAAATTAATCATTTTGTGATTGTGATATATTATGAGATTGTATTGGAGGGACTAGATTTGAAAAAACGAGTATTCTTTGGTATGTTTTTGATAGTTGTAATGTTATTTTCAGGATGTGACGTTAGTAAAAATGACGATGCATCTGCTAAGATGAATGAAGGAATACATTTAGAGACGAAAACAAATAATGAAATGATAGAAATATTGGGTGAGGCTACATCTGTTGATATATATTATCCCCAAATTGCAGATATGAAAAATCGTAAAATTAAAAATTTAGTCAATGAATCATTACATCAATATTTTATGAAACAAACTGAGTTTTTAAGAAATAATGAAAATGTATTATATAGCGATTTTAATCAAACATATTTGGATGATGAGTATCTTTCATTGATATTTAAATATGGCTTAAAGTCTAATGAAAGTAATAATGAAGATCATAAGTTATTTGTATCGGTCAATGTCGATTTAACAACGGGTTTATTTGAAAATTGGGATGATTTTATATCGATGTTTGGAACTAAATTTACAGAACAAGATAGATTATTATTATCATCTGCAATCGATGAATTAAAGACTGAACATCAAATAAATGTTTTTGCACAAGCATTTTTAGATAAAAAGAAAAATAACGATTTATCAAGTGATGTTATGGATAAACAAAACACGATAGAAGATATCACTAATATTGGTTTTTATAGGGATATTGCTGGTATTACTATATTTTATTATGATGGCTATATGCAAGAAATTCATATACCAAAAGATAGGATACCATTTATGTTTAAAAATATGGCAACCAAAAGTGAAAATTAATGGAAGTAAATACTTATGAGGAGGACTTATGTGCGGAATTGTTGGTTATATTGGAAATAATGAGGCGGTACCTGTATTGTTAGATGGCTTATCTAAGTTAGAGTATAGAGGATATGATTCATCGGGCATGGCAGTTCATGATGGGAATGGCATTACGGTTAGAAAATTTAAAGGACGATTAAGCGTTCTTGAAGAAGATTTACAACAAAACCCAATAAATTCAAATATAGGTATCGGTCATACTCGTTGGGCAACTCATGGAGAACCATCAACTGTAAATGCCCATCCGCATGTAGATAAAGAGGGTAATATTGCCGTTATTCATAATGGTATTTTAGAAAATTACATGCAATTAAAAGAATGGTTGATTGATGAACATGATGTAAAATTTTTATCTGAAACAGATACAGAGGTTATCGTTCATCTGGTGAATCACTATTATGATGGTGATTTATTAGATGCCGTTAATAAAGCGGTGGAAAAAATGGAAGGGGCTTATGCTATTGGTGTTATATGTAAGGATGAACCCGATAAGATTGTAGCGGTTAGAAAAGATAGTCCGCTTATTGTAGGTCGTGGAAATGGTGAGAATTATTTAGCATCTGATATTCCGGCTATTTTAAAATATACTAAGGAAGTGTATTTAATAGAAAATGATGAAACTGTTGTGCTGACAAAAGATAATATTACGATTTATGATGCTTTGATGCAAGAGGTGGAGCGAGAGATATATGAAGTAACATGGACGGCTGATGCTGCAGAAAAAGAGGGCTATGCTCATTTTACATTGAAGGAAATATATGAACAGCCAAAGGGTATTCGTGAAACAATTAATCGTAGACTTACTTTTGATAATAATGTATTTTTTGAGGGAATTCATCTTAAAAAAGAAGATTTAGAAAAATTTACAAAAATATATATTGTAGCTTGTGGTACAGCTTATCATGCAGGACTGGTTGGTAAAAGAGCGATTGAGTCACTAGCAGGCGTTCCTGTGCAAGTAGATATCGCCTCTGAATTTAGATATGCGAATAATTTTATCGATGAACATACTTTATTTATCGCAGTATCACAATCTGGTGAAACGCTAGATACATTACAGTCTTTAAGAGAGGCGAAAAGGCGTGGTGCTAGAATTATGAGTATTGTTAATGTGGTAGGTTCTTCTGTATCTAGAGAATCTGATGATGTATTATATACTTGGGCAGGGCCAGAAATTGGCGTTGCATCGACTAAGGCATTTACTACACAGCTTACGATGTTTTATTTATTGGCTCTTTATATGGGACGACTGATGAATAAGCTAGAGGATGATGTATATGAAAAAATATTAATGGAACTTAAAAATATTCCTGATTTATTGGCAAAATTTTTGGAAGATATTAGCGATATACAGCAGTTAGCAGATGAGCAGTTTAATAATGAAAGCGTATTTTTTATGGGACGTTCTGTCGATGTTGATATAGCATTTGAATCGTCGTTAAAGTTAAAAGAGATTTCTTATATTAATTCATTTGCCATAGCAGCGGGTGAATTAAAACATGGTACCATTGCCTTAATCGAAAAGGGTACATTGGTGGTAGCCCTTGCGACTCAAAAAAATCTATTTGATAAAATGTTATCCAATATTAAAGAAGTAAAAGCCAGAGGTGCGTATGTGGTTGCCATAACTCAGCATATGGATAGTGAGGTACAAAAAGTTGCCGATAGCGTGATTCAAATTCCTGAGTGTTCTGATCTTTTAGCACCACTTCTTAGTATTGTACCAATGCAGTTATTTGCGTATTATGTATCTGTTGCGAGGGGCAATGATGTGGATAAGCCTAGAAATTTGGCTAAATCTGTGACTGTGGAATAAGATAAAGCGAGGTTGTTATGAAGCAGAAAGTGAGAAAGGCTGTTATACCAGCAGCGGGTTTTGGTACGAGATTTTTACCAGCTACAAAGGCAGTTCCCAAAGAGATGCTACCTATTTTAGATAAACCTTCTATTCAGTATATTGTGGAAGAAGCTATTGATAGCGGTATTGAACAAATTTTAATTATTACAGCTCGTGGAAAAAATGTTATCGAGAACCATTTTGACTATTCAAAAGAATTGGAAATGATGTTAGAGCAAAAAGGTAAAAAAGATTTGCATAAATTAGTGGTGGATGTGTCGGAAATGGCAGATATTCATTATATTCGTCAAAAAGAGCAAAAAGGTCTGGGTCATGCAGTTTTATGTGCAAGGACTTTTGTGGGTGATGAACCATTTGCTGTAATGCTTCCAGATGATTTGGTGTATAATGATGAAAATCCATGTTTAAAGCAGATGATGAACTGTTATGATAAATATCAAAAATCGATTTTAGGCGTTCAATCTGTTCCGTTAAGTGATGTAAGTAAATATGGGATAGTGGATGGAACAAAATGTGATGATAGGGTGTATTCCGTACATTCGATGGTAGAAAAACCAGATAAAGATGTTGCGCCATCTAATGTGGCAATACTTAGTCGATATATTATTACGCCTGATATATTTGATATTTTATCTGAGACTAAGGCTGGTGTAGGTGGAGAAATACAACTTACCGATGCACTTAAAACCTTGGCACAAAAAGATGAGATGTATGCCTATGAGTTTGAAGGTAGGCGTTATGATGTTGGTAATAAATTGGGCTTTTTATATGCCACTGTTGAAACAGCACTTAGAAATAATGAAATCAAAGATGAATTTATGGACTATTTAAAAGATATTGTAAAATAATGATGCACTTAAGAGGTATATGATGTGGCAAATAAAAAATATTGATGAAAAAAAGATGAAGAACTTTGGATATAAGTGGGGTCAGCTTTTACGAAGAGGAGATATTATTTGTTTAGATGGAGATTTGGGTGCTGGTAAAACGACATTAACTCAGTCCATTGCTAAGGGAATGAATATTGACGATTATGTTAATAGCCCCAGTTATACCATTATTTGTGAATATCAAACCAGTATGGCTCATTTGCCATATCTATACCATATGGATGTATATCGTATAGCAGATGAAGATGAGTTATATGAAATAGGATTTGATGAATATATAGATGGCAATGGCGTTTGTATTATAGAATGGGCAAGTAAGATTAAGTCTTTACTGCCCGATTATACTGTTTGGATAAATATAGATATATCAGTGGATGGCAGTTCACGCAATTTAACCATTTATTATAATGTGGATAGTGATGAACGAGATATTTATAGGGAGCGATGGGGGGATTTATTTGAAAGTTTTGGCTTTGGATACCAGTACGCAAATGGCTACGGTGGCACTATTTGATAATGATATACTTATTGCACAGACGGGTATTGATAATCCCAAGACTCATTCTCAAAAACTGATGCCAATACTTAAAAATCTAATGGATGCTATTGGATGGGATATGAGCTTAATCGATGTAATAGGTGTAGGCGTTGGTGCAGGGTCATTTACAGGGGTTCGAATTGCAATTTCTGTTGCAAAAGCTTTAGCGCAGCCCTTTAATATACCTATTTTTCCTATTTCATCTTTAAGGGCGATGTGTTATTCTTTTTCCATGTTTGATGGTGATATTTGTCCTATGTTTGATGCTCGTAGAATGCAGGTGTATTCATCTGTTTATCGTTGCAATGATGGAAATGTTAATGCGATAATACCAGAACGATGTATTTTGGTAGAGGATTTATTAGATGAAATAAAAAATTCTACTCAAGTTAGCTTTGCTCATAAAATGCTATTTATGGGTGATGGTGCTAGAAAATTTCAACATGAAATTATGGATGCGCTTGGTGATAGGGCTGTATTTGTTCCTATTAGTTTAATGATGCCTATGGCAGCCTCGATTGGTATGGCGGTTTTATCAGCTAATAAGGAGGAATATAAGAGTTATCATGATATAGAGGCGAATTATTTGCGTCGTCCTGAAGCAGAAGTTAATTGGGAGAGTCAATATGTTAAATCGAAATGATGAGCATATATATGTCATTCCTATGCATATAGAAGATGTGGAGGCTGTATATGCTATTGAAAGGAATACTTTTTCTACTCCGTGGACTGAGGATGCATTTGTTAATGAGATTAAGCTAAATCATTTGGCAAGATATTGGGTTATTAAGTTAAATGATGTAATCATTGGATATGGTGGTTGTTGGTTTATTGTGGATGAGGCACATATAACTAATATTGCTATTGATGGAACATATAGAGGTCGTGGCTTTGGGAAATATTTAGTTCAGTGTATGATTAACGATGTTAAAGATCAAGGGATTAATGCAGCGACTTTAGAAGTTCGCAGTAGCAATGATATTGCGATAAATATGTATCAGTCCGTGGGATTTAAAATAGAGGGTGTAAGAAAAAATTATTATGATAGTCCTAATGAAGATGCTCTGATTTTATGGAAGGTATTTTAGTATAATATTAACAGTAACATATAATGGATGGGAGATTTATGAAAAAATCAATTCGTATTTTAGGAATAGAAACCAGTTGTGATGAAACAGCGGCAGCTATTGTTGAAGATGGTCGATATATTTTATCTAATAAGCTTTATTCACAAATTGAAATACATAAAAAATTTGGTGGAGTAGTTCCTGAAATAGCCTCTCGTAATCATATACAAAAGATTAGTGGGGTTATTGATGAAGCGTTGTCTGAAGCAAATATGACTTTTGCTGATTTAGATGCCATTGCGGTAACTTATGGTCCTGGTTTAGTGGGTGCATTGTTAGTGGGGGTTTCTACGGCAAAGGCATTGTCTTTTTCATTAAATAAACCTCTTATTCCAGTGAATCATATGGAAGGGCATATATTTGCTAATTATATAACATATATGGACTTAGAGCCTCCATGCGTCTGTTTAATTGTATCAGGGGGGCATACTCATCTGGTACATGTTCAAGATTATGGTAGGTATAGAATTCTTGGTCGTACGAGAGATGATGCTGTTGGAGAAGCTTATGATAAAGTTGCTCGAACGTTAGGACTTCCTTATCCTGGTGGGCCACAAATAGATAAATTGGCTATGATGGGCGATCCAAAGGCAATAAACTTTCCTAGGGCATATCTTGATAAAGATAGTTTAGATTTTAGTTTTAGTGGATTAAAATCTGCTGTGTTAAATTATATTAATCAAACTAATATGAAAAGACAGCCTATTATTAAAGAGAATGTGGCAGCATCATTTCAAGCTTCTGTGGTAGAGGTGTTGGTTAATAAGACATTGATGGCTGTGAAAAATATTGGAACTGATAAATTATTATTGGCAGGTGGGGTGTCTGCTAATTCTGAACTTAGAAAGCAGTTTAAGGATATATGTTATAAAAAAGGTATTAATTTATATTATCCTAAAATCGAGTTATGTACTGATAATGCCGCGATGATAGCCTCGGCTGGCTACTATGGGTATATTAGAGGTGATAGAGCAGATATGACTCTAAATGCTGTAGCATCATTAGCACTTGATAGTAAATGAGAATGTTGATAACAATTGTGCATAACCCTGTGGATAATGTGGATAAGTGGGCTATGTTACTAAAATGCCAAAAGTTAATGTGGATAAAAATGTGAAGAAAAAATATTTATAAATTCGTAAAATATTAATTGAAAATTATTGTTCTCATTAGTAAAAAAAAACTACCTATCAAAGGTAGTTTTTGGGTTTATAGAGTTGCTTGCTCTTCTATAAAGTCGACGATATCTTGGATTGTGACAAATTGTTCGGCAATCTCATCTGGTATTTCTATATCAAACTCATCTTCTATTGCCATCATTATCTCAACTACATCAATCGAGTCAGCATCAAAATCGTCTAGCTGAGATTTTAATGTAATTTTTGATGGGTCATTAATTCCCAAATGTTCTTCAATAATTGATTTAATAGTTCCAAACATAATAGCCTCCTGCTTATTTTGTATATTTATAAGTTGATGATATAATATATTATTTTTTTATATATTGTCAAGGATAAAATATTATCGTCTTTGTATAACTTAGAATAACGTTCTAGCGATGTTATAAATAGAGTTCCCATTGTTCATATAATGTATTTAGATGCTTTTCTAGCTCAGTTCTTTCATCATGTAATGTTTTAAGCCTTTTGGTATCGGTATATACTGCTTCCTTGCATAGCTCTAAATCTATTTGTTCTATTCTAATTTCTGATTGATGGATATCATTTTCTAGATTTTCAATATAGTTTTTTCTTTCTTTTTTCTTCGCAGATAATTCTCTTTCTTTTTGTCGCTTGGCTTTTCGCTGGGTTTTTGTTAATAAAGGTGTTGGAACGGATGTATTTTGTTGTGGTGAATTAGTATGTAGTTGCGATTTTTTATTTTGATAATAATTATAATTACCATAATAAACTGTTAATCCATCGGCGCTCATTTCAAATATTTTATTGCATACTTTATTTAAATAATATCTATCATGTGAAATGGATAGTAAGGTTCCACCATATTCTAATAATGCATCTTCTAAGACTTCTTTTGAATGAATATCAAGGTGATTAGTCGGTTCATCTAATAATAAGAAATTAGCTCCAGATAACATTAATTTTAATAATGCCAATCTGCTTTTTTCTCCACCACTTAGACTTTTTGTCTGTTTAAATACATCGTCACCATAAAACATAAAGCTTCCTAACAGAGTTCTAATATCGGTAATATCCATATGAGGATATGCATCTGAGATCACATCTACTAAACTGCGATCATCGGATACATCTTCTTGTTTTTGGTCGTAGTAACCAGTATAAACATGATATCCAAATTTTACTATTCCGTTAGTAGGTTTTATATGATTTAGTATTATTTTAATAAGGGTGGTTTTACCGATTCCATTTGTGCCTATTATCCCAATGCGTTCTCCTTGATGTATATCAAAATTAATATCTCTAAATAGGACATTATTGTTAAATGACATGGATAAATCTCTTACAAATAGAACATCTTTACCGCTTTGGCGACAAATATGTAATTTTATATTCATTTTATCTGATTTTGTAAAAGGGTTTTGTATTTGTTCTATTTTATCAAGGCGTTTTTCCCTACTGGCAGCACGCTTAGCTAACTTTTGAGTTCCATGTTGTTTAAATTTTCGGATTAATTCTTCTTGACGTTCAATCTCTTTTTGTTGTTTGTCATAAGCGTGAATTTGAGAAGTTAACATAGTATGTTTATACTTCATAAAGTCGCTATAACTTCCTTTATGTGAGATCAATTTACAATTTTCTAATTCAAATATATGATTTACCACTTTATCCAAAAAATATCGGTCATGTGTGATGACTACTATCGTTCCATTGTAAGCAGACAAATAGTTTTCGAGCCAATTTACCGAGTTGATATCTAGGTGATTCGTGGGTTCATCTAAAAGTAAAATATCTGGTTTTGATAGTAGTAGTCTAGCGATTGCTAGTCTGGATTTTTGACCACCGCTTAAAGAATGAATACTTCTATTAAAATCTTCTTCTTTAAAGGATAGTCCATATAGAACGCCTTTTATTTCACTTTTATAACCATAGCCATTTTGTTTTTCAAATAATTCTAAGGCATGTGAATAGTCATCGAGTAATTCTTGATAGTCAGGGTTTTCAGTGTTTACAGACTGCGATAAATCGGAAATTTTTTGTTCCATTAATCGGAGTTGTTGCTCGGATTGTAGTATATGTGAGAAAATATCAGCACAAAATTTCCAGATGCTACGTGTATCCTTATCATCGACTTCTTGTTTTAAATATCCGAGTTTAAGATTTTTACCTAGAAAAATTTGACCGCTATCTGGGGTTAATTCACCGTATAATATTTTAAAAAGAGTGGATTTTCCAGCACCATTATTACCGATTAATCCAACTCTGTCGCCTTCGTTAATGCCAAAACTAATATTGTTTAAAATAGGTATTGTTCCATATGATTTTGTTATTGCTGAACATGATAGTGCTATCATAAATCCTCTTTTCTGATAATTGCCTTATTGATATGATACCTCGATCACCATAGAAATGTTAATATTTTGGTGATAAAGGATTATGTATATATATTAACAGTGTATTGTACGATAGTAAAGTGTTAGAATGTTATATTACAGTTCACTTAGTGGATAGTAAATTATAGAGTATGCATGGTGTAAACATTTACAAATTGAATATATTCTTGTAAAATGATAACATATGAAGACTATTTATTAGGTAGAAAGAAGGTTAAGATGGATTTATTTAATGTGGTCAAAGCAAAGTTAGATGGAAAAAATGTATCTATTGTATTTCCAGAGGGTATTGAACCAAGGATATTAGGAGCTGCAGTAAGGCTGAAAAAAGAAGGTATCGTAGAGCCAGTTTTAGTTGGAGATGTAGAGGAAGTTCAAGATATTGCTAATAAGCATGATTTTGATATTGCGGGTATCCGTATAGAATCTCCTAAGACATATGAGAAATTTGATCAGATGGTAGAAGCTTTTGTAGAACGTCGTAAGGGTAAAGTCACTGCTGAGGAAGCTAGAGAAATGCTACAAAATGTTAATTATTTTGGAACGATGCTTTGCTATATGGGTGAAGTAAGCGGTATGGTATCTGGTTCTATTCATTCTACAGGAGAGACGGTGAAACCAGCACTTCAAATTATTAAAACCAAAGAAGGAGTTTCTAGAACAAGTGGTGCATTTATTATGATTTCGCCAAATAATGAACGATATTTATTTGCAGACTGTGCTATTAATATTACGCTTACAGCTGATGAAATGGCAGAGGTGGCTGTGGAAAGTGCTAAGACAGCTCAGGGATTTGATATTGACCCTAGAATTGCCATGTTAAGTTTTTCCACTAAGGGGTCTGCTAATGCTGATGAAGCGAAAAAAGTGGAAGAAGCTACAAAAAAAGCAAAAGAACTGAATAATCAGTTAGTCATCGATGGGGAATTACAGTTTGATGCTGCCATTGTACCTAGTGTTGGAAAACAAAAAGCTCCTAATTCAGAAGTTGCTGGAAATGCCAATGTGTTTATTTTCCCAAGTTTAGAAGCTGGTAATATAGGATATAAAATTGCACAGAGACTCGGTGGCTTCGAGGCGATTGGTCCTATTTTACAAGGTCTTAATAAACCAGTGAACGATCTTTCTAGAGGTTGTAATGAGGAAGATGTTTATAAGTTAGCACTAATAACGGCAGTACAAAGTTTATAAAACGTTTTGTTACATGATGAACTGTAGCATCTGGCTAGTTTTGCGGTATCAGTTCAAGTGTGGATATTATGAAAAAACGATGGAGTTATTTATTGGTGGCATTACTGGTTATTGCTAGTTTTGTGGGTTGTGCTGATAAGGAGGCAATCGCTAACAAAGAGCCTTTTGTAATAATTGAAAATTACGATGGCGAAATGCTAACATTGAATCATAAACCAACTCGAGTTGCTTACATGGTTCTGGGTCTTGATGAAATCTTAACAATTAAAAGTTATCGAGGGATTTGCTACGGTACTGGGTGAGGAACAGATTGGTAAAGATTTGGTAGAAGATATTACCGCTAGAGTGGATATTATCAAATAAAAGGCAAAGAATATTAAACCAGAAGAAATGGTAAGTATACCGCCTTATAATATTCATGGAAAGACAAATGCTAAGGGAACTATTGTCGACGAAATTATTTATTTGATTGGTGCGAAAAATGCTGCTACAGAGGCAGGTTTGGAAAAAAGAGCTGAAATTGCGAAAGAGAAAATTATAGAAATAGATCCCGATTATATATTAATGATGGCATGGGGTAAAGATGATTTAGATGAATTTGATAACTATGTGGAAAATATGAAAAATGATCCTAGCTTAAAGGGATTAAAAGCCATTAAAAATAATCATATCATTATTGAAAAGGGTATATATTTTACTATTGTTACTCAACATTTAATTAATGGGATAGAGTTTTTAGCTAAGCAAGTATATCCAAATATATATGGTGAGTAATATATGATAAATAATATTCCGATGCAATATAAAAAAATATTAGCATTGTCCATATTGGTGTTGATTACTGTCTTTATGCTATCTCTTAGCATGGGGACAGTATCAATATCTTTTTTGGATATCTTAAAAATAGTATCTCAGTATTCGCCAGTAGATGATATGTATAGACGAATTATACTATTTGTCAGACTGCCAAGGGTCTTGGTTGCCATGTTTGTAGGTATGGCATTATCAATATCAGGGGCATGTGTGCAAAGTCTGTTTAGAAATCCTATGGCAAGTCCATCCATTGTAGGAATATCTAGTGGTGCTAGTCTCGGTGCGGTTATCTGTATTGCGTTAGGGCTCAGTGCTAGAAGTTTATATTTTATCCCGATTTTTGCCTCTGTGTTTGCCCTTGCGATAGCATTTTTAATACCGTTAGCCAGCAACTGGATTTTTATGTAAGGTGAGGCGGATAGGAATACAGTATGATCATGGTGAAACAAATGATTTAGAATATCCCATGATAGGGTAAGTTATTGAAATAAGTCTACCGCAATCCCACGGGCTTTAGACGTTGCGTGGTTCACATTGTAAGAAAATAGATGAGGGGTATATTGTGAAAAAAATTTATATAGTGGATGCATTTACTGATAAACCATATACTGGAAATCCTGCAGGGGTGGTAGTGGATGCAGATGGACTGAATGAACAGCAAATGCAAAAAATTGCAACAGAATTAAATTTATCGGAGACAGCATTTGTGTTTTTTCATCATGATGAGCAATATGATGTAGAAGTTCGATTTTTTACACCAACAGAAGAAGTAGATTTATGTGGTCATGCTACCATTGCGACCTTTTATCTGTTAAGAGAATTAGATTTGCTCGATGTGCAAAAAAATGAATTTATCCAAAAGACAAAGGCAGGATATTTAGAAGTTTGTTTTGAAGATGATAAGGTCATCATGCGTCAAGATACTCCTAGGCAGATAGATAAAAAATTGGAATTGGCTGAACTGGCAAAGGTGATGAATATTAGTCTAGATGATATTGGCAGTGAGATTATGATTCATAATCATCAGCTATTGCCTGAAATTTGGACTACGGGTCTGAAAGATATCCTAATGCCGGTAAAATCGGCACAAGCACTTAGGAACATGTCTCCAAATATGGAAAAACTATCAAAATTTAGCAAAGAGTTAGATGTCGTAGGAGTGCATGCGTTTTTCTTAGATGAAGATAAGGTAATATGTAGAAATTTTGCACCTGCATATGGTATTCCAGAAGAGGCGGCTACAGGGACATCTAATGGTGCATTGGGGGGATATTTAGCAGACAAAGGATATAAAGATGGTGCGTTTTCTCTTACGGCATATCAGGGAGATGGGATGGATAGACCAAGTAGGATTTTTGTAAAAATTAATAGTAATCCCACTCAAGTATGGGTTGGCGGTAGAGCAGTACAAATTATGAGTGGGCAAATTCAGTGTTAGTAGGTAATAGTATCAGTAGAAAGTGGGGATGAGCTTATGTTTTCTAAGGTGTTAGACTATAATGTTTTTGAAAAGAAACATTATGATATTAAGGTTGAAGATGCAAGGGATATCACTGTTCATTTATGTGATGGAGAGGTGCTGAAAGTGGAACTCTTATCAGAAGAACTAGCTGATATTGATCGCTTATTTACCGTAAATATCGATGATATAAACAATCGGATTGATATAGATATAAAAAATAATGTGAAAAATTCGGATATTGATTCTAATCAATCGTTATCTGTTCGTTTTTTCCTTCCTATAAATTATATATATTCCCTAGAATTAGCAGGAAAAATCCATGATCTTCGATTGGAGGATATTCATCAGTGTAGTGTAGAATTTGGTGGGATGGTTCGAAATGTTTATATTGATGGTGGATATTCGACGATGGAGTTTGATGTTAATTATGATATGAATATTTTTATTAAGAAGTTTATAGGTAAAGTAGATATTAATCAAATTTCTGCTAATACTAATGTACATATATCGCCTTCTCATAAGTTTTGTCTCATAAAAAAAGGTATTAAAAATAATATATTTATTGATGATGGGCTAGCTAGTTCCAAAGATGCTGAACTTTGTATTGAATTTAATGGTTTGGGAAGTAAGCTGTCGATGTTGAAACAAGATTAGTGTTAGAAGTAGAATAAAAAGTAGATTAAGGGATGTTACATTGGATATGCAACATCCCCGTTTTTATTTTTTGGAATTAAACATGGCATAAAGTCCTATACCTACGAGTACTAAAAATATAACTGGAATAGTAAGAAATCCTATTGAAAACACCATATGTCCTCCTTTTTATGGGTTATATTATGAATGGCTTTATTTATTTTATCATACAAACAGCAGTAATTTTAAACAAATTTTTAAAAAAGTCTCTACATCATAAATAACGCATTTTGTTATAGTGATATGCTCCCTTAAGAAGAGTGGTTTTATTTTATATGATTTATAGTTCATTTTAAGAGAGTTGTATCATTAACTTTTCTTAATCATTAAGTTCTGCGAGACGGATTTATCGATAAAAGCTGATTGGTAACCAGTCATTTGCATTATTTTCTTAGAGAAAAAGAAGCCAATAGGGTAACATATAAATGCGGCTATGGTCATAATAGGTTCTAACCATCCATCTGAAAATGCACTAGAAACACTTAGTGCCAGTGATCCAAAGCATAGGGTAAAACCTATTGAAAATAATATTTCTGTCCATTTAAACATACATAAATTACCATTGTGTTCTAATTCATTTTTTGAAAATGCCCACTGTGCTAATTGATAAAATACAAAGGATAATGCCGAATATAGCATAAATAGGCTTATAATGTTAAAATAGGACACATAATTTGTGGGAGAAAGCATACTGTCATTCGTTCGCACCAAATTATGTAGAGAATAAATATGAGGTGCAAATACTTGAGGAAACCAGTTATCAGCTATTAAGTCCAGTAAATTAGTGTTAAAAAATCGATCAATATGTACGATATAAGATCCTATTATAAACATAGGTGTATATATTAGGATATAACCGAAAATTCCTGCAAAAATACTATTTCCTACGATGGTGGCTATCAGAAATATAAAGCTGTATTGTAGTATGGCACTGGCCGCTGCAATAATAGTCCAAATCGGTATATAAATATAATCACCAGCTATAGGATGAATTGATGAATAATAAGATGTGCTTAACACGATAAATGATACTAAATAGGTTAGTATAATCACCAATATACCGAGAAAGTATTTGGTTCTTATCCTATCCCTACGAGTAAAGGGTAAACTGGCAATCATATTACCAACACTGTCTTTTCTCATATATAAAAATTGCATACTAATGAGTATCGGTATCACAAACCAAGCGAAAAAATCAAAAAATGAAACTTCAAGTAAATTTTCGCTATTCATAACATATCGATAATCATAAGAGGAAGGATCTTGTTGTTGTAATTCGATAGAGCTTGCACTGGTATTGATGCTTGCAAGTATTGGGAGAAGCAGTGCTACTATCATTAGTAGTGCCACCCATTTGATATGTGAAACTTCTTTTTTAAATAATGTTTTGATAATTAGGTTATTCATTATTTTCACCACCTTGTGTTGATTTATATTGACTACTCATGATTTCATTTGTTGTAATAAATATATCTTCTAGTTGCATTCCTACAGGTTCCCAAAATAATATATCCATATTTTCTAGTTCTTTGATAAATTTATCATTAGTACCAGTGATAGTAATATAGGCAACTCGACCGATTGTTTTTAGCTTTATGATATCAGGATGTGATACTAAATCTTCTGGAATAGTGGAGGAAAAACAAACTTGTATTTGTTTTAGACTGTCTTTTATCGCATCCAGCGATTCGTAATTTACTATTTTTCCTTCTTTTAGCATAATAATATGGTCGCAGATATTTTCTAAATCATGAAGAAGATGTGATGAAATAATCACCGACATATTTTGCTCTGATACCATATTAATTAGTATGGAAAAAAGGTCTTTTCTACTCTGTGGATCAAGACCTGTAGTAGGTTCATCTAAGAGTAACAACTTAGGTTTAGAGGCAATCCCTAGCATAATGGATACTTTCATTCTCATACCCTTTGATAATTTTTGAATTTTAGTATTTAGAGGGATCTTAAATTTTTTATTTAATTGATGGCAGTAATTTTCATCAAAATTAGGATATATGGATTGATAGAAATTTATGAGATCTTTAAATCGACTGTACTTAAAAAATTCCATTTCCTCTGATATAAATACGATATTTTCTCTTGATTGTGGTTCATGATAGATATCTTTATTTAGAAAGGTACTTTGTCCAGATGTGGGTTTTAGTATGCCGACTAGTAGTCTTAAAAGGGTGGTTTTACCCGCTCCATTTTCGCCTACTAGACCTGTAATAGAACCTAGTGGCATTTGAAAATCTACATCTGATAAAATTGGTTTATTATTTATAGTTTTATAAAGATGTTCTACTTTAAGCATGAGCATCCTCCTTTAAAATATTATCATATAATGTTTGTATCATGTCTATTACACCATCTCTATCGATGCCAAGATGGTATAAGTCCATAATAATTTTTGTTAGCTGTTCTTTTGCTTCGTCGATAAGGATATCATCGCTTTTTCTGGGGATGTTTTCGGATATAAAGCAGCCTTTTCCCTTTTGAGTTGTAATGATATGCTCTCTTTCTAAATACCCATATGCTTTACTAATGGTATTTGGATTTACTCCAGTAAATTCTGCTAATTCTCTGACGGATGGCAGTTTCTCGCCAGCTTTTAAACTGCCATTAAAAAGTGCAGTCTTTACGGAGGTTATTATTTGTTCATACAGTGGTATGCCTGAATCTGAACGGATTTGAAACATGTGACCTCCTTTTTTTTATAATAGCTATTAGTCGATGTTTTATTATTAGGATGCAATTTAACCCCTTAAACTGTACTAACACAGCTAGTACAGTTATATTATATATTGATTATTTATTATGTCAAGCTTTTTTGTAGACGTTTAATGGAGAGTTTGACTAATACTAATGAAAAAATAGATTTTAAAGAGGAGCTATTCTTTTAACCAAGGGATAGTTAATATGATATAATACAGTTGGAATGTAGTTTGTAAAATTCATGTTTATGGGTATAAATACTGTTGTTACATGCAATTGATAGTGAAGCAAGATGTTTTATTAAAGGAGTTGTATATGTATACAAATGATCTTATTAAACTAAGACCGTTAAAAGAAAATGATGTTGACTTTTTATTTAGACATTATAATGATTCTCAGATCAAAGAAATGGTTTTTGATACTGCACCTTTTCCACTTACTTATGATGAAGAAATAAATTTTATTAAATCGCAAAAAGGGTTTGGTGATCCGCATTCCTATACTTTTGCTATAGAATTAATTGAAAATGAACATCCTATTATTGGCGTATGTGGATATAATAAGATAGAGTGGAGTAATAGAAATGCTGAGATTGGGATTTGGCTTGCTCAGCAGTATTGGAATAAAGGATATGGTACTCAGACCTTGGAGCTATTAGCAAAGTTTGCCTTTGATGAACTTAATTTACATAAACTTAGTTTATATTATTTTAGTTTTAATAATCGGGGGAGATATTGTTATGATAAGGTTGGATTTAAGGAAGAAGGTATTTTAAAAGAGGTGTTGTATAGGCATGGACGGTATCATGATAAAATATTAATGGGATTATTTAATCCTAGAGAAGTATTAAAGCTCAATTGAAAGTAGGATGGTTGTGGCTAGGCGAAAATATTTAAAAAAAAAGGAAATACAGTTTGTGATAAATACTTTGGAAGATATGTATCCAGATGCAAAAGCAGAGCTTAATTTTACAACGCCATTTGAACTTTTGATAGCGACGATATTATCGGCACAATGTACGGATGTACGGGTGAATATCGTGACAAAAGAATTGTTTAAAAAAGTGAAATCGCCCAAAGATGTTAATGAAATGTCAATGGATGAACTTGTGCAATACATTCAAACTTGTGGTTTGTATAAATCAAAAGCTAAAAATATAAAATCAGCTTGTGAAGTATTGGACAGGGATTATCATGGCAATGTTCCAAGTTCGATCAATGAACTAATAAAACTGGCAGGAGTGGGTAGAAAGACAGCAAATGTAGTGGTTAGCAATGCATTTAATATCCCTGCCATTGCGGTAGATACTCATGTTTTTAGGGTGTCAAATCGATTAGGTCTCGCATATAGTGATAATGTGTTAGACACCGAAAAACAGCTGATGAAAAGAATACCAAAAGATCGATGGACAAAAATGCATCATGCTATTATTTTTCATGGACGTAGACAGTGTAAGGCTAGGAAGCCACTGTGTGATGATTGTCGATTACATGAAGTATGTTTATATATAAAGTAAGTTAGCGATGTTAAATTTGTAAAATCCAAATATTAAGTATGGTGGTCTTATAAGAATGGAGGTAGTTGTGGTAGATAGGTTTGCACAAGATTTGGTGGATGAACCATATAATAAAAATCAATATATTTTTTCATTAGATATTGGCACTAGAAGTGTTATGGGATTGGTAGCCCAAAAGATTGATGGCGTGTATACAGTGGTGGATTATGAGGTGGAAGTTCATCCAGATAGGGCTATGCTAGATGGTCAAATACATGATATCGATAAGGTGACGAAGGTTGTGTCACGTGTTAAGTCGATACTGGAAAATCGAAATAATCAAATTTTTGAGGAAGTATCTATTGCTGCAGCTGGTCGTGCCTTAAAGACAAATCAAGTCTCCATTAGTCATAACTTAGATTCTACGGCTGAAATTAGCAATGAAATAATAGAGATGATCGAGATGGAGGGTGTTCAAAAAGCCCAAAATTCTCTAGTTGAGCGGGATGGTCAAGCGGATAAACTTAGATATTACTGCGTAGGATATTCGGTTATAAACTATTACTTAGATGAAACAATGATAATTAATCCGGAGGGGCATAGGGGAAGTTTATTAGAAGCTAATATCGTTGCCACTTTTTTACCTCACATTGTAGTAGATAGTCTATATACTGTAATGGGAAGATGCGGATTACAAGTTGCTAGTTTGACGCTAGAGCCTATTGCTGCTATTAATATCGCAGTTCCCCAAAAACTTCGACTGTTAAATTTAGCACTGGTAGATGTTGGAGCTGGAACTTCTGACGTTGCTGTTACTAAGGATGGAACGATATTATCCTATGGTATGGTAGATAAGGCAGGAGATGAGATAACAGAGGCATTAGTTCGAACATTTTTGCTGGATTTTGAAATGGCAGAGTCGTTAAAACTTAGATTATTTAAAGAGGACATACTGGAGTTTACCGATGTGGTAGGAATTCGTTATCGAAAATCTAAAGAAGAAATAATAGAACAAATTTTACCTATTATAGAAGATATCACCGCTTGTATTGCTGATAAAATTCGGGAGATTAATGAAAAGGCTCCAAGTGCTGTATTTTGTATCGGTGGTGGTTGCCAAGTGCCATTATTTGTAGAACGTTTAGCCGAAGCACTGGATATGCCCAAAGATCGTGTTGTTATAAAAGGGTCTGAGAGTTTAGATAATGTTAAATTTGAAAAAATGCCTTTGATTGGTCCAGAGTTTATTACGCCCATTGGTATAGGATTTACTAAGACGATACAGCAAAATCAAGATTTTGTACAAGTGTTGGTTAATGAGGTGCCTGTACGACTTTTAAATGCGAAGAGTCTGAAAGTATCTGATGCACTTATTATACTGGGCTTTAGTGCTAGAAAGTTATTGCCTAAAAAAGGAGAATCTTTTACTGTCACGGTTAATGGTCAAAGTCGATTAATATCTGGTAAATATGGAGAATCGGCAAAAATATGGGTTAATGGTGTGCCATCAGCACTTGGAACAGCAATATATAATAGGGATAGAATTGTTGTTGAACCAGCAACGGTTGGTAGCAAAAATGCCGTCAAATTAAAAGAATTTATTGATCTTCGTGAATATGTGTTAGTTAATAATAAACGAATTAATTTTATACAGACCGTTAAGATTAATGGCAGAATTGAAACGGGTGATTATGTATTATTAGAAAATGATAATATAGAATATGATGTTATCACTACAGTTGCTCAGCTATCTGAATTTTTAGATTTACCGATTATGGATAATTTATTTATTATGGATGGCGAATCATTACCTGCTACATATGTGCTAAAAAATAAGGATAGCATACATGTTAATAGACAGTTAATGAATGAATTTATAGATATAGGGGATCATCGTAGTACAGAAAGCAATCCTCGAATTGAAAAAGTAGTTCGTTTTGATAGGGTAAAACATAATCCTCCTCAATCTCATAGGTTGGATCGATTAAAAAATACCATAAGTTTTTCGGGATATTTATCCGAAAAATTTCAGAATGAACAAAATGATTCAAATGATGTAGATTATAGTATGAGACATGAGAATTATGATGCTATCGAGGAGGAAGCATTAGAGCCGATTTATAATGAAATAAGTGATGACAGTATTGTGTTTGAACAAGAAAAGCCTAAGAGATATAATTATATTATTACTGTAAATGGAAAAACCATACAGATTTTAGATTTAAAGAGTGAGATGATTTTTGTAGATATTTTTAATTATATTGAGTTTAATCCTAATAGAACCAATGCGGTATTGGAATTAACGATAAATGGAAAAAGAGCTTCCTATACCGATAAAATTAAATCGGGTGATGTTATCAATATCGCATGGATAGAAAAGTAGGATATTATGTCGAATATAATTTTGGTAACTGGTGGTGCCAGAAGTGGTAAAAGTAGCTTTGCAGAAGAGTTATGTGAACAATTTTATCAACAGGCATCTGAAAAAGAGACATTAAAAAAAGAGATATCTGAATTTCATATGAATAAAGATAAGATAGCCTATATTGCAACAGCTCAAATTTTTGATGATGAGATGAAAGAAAGGGTAAGAATACATCGTCAGAGACGTCCTAAATATTGGCATACATTTGAAGCACCTATTAATGTGGCAGATGTTTTAGAATCTATTGTAGCTATTAACGGTGGTGATGAAGTGTCAATTCAGAAAAATACAGATATAATAATTAACATCAAGAGGTCTAATATATATTTTACATCTGCATTAATTGATTGCCTTACTGTTCTTACGACAAATGTTTTTTTATCAGAAAACATAGACTGGGATAAACCAAGTAATCAGGATGTATCAGTGATTAAAGAGAAAGTTTTTCAAGAGATTGATTTGTTACTAGAAAGTGCGGAAAAAATTGATATTCCAGTCGTTATGGTGACAAATGAACTGGGCATGGGTATTGTTCCAAAAAATAAAATGGCTAGGATTTTTCGAGATATAGCGGGATGGGTTAATCAGCATGTCGCAGCTCGTGCTAATAAGGTGTATTTGGTGGTATCGGGCATACCTATGTGTATAAAAAATGAAAATGATTAAATATTAGATAAAATAGGACAGTGAGGTGAAAAATGATTATTTTTAAAATTTTTAAATATTTAAAACTAATGGTAAAAATTACAGTGGAAGATTTTATATTAATGACTCAATTTTTCACTAGGATTCCAATACCTATTAGAATTGAGGTGGATGAAGAAAAATTTTCAAGAGGTATTTTTTGTATACCTTGGGTGGGTGCGTTAATTGGAGTTATTTTGAGTTTGTGCTATATGATGATGAAAGATGTTGCTCATTTGCCTCGATTGGTAATAGCGACTCTGATTATTATAATAGAAGTGATGCTTACTGGTGGGCTTCATATCGATGGTTTGGCAGATACCTTTGATGGTATCTATAGTGCTAGAAAAAAAGAGAGAATTTTAGAAATTATGAAGGATAGTCATATCGGAACATATGGCGTTTTGGCAATAGTGCTTATTCTTATGTTAAAGATGTCTTTAATCTATTATATACCACAGCAATTGTTGTATAATATACTGCTAATTATGCCGATGATCTCACGTTCGGGCGCATTATTATTAGCGTATTTATTTCCATATGCGAGAGAGGATGGACTCGGTAATTGGTTAATTGGGAATGTCGAAACATTTGATCTTTGGATAGTGATGTTAAGTGTGATGTTGATTGGTCTGATTGTAGCTAATTATATTAATATAATACTGATTAGTGTCATAATAGATTTTCCGATTATGTTTGCATGGTTATATGGACATCATATTAAAAAATATATTGATGGTATTACAGGTGATACATTAGGTGCTTATATTGAATTATCAGAAGTATTGATATTATTTGTATGTATTGTATTTTGTGTAATAAAAGCAGGTTCATAAACCTACTAATTGGGTAAAAGTTTGGTTTATCGTAGTAAAATTAAAATTTGTGTCAAAGTATATGGTGGTATGCTTTGTCATGATGTTATAAGTTTTTCTAGGAGAGTAAGGAGAGGAATATGAGATTAATTTTTGTAAGACATGGTCAGACGGATTGGAATTTATCAAAACAGTTTTGTGGCTATTCTGATATCGAAATGAATAAAATTGGTATCAGGCAGATTGAACAAACAGCGGCTAGACTTAGAGATGAATTTGTAGACCATATTTATTCTAGTGACTTACGTCGAGCGACAAAATCAGCAGAGATGATTAGAGATGTGCTATGTGATTATAATGATAAGTATTATAAAAATGGTCCTATTGACATCGTAACTATGCCTGAACTTCGTGAAATGAATTTTGGTGATTGGGAAAGTTTAACCTATGAGCAGATACTTAAAAAAGATAAGGTGCTAGGAAAGCAGTGGTCTGATGATTCCTTTTATACACAGTGTCCTAAAGGGGAGTCATTGGTACAGTTTTATGAAAGATGTAATAAAGCTATTGATAACATTAAAGAAGAAATTACAGGTGAGGATGAAACCGTGTTAATTGTTACTCATGCAGGTGTTATTCAGAATTTTTTATCAAAGAATTTGGTGGATGATTATAATGCTTATTGGCACTGGAAAATATTAAATGGCGGTATAGTAAAAATAGAGTATAACTATGGTTTTTCCACTTTAGAGGCACTTAATGTGTAATGTAATCAGTTTCCAAGATAGGAGAACATATGAGTTTAAAAATTGTAATTGCTGGTACGCATAGCGGTGCTGGAAAGACGACGATAACAACTGGAATTTTACGTGCATTATATAATCGTGGACTTTGTGTACAACCCTTTAAATGTGGACCAGATTATATTGATCCTGCATTTCATAGTTTTGTGGCCGGTAGAACGTGTCGTAATTTAGATGTATTTATGCTAGGTGAAGATACGTTAAAAGATTTATTTCATAAACAATCTCAGATGGCTGATATCTGTGTGATAGAGGGTGTTATGGGATTGTATGATGGACTTGGTAGCACTTTGGATAATGGAAGTAGCGCCCATATTTCAAAACTTTTAAATGCTCCAGTGATACTGGTAATAGATGGTAAGGGAATGTCCTCTAGTGCTGCGGCTCTCGTGATGGGATATCAACAATATGATAAAGATGTTAATATTGCTGGTGTTATTATCAATAATATGCATGGAGAGAAGCATTATGAATTATTAAAAGAGGTTATTGAAAGAGATACGGGCATTCCATGTGTTGGATATCTTAATAAAAATAGTTCCATCAGCTTAGAAAGTCGTCATTTAGGTCTTATACCAGCGGTAGAGGTAGAGGAGCTAGATAAAAAATTAGATGAATTGGCAGCTATGGTAGAAGAAACCATTGATATAGATAGATTGTTAAAGCTTATTAAGTTTTCTAATTATGATACAATTGATGATAGATCGATGGTAAAAGATGCTATCAAAGATTCTTTAGATGAACCATATACACTAAAAATAGCCGTTGCCAAGGATAAGGCATTTAATTTTTATTATGAGGATGGACTGGATACATTAAGAGAACTGGGAACAGAGATTGTATTTTTTTCACCCATAGAAGATAATAATCTTCCAGATGATATTAATGGACTGTATATTGGCGGTGGATTTCCAGAAATTTTTGCGAAACAGCTACAAGATAATGTTAATATGAGAAATTCTATTAAACTAGCCATTGAAAGTAGCTTACCTACATATGCCGAATGTGGAGGTCTTATGTATTTAAGTAAAAGTATTGAAACTTTAAATGGCGATAAATATGATATGTGTGGTGTTTTTGATTTTGATACTCATATGACCAAAAGGCTTCAGCGATTTGGCTATGTAAATGCCAATGTAAAAGAGGGGGCATTTATAGATGAAGCATTAACGATAAAGGCTCATGAGTTTCATCGTTCGAAAGTGACTGGGGATGAAAATTCTCAGTGTAGTTATGAAGTATCAAGGGCGAGAAAAGGTTCTGAACATTTAAAATGGAACTGTGGATATGTATATAAACAATGTCTAGCGGGATATGCACATGTTCATTTTTCGGGAAATAAGGATTTTGCTAGGAATTTTATAAATTCTTGTAAAATGGGTAGTTTAGGAGAAAATTATGTCAGAGGACAGAAAAGTAAGTGAAAATATAAAGAAAATTGATATGAATAAAAATCCTGTGATTATGGTTCAAGGAACGGGTTCATCGGTTGGTAAAAGCGTGGTAGTAGCTGGTCTATGCCGTGTTATGTACCAAGATGGTCTGAGACCTGCCCCCTTTAAATCTCAGAATATGGCTCTTAATTCCTTTATTACAAAACAAGGTGGAGAAATGGGGCGGGCTCAAGTTGTTCAAGCAGAGGCAGCGGGATTAGATCCCCATATCGATATGAATCCCGTGCTACTAAAGCCATCGACTGATAAAAAGGCTCAAGTTATTTTAGAGGGAGATGTTTTTAAAAATCTTTCAGCCATGGAATATCATGAATTTAAAGGTGAGTTAAAAAATAGGGTGAAGGCTGCATATGATAGATTACAAAAAAATCATGGTGTGGTGGTTATTGAGGGAGCTGGAAGTCCTGCTGAAATTAATTTAAAGGAAAATGACATCGTCAATATGGGGATGGCAGAGCTGGCTGATGCTCCAGTGGTTATCGTGGGTGATATTGATAGAGGTGGTGTATTTGCTTCACTGTATGGAACGATAATGCTACTAGATGAAAATGAGAGAAAACGTGTTAAGGGATTAATCATTAATAAATTTAGAGGTGATTTAGCTATTTTACAGTCTGGGTTAGATATGATGGAGCAGCTTACTGGTTTACCTATTTTAGGTGTGCTACCATATGCTGATATTCGTGTAGAAGATGAAGATTCTTTATCCGAACGCTTTTCTAAGGTTCAAGATAAGAGTAAGCAAATACAAATAGAGATATTATATCTACCTCATGTATCGAATTTTACGGATTTTCAGGTATTTGAAACACAGCCAGATGTGAATGTTCGTTATGTGATGAGAGGTGAGAGTATATCAGACCCAGATGTGCTTATTATACCAGGATCAAAAAATTCCATAGAGGATATGGTATATCTTAGACAATTTGGCATAGAGGAACAGATTTATAGATTGGCTAAGAGAGGTAAATACATAGTCGGTATATGCGGTGGATATCAAATGCTGGGTAGAACCATGCAAGATCCATACCATACAGAGAGTAATATAGAAAAAATAAATGGACTTGCTCTTCTAGATGTGGATACGGTATTTGAAAAAGAAAAGACAACCACTCAAATAACAGGTGTTTTAGCATCATTAGATGGTGAATTTACAAAGCTAAGTGGAACATCGATTAAGGGATATGAAATCCATATGGGTCAAACCACTAGAAATGAAGGAACTAAGCCTTTTGTTAATATTTTGTCAAAATTGGATAAACCTACCAATATATTAGATGGTGCCATTAATGAAACAGGTAAAGTGTTTGGTACCTATGTTCATGGAATATTTGATGATATTGATTTTTGTCGTGGTTTTTTAAATATTATTAGGGAACAAAAAGGTCTAGAACATATTGATAGTGAAGTGCAGAGTTTTGATGAATATAAAGAAAAGGCATATGATGATTTAGCAAATATGATTCGTGAGCATTTAGATATGGATAAAATTTATCAAATTATGGCGGATGGAGTATAATATGTGGCAGTTATCAATAGGCTATATCATGGATATTTTGTTTGGTGATCCGTACTGGCTACCCCATCCTGTTCGATTTATTGGTACTCTGATTAGTTTTTTAGAAAAGATTTTAATTGGTAAAAAACCGACTAATTCTATGGATAAAATAAAAGATGAGGATAAAACAGCTGATACAGCCTATCGTAATAAAAAATTATCAGATACCTATAAAAAAATGGCAGGTTTTATTTTATTGATTACGGTCGTAAGTGTTTCTTATGTGGTGCCATTTTTAATATTGAACTTATCATCTAAGATATCATTAAACCTTAGTCTAATCATCGAGGCTATGATGATTTATCAAATTCTTGCCACCAAATGTTTAGCGGTGGAGGCAAATAAAGTAAAAAGTCATTTAATGGACGATGATGTAGCTTCTGCCAGACGAGCCGTTTCCTATTTGGTTAGTCGTGATACCGATATTATGGATGAAGAAGATATTGTGAAGGCTACAGTGGAAACTATTAGTGAAAATACCATTGATGGTATAGTATCTCCAATCCTTTTTATATTGATAGGCGGGGCGCCACTAGGTTGGGCGTTTAAGTCGGTAAATACACTAGATTCCATGGTTGGATATATGAATGAAAGATATACGGATTTTGGCTTTGCAAGTGCTAAATTTGATGATGTATTAAATTATATACCTGCTAGAATTACGGCTATTTTTATCATTATTTCAAGTTTTATATTGAGACTGGATTATAAAAATGCCTATAAAATACTATTAAGAGATGGTAGAAATCATGCTAGTCCAAATAGCCCATTAGCAGAGGCACCTACCGCAGGTGCTCTTAAAATTCAACTTGGAGGAATAGCTTCTTATTTTGGTGTTATTAGCGATAAAAAGACAATGGGTGATTATATGGAACGACCGAATGCCAAACATATATCCGATGCGATTCATTTAATGTATACTGTTTCTTTTTTGTGTATGATTTTGGGCGGTATATTTAAATATTTTTGGGTATAAAAGTTTGTGGTGGTTTAAAATGCTATATCAATGTGTTGTGATAGTCTATGCAGAAATATAAACGAAAGCTGTTAGAATAAATGGTAGGAGATATATGGATTGTAATAATTATGTTTCGGATACACATGGTGGAAATGTTTACAAAATAAGTCGTGAGCATGGAATTGATATTTGTGATATAATAGATTTTAGTGCGAATATTAATCCTATGGGAATACCTAAAGTAGGTAAAGATGCCATTATACAAGCTTTTGATAATATGATGCATTATCCAGATCCTGAATATACTGAACTTAAAAAAAGTATAGCCGAGTATCATCATGTGCCTAGTGATTGGATTATTCCATCAAATGGAGCGATTGAAGCTTTATTTATGTTTATGAGGGCTTTAAAACCTAGAAAAGCGTTTGTTGCAGCTCCTACTTTTGTTGAATATAGACGTGCGGTAGAGGCTGTTGGTGCGAAGTATAAGCCGTTTTATCGAGAAAAAAATTTTTCTATTAATGTGGATAAATTTAGTGATATGATAAAGTATGAGTTATCATCGCTAAAGTCGGAGAATAATAATGTATTTATAGTTTGCAATCCTAATAATCCTACTGGAACATTGACTGGCGATGATGATATAAAGCAAATCATAAAAATTTGTAATTCATATCATATGTGGACTCTTATTGATGAAGCGTTTATGGATTTTGCGATGATAAGAGGTGCAAAAAGCATAGTAAGTGATTTTTATGAAGGTCAAAAAATAGCTAGTATGCATTCAGTTACAAAGTTTTTTGCGGTACCTGCTTTAAGAATTGGTTATATTATTTGTCCTAATGATACAATGCGTGATATGATGAAAAGGGTATCGGCTGTGTGGTCAGTGAATCATTTTGCAGAAAAATTTGTTCCAGCTGTGCTGAATGATAAGGAATATTTTCATAAGACGGAGCGGTGGTTTTTTAAAGAAAGTGAATTTTTGTATCAAGCTTTAGCTACATTACCTGCCATTAAAGTATATGAAAGCTTTGCAAATTATATATTTTTTAAGTATGATGGAGATAGGGATATAGTAAGTGAATTATTAAAACAGAATATAGCTATTAGAGATTGTCAAAATTTTGATGGATTATCAAGGGGATATTATAGAGTTGCCATTAAAGCCCATTATGATAATGTTAGATTATATAAGGCGATAAAATCAGTGTTATTATAGTATGAGTTGTATGATGGGCAAAGTTATGGAATATTAAATATAAGATACTAAATAAATGAGGTGTTAAATTTTAAATGAGCATTATAATAAAGGCGATTTTACTAGGTATTTTGGAAGGTGTTACAGAATTTCTTCCAGTATCATCAACAGGACATTTAATACTTGCTAATAAGTTATTATCATTTGAGGGTGATTTTGCAAACGCTTTTGATATTGTAGTCCAAAGTGGTGCTATTTTAGCGGTTATATTGTATTTTTGGAACAGGGTATATCCTCCAATAAACAATAGAGAAAAATTAACAAAATATATACTGCGATGGTCAAAAGTCGTTGTTGCGCTCTTTCCAGCGGCTATATTGGTGTTTTTATTTAATGCAGATGATGTAATCGATAAATATTTATTTAAACCGGTGCCGGTTGCCATTGCACTTATAGTTGGAGCAATTCTTATTATTGTTGCAGAAAAAAGGCAGTATAATATCACGGTAGTAAGTGAAGAGGATATTTCATTCAAATATGCATTTTTGGTGGGAGTGGCTCAATGTATGGCGTTTTTTCCAGGTATGTCTCGATCTGCCTCTACTATAATAGGTGCTTTATTTTTGGGATTTTCTCGTTCTGTTGCGGCGGAATTTTCATTTTTTTTAGCGATACCGACATTATTAGGTGCGAGTTTAGTAAAAATGTTAAGGATGGGCATTGAGTTTACTCAGGTGGAATTACAAGCTTTGATAATTGGTATTTTTGTTTCATTTATAGTTGCATATATTGTAATTGCTGCTTTTATGTCATATATTAAAAAACACGATTTTATTATATTTGCAAAATATCGTATCATTCTTGGTTTAATCGTGTTGGTATTGGTAATGTTTTAGAATGTATAAAAATCGATAGAAAATAAGGGGGGTAATATGAAAGTAGAATATATAAATGCATTTATAAAAGCTACACAAGAGGTTTTTAAAACGATGGTTCAGGTGGAAATCAGTACGGGAAAACCATATGTTAAAGAAAGTCCTTATGTTGCGGATTCTTTGATTATTGTATTGGGTATTACAGGAGATGTGAAGGGGCAGGCAGCGATAAATATGCCTGAAAAATTGGCTAAAAGCTTTGCATCTGCAATGATGATGGGAATGCCTGTCAGTGAATTAGATGAACTATCTAAGAGTGCATTATCGGAACTATCTAATATGATTATGGGTAATGCGGCGACCTTATTGTTTAATATTGGTGTCAGTGTGGATATTACACCGCCAACTCTTATGATCGGAGATAATGTTCAAGTATATCCAGGAACTATGACAACCATTGGTATCCCACTTTTTTGTGAAGTGGGTGAATTTGTTTTAAATTTATCAATTAAGGAGTAGTAGGTGAATATTGTACTGTATCAACCGGAAATTCCACCTAATACGGGAAATATTGCTAGAACTTGTGCTGTTACAGGAATTAATTTACATTTGATTGAACCTCTTGGATTCTCGCTTGATGAAAAATCTATTAGACGTGCGGGACTGGATTATTGGTCTGCTGTGAATATTGAATTGCATCAATCATTTGATGATTTTATTAGTAAATATGGTGGTATCTCTGATATGTATTTTTGTTCTACGCATGGAAAAAAATTATATTCAGAAGTTAAATATGGGCAGGATGATTTTTTGGTATTTGGGCGTGAAACCGCTGGATTATCCGAAGATATTTATGAGAAATATAAAGAGAATTTAATTCGTATTCCACTTCTTCCAGTGGAAGGAGCAAGGTCTTTAAATTTGTCAAATGCGGTGTCGATTGTAGCCTATGAAGCACTTCGTCAAAATGGATTTATAGGTTTATTGTAAATTGTCTAAGTAGGGTGAATGAGTATAATTCTTGGTTGGAGGAAAATATGCAATATGGAGAAACTGTGAAAATTGCAGTTGCATTATTTGGTGGATTGGGATTGTTTTTATATGGTATGACAGTTATGTCAGAAGGTCTGGAAAAGGTAGCTGGACCGAAGATGAAGCATTTCATTGAAATTTTGACCACGAATAGATTAATGGGGGTAATAGTTGGTGCCTTTGTTACGATGATCGTACAATCATCATCAGCGACTACGGTTATGGTTGTTGGATTTGTCAATGCGGGCATTATGAATCTTACACAAGCAATTGCTGTAATTATGGGTGCAAATGTCGGAACGACGATTACAGCACAATTAGTTGCTTTTAAGCTTACGGCTGTTGCACCTATAGCGATAGGTAGTGGTGTCTGTTTAAAGCTCTTTACAAAGGATCGATCGCTTAATCGATATTCGGAAATATTGCTAGGTTTTGGTTTGTTATTTCTTGGTATGGATACCATGAAAATTGCCATGAAACCATTAAGAGAGGTTCCAGCATTTATAGATTTATTAACGCATTTTGGAGATGGAGATTTGTTCCATATGTTGATGGCTATTTTGACTGGTTTTGGTGTCACTGCTATCGTTCAGTCATCATCAGCTACGACGGCTATTATGGTGGCACTTGCTAGTGCGGGATTACTTCCGATAGATGCTGCATTTCCAGTTTTGTTAGGTACGAATATAGGAACTTGTGTAACGGCTCTTATATCTAGTGTTGGTGCAAATAAGACAGCTAAACGTGCCGCAATTATGCATATGCTTTTTAATGTAACAGGAACTCTTATCTTTGCATTTATACTGGCTAAACCTGCTCTGTGGTTTGTTAAGGAATTATGGATTACGCCAGAAAGACAGCTTGCCATGATGCATACATTATTTAATGTTGGAACTACTATTATTTTAGTGGGATTTGCACCTTGGATTGTATTTGCAGCAGAAAAAATAATTCCTATCACTGAGGATGAAGATGATACTAGAAAAGTAACCAAATATCTTGATGAACGACTTTTGGAAACACCATCCATTGCATTTGTTCAGGTTAGTAAAGAAATTCTTCATATGGGACATTTTGCATATGATTCTTTAAAACTTTCTGGGCAGGCGTTGCTAGAAGGTGATTCTAAAAAAGCACATCAGGTATTTGATATTGAAAAAAAGATAAATAATCTTGAAGAAGGTATTGTCGATTATTTGGTTAAGTTATCTAATGAAGATATTTCTTCAAGAGAAAGGGTCATATTGGATGGTTTTTTTAATACGGTCAATGATATCGAAAGAATTGGCGACCATGCTGATAATATAGCGGAATTATGTATTTCTAGATTAGATGATAATGCTGTTTTTAGTGATGGAGCAACGAAAGAATTAAATAGTATGATTAGTGACTGTATGGCTGCATTTAGTAAAGCATTAGATGCACTACATTCTTATGATGTGGTATCTGCTCATTCGGTTATTGAAATGGAAAGTTATATTGATATGTTGGAGAAAAAACTTCGTAAACAGCATATTCAAAGACTTAGAGATGGTTTATGTGATATTACAGCAAGTGTTATATACTTGGATGTTATTAGTAATTTGGAGCGTGTGGGCGATCATGCATCAAATATAGCTCTGGCCGTTTTGGATACAGTGGAAGAAAATAATCGAAGTTAATCCTATAAATCTGTCGGCAAATAAAGATTGAATATCATTAATAATTTGTATATAATGGAGTTAGATTATTATATACTGGATGAAGAAATCAGGAGAGAATCGAAAGATCGCCGAAGGGCCAAGCTGTGATATGCCATATCTCAGTGAATATCTCAGGCAAAAGGACTGGTTTTGGACAGAACTCTGAAAAGTCGTAATGACACCAACGGAGCAATTCACTCACTATTGATTTTAGTAAGTGTTAAGAAACTCTCAGGTTTAGAACAGGGAAGGGCGTATGCACCTTCCTTGTTGTGTTTAATCATGTGAAAGATGTGTATATAGGAGATGGTTGATGAAGTATATATTAATCACAAATAATAGTTTGGTAGCACAGAATATAAATAAACTTGCACAGAATAATGCTGAACTTATCTATAATGAACAGTATTCATTCCTCGATGTGTTAGAACAAGCTAGAAATTATATACATAAAGGTCATATTTTATTAACCCATCCGCTTTCTGGAAGCGTTAAACCATATGAGACACCTTTTAAAAGTGTGATAATCTCACTTTATAGCGATGAACTAGATATGAATTCATTAGATATTATAGAAAACACCATTGAAACGGCTAAAAAATTTTTAAAGGATTATCAAAAAAGAGAATGTTCAAATCAAATTTATGATGATTTTAGGCTGATTGATTATAGTTTAGTAAAGGGTGCAATAGAACAGATGCATAATGATGTGGTGCAAAGGAGGAAGTATGTATGATGTTGTAGTAATTGGGGCAGGACCTGCTGGATTATCAGCTGGTTTGTATGCGGCTAGAGCAAAAATGTCTGTTCTTATCTTAGAAAAGGATAAGGTAGGAGGACAAATTGTAACGACTGATGAAGTGGCAAACTATCCTGGTTCAGTACCGAGTGCCACAGGACCATCGCTTGTTAATCGAATGGTGCAACAATGTGAGGAATTCGGTGCAAAGCGTGAAAAAGATGGCGTAAAGTCATTGAAATTAGGTGATAAGATTAAAAAAATTCATACGGATAGTGGTAAGATAATTGAGGCGAAATCAATTATTGTCGCAACTGGTGCAACGCCAAGAAAAATAGGTTGCCCAGGTGAAAAAGACTTTACTGGAAAAGGTGTGAGTTATTGTGCTACTTGTGATGCTGATTTTTTCACTGATTTGGAAGTGTTCTGTATTGGTGGTGGAGATACAGCCGTAGAAGAAGCGATGTTTTTAACAAAATTTGCTCGTAAGGTCACCATTGTGCATAGACGTGATACACTAAGAGCGGCTAAATCTATCGTAGAAAAAGCGATGAAAAATGATAAAATTCAGTTTATGTGGGATACAGAGGTAGTTGAAATTAAGGGTGAAGGAATTGTGGAATCCATTGTGTTTAAAAATAAAAAAACAGGGGAGACTTCAGAATATGTTGCCCATGAAGATGATGGAACCTTTGGCATATTTGTGTTTGTAGGATATCTTCCACAGACTGAATTATTTACTGATGTGTTAGATATGGAAAATGGTTATATTGTAACAGATGATAATATGAAAACAAATATTGCGGGTGTATTTGCAGCTGGTGATGTTCGCAAAAAATCACTAAGGCAGGTGGTAACAGCAACTGCGGATGGTGCTATAGCAGCAGTTCAGGCTGAAAAATACATTGAAGATGCATTTCATAAATAGTTGTGTTAGGTATAAAAAGGAGGATATATGATTCAATTAACTAAGGAAACATTTCAAGCGGAAGTTCTTGATGTAAAAGGCTTTGTGCTTGTGGACTACTGGAGTGATGGCTGTGAGCCATGTAAGGCACTTATGCCAGATGTAGAAGCATTAGAAAAAGAATTTTCAGATGTAAAGTTTTGCAAATTAAATACTACAAAGGCTAGACGTCTTGCCATTTCTCAAAAAGTTTTGGGGTTGCCAACCATTATTCTATATAAAGATGGTGAAAAATGTGCAGAAGTGACAAAGGATGATGCTACAAAGGAAAATATTAAAAAGATGATTGAAGAAAATGTATAGCCCACTTAGAGTGTGATAATTGGCTGAGTGGCAGTGTTAATTATTATCGATAGATTTAAGGAGGTGAAGGATTTGCGATTAGAACTGGGTGAAATCCTTATAAAGGATGTTAAATTTTCAGATGTATCTAAGGTTGAAAATGGTGTTTTATATGTAAGTGAAGCAGAACTGAAAAAGTTGGTACTGGTTGATGAGCATATTAAGGATGTAAAAATTGAATTAGCACGTCCAGGCGAATCAGTTAGAATTACACCTGTTAAAGATGTTATTGAACCACGTGTTAAAGTAGAGGGTTCTGGTGGCATATTCCCTGGGGTTATCAGTAAGGTAGATACCGTTGGAGAAGGTAAGACCTATGTCCTAAAAGGTGCGGCTGTGGTCACCTGTGGTAAAATCGTAGGCTTTCAAGAAGGCATTATTGATATGACGGGAATTGGTGCAAAGTATACGCCTTTTTCCAAGCTTAATAATGTCTGCCTTGTGATTGAGCCACAAGATGGAATTAATCAATATGAATACGAGCAATCAGCACGTATGGCTGGTTTAAAAGCTGCTGATTTTCTAGGTCAGTTGGCAAAGGATTTAACACCGGATAATGTAACGATATATGAAACGAAGTCGATGTTTGAACAAGCAAATGAATATCCAGACTTACCGAAGGTGGGATATGTGTATATGTTGCAAACTCAAGGATTGTTACATGATAGTTATGTCTATGGTGTAGATGCAAAGAAAATAGTACCGACAATTGTTTATCCTACTGAAGTAATGGATGGGGCTATTTTAAGTGGAAATTGTGTATCAGCTTGTGATAAAAATACCACATATCATCATCAAAACAACCCTATTATCAAAAATTTATATGCTAAACATGGTAAGGAAATAAACTTTATGGGTGTCATTATAACCAATGAAAATGTATACCTTGCCGATAAAGAGCGTTCATCTAATTGGACGGCAAAACTTACTAAGTATTTAGGACTAGATGGCGTGATTGTATCGCAGGAAGGTTTTGGAAATCCTGACACCGACCTTATTATGAATTGTAAGAAGATTGAAGCAGAGGGCATTAAGACGGTTATTGTAACCGATGAATATGCTGGTCGTGATGGAGCTTCTCAGTCTTTAGCTGATGCAGATATGGCAGCTGATGCTGTTATCACTGGTGGAAATGCTAATGAGCTGATAACTTTACCACCGATGGATAAGGTAATAGGTATGCTCGATTACAGTGATAGAATTGCTGGCGGCTTTGATGGCTCACTAAAAAAAGATGGTAGTATTGAAGCAGAAATTCAAGTAATTACTGGTGCTACGAATGAACTTGGATTCAATACATTAACGGCTAGAATGTTTTAATAATAAAGATACAAAATGATGGTGCTATTTTATCAGTAAAGTTTATGTAGAAAGGATGAAATATGAGTATTTTAAAAAATAAAAAAGTCATAATCATCGGGGATAGAGATGGTATTCCTGGTCAGGCTATTGAAGAATGCGTAAAAACAGAACCTACTGCAACAGTTGTATACTCTGCAACAGAATGCTTTGTCTGAACGGCTGCTGGAGCAATGGATTTAGAAAATCAAAATCGAGTAAAAAATTTAACAGAGGAACATGGTGCTGAGAACGTGGTTGTTATCTTCGGTGCCGCAGAAGCTGAATCGGCAGGTCTAGCTGCTGAAACGGTATCAGCTGGAGATCCTACATATGCGGGTTGCCTTGCAAATGTGGCTCTGGGTCTGGCATCATATCATGCATTGGAACCAGAATTTAAGTCAGCGGTTAATGAAACGGTATATGATGATCAACTAGGAATGATGGAAATGGTTCTTGATGTTGAAGAAATTATATCAGAAATGACTGGTATCCGTAAGGAATTTTGTAATTTTTTATAAGGGATAAATAAAAAAACTAACAACTAAATAACAACCAAAAAAACTCGATTAAGATAATAAACATTGCAAAGAGATACGGGTCGTATCTCAAAAAAAATTAAGATAATTATGCTATAACATGACGTTGATTGCTATAGGATTGTGGCTATGTCTGTTAAAAGAAAGTAGGTGAGATAAGTTGCCAATAAAAGTAGTTCATTATATCAATCAGTTCTTTGCTGGTATTGGTGGAGAAGAAAAGGCTGATATTAAACCTGAGTCTCGTGAAGGTGTTGTAGGACCTGGTATGGCACTGCAAAAAGTCTTTGGAGATGAAATGGAAATTGTAGGAACGATTATATGCGGAGATTCTTATTTTAATGAAAATTTAGAAAAAGCTAAGATAGAAATATTAAAAATGATAAAGGATTTTAATCCTGATATATTTATAGCAGGACCTGCTTTTAATGCGGGAAGATATGGAACAGCGTGTGCAACTATTTGTAAATATGTTGAAGATGAATTAAATATTCCTGTTGTAACAGCTATGTATGAAGAAAATCCAGGCGTTGATATGTATCGAAAGGATTTATATATTATACAAACTGGAAATTCAGCAGCTACAATGAGAAAAGCTGTGCCACTTCTTGGCAAATTTGCATTAAAATTAGCTAAAAATGAAAAAATTGGCACTCCTTCTGAAGAAGGTTATCATGCACGTGGTATTAGGGTTAATGTCTTTGAAGAAAAGATCGGTGCTGAACGTGCGGTGGATATGCTTATTGCTAAATTAAAAGGGGAGCAGTTTGAAACGGAATATCCTATGCCTGTGTTTGATAATGTAAAACCAGGTGCTGCCATTAAAGATATGTCAAAGGCAACCATTGCACTTGTAACATCGGGTGGTGTAGTGCCAAAGACAAATCCTGATCATATTGAATCTTCATCAGCTTCTAAGTATGGTAAATACGATATTGAAGGTGTTGTGGATTTAAAGGATGAAACATATGAAACTGCACATGGTGGATATGATCCAGTATATTGTAATCAGGATGCGGATAGGGTACTACCTGTAGACGTGATTAGAGAATTGGAACAAGAAGGTAGAATTGGTAAGCTATATAAATATTTTTATGCAACTGTTGGTAATGGAACATCCGTTAATAATTCTAAGGCATATGCGACTGCTATTGCTAAGGATTTAGTGGCAGATTGTGTAGATGCGGTTATTTTAACATCTACATGAGGCACCTGTACTCGTTGCGGTGCAACGATGGTTAAGGCTATTGAATCCACTGGTATTCCAGTAGTTCATATATGTACAGTTGTTCCTATTTCTTTAACAGTTGGAGCTAATAGAATAGTTCCTGCTATTGCCATACCTCATCCTCTAGGAAATCCATCTCTTGTCAAAGAAGAAGAAAAGAAACTTAGAAGAAAATTGGTGGAGCAAGCTCTAAAAGCATTAGAAACAGAGGTTGATGAGCAGACTGTTTTTGAATATTAGAATAGATACAAATAGAGAAATCCAGAGGTATAAGCCTATGGATTTTTCTGTAAAGATTGTAAAAGGGAGATTATTGATGAATAATGCAGTTATAAAAGCAGCGGGATATGTATTGGTTCATACCCAAGATATGATTATGCATAATGGTACAACTCAGACTATAGAAAAACTTTCAAATCCAGATTCTGATTATTTAAAAAAGGTACCAGAACATCTGAGAACATTTGAAGAAGTAGTTAAGTATCCGCCAAATCAGACTTATATAGGAAATATGACCCCAGATGAACTTGCTAGTATTGATATGCCATGGGTAAATAAGCCCATTGAGGCTGCTAGTCGATTTGGAAAATTTGGCGAGATAATGCCACAGATTGAATTTATTGCCATGCTTAAATGTGCCGATGTTTTCGATTTGGTTCGAATGGAAGAAAAATTTCTAAAAGAAGTTAAAAAGGTATATTCAGAACATCCTCTTGCTACTGAAAAAGAGCTACAAAAATTAGTTGGTGGTGTCAGTATAGAGACGATTAATGAGCTGGTAAAAAAAGAGAATGCGGAGCCAATTTATAATGATGGAAAATTGATGGGTTGTGTAAAAAAAGCACATGATGTAGATGCGAATTTAACGGCTCATGTGATGTTTGAAAATCTTGTTGTGAAAGCATCAGGAATTTTGGCTTTTAAAAATTTAATTGTTAAAAATGATATAAATGTAGAAGAAATTGATTATGTAATAGAATGTTCTGAAGAAGCTTGTGGCGATATGAATCAGCGTGGTGGCGGTAACTTTGCTAAGTCTATTGCGGAAATGGCAGGAGCTATTAATGCAACAGGTTCCGATGTGAGGGGATTTTGTGCAGCACCTGTTCATGGATTGATACAGGCTGCATCTCTAGTAAAAGCTGGCACTTACAATAATGTTGTTCTAGTGGCTGGTGGAGCTACTGCAAAATTAGGTATGAATGGAAAGGATCATGTTAAAAAAGAACTTCCTATTCTAGAGGATGTTTTAGGTGGATTTGCCGTTTTAATTAGCAAAAATGATGGCATTCATCCTATGATTGTAACTGATTTTATCGGTAGACATACAGTGGGAACAGGGTCGTCGCCACAGGCAGTCATAAATTCTTTGGTAACAGCTCCGCTCGATAAGGCTGGTCTTAAAATAACCGATGTGGATAAATTTTCTGTGGAAATGCAAAATCCCGATATTACTAAACCAGCTGGTGCTGGTAATGTTCCCGAGGCAAATTATAAGATGATTGGTGCAATAGGTGTAAAGCGTGGAGAGTTAGAGCGTAGTCAATTAGCGGAATTCGTTAAAAATGTTGGAATGGTTGGATGGGCACCTACCCAAGGACATATTCCATCTGGCGTTCCATATTTAGGATTTGCAATTGATGATTTGACGACGGGAACCTTAAATCGTGCGATGATTATCGGTAAGGGATCACTATTTTTGGGTAGAATGACTAATCTATTTGATGGTGTGTCGGTTCTTATTGAGCGAAATGCAGGTGCAGATGTTGCTAATGAAAAGGTGTCAAAAGAAGAAATACAGTCATTAATTGCTGAGAGTATGCGTAAATTTGCAGATCATCTGCTCTCTGAATAGGAGGGTATTATGTCTGAAAATAAATATGTTAAACAAATGCTTGGAAAGGTATTTCATGAAATAGCAGATGGAATTGAAACGGGAAATTTTGGCAAAAAATATACCATTGGGCTTACTCTTTTAGGTAGTGAGCACGGTGTAGAAAATATGGTTCAAGGTGCTGAAAGAGCTTATATGGAAGGTGTTAAAGATATTGTGTTAATTGGCACAAAAGTAGATACTCATCTTCCTATTGTCGAGGCTGGTAGTGAACAAGAGGCACATGAGATAATGGAAAAAATGCTTGATTCAGGGCAGCTAGATGCTTGTGTCACCATGCATTATAGTTTTCCAATTGGTGTATCCACGGTTGGCAAAGTATATACTCCTGCCACTGGTAAAAATATGTTTATAGCAACGACTACAGGTGTTTCTGATACCTCGAGAACAGAGGCTATGATTAAGAATGCTATTTATGGAATTATTGCAGCTAAGGCAAATGGTGTGGATAATCCTAGTGTAGGTATTTTAAATGTGGATAATGCTAGAGCTGTAGAACGTGCTTTAAAGCAGATACAACAAAATGGATATCCTATTAATATTGGTCAGTCTGCTCGTTCTGATGGCGGTGCTATTATGCGGGGGAATGATTTATTAATGGGCAGTGTGGATGTCATGGTTACTGATAGCCTTACTGGAAATATTTTAATGAAGATGTTTTCAGCATATGCGACTGGTGGTAATTATGAGGCATCTGGTTTTGGATATGGACCTGGAATTGGAGAAGGATATGGTAGAAATATTTTGATTCTATCTAGAGCCTCGGGGATTCCTGTAGTTGCCAATGCCATACATTATGCCTATGATCTTGCACGAGGTAATGTAAGTGATATTAGTAAAAATGAATTTGATAAGGTAAATGAGGCTGGTTACCAAGAGATACTAAGGGTTATTTCAGAAAAATCAACTGAAAAATCGCTAGAGAATATTATACAACCGACAAAAGAAGTGGTTACATCCGCTGTGTCTGGTATAGATATTATGGATCTAGATGATGCGGTACAAAATTTATGGAAAGCTGGTATTTATGCTGAAAGTGGCATGGGTTGTACAGGACCAATTATTATGGTAAGTGATAATAATCTAACCACCGCAGTAAATATACTATCGAAGGCGGGATATATTTCAACCGAAGGAAATGTTTGTTAATAGGAGGAAATTATGGTAAAGGTAGCTATCAATGGATTTGGAAGAATTGGACGAAATGTGTTTAAGGTTGCCATGGAACAAGAGGTTAATTTTGAGATTGTGGCAATAAATGATTTAACGGATGCAAAGACATTGGCACATCTTTTAAAATATGATTCATTATTTGGCAAATTTGAGGGAGATGTAGAAGTTGATGGTACTAATTTAGTGGTAAATGGTAAAACTGTTCAAATTTCTGCTGAGCGAGATCCAGAACAATTACCTTGGAAAGAATTAGGTGTAGATATTGTCGTTGAATCAACAGGTTTATTTAGAACGGCACAGACGGCTGGTAAGCATATTACGGCAGGTGCTAAAAAAGTGGTTATATCTGCTCCAGCTAAGGGTGAAGATATTACGATAGTGATGGGTGTAAATGATGAAAAATATGATCCAGCAGTGCATCATATTGTGTCAAATGCTTCTTGTACTACAAACTGTCTTGCACCATTTGCCAAGGTTGTCGATGAAAAATTTGGTGTTGAGAAAGGCTTGATGACGACAATTCATTCTTATACCAATGATCAGGTTATATTAGATGGACCACATAAGGATTTAAGACGTGCTAGAGCTGCTGCTGAATCTATTGTTCCAACAACTACAGGGGCAGCGGTTGCTGTTGGCTTAGTTCTTCCGCAACTGGCTGGAAAAGTAAATGGTATGGCGATGAGAGTTCCTACACCCACAGTTTCAGTGGTGGATATCGTATTTGAAACTAAAAAACCAGTTACTGCCGAGCAGGCTAATAAGGCGTTTGAAGATGCGGCAAATAACGAATTAAAAGGCATTTTAGGATTTAGCGATTTGCCTTTGGTGTCTAGAGATTATTTTAAAGATCCACATTCATCGATTGTAGATGGTCTATCTACTATGGTGGTTGGTGATAATATGCTAAAGGTTGTATCATGGTATGATAATGAATGGGGTTATTCAAATAGAGTGGTAGATTTAGTTAGTTTAATGGTAGAAAAAGGATTCTAGTGATTATTAAAGAGAGGTCTATATGACTGATTACAATAAAAAATCAATTAAAGATATAATGGTAACTGGACAACGAGTGTTGGTGCGTTGCGATTTTAATGTACCTCTGGATGGTGATAAAATTACGGATGAAAGCCGTATATTAGGTGCTTTGCCAACGATAGAGTATTTAAGGGAAAATGGTGCAAAAATTATATTATGTTCTCACTTAGGGAAGCCTAAGGGAGTTGCTAAACCAGAATTTTCGTTAGCACCAGTGGCAAAGAGGTTATCGGAACATTTGGGTACGACAGTGATATTTGAACCAGAGGATAATGTAGTTGGGGATAATACTAGACAGCTGGTTAATCAAATGCAAGAAAAAGATGTTCTTTTGCTAGAAAATACTAGATTTAGAGTGGGTGAAACTAAAAATGATATGCAGTTTGCTAAAGATTTAGCATCGCTGGCAGATATATTTGTAAATGATGCTTTTGGAACAGCTCATCGAGCACATTCATCAACGGTTGGAGTGACAGAATTTGTTGATACATGTGTATGCGGATTTTTAATTCAACGAGAATTAGAATTTTTAGGAAAGGCAATTGCCAGTCCAAAACATCCATTTGTGGCAATTTTAGGAGGAGCAAAAGTACCGGATAAAATCGGAGTTATCAATGCTTTATTAGAAAAAGCGGATACTCTTATTATCGGTGGTGGTATGGTGTATACCTTTTTAAAAGCTCAAGGATATCGAATTGGTAAGTCGCTAGTAAATGATGAAAATCTAGAATATGCCAGTGAGATGATTAATAAGGCGAAGCAAAAAGGTGTAAATCTTTTACTTCCAATCGATCATTTAGTGGCTGATAAATTTGATAAAGAAGCTAAGGCTATTAGTACCAAAGATGAAAATATAGCTGATGATTTTATGGGTATGGATATTGGTCCTAAAACAGTACAAAAATATGTTGAAGCATTAAAATCTGCTAAGACCATAGTATGGAATGGTCCTATGGGGGTGTTTGAATTTGAGGCATTTTCCAAGGGAACATTTGCGATTGCAGAGGCATTGTCTACATCAGATGCTGTTACTATAATTGGTGGTGGAGATAGTGCTGCTGCTGTTAATATCCTAGGTTTTGGTGATAAGATGACACATATATCAACAGGTGGAGGGGCATCATTAGAATTTTTAGAAGGTAAGGATCTACCTGTGATTGTGGCACTTGATTAGTTTAGTTGGCATATGTTAGGTATAATACTTAACATATGCCTTAAAGAATAGGAGAATATGATGAGAAAACCTATTATAGCTGGAAATTGGAAGATGCATAAGACGATTGTAGAAGGTATTGAGTTCGTTAATGATATAAAAAAAGAAGTAGAGGGAACTGAGATTGATGTGGTTTTATGTGTTCCATATCTTATGCTCTCATATTTAAAAACATTAACAGATGGTACAAATATTAAAATTGGTGCTCAAAATATGCATTATGAAGATGATGGTGCATTTACGGGAGAAATTTCATCACAAATGCTTAAAAGTATAAAAGTGGACTATGTTATTATTGGTCATTCTGAAAGGCGTGCCTATTATAATGAGACAAACCAGAGTGTAAATAAAAAAATTAAAAAAGCATTAGAAGTCGGAATTAGACCGATTTTATGTGTTGGTGAAACATTGCAAGAGCGTGAAAGTGGTAAGATGAATGATGTTGTAAAAAATCAGATTGTACAAGCTTTAGATGGTGTATCAAAAGAGGATATGCCTAGTGTTGTGATTGCCTATGAACCTATTTGGGCCATTGGTACGGGTAAGACTGCGAGTGCAAAAGATGCTCAGACTATGATTAAAGCAATAAGACAGATAATTGCTGACATATATGATGAAGAAGTATCAGAAGAGGTTCAGTTACAATATGGTGGAAGTGTGAAACCATCTAATATTGAAGAACTGATGCAACAAGAAGATATCGATGGAGCACTTGTTGGAGGTGCAAGTCTAAATACAAGTGATTTTATTGAATTAGTGAATTTTTAGTAGAGAAAGTGGGTTTTATGAAAAAACCAGTTGCATTAATAATTTTGGATGGTTGGGGACTTAATGATGAAATAGAAGGTAATGCTGTTAAACAGGCAAATACTCCATATTTTGATAAATTGATGACTACTTGTCCAAATACTACATTAAGAGCAAGTGGCGAAGCTGTTGGGCTGCCCGATGGTCAAATGGGAAATTCGGAAGTTGGTCATCTTAATATTGGAGCGGGTAGAGTGGTTTATCAAGAACTATCACGCATTGATAATGCCATAAAAACAAGAGAAATTTTTGATAATAAGGTTTTATATAATGCGATGATATCAGCGAAAGAAAATGATAGTTCATTACATTTTTTAGGGCTGCTTTCGGATGGGGGTGTCCATAGTCATATTAGGCATTTGATAGGTTTTTTAGACATGGCTAAGCAGTTAGGACTCAATAAAGTTTATGTTCATGCTTTTTTAGATGGTAGAGATACTCCGCCTCAAAGTGCTACTAGTTATATACAGCAGTTAGAAGAACATATGAATGATATTGGTGTGGGTGAAATCGCTAGTATATCAGGTCGCTACTATGCCATGGATAGGGATAATCGATGGGAACGAATAAAGTTAGCATATGATGTGATGACCAGTGCTAATGGGAATACAGCATCTTCTGCCATACAAGCGGTGGAAAATTCATATGATGAAGGTATAAATGATGAATTTATTATACCAACAGCAATAGTGAAAGATGAGAGTTCAGTTGCAACTATAAATGATGGCGATGCCGTGATATTTTTTAATTTTAGACCAGATAGGGCAAGGCAGATTACTAGAGCCCTTATCGATGAAGAATTTTCTGGATTTACAAGAGATAGATTGCATTTGAATTATGTATGTCTTACTCAATATGATGTGACCATTAAAAATGTAGAAGTTGCTTTTAAACCGCAAACACTCGATAATACATTAGGGCAGTGGGTTGCAATAAAGGATAAGAAACAGCTTCGAATAGCTGAAACTGAAAAGTATGCTCATGTTACCTTTTTCTTTAATGGTGGAGTGGAAAAAGCCAATGATAATGAAGATAGAATTCTAATTCCATCGCCTAAGGTTGCTACATATGATTTACAACCAGAGATGTCTGCCTATGAAGTGACCGATACCTTATTAAAAAAACTGGATACGGCTGACTATGATTTAATTATATTAAATTTTGCTAATCCTGATATGGTTGGACATACGGGTGTTGTGCCTGCTGCTATAAAGGCTGTCGAAACTGTTGATGAGTGCATGGGTAAAATCACCAATAGGATTATAAGTATGGGTGGCAGTGTCATTGTTACAGCTGATCATGGAAATGCAGAAGTGATGATCGATCCGATTACAAAAGCACCTATGACAGCACATACAACGAATCTAGTACCATGTATATTAGTGGGAAAAGACGTTATACTTCGTGAGGGTGGTAGGTTATGTGATTTAGCACCGACACTTTTAGAATTAATGGGTGAGGATCAACCAACAGAAATGACGGGGATATCACTTATTCAGAAGTAAGGAAAGATATTATTTGGTATATAAAAGGAAGAATAAAAAAGGAGTAAATTATGTCTACGATTGTAGCTGTTTATGGACGTGAAATATTGGATTCTAGAGGAAATCCTACCATTGAAGTGGAAGTGTATTTAGAAGATGGTTCATATGGTAGAGCAGCGGTGCCATCTGGGGCATCCACTGGTGCATTTGAAGCGGTAGAGCTTCGTGATAAAGATGACAATCGTTATATGGCAAAGGGTGTACTAAAGGCAGTTGAAAATGTCAATGATATTATTGCACCTAAAATAGTGGGAATGAGCGTTTTTGATCAACTGGGTATTGATAGAATGATGATTGAGTTAGATGGAACGGATAATAAAAGTAAGCTAGGTGCTAATGCGATACTTGGTGTTTCTCTAGCATGTGCTAAAGCAGCTGCTACTTCTTTGGGACTGCCATTATATCAGTATATCGGTGGAGTGAATGCCAAAATGCTACCAGTTCCTATGATGAATATCTTAAATGGTGGTGAGCATGCAGATAATAATGTGGATATTCAGGAGTTTATGATTATGCCTGTTTCTGCAAATACTTTTGCACAGGCTCTTCAAATGGGAACGGAGATTTATCATAATTTAAAGAAAGTTCTTACTGAGAGAGGACTCGCAACTGGTGTGGGTGATGAAGGTGGATTTGCACCTAATTTAACATCAAATGAGGATGCATTAAAAGTTATTATGTCTGCGATTGAACGAGCGGGATATAAAGCAGGTGAAGATATTAAATTAGCAATGGATGTTGCTGCCAGTGAAGTTTATGATGCTGATAGTAAAAAATATAAATTAGTTGGTGAGGGAATAGAGATGACCTCAGAACAGATGGTAGAGTATTATGAGCGATTAATTGAAAAATATCCTATTATATCTATTGAAGATGGACTAGATGAAGAAGATTGGGATGGATGGAAGTTAATGACAAATAGGCTGGGCGATAAAATTCAAATTGTTGGTGATGATTTATTTGTAACCAATGTTATAAGACTTTCTAAGGGAATTAAGGAAGGTTGTGGAAATTCAGTTCTCGTTAAGCTAAATCAGATTGGCACATTAACTGAGACATTGGATACTATTCAAATGGCTAATAGGGCTGGATATACCTGTGTTATATCACATCGTTCTGGTGAAACAGATGATACGACTATTGCTGATGTTGCGGTAGCACTTAATGCTGGTCAAATAAAAACAGGAGCCCCAGCACGAATTGATAGAGTGGCTAAATATAATCAGTTATTAAGAATTGAGGATGAATTAGATGGTTTAGGTGTATATCCTAAATTAGATGCATTTTTTAATTTAGGATAACGATTTCAATTTTTATATTTATTATTGATTTACTGACCCCCCTATGATAAAATAATGGCACTGTAAAGAGAAAGGGAGGCATTTATGAAATCATTTGTACTTGTTATATTTTTGATATCGTGTATCGTTTTAATAGCTAGTATTCTATTGCAATCTGGGAAAAGAGCTGGTCTTTCTGGTAGTATAGGTGGTGGAGCAGAGCAGATTTGGGGTAAGCAAAAGGCTCATGGCATGGAAGCACTTTTTGATAAGGCTACTAAAATAGCAGCAGTTGTATTTATCTTAGCGGCTATTTCAATGGTTATTATGCAATAATAAACAATATAGCAAGTTTTATTTCGCGTTGTGATTTTATTAACATCGTGATAGAAGTATGATAAGTTTCGATATATTATTGTATCGAACTTATTTTTTTAAGGTTATCTTGTAGGATATTATTATTAAGGAGGGGGAAGTATGGATTTAGGTTTAATCGCTGCGGGTATAGGTATAGTAGCACTGGTATTTGCCTACTATCTTGCGATTAGTAAAATTAAAAGCGTGAGTGCAGGAACGGATAGAATGAAAGAGATTTCTACTTATATTCAAGAAGGTGCCATGGCTTTTATGAAAAGGGAGTATAAATCACTTGTTATTTTTGCAGCTGTTGTTGCTGTAGTTATCTATTTTGGTATTGGATATGAAACAGCGATTTCGTTTTTAGTAGGTGCTATATTCTCAGGATGTGCTGGTTTTATAGGTATGAAGGTAGCCACTCAGGCAAATGTTCGTACTGCTAATGCAGCAAAGGAAAAAGGGATGAATAGTGCGTTATCGGTTGCTTTTTCTGGTGGTGCTGTTATGGGTATGGCAGTGGTTGGTCTAGGATTATTAGGTCTTGGAACATTATTCTTTATATTTAAAGATCCTCAACTTATTACAGGATTTGGACTTGGAGCCTCATCAATTGCCTTATTTGCTCGTGTTGGTGGTGGTATTTATACAAAGGCTGCGGATGTGGGGGCGGATCTTGTAGGTAAAGTAGAAGCGGGTATTCCAGAGGACGATCCACGTAATCCAGCGGTTATTGCTGATAATGTTGGTGATAATGTTGGTGACGTTGCTGGTATGGGTGCTGACTTATTTGAATCATATGTAGGTTCAATTATTGCTTCGTTAACTCTAGGAGTATTAGCATATGGAATGGCTGGAACATTATTTCCTCTTGCACTTGCATCGATTGGTATTGTGGCATCTATTATCGGTACATTTTTCGTTCGTGGAAATGAAGGTTCTGATCCTCATAAATCACTTAAAATGTCGACATATGTTGCAGGTGCTTTGGTTGTTATTGCAGCGTTTTTCTTGTCAAAGTATTTCTTTGGAAACTTAAATGCATTTTTTGCGATTGTTGCAGGTTTACTAGCAGGTTCATTAATAGGATTTGTTACAGAGGTGTATACATCTGGTGATTATAAATTTGTTAAAAAGATTGCACAGCAATCAGAAACTGGTCCAGCTACAACGATTATTTCTGGTATTGCGGTGGGTATGGAATCAACAGCATTACCAATTTTATTTATAAGTATTGCTACTTTAGTTGCTTTTAAGTTTATGGGGTTATATGGTATTGCTCTTGCGGCGGTTGGTATGCTGTCTACAACGGGCGTAACTGTTGCCATTGATGCTTATGGACCTATTGCTGATAATGCTGGTGGTATTGCAGAAATGTGTGAGTTACCTAGTGAAGTTAGAACGATAACTGATAAGCTGGATTCTGTTGGAAATACTACGGCTGCAATTGGTAAAGGCTTTGCGATTGGTTCTGCTGCACTTACAGCACTTTCATTATTTGCCTCTTATTCACAGGCGGTTGGATTGGAAACTATTTCAATCCTAAATCCGAAGGTTGTTGTTGGATTGTTTATTGGTGGTACATTGCCATTCTTATTCTCAGCGATGACGATGGAATCTGTTGGTAAAGCGGCATTTGAAATGATTGAGGAAGTTAGAAGACAATTCCGTACAATCGATGGAATTATGGAAGGTAAGGCTACGCCAGAATATGCAAAATGTGTAGATATTTCAACTGGTGCAGCACTTAAAGAAATGATGTTACCAGGACTTATGGCTGTATTATCACCAATTATACTAGGACTGCTGTTAGGAGCAGAAGCTCTAGGAGGTATGCTATCAGGAGCCCTTGTAACAGGTGTACTAATGGCTATTTTTATGGCTAATGCTGGTGGAGCATGGGATAATGCTAAAAAATATATTGAAGAAGGAAATCATGGTGGAAAGGGTAGTGAATCTCATAAAGCCGCTGTTGTAGGTGATACAGTAGGTGATCCGTTTAAGGATACTTCTGGTCCATCTATTAATATTTTAATTAAGCTGATGACTATTGTTGCTCTTGTATTTGCTCCGTTGTTTAATATGATGGGACCATTCTTATAATTTTGACAGTAAAATTTAAGTTCTAGCAACGCCTACATCGTATCAACCTCTCAGTCATGTACATTTAGTACACTCCGTTCGAGGTTTCACTCGTAGTCGTTACTATCTCCTTAAATTTTTCATGTCAAAAAAGTTAAAAAGATAGATATAATGATTATAAAACCACTTGGTTACGTACATTTAGTACGCCCCCTCGTGGTTTTTTTTATTTCCTTTAAGATCATCATCAATTTTCCTCATCAAAATGGGAGATAGTTTATTACAAATTAAAAAAAGAGTAACAATTTATTAATAAGTTATTGACTGTATAGTGGTAGATATATTATATTTAACTTGATATAATAGTTGTGATAGTTAGTAGAAAAAGATGTAGGGGGGGATAATATGAATAAAAAAATAATTATTGGATTAGTGATGGCATCAGTGATTTCATTGGGTGCTATAATGTCATTAGGAGGCGGAGTGTCATATGCGGAATCGGTATATGGTGAAAAAGAGCAGACAATAGAAGAATACTCTAACACTTTAGTGAAAGATGGAATACTAACTGCTGATGAAGCAAATCATTATATCCAAGGTGAAAAAAAATTGGATGATATATATGCGATTTATGATGAGGCAACCGAGGATGAAAAAGAAAAATTAGATACTGAATTAGATAAGATTATGAAGGAATTTGGACTGGAGGATCTCTATGATAAGATAGATAGTACATTATTATATAGAGAGTTAGAAAAAAATAAAATTCTAACGCCTAGTGAACTGAATCAGTATAAGCTTGTGAATGATAAATTGAAACAACTTTATAAGAAGTTTGATCAAGATATAAGTGAAGATAATTATCAAAAATTGGCTAATGAAGAAACGAAAATTTTAGAATCTAATAAAGTATTGCTTGATAAAGTAGAACAGTATTTTATCGAGGTTAATGAACAAACAGCTAGGGGTCTGTACGATGAACTTAGTGAATTTGAAACGTGGGAAAATTTAACAACTGAGGAGAGACAAGTTGTTGAACCGATTGTTAAAGAAATTCAAGAATTATCAAATAAAGCAGATGGTAATCCTTCAGATGCCGATATGGATATGATTGATAAGCGTATGGAGGAGTTATATCTACAATTATATGATGTTGTAGAGAGTTTGGGAAATCTATAATTAAGTAAAAAGAGCAGTTATGTTCTTAACATTATTTTGATATTAATATGAGAAATTAGATATAGCAATTCATTCTTTTATTGTTAATTAAGAGAGTGAATTGTTTTTTTACAAATTGGGGTAGATATGAAAGAACAAAAGTCCATCTGTAATAAGTTAAAGATAACAATAAAAAATAATAAGCATCTTCATATATGTGAATATTTATTTTTATTATGCATAATGATTGTTTTTTCTGGTTGTTCAGATATGCAAAAACCTGTAAATGATCTATTAAGTCCGCCTAAATTGCCTATGAATATGGAAAAAATTAAAGTATTAATTAATTCCGTTTATGATGAAATATCATATATTATCCCTCTTAGTGGCAAAAATACTAATTCTGTTCAGTTTATAGATATTGATGGCGATGGTAGCGATGAATTATTTTTATTTCATAAGGTTGCTAATTCTAATAAGCCTCTTAGAGTATTGGTGCTAAGTAAAGATGATAATGGTGCTTGGATTTTTAATGATGAGATAAGAGGTGTGGGTTTTGGCATTAATATGGTGGAATATGAAGATGTGGATTTAGATGGTGTTAAGGAAATTTTTATTGGTTGGCAGGTTGCCAATAATAAAAATAAGGCGCTTTCTGTATATAAATATGTGAAAAATAAAGAAATTAGTATACAAAAAGTTTTTGAAAATGTATATACACAGTTTTGTATTGGTGATTTAATAGGTAATGGTAAAAAACAACTGATTATAATAGAGCAAGATATAACTGAAGGAATGGCTATGGCAACGATGTATGATCATGTGTTTAATTATGTGGATGACGTTGTTATAGAAGGTGTAGTCGATAAATATTATAGTATAAAAGTGGATCATGCAATAAAAAATAAGCAGGGTTGTTTTATTGATTCGATATATGGCAATGGTGTGATGATCACAGAACTGCTAGTATTTGATGGGCAATTAATTAATGTCTTTTATGATGACATTAATAAAACAACTAGAATTATTAATCGAATATCAAAGGATATCGATTTAGATGGAGTAATTGATATTCCTAAAGTTAGAATGCCATATAACTATAATATTATAGACTTTTTAGAAGGTGACAGTTCTGAGGAGTGGATTACAACATGGTATAATTGGAATGGGGATAATGGATTATACTTTAATACGGAAAGTTATATTAATAGTAGATTAGGTTTTGAATTCGTATTTCCATCTGATTGGAAGCAAAATATGCAAATTAATGTGAATAATAATATTGTTCGTATTTCATATATGGATGCATATACCAAAGAAATAACACCTGTTATTGAATTTACTGCTATTAATATTAACGATATACAAGATATCTCTAATAAGTTGGAAGGCGATATGATGGAAATTGCTCGTGGTTTAGAGTACGTTTATTATGTGAGATTATTATATGATAAGACTCCGAATAATAGGGAGGTATCCATTGATTTAAAGAGGATTAAACATAACTTTAAAGTGTTTGATTATATAGATTAATGTGGAGGGATATATGGCTAATATATTAGTGCTAGAGGATCAAAGTGAGATACGTGAATTTGTCATTATAAACATCAAAAGGGCGGGTCATAATGTATTTGAAGCAGAAAATGGTACAAAGGCACTTAAAATATTTGATGAAAATATGATTGATGTTGCAGTATTAGATGTGATGTTACCAGATATCACTGGATTTGAAGTATGTAAAATAATGCGTCAAAAAAATAAATATGTAGGCATTATTATGCTCACTGCTAAGACACAAGAAGAAGATAAATTAATGGGGCTGATTAATGGAGCAGATGATTATATGGTGAAGCCATTTAGTCCAAAAGAGCTGATGGCAAGAATAGATTCATTGCTTCGTCGTGTTAATCTTATTAAGGTGGATGTGGCAGATGTATTTAAAGGTGGACCATATAAGATTGATTTTGAGGCTCGTCAAGTATTTAAAAATGGTGTGGAGGTAGATTTAACTCAAATTGAATTTGCAATCATCAGTATTCTTACGAAAAATGCTGGAAAATCACTTAGTCGTGAATTTATATTGGATAATGTATGGGGAGAAAATTTCTTTGGTAGTTTTAAAATTGTCGATGTAAATATTAGACGTCTTAGACAAAAACTTGAAGATGATGCTTCTAATCCTAAATATATTTTGACGGTATGGGGATATGGATATCGATTTTTTAAAGAGTAAAGGATGCCTATGTCTGGTATAAAAAAAAGATGGGTTAGAAATTATATATTGATTATTTCTGTTATCTTTATATTGATAATTGTTGGATTTCTTATTATAATGCAGAAATTTTATTATAATTTAGCATATGATAATCTGTATAATCGTATGAATGTGTCAGCTGATTTTTATCAGCGGTATATGCCCAATGATAATTTAAAGTTGGATGATATCGCTCAATTAATGTTAAGGGATTATAAAGACGAACGTGTAGCAGAATTGCAGATTTTAAATAGTAGGGGAAAGCTATTATATTCATCAGCAGGTTTTGTGACTAATATAGAGATTGCATCTCGTGATGTGTTACATGCTAAAAATGGTGGACAGGGATATTGGGTTGGAAAAAATAAACAAACTAATGAAAAAATAATGAGTGTGTCTAGACCAATTTTAAATAATGCGAATGAAATTATTGGTATTCTTCGATATGTTACATCTATGGTAAGGATAGACCAATTGCTTTATAGCTATTTGGTATATGCCATTGTTGTATTTTTGATAATCTTATTGTTGTTATTAATATTAAGCATGACGTTTAGCCGTTCTATTCTTAGTCCCATTAAGGAAATTACCCTTGTTTCTAAAAAGATGTCAGAGGGAAATTTTGGTGAGAAAGTTCCTGTAATCTATAAAGATGAGCTAGGGGTATTAGCTCAGACTTTAAATACCATGGCTGATGAAATACTTAAAACCAATCAAATGAAAAATGAATTTATATCATCTATTTCTCATGAAATTAGGACACCGCTGACTGCAATATCGGGTTGGGCGGAAACGATTTTAACGGGTGATTTATCAAATATTGATGAGGTGGAATTAGGATTAAAAATTATTATGAAAGAAACGGGTAGATTATCGGAGATGGTCGAAGAATTATTGGATTTTTCTCGAATTCAAAGTGGTAGACTGACTTTGTTTAAAGAAAAATTTGATTTAGTTGGAGAAATTGGAGATATCGTTAGAATTTTTCGTGCAAAAGCGGAGCAAAGAAGCATTATTCTTGAATTTCCAAATTATGAAAAACCCATTTGGATGAATGCCGATATTAATAGACTAAGGCAGGTGATTATCAATGTACTTGATAATGCTGTGAAATTTTCATTAGAAGGTGGAAAAGTCGATATATTAATAGATGAGGAACAAGGTGAGTCATTATCAAACGATGATTATCAAGCTGATTATGTAAAAATTAGCATCATTGATTATGGTGTTGGAATATCTAGTAAAGATATCCAAAAAGTAAAGCATAAATTTTATAAGGGGAGTTCTAAAAAAGCTGGAAGCGGTATTGGTCTTGCCATATCAAATGAGATTGTTAATCTTCATGGTGGAATACTTGAGATTGAGAGCGAAGAAGGAAATGGCACAAGAATTTTTATTATGTTGCCAAGGCAGTAGTGTAATGGTATTATAGGTGTATGTAATTATATTTTATGATATTTTATACTTAAAAGGGGGTATCATGGAACAAGGAATAGTTTTAAAAGGTAAGGATATTGTTGAATTGATGAAAATCGATATGAAAGATGATTTGCTAATCCTTGATAAGGCAGGTATTAAACCTTGTTTAGCTGTTATAATGGTAGGTGATGACCCCTCAGCAGTAGCATATGTTAGAATGGTCGAGCGTAGAGCTAATCAAGATGGTCTAGAGGTTAAGATTTTATTATATGATGAGGATATTTCAGAACAATATTTATGCGATGTAGTACATAAACTGAATACAGATGATGCGATACATGGTATACTTATACAGATGCCATTGCCACAGCATATTGATAAGAAAAAAATAAAAGATATTATCCATCCTACAAAGGATGTAGATGGATTTCATGTCGTCAATGCTGGGCGGCTTTATATGGGTGAACAAGGGCTTTATCCATGTACACCCTATGGTATTATTCATATGCTTAATTATGCTAATATTGACATTCAAGGCAAACATGCTGTGGTTATCGGGCGTAGTTTGGTAGTAGGTAGACCTATTGCGATGTTACTACTAGAGCAAAATGCTACAGTGAGTATATGTCATTCTAAAACTGAAAATTTATCATCTATAACGAAACAAGCGGATATATTAATCGCTGCAGCGGGAAAAAAACATATGGTTACCTCTGATATGGTAAAAAAAGGCGCTATTGTGATAGATGTAGGTATACATGTAACTGAGAATGGTATTACTGGAGATGTTGATTTTGATGATGTAGTCAATGTCGCATCACAGATAACACCAGTTCCGGGAGGAGTAGGAACTACTACATTGGCAACTCTTTCTTGGAATACGATTAAGGCGGCTATAGCGGCCATACATGATAAAATAAATGCATAAATAGGGAGGTGTATATGGAAGAAAGACGTAAATTTAAACGATTACCAATTGATATGAAATTAAATATCGAATCATTGTATAAACAAGATGAAGAATATGATGAAAAAAATGTAGCCATCGAATTTACTGATATCTCTAAGTCAGGAATTGGGTTTAAGTCATTCGTTGATTTACCACTTGGTTTTTATTTTAATGGTAGGATAGAATTAGATGATGATAAAAAGTTTTATGGAGTGATGAAGATAGTTCGTAAAGAAGAAAGAGATAATCAGTATCATTATGGTTGTGAATTTGTAGGTTTAGCTGATATTTTATCAGGTTGTTTAGATGATTATGATATGGAACGAAATGGTTAAATATGGAAAAATTATGTCTCGGAATTATTATAATGATAATGATTTAAATATTGTATTACCTCATATTAGAGGTAGTAGTTTAGAGAAGTTACAAACATGGCTTATAAAGGTGGGAGAACCTAAATTTAGAGCCAAACAAATTTTTTCATGGATTTATAAGGGTGTAGTTACTTTTGATGAAATGACTAATATCTCTAAAAACCTAAGACAGCAATTACAGCAAACTTTTATATTGGATAATATTAAAATTATTGAACGTTTTATTTCAAAGGATGGAACAAAAAAATATTTATTGGAATTACTCGATGGTGAATATATCGAGGCTGTATTGTTAAAATATAAATATGGTTATACTCTTTGTGTATCAACGCAGGTAGGTTGTAGAATGGGTTGTACATTTTGTGCATCTACTGTGGGCGGTCGTATTAGACAGCTATTATGTGCAGAGATGGTAGGTCAGATTTTAGCAATACAAAATAAAGAAAATGTACGCATCGGTCATGTTGTGTTAATGGGTAGTGGAGAACCTTTGGATAATTATGATGAGGTAATGAAATTTTTGCATTGCATCCATGATCCAAATGGTTTAAATATAGGTTGGAGAAATATAACTATTTCCACCTGTGGTATGGTACCAGAAATAGGGAGATTGGCAGAAGAAAATTTACCAATTACTCTTGCGGTATCGCTTCATGCATCCGATGATAAAAGTCGCACCTCTATTATGCCAATAAATGCTACATACAATATTGATATGCTGTTAGCTGCTTGTTCTGACTACGTAAAAAAAACTGGTAGGCGAATTACTTTTGAGTATGCATTGATTAAGGGGCAAAATGACCATATATATCAAGCTAGGGCTTTGGCAACAAAGTTACAGGGCTTGTTATGTCATGTAAATTTGATACCTATAAATCCTGTAAAAGAAAGAGCATATGAGTCTTCTACTGAGGAAAGAATACGTGCATTTCAAAAGCAGATGCTTAAAAAAGGTATACAGGCTACAATACGTAGAGAATTGGGTAGCGATATTAATGCTGCATGTGGGCAACTTCGAAATAAAGCAATAAAAAATAGGAAAATTATTTTATAAACAAAGGGTAAGTAACAAGGAGGAATAAAATGCTACAAATAATCGCAGGTGGTAAGGGTTCAGGAAAAACTAAAAAAATGCTTTCTATGGCAAATGAAGATGTAACAAATATCAAGGGGCATATGGTGTTTATTGATGCTAATAATGCACATATGTATGATTTAGATCATGATATTCGATTTATTGATATGAGTGAATTTCCAGTAGAATCTAAAAATGACTTTTTTGGATTTTTATGTGGAATGATTTCTAATGATTATGATGTTGAAAAAATGTATATTGATGGTATTTTTAAATTTACATCCATCACGAAAGAAGATTTAGTAACATTTGTTCCACGCCTTAATGCATTATCAAAACAATTTAAATTTGATATTGTTCTTGCAGTTAGTAGCGAAGTATCTGAATTAGCCGAAGAAATTAATCAATATCTTGTAAAATAATATGCATGGTGGCAAGATGAAATCAATTAATAGGGTGATGGTATGCGTTACGCAGCAAAAATCATGTGAACGACTTATTGATGAAGGAAAAAAACTTGCTTTTAGACAAAATGATGAATTGTTTGTAGTGCATGCAGTGAAAGAAAATTGGAAATATTTTGGGGAGTTAAAGGAAACGGATGCTTTAGACTATTTATTTGAAGTATCGAAAAAAAGAGGTGCTTCTCTTACGGTATTAAAGGTAAAGGATATTGAAAAGGCGCTTAGTGATTTTGCTAGAGAACATCAAATCGATAGTATTGTGATGGGTCAGTCATTAGAATTAACGGAGCAACAAAATATGATAAAAAGATTGCAACAAAGAACGTCAAAAAATATTCAATTTCACATTGTACAAAATAATTAGTTTGGAACTGTCGAATAGATAATATATCTAGTCGGCAGTTTTTTCATTACAAGATAGTGTTATTATAGCAAATATATTATATTTTATTATATAATATATTTGGTATGTCTATTTAGTGAAAAGAGGTTAATATGGAAATGATTAGAGAGTGGAAGCAATTTCTTATTCCTTATGAGCAGGCGGTGGAGGAATTAAAGACAAAGTTTAAATATATACGAAAACAATATAGGGATATCAATGAGTATTCGCCTATTGAATTTGTTACTGGTAGAGTTAAGACGATATCTAGTATACTTGAAAAGGCTAAGAGACAAAACATTCCAGAGGACAAGGTTGATTTGTTGATGGAGGATATTGTGGGTATTAGAATAATGTGCCAATTTTTAGATGATATTTATACTGTGGTTAATTTAGTAAGAGATCGTGATGGAAAAGATTTAGACATTGTTTATGAAAAAGATTATATAAAAAATGGAAAGGACAGTGGATATCGAAGTTATCATATGATATTATCCTATCCTGTTCAAACAGCACTTGGTGAGAAGAAAATTTTAGCAGAGATACAGATTAGGACATTGGCTATGAATTTTTGGGCTACTATAGAACATTCCTTAAATTACAAATATAAAGATAATATTCCATCCGATATTCAGCAAAGACTTAGAAATTCTGCTGAGGCAGCTATACGATTGGATAAAGAAATGTATGAGATTCGAAATGAAATTATCGATGCCCAATTATTATTTGAGGAAAAGACCAATATAGTATTTGATATTACTCAGAATATTGAATTATTGTCAATGTCAGAGCAAAGAGAAAAGGCAATTTATTTTCAAAATAAATTTGATGCAATGGGTGATAATGCAGATATATATTCATTAAAAATCTTATTAAATGAAATTAAATCCTTTATGCCAAGATATAATATCTTTTCAGGAGGTAACTAATGGCATTATTTGCAATAGCAGATTTGCATCTTAGTTTTTCTTCCGATAAACCAATGGATGTATTTGGTGGTAAATGGATAAATTATGAAGAAAGAGTAAAACAAAATTGGTTAAATGTAGTAAAAGAGGATGACACTGTTCTTATTGCTGGTGATATATCATGGGCTATGAAATGGGAGCAGGCAAAGATTGATTTATCATGGATTGCTAATTTGCCAGCACGTAAAATACTTCTTAGGGGGAATCATGATTATTGGTGGACATCGCTTAAAAAAATGCAAGAATTTAATAAATATATGAATTTTTTACAAAACAATTATTATGTTTATACAAAAGCATTAGATGAGTTTGAACAAGATGGTAAATTGATGGTGAACTCTTGGGCAATTTGTGGTACGAGGGGATGGATATGCCCTAATAAATATAAATTTGAGGCAAATGATAAAAAAATATATGAAAGAGAATTAATCAGATTACAACTATCATTGGATAAGGCAAAGGATAATGGATATGAGAAGATTATCGTTATGACACATTATCCGCCGACGAATTCTGATTTTGAAGATTCTGGTTTTACCGATATTTATGAACAATATGGAGTGAGTAAAGTCGTATATGGGCATTTACATACTGAAACTGGATTTTTACAGGGGTTTGAAGGTGAGAGAAATGGTGTTCAGTATCAGCTTTTATCGGGGGATTATGTCGATTTTATACCACAGAAAATTTTGGATTAAAAAGTGTTTATATTATTAAGAAAAAAGAGTATAAAGATTTTTATAAAAAGGTCTTTATACTCTTTTAAAAGTATGAATTAATTTTTACCTAGACAACAATTTTTATATTTTTTGCTACTGCCACATGGGCATGGCTCATTGCGTCCGATTTTTTTATTTTTGATAATTATTCTAGATCGGTTATATTCTTTTTTAATTTTTTTTCTAGTGTTTTCATCAAAGATATTATCCCATTCTTCGAGTGTATATAGCCATGTTGCTTTATAATCTATCATATTTTCATAGAGTTTTTTCCAGTCGATTGTGATATCAAGTAGGGTATCTTCTGTGATTCCATCTAGATTTAGTTCCTGTGTTAAGCTGGTATTTATACCATCTAAAAAACCGATAAAGCTGGCGACATCCCAGCCCAGTGACTGTGCTAACTCAGAATAAGAACTTGAGAAATGCTGTGTTTTTTCAGATAAAATTTTCTTATAAGTGAGTTTTTCTGTTTCTAAATACGTATTCCAAAATTCATTTCGTAGTTGATCATTGGCAAATGATTCTGTTGCCTGTGTCCATGTTGAATATAACGACATAATTCATCCTTTTCCTATACATACTTTGCTATGGATATAGCATAAACTTAATAAAACATATGAGATATTATATCATAAATTGAATAATAGTGTTACAATTAAAAGAGGTTTGTTGTACTGAATTGAATTTAATGTATATTATGATTATAGGGGGATTATATGAAAGGTATATCGTTAGATATTTCACATACATCTGTTGATATGATGGAAATAAAAAAAGCACAAGAGAAAATAAGTGAAGCTCATGCAAGGTTACATCTTGATGCGGTTGATAAGAGTAAGAAGGTTGGATGGTTAAATCTTCCTAATGAGTATATGTATAGTGATGAATTTAAAGATATAAAGAAAACAGCTGAAGAAATTAAAGATAAATGTAATGTGTTTATCATTATAGGTATTGGCGGGTCCTATTTAGGTGCTAAGGCTGCTATAGAGGCTTTGGCTCATGGTTTTTATAATGAGCTAGATGTTCAAAGTAGGAATACGCCCAAAATATATTTTGCGGGTAATGGATTAAGTGGTAAATATATGACAGAACTGATGCGGATAATTGATGACTATGATATTTGCTTAAATGTTATTTCTAAGTCAGGAACGACTACAGAACCATCGATATCATTTAGAATTTTAAAGGAATATATTGAACGAAAATATGGTGAGGAAGAATCTAGACAAAGAATTTATGTTACTACCGATAAAAGCGATGGTGCCTTAATCACTTTGGCTAAGTCTATGCAATATAAATCATTTGTTATTCCTAAGGATATCGGGGGTAGATATTCGGTTCTAAGCCCTGTTGGACTGCTTCCTATTGCTGTTGCTGGTGTCGATATTGACATGCTACTCAGAGGTGCAAGAGATGCATTTAATGCATTTAACGATGATCATTTAGATAATAATATATGTTATAAATATGCTGTTATTCGAGATGTTTTGTACAATAGAGGGAAGAAAAATGAAATATTAGTCACATATGAGCCATCTTTCTCTTGGCTACTGGAATGGTGGAAGCAACTATATGGGGAAAGCGATGGAAAGGAAAACAGAGGTATTTTTCCTAGTTCTGCATTATTTTCATCGGATTTACATTCTATGGGGCAATATATTCAAGAAGGAGAAAGGCATATTTTTGAGACGGTATTATTTATTAACGAGCAAGCAAGTGATATTTTAATACCATATGATGAATCGGATTTAGATGGACTTAATTATCTTGCGGGCAAAAGTATGAATTATGTTAATGAAAAAGCATTTGAAGGTACAGTGATGGCACATGAAGAAGGGGATGTACCAAATATTGTTATCCGAATTGATAAACAAGATGCTTATCATTATGGTGCGTTATTATATTTTTTCGAAAAATCTTGTGCCATCGGTGGATATATTGCAGGAATAGATCCATTTAATCAACCAGGGGTTGAAGCATATAAAAATCATATGTTTAAGTTATTAGGTAAACCTAATATGTGATAGGAATGTAAGAGAGGTTTATATGTATATTGGTATAGATGTTGGCGGTACAAATATTGCTACAGCTGTAGTAAATCAAAGTGGTGGTATTTTATATAATAGTACAATTTCTACTAATGCTCAAAGGGGATATGTGGATGTTATAAAGGATATTGGCAAAATAATACTGGATATCAAAAAAAATTTTCCTAATATCTTGGGTATAGGGATTGGCGTACCTGGTGTTGTTAGCTCTGATTTAGAGGTGGTGACATACTGCCCAAATTTAAATTGGCATGAGAGAAATATATCTCGTGATTTAAAAAATATTTTTGATGATATTACAGAACCGATATTTGTTGATAATGATGCAAATTTAGCTGCACTTGCTGAATTAGAGGTGGGATCATTACAAGGGTTAGATAATGGCGTTATGATTACTCTTGGTACGGGTATTGGTGGTGGAATTATTATCAATAATAGTATATTAAGAGGTCATCATGGACTAGGTTCAGAAGTCGGTCATATTATAATTGGTGATAATTTTTATGATTGTAACTGTGGTAATACTGGCTGTTTTGAGACATTTGCATCGGCTACTGCTGTTATAAAATATACTAAGAAATTATTAGAGAGTAATCAATATGTTGGCACGAGAGGTCATCGTATTTTAACTAAAAAATTATCAAATAATGTATTAGAGGCAAAAGATGTGATGGATTTAGCAAAACAACAGGATGCACTAGCGATGGATGTATTTTATCGACTAGTGAAATATCTAGCCATTGGTCTCATAAATATTATTCATATTTTTGATCCTAAGAAAATTGCTCTTGGAGGTGGATTATCTTATACGGGAGAATTTTTATTATCAGCTTTGCGTGATGAAATAGCTAAAAGACATTTTATACGCGGGTTTCCATTTGCGGATATTGTAATAGCTTCTTTAGGAAATGATGCTGGAGTGATTGGCGCTGCGATGCTCGCTAAGATTGAACTAGAATAAAAGATATAAAAAAGGCTGTCGCATTGAGATAAAAAAGTTGTGACAGCCTTTTTTAATTACACTATCTTCTAATTATATCTGGATCAGACTTGAGTTTAGTAGCCATATTTTTAGCCATTTGAACTAATAATTCAAACTGTTCTTCTTTTGGCGAATAATGTGCTTCAATGGAATCGTGTACGGGTTCCCATTTCATTTTTTCATTAAAGGCATTAATGGCTTTGACGCCACCACCGCTCCATGACATATTTCCAAATACGCCGAGATATCTATTTTTAAGACCAGTATGTGATATAATATTCATTAGTGCTTCCATTGCTGGGAATGCGAGAGTATTATAGGCACAAGAACCTAAAAATACGCCTTTGTATTTCCAAATATCACATAGTATATAGGAGACGTGAGTTTTAGATGAATCGTAGACCTTTACATCCTTAATTCCTTCTGCAGCAAGTGTGCGAGCTAGGCAATCAGCCATTCTAGCGGTATTGCCATACATGCTTCCATATACGATAACAACTCCTTCTTCTGCATTGTGTTTACTCCATCTATCATAGAGACCTAGGACTCTATCTGGGGATGTTCTCCACACGGGACCATGAGTGGCTGCTATGATTTTAACATCAACTTCTTTTATTTTTGTTAACGCACGTTGTACCATGGCACTATATTTTCCAATTACATTGGAATAATAACGTCGCATTTCATCTTCGTTTTTTTCAATATAAAATTCATCATCAAATACGCCACCGTTTAATGCACCAAAAGCACCAAAGGCATCCATTGTAAAGGCAATCTTTTCTGTTTGTTCATAACTCATCATTGTCTCAGGCCAATGTACCATAGGTGTTAAAAAGAATTTAAGTTTATGAGTACCAAGATCTAATTCATCACCTTCTTTAACCTCGAAAAGATTGTTGGTGATATCATAAAAGCCTTCTAAAAAACCGAATGTTTTTTTATTGCCGACAATTTGGCAATTAGGATATTCAGCTAGTAATGCTGATATGGAACTGGAATGATCGGGTTCCATATGATGAACTACTAGATAGTCTACTGGTCTATCACCGATGATATCCTTAATTTTGTGCAAAAATTCATCTGTTTTATTAAATTTTACCGTGTCCATAATGGCAACTTTCTCATCATCAATAAGATAGGCATTATATGCAATGCCATGAGGTAGTGGCCAAAAATTTTCAAATCTTGGGGTGTCTCTATCATTTACACCAATCCAATGTACCGTATCTGAAATTGACGCTCTACATTCCATAATTTCTCCTTTACTGTATGTTTTACTAAGGTATTAAAATATTTTATCATATTACATTATAACAGTTTTTATTTATAAATACATACTAAATTACTCGGATAAGCATTAAAATCCCAATGATTGAAATAATATAAATAGCATATGAGCGGATATGCCAGCACATAGTCCTCCAATGGTATGTGAAAAAATTGCCTTGGGTGCTAAATTTCTAACGCCTAGTGCATCCATCATACTGACATGTGTGGATAGATAGCCGCTCCAGCACATCCCCATTGCTGTGTAAACTGCTATTTCATTAGCACCGATTAGACCTTTTTGTAAAAAAGAATATACCAGTCCCATAGCGGCTCCTACAGAACCCAGTGAGGTGATGGGGAAGGCTATGGCTTGTGGACTTTGGAAACCAAAAAGAGGTTGTAATATAGGAGAGAGAAAAGCACCTATTTTAGGCAGTAGGGCAACGCCTTCGTAGGCGACCCCTAGATATACTTGTTTTCCATCGACTATACTGGGACCATTGGTAAATATCATTACTAGAGTAGTAATTACTAAGACCCCAGGTATGATATCTAGACCTAGTTGTACACCAGTCTTTCCGCCATCTAGCATGGCATCTAGCGTCCTCTCAAAAACGCTTCCTTGTCTAATTTGTCGTTGCAATATATTTAATTCATCATTTGTTTTATTATTTGATTGTTGTGGGGAGGGTGATATTCCATAGTATTTTTTGGTTTCTCGAAGCATTAATTTTACACTGATGATGCTACCGATAAAAGCACCAATAAATCCTATTAATACGGGAATCAGAAAGGAACTATCATCGCCCATGCTAAACATAAATGTACATAATATAAGTCCCATACCAAATGCCGTTCCTAGATTGCAAAGTGCTGGCACTTGATAAATTTTAAAAAAAGATATAAATTCTCTGTCTTTAGCTAGCGAAATAATGGCAGGATTATCAGATAAAAATGTAGTAATGGCACCAAGTGATGCGGCACCGGGTAGTTCGTATATAGGTGTCATAATGGGGGAGATTAGCTTATTGATTAGTGCAACGACACCAAATTCTGACATTAGGGCTGAAAATGCACCTGCCAGCACTGCTATTGCCATAATAAATAATGATGTATTAATCAGTAAGTCATGTGCGGTATACATTAGTACATTAAATAAATTTCCCATGCCCATAACAGAAGCGGGATATCCGAAAATAATTAATATTGTGATTAAAAAGATAATGGTTTCTTTGGTAGAACCACCTTTTTTAGTATGAGATGTTGGTGATAGGCTATCTTTATTGTAATCCATAATCTCTCCTTATTATTAAGTTAATAAATAGAATTATTTTAAATATACCATTGTGTGGCTGAGTGTCAAGGGGTTATATAATTTATTCTTTGATTTAAATATTAAAAATATGATAAAATATGTGTATAGTGGATGATGAGGAGGAAAGATGAGACCGTTAATAGGAATTACTACAAATTATGTACCGTCAAATACAGTGTTAAGAGATAGAATTCATTTAGGAGCAAAGGCACAGGCGTTTTCAGCATTGTCGGAGGATTACGTACGTTCTATTATATATGCTGGTGGGACTCCTATACTAATCCCGCAGTATGCAGATAATGAGTATCTAGAAAATTTACTTCCTTATTTGGATGGTATTTTACTAAGTGGTGGAAATGATATAAATCCTTTAACTTATAAAGAACGTTCGAATGGAAAATCTGGCACCAATGATCCGATCAGAGATGATGTGGAGCTTTATATTGCAAAGTATATTATACAAAATAAAAAACCAGTTCTAGGAATATGTAGGGGATTTCAACTGCTTAATGTAGCGTTAGGAGGAACTTTGCACGAAGATTTGATGGAGGCGGGATTTATGGAACATTCACTGACTTATAGTGAGAGATATATTCCAGTTCATAGCGTTTTTATCAATAAAAATACTAATTTTTTCAATATTCATGGGGTAGAAAAATTAATGGTAAATTCTTTACATCATCAAGGAGTAGATAAATTAGGTGAAAATTTGATAAGTGCTGCCACCAGTGAAGATGGTGTATGTGAAGCCTTTGAATTAGAACATGAAGATTATTTAATGGCAGTGCAGTGGCATCCAGAGATGATGTCTTATAAATTTGATGAATTTTACAAAATATTTGAGCGTTTTATCGATATTTGCAATAAATATAAACATAAGTAACAAAGCGATCTATGACAATCATACAGATGGTAAAAACTTGAAGGTCTTATTTTAAGTCAAAATATGAAATTGTTCACAATGTTTCATTTTTCAAAATCAAAATTTTGGGGTAAGGTTTGGTGAACTTTGTTTTTGAACGTTATAAAGACTGGCATATTTACCATTTAACGCCAATAACTTTTTGTGAGTACCACTTTCACATAATATCCCGTCATCGATTAAAAATATTATATTAGCATTTACAATGGTAGACAGTCTATGTGCTACAATGATGGATGTTCTATGAGAAGAAGCATTTTCAATGGTCTTTTGTATCATAGCTTCTGTTTTGGTATCAATATGTGATGTGGCTTCATCAAAGATAAGCACTTTAGGATTTCTGGCTAATGCACGAGCCAGTGATAATAGTTGTCTTTCGCCAGAGGAAAAATTTCCACCACGTTCTGTGACAATATGCTCATATTGATTAGGTAATATATTAATAAAATCGAGTGCTTGAGAATTTTTAAAATTATTATGTAGGTGTTCTATATCAATAGAGCTGTCGCCGAGATCAATATTTCGTTTAATACTACCTGCAAATAAAAATACGTCTTGTAATACTATACCGATATTTTTTCTAAGTTCGCTTATTTTAATCGATTTTATATCCTTTTCATCAATAAGAATTTGACCTTTTTGGATGTCATAAAATCGATTTAAAAGAGAGATAATAGTTGATTTACCAGAACCAGTTGCACCGACAAAAGCAGCAGTTTGACCGGCTTTAATGTGAAAACTAACATTTTTAAGAACCCAATTGTCGTCATTGTATGCAAACCATACATTTTTAAATTCGATATTTCCTTGAAAATTATCCAGTGATTGTGGATTATCGCATTCTGGTATGGCAGTATCTGTATGAAATAATAAATATACTCTTTCAGCAGATGCCATAGCACCTTGTAAAACACCAAATTTATCGCTTAAATTAAAAATGGGAACAAAAAGCTGATCGATATATCGGATAAATGCAAATAAAACGCCAAGATGTATCTCATGATTGAGTGCTTTTGAAGCACCATAGTATATAATTAAAGCAATTGTAAAATCATGGATTAAATGGATGGATGGACGGAATAATCCATATATATTGACTTCTGTTAATGATGATTTTAGGTGGTCATTATTAATAGCATTAAATGCTTCTTCGTTATTTTTTTGTTTATTAAATATTTGTATGATTTGGATGCCAGAAATTGTTTCAAAAATCGTAGCATTTATTTTAGCGATTTTAACCTTGAGTGTACGCTGTATATTACGAGCCTGTTGTCTAAAAATAATGGTGATGATATAAATAACAGGGGCGATACTAAGGCATATTAGGGTTAGCTTTTTATCCATTAGAAACATTGCTATAATCGTGCCTACGACCAGTAAAGTATCTTTTAAGGATTCGATAAATACATCGGTGTACATTTCATTGATATTTTTCATATCATTGGTGATTCGTGTGCTTAATCGCCCTACTGGAGTATCATCAAAAAAAGCAATACTTTGATTTAGGACATGATTAAATAAGGATTTTCTCATATCAAATATTTGTTTTTGAGCAGCATATTTTAGTAAAAAAATCTGTGCATATGAAAATAATAGCCCTATAAAATAAATACTTAAAAAAATGATAGAAAGCTTTATAATACTTGATATTGCTTCGGTTATAATAATATGATTATCTGTTACAAGATAGTCATCAATAATAATTTTGATAAAATATGGGCGTGATAAATTGATGGCAGTTGTTAGTATTAATAATATAAAGGACATACTAAAATATAGCATATATGGTTTTGAAAATTTGAAAAGATATAATAAAATATCTAGATCAAAGGAACTATTTATACTCTTTTCTTCATGAAAATTAGACTTCATATTATCACCCTTTGGTTGATTTGTAAATATCGTAATAAGCTCCACCCATTTCTAATAATTCTAAATGATTGCCTTCTTCCACTATTTTTCCTTTATCCATTACGAGTATATGGTCTGCATGGGCTATGCTGGAAATTCTATGTGCTATTATTATTACCTGTTTATTATGTGTGGTATTTTTTATATTGTTTAATATAATATTTTCCGTATGGGTGTCTACTGCACTTAATGAATCGTCAAAAATAATGATAGGCGTATCTCTTAAAATGGCTCTAGCAATTGAGAGACGTTGTTTTTGACCACCTGATAGATTAATTCCTCTTTCACCAAGTTGTGTATTATATCCATCAGGAAAAGACATTACTTCATCATGAAACTGTGCTAATTTAGCTGCTTTTATAATATCTTCCTCTGAAGCATTATCATCAAAAAATGCAATATTTTCACGAATTGATTTTGCAAATAAAAATGTTTCTTGAGGAACAAATGATATGTTTTTTCTTAGTAATGTATCAGATAAATTGGAAATTGGTATATCGTCAATATAAATATTTCCAGAATATGGTGGATATAGTTTTAAGAGAAGTTGTGGGATTGTAGATTTGCCACAACCAGTGCGTCCTACTATGCCTAGTGTTTGATTTGGTTTTAATGTTAAGTTTATATTCTCTAGTGCAAATTTTTGAGTATTATTATATTTAAAACAAATATTATCAAAACGTATCGTGGGCTGTGATATATGGAATGAATCATCTGTATGAGATTGATTATGAGAACTGTCTATCTCATTTAGTGTAAATTGCTCGGCACATGGTTCTTCTAGCAAGTTGGCAATTCTAGACATGGATACTAGTGAACGCTGAAATAGATTAAACACATATCCCGTAGCGGTCATAGGCCATGTTAATTTCGATAAATAGCCAATAAAGGTAACTAGTTCACCTAGACTAATGACTTTATCAATGACTAGTGTACCGCCATAACTTAGTGCAATTACAAGGCTAATTGCTGATATAAATTGTACCATTGGATATAATGCACTATCGAATTTAGCAAGGGATATATACGATTTATAGCTATTTAAATTATATTTTTCAAAATCTTCTAAGTCTATTTGTTCAGTGTTAAAAGCTTTAGTAACTCTAATACCAGATAGACTTTCTTGAGTTTTATTTGTTAATTGAGCAAAATTTTTTTGGACATCAAAAAAACGCATCTTGATGGCTTTTCCCATTAAAAACACAGTGAGTGCAATAAATGGAAGCGGTAAAATGGCTAGTATGGTCAGTTTTGTATTAATACTAAAAAACATGGTAATACAAATGATGATGCTCATAAAGATAGCATCAATAAACATAATCGTCCCAATGCCAAAAAACATACGAACAGCCCGAATATCGTTAGTGCATAGTGCAGTGAGATGACCGGTAGTTGTTTTATCAAAAAAGGATGTAGGTAGAGATAGTATATGATTAAAGGTCATTTTTCTAAGCCATGTTTCTAGTTTTCTGCTCGTTCCAATAATGAGATATCGCCATAAAAATCTACATATAGCCATTGATATAGCTAGAATTATAATGATTAGTGAATAATAAATTAAATGCTGTTTATTGACAGTGCCTCGCATTAAATCATCCGTTAATGTACCGATGATTATAAGTGGAATAAGCTGTAAGATGTCAACGATAATTAGTACTAATATTCCAAGTGCATATTGATATATATGACGTTTAAAAAATGCTTTTAAATGAAAAAGTGATTTCATATTTACCTACAATCAATAATATAAATTTGGTTTTTTATTCATTTATTTCTATACAAATAGGTGTAGAAGATGTGCCACGCCAATCCCCGCAGCCGTACCGATAATTGCACCTAACATGCCCATTAATACGCCAACCGGTACCAAGGCTTCATTATATGCACCTGCAATCACAGGAGATGATGCTACACCACCTATATTAGCACAACTAGCAATTGCACAAGTGAATAAATCGATTTTAAATATTTTGGCAAATACTATCATAAATAAACTGTGGATAAGAAGTATCATAAATCCTGATAATATATATGCTGGAGCCTGTGCGAGTTCTGTAAAGTCAGAGCTAGATGCAATTAGTCCAACAAGCGTATATAGCATGATATTGGATACTATATTTGAGCCTGCAATTTTTCTCAAAGGAGTTAATGAAGCAATAATGCCTAAGAGTGTGGTGATTAAAATCATCCAAGTGGTACTATCTAAAACTGGATTAGCAGGCAATGTGGTTCCAATAAAGTCTCCTAATATAGTAGATACAGCCCCAGCAGCTAGTCCCAATGAAACAATGGTAAATAACTCCACAAAATTAACATGGTGATTATTTGAAATATCTAATTCATTTAGATGTTCAATAACACCTTCAATAACACTGGTGTCCGCTTTATTAAAAGCATTAAATTTCTTGACAATAATATTGCTCGATACTAGGAAGATTAATATCATAATCCAAATAGAATAGTCAATCGAATCAATTAAAATCGTGTAACCCATGCCAGATGCTTTTAATCCAATCGCTTCTTGGACAGCTACCATATTTTGAAAACCACCAGTCCATGATCCTGCTAATGCACCAAAAGTTTTCCAAGAATTTTCTGCTAAATAGGGTTTAAAGAGGATAAAAGTTACGACAAAACCAAATATTATGCTAAAACTCGCACAGAAAAAAGTCAGCAGTAGCCTTTTTCCTAATTTTAATATTCCTCTGATATCGCATCGCAGAAGCATTAAAAAGATCATGGATGGTAAAATAGCATCTTTAATAGCAGAACGAGCAACTCCAGCACTAGTAGCTACTCCATCTATGGATAAAGTCCATAAGCCTAATGTACTCATTAACATGGTTGAAAAATATATTATCACCAAGGGTGGTACGTATTCAAAAAAATTACTATTGGTACGTTCTTTAATCCAAAAAATTATGGCTGAAAAGCACATTAAAAATGCAATAAAAGTGAAACCTGATTGTATCATACAAATCTCCTTAGTAATTGTTAATTGATATAGTATAAAGTTCTTTATACCCCAAATATCAAGTATATATGCAGAATAATTTTTATAGAAGTTTTTCATTAGGCAGATGGGTTAACCATTATAGTATAGCTTATGATAATTAGTCGATATTTATTTAGTTGGTGTTTATGAAGAAACTGGGATAAGGTTATGGATAAGGGGTATATATAAATAGTTATATGGTAATGATAATGTGCATAATACACGTTATAATAGTGCTTAACTACAATTCGCTATACTAAGGGGGAAATATGAATCTTCAACATAAAATTATATCATATTTAAGTGAAATGGATAATCCGATTTTTGATACGATGATAGCAGATGAATTTGAAATAGAAAAAAATCAACGGGAAATTTTTTTTGACATTTTAGATAACATGGTAACACAAGGAAAATTAGTAAGAACAAAAAAGAAAAAATATGGATTACCTAGAGTTTTTGGAATGATTAGAGGACGTATTCAAAGTACACAAAAGGGGTTTGCGTTTTTAATTCCTGATGATGGATCTCTAAAAGATGTATTTATACCTGCTAGTGAACTAAATGGTGCCATGAATGATGATAAGGTACTTATTAAAATAATAAAGAAATCTTATCTAAATCAACGTTCAGAGGGAAGTGTGGTAGACATTGTTGAGCGGGCTAACCATCAAGTGGTGGGAATGTATGAATCCGTTCAAGATTTTGGTTTTGTACTTCCTGATAATCATCGTATTAACATGGATATATATATTTCTAAAAAAAATAATGCAGGTGCTAAGACAGGTGATAAGGTAGTTGTAAAAATCACCCAATGGCCGAAAGGTAGGCGTAATCCAGAGGGCGAAATTATTGAAATATTAGGTCAAAAAGGCGATGTAGGTGTCGATATACTGTCGATTATACGAAAATATAAATTGCCAGAGGCGTTTAATCAAAAGGTGATTGCACGTTCAAAACAAATCCCTAATACCGTATCAGTGGATGATATAGAGGGTAGACTGGATTTAAGAGATGAGCTTATTTTTACAATAGATGGTGATGATGCGAAGGATTTAGATGATGCAGTGCAGCTTAATATATTGGATAATGGTAATTTTCAGTTGGGAGTACATATTGCTGATGTGACTCATTATGTAAAAGAAGCAGATGTACTCGACAAAGAGGCCCTTAAAAGAGCCACCAGTGTGTATTTGGTAGATAGGGTGATACCGATGCTGCCACGAAGATTATCTAATGGTATTTGCAGTCTAAATCCTCATATGGATAGATTAACGCTTTCTTGTATTATGGAGATAGATCATAATGGCAAGATAGTCTCCCATGATATTGTTGAAACGGTTATTAATAGCAGCCGCCGACTCACCTATAAACAAGTGTCAGATTTCTTAGAAAATAAGGTGGAGATTCAAAATGATGATGTGGATAAAGTAGCAGATGGTAAAATCAGTGAATATATTTCAAATGAACCGCTGGAGACAGAGATTAAGCAGATGTTACTGGATATGCAACGATTACAAAAAATTTTAAGAGATAAGCGTGATAAGAGAGGTTCTATTGATTTTAATTTTGCAGAACCAAAGATAATAGTTGATGAAATCGGTCATCCTGTTGATATAAAAAAAGCGGATCGAAGAATTGGAAATAGAATTATTGAAGAATTTATGCTAGCAGCAAATGAAACAGTGGCAGAGAGAATGTACTGGTTAGAATTGCCATTTGTATATAGAAATCATGAACAACCAGATGAAGCGAAGATTGATGCATTTAATCGATTTGTTCATAATTTTGGATTTATTATCAAAGCTGGACAAGGTGAAATTCATCCAAAATCAGTACAGAAATTGTTATCTATGGTGGATGGACGTCCAGAGGAACATATTATTAGTAAGATGATGTTGCGTTCGCTTAAACAAGCTAAGTATAATCCAGTGAATGAAGGACATTTTGGACTTGCTGCAAATTATTATTGTCATTTTACATCGCCCATTAGAAGATATCCTGATTTACAAATTCATCGAATTATAAAGGAAAGTTTAAAAGGTGCTTTGTCAGAGGGTAGAATAAAAATGTTAGAAGGGATTGTAAAAGAAGTATCAGAGCAATCGTCATATCAAGAACGTGTTGCAGAAAAGGCAGAACGAGAAACAGATGATTTGAAAAAATGTGAATATATGTTAGATTTTGTAGGCGAAACATTTGAAGGCATGGTATCATCTATTACGAGTTTTGGAATTTTTACAGAGCTTGCAAATACGGTTGAGGGAATGACTAGATTAGTTGATTTAGAAGATGACTATTATTATTATGATGAAGATAATATGCAGATGGTGGGGCAAAGGACGAAAAAGAAATTTCGAATTGGGGATAAGGTATTGGTTGAGGTAGAACATGTAAATATTGATACTAGAGAAATAGACTTTTTAATTTTAGAGAAGCTAGAAGATGCATATTAGAGGATAACAAAAATTTGGTAGTAGTTGATGATTATAATAGCTAGTATTCTATATATATGATAGTATATTAGATAAGTGTTTTTGTATCAAGATTATATGTGGTGATGTAAGAGTGAAAGATAGAGGATAATATGATTAAATTAGTGGTAAGTGACATAGATGGAACGTTAATATCAAAAGATAATCCTAATATTTCAAAAAAAAATATAGAGGCTATTCATGCTGTTAGAGAACGAGGTATTCCAGTGGTGTTAGCCAGTGGCAGAATACATACGACGGCATTGCCATATGCTAGAATTTTAGATTTGGACACTCCGGTTATATCTTGTAATGGTGCTATGATTAGAAATTCTAGTACAGGTGAGATTATATATACTAAGTATATGGACGTGGATAAGGCGATGCAGGCGATTGATATTTTAAGGCGAAATAAACATGAAATTCATTTTTATGATGATAATGTTATATATGTAGAAGAAAAAGGATATGTCTATGATTTTGCGCTTAATTTTATAAATAATGCAGTGTGTGATGACGATGATAATATAAGCCTACGCTTGGTAAAAGATTTAAAGCATATTATGTCGAGTTCGTCCAATATTTTAAAAATGGGATATTATGCACAAGGCGTTGAGGTAGAAGATTTATCAGAGGCGGAGATAGAGAAGATTGAGGGGCTGGCAATAGTAAGGTCAAATCATGTCTTAAAAGATGTTATGAGATATGATGTGAATAAGGGTGAAGCGGTTAAATTTCTAGCTAATTCCATGGGAATCGATATAAGTGAAGTGATGACTATTGGAGATAATAATAATGATTATCAAATGATTTCTATGGCTGGGTTAGGAGTGGCAATGGGTAATGCATTTGATGGTTTAAAGCATATTGCCGATGATATAGCACCTAGTAGCGATCAAGATGGTCTTGCTTGGGCGTTAACAAAGTATCTGTTATAAATAATTACAAAGCGATGACGTAAATATTGCAATATGGTGCCAAATTTTGATAAAAATATGAATTATATATTTTTTCTGCTATAATGTGTAGGGTGGAAAGAGGAAATTATGAGTATGGGAAAACTTGTTGCCAATAATAAAAAAGCGAGATTTGAATATTTTATTGAACAAACCATGGAAGCGGGTATTGTGCTAACGGGGACGGAAGTTAAATCGATTCGATTGGGTCGTGTTAATATAAAAGAGGCATATGCACAAATTAAAAATGGTGAGGTATATCTTCAAGGAATGCATATCAGTCCTTATGAAATGGGTAATCGATATAATGTAGATTCGCTTCGCTCACGTAAATTACTACTCAATAAACGTGAAATTAGCAGATTGATAGGTTATGTTCAGCAACAAGGTCTGACTTTAGTGCCGTTAAAATTATATATTAATTCTAGGGGGCTAGTTAAACTGGAACTTGGGGTTGCGCGTGGAAAGAAAATACACGATAAACGTCAAGATATCGCTAAAAAAGATGCTAAAAGGCGTGTAGAAAGAGCATTAAAAGATTATAAAAATAGTTAAGTATATGGGGGTGTAAAGGTTTCGACAGGAATATTGAATATATGTAAGCGAGCCGTGTTTTTTCATCTGGGGTACACGTTAAAGAACTGGGTGGTTAAATATAATTGCTAACGAAAATTATGCATTAGCAGCCTAATACGGTTGTGTCCAGCTTAGATGCCTTTCATCCTTGTCGCATCTAACGATATGGATAACTCATACGAGGGTCAAAGTCCAGAGTAGTCTCAATCTGGAGGGGTATTAAGAGACTTTGTCTGATTCTTTGGTTGCTATTTGACGTTGATGATGACGAGAATTAATAAATAGCTACGCTCGAAGAAAGCATATGTGAAATATTTTTGGACGTGGGTTCAATTCCCACCACCTCCACCATAAACATTTTAAAAATCACGATATTCGACGATATATATAGTAAATTCAACTCTTGTAGCGATTGCTTAAAAAACAAAACAACGATAAATAACGATGTATATAGATAATGGTTGCCACAATTTTTCCCACAATTTCAAATCAAAAAAAATTAACTTAGCATAAAGTTAGCAAATGAATCAGCCACATCTTTTTGGGCTGATTTTGTTACGTGAGCATAAATGTCCATAGTCGTTTTTACATTAGCATGTCCTAATCTATCTTGGACTTGTTTAATAGTGGCGCCGCTTTCAAAGAGGAGTGAGCAGTGGGTATGTCTAAAACCATGAATTGAAATACGAGGGAGATCTCTTTTTTTGATAACTTTTTCTAATTGTCTAAGTGGTTGTGATAGAGTGATATAATTATCTTTTGTATTTCTAAAAACAATTGGGTTGTTGATGATTATTAATTGTTGCTGTTTATATTGTTTTAAAATACTGATGGTATTTCTATCAAGCGATATTGTGCGTATAGATGATTTCGTTTTAGGTTCTAATATTAGATGCCCATTACTTAAATTTCTTTTTACAGATAATGTATTTTCTTTAAAATTAATATCATCCCAGTGTAGTGCTAATGCTTCAGAACGTCTAAGACCAGTAAATGCTAGTAAATGAAAATAGGTATACCAAGTATCATTTAAATCTTCTTTAGCATATTTTAAAAATTGTAATAGGGTAGGCTTGTCCCAAAAATTAATTGGTTTATTAGGAGTGATTTTCTTTATTTTAGGAATTTCTACATTAATAGCGGGATTAGTTTGTAGTATTCCCATTTTTATTGCATATTTAAATATTTCATTCAAATTTGAAAGTAAAAAACTTGGTTTAACAAATTTGTAGTAATTATCATTTATAAAATCTTGGCAAATATTAAATGTTATTTTGGATATTCTCATGTCGGCGAAAATTGGCAAAATATGATTATTAAAATGGGCGATAGTCTTTTTAAAAGTAGTCGGTGCAACTCTCATTTCATATTGCTTTATCCATAGATCATATATATCTTTGAAAGTATATATTTTTTCTTTAAAGCTTTCTTGTGCATGAGTTTTCAGTTTAAGGTAGGCAATTTCAGCATCTCTTTTTGTTTTGAATCCTTGACGGTTTGTGTGAATTTTTTTACCAGTCAGTGGATCTTGTCCTAGATAAGCATTGAACTTATAGAATGTTCTACCATCTTTTTTATAACTGTTAATTTTCATATTGAACCTCACTTTCCTATTTTTGAGTACAAAAAAATACACCCGTAAAAGGGTGTACCCGCAAACAGACTCCGTAGAGTTCCTGTCGCTAATCTCATGTTAAGAATACACCTTTTATTTCTAATTGTTAATATTTTTTATCCTTTTTAAACTCATTTGTAGTTACCCACTAATGGATGATCCTTATATTTTGGATCCAACGGCTTGCCATCTGCTAAAATGTTCACTACTTTGCTTAACAAAGATAGGTTATAACCACGTTTTTTTATTCTCCTTAATTCTTTTTTGAATTGTTTTTCTAATACAATATTATACTTCATTTTCAAGTTGTAAATACCTACTTTTTTAATATATAGAATAAATTAATCTCCCCATACTTCTTCATGGGTAAAATAGACACCCTTTTCAAAATCTTTTCGAGATTCTTCTATATCTTTTATATCTTCTTCGCTTAACATAACCCAATCAGGGTCAATTAATCTATCTATTAGTGCGGTAACGAATGTATAATCTTCTTCGCTTAGTAGTTCTAATTTTTTACTTATCATTTGTACGTTATTCATCTTAAACTCCTGTCTTATATATATCATTTCTTTTTTGTATTTTATCAATTTCAATTACATCATCAACTTTTTTAAAAATAATTCGATATTTTCCAACTCTAAGTCTATTTAAAGATTTATTACCTTTTAGTGTTTTCACATCGCCACCTGGTAGGTTTTCTATTGCTGTCCTTATTCGGCTTTTAATAGGTTCGTTTAGTTTTTTTATAGCTTTTTTAGCGTTATTTGAATATATGAATTTCATTTCCTACCCCTTATCTTCTTGCTGTTTCTTCCTCTTATGCTCCATTACAATACGCTTTAGCTGTGCGATTGTTTCATCATCGATGTTTTCCATATTATCAGCGTGAGCAGCGATTGTGTGGATTTCTAGAGATTCTACACGTTCGAGTTCATTATCTATTGTTCTATCTACTTGCTCTTGTCCGAAATCATCTAGTAATCGATATTTCCCAATCACATTTTGTTCACGTGGGGTAGTAGGGAAATTATTTTTTATAGGGATTGTTTTGGCTTCTGGTTGGTTCGTTGATGTTTCAGAATTATCTTGTAATAATTCGGATAAAGTTACTCCCAAAAGTTCAGATAGTTTTGTAGATTGTGACAATGAAGGCTCAGAAACACCGCTTTCCCATTTTTGTATAGTTGTATATGACTTGTAACCTAGTTGTTCAGCTATAAATTCTTGTGAAAATCCTTTTGCTTTCCTTAATTGTCTAATGTTTTTACCTAAACTCATGATATACCTCCTATGAATACATCATACATCTAACTTGATATATTTTCAAGTAAATTTTAATAAAAAATAAAAAAACATGAAAAAAAATCATATTATCTATTGACACATGAAATTAATTCATGTAATATTAAGCTATAAGATTTGAGAGAGGGGGATTATAAATTTGAAGTATACAGTGAAAGAGTTAAGAGCTAGAAAAGATAAAACACAAGAAGAAGTAGCTACAGCGCTTGGTGTATCAACTCAAACATATAACGCTTGGGAAAAAGATATTGGTAAAGTTGCTATAAGGAAAGTTGAAGCATTAGCTAAGTATTTTAATGTAAATGTAGAGGAAATTTTTTTTACGAATTAACATGAATATAATTCATGTTGCGTAGCAAACAGTCAACAACCAATAGTCAACAACCCGTGATAAGAAAAAGGAGAACAACAATGAAAAAATTTGAAGTAGGAAAAACTTACACAGACACAGAAGATAACGGAATAGAAATTGAAGTGATTAAACGAACAAACAAAACAATAACCTTTATCTTCACACAGGCTAGTTGGTGGGGGGCTTATATTGATGACGCTAAAACGTTTAGAAGAACGATAAGCACATCAAACGGTCACTCAGAAAGCATATTACTAGAGAATAGTTATTCTGCCCCAATGATAACAGCGTAGGAGAAAGGAAAGGAGAGAGGGATGAACGTTCAAAAAACAATAATGCTACCTGTGTACTTATTCAATAAATTACAACAGGTAGCTGATGAAAAAGGTTATACCGTACATGATTTGATTGTGATTATTTTTCGCTCTTACTTTCAAGATAAGTTTCAAGTATAAATTCAATTTCTTTACCAGTAGAACGCTTGTGTTGTTCGGCTTGTTCCTTAACCTTATTTAATAAGACAGTAGGGATACGCAAAGTAAATCGGGAATGTGTTTCTTTAGTATATGGATCGTTGGG
>PDWI01000272.1_pt1 | contig 82247 bp, 83 predicted proteins | sample 1430891 | NCBI WGS metagenome assembly PDWI01 (sample SAMN01162508, study PRJNA174530) | Oral metagenome, whole genome shotgun sequencing project. | biome: Marine environment; feature: Marine mammal; material: Swab sample of the gingival sulcus; isolation source: swab sample of gingival sulcus... | reverse complement strand
CGCGACCCGCTTCGACAGGCGCGCCGTCTACTTTCTCAGCTTCATCCATCTCGCATCAGCGATGCTATGGATGCGATGAATGTCGATTCAGCCTAGAGCGAAATCGATTTAATCAGCAACATCAAGTATCAAAATTCGCGTTCGAAATCAGCAGCATGCTGATGGCGAGGCAGCGAATTTTGATTAAGATTTATCGATTTCTGCTCTAACGCGACTTCTGCAATGCGCGCACCGCGGCAAAGAAAAGGGCGCGGCTTACCCGCGCCCTGATCTGAAAAATGTGTTTCGCTGCGGTTATTCCGCTTCGATCACCCGCAAGGACAATTCGCGCAGCTGTTCGTTCAGCGGTTCGGTCGGAGCATCCATCATCAGGTCTTCTGCCCGCTGGTTCATCGGGAACAGCATCACTTCGCGGATGGTCTCTTCTCCGGCCAGCAGCATGACGATCCGGTCGATCCCGGCCGCGCAGCCACCGTGCGGCGGGGCGCCGTATTGGAACGCGGTATACAGCCCGCCGAAGCGTTTTTTAACCTCTTCTTCGCCGTAGCCTGCGATCTCGAAGGCTTTCAGCATCACGTCCTGTTTGTGATTCCGAATGGCGCCAGAAACCAGTTCAGACCCGTTGCAGGCGAGGTCATATTGATAGCCGGTCACTTCCATCGGATCGCCCAGAAGCGCGTCCATCCCGCCTTTTGGCATGGAGAACGGGTTGTGGTCGAAGTCGATCTTGCCGCTTTCTTCGTCGCGCTGGAAGATCGGGAAATCAACGATCCAGGCGAAGGCGAAACGGTTCTGTTCGGTCAGCCCCAACTCCGCGCCGATCACGTCGCGCGCCTTGCCCGCAACGCTTTCAAACGCTTTGGGTTTGCCGCCGAGGAAGAAGGCCGCGTCGCCAACACCAAGGCCCAACTGCTGGCGAATGGCTTCCGTGCGTTCCGGCCCGATATTCTTGGCCAGCGGCCCGGCGGCTTCCATGCCGTCCGCGCCTTCGCGCCAGAAAATATATCCCATGCCCGGCAGCCCTTCGCCCTGCGCGAACTTGTTCATCCGGTCGCAGAATTTGCGCGACCCGCCCTTCGGCGCCGGGATGGCGCGAATTTCGGTGCCTTCCTGCTCCAGCAGCTTGGCGAAAATGGCGAAACCGGAACCGGCGAAATGCTCGGACACAACCTGCATCTTGATCGGGTTGCGCAGGTCCGGCTTGTCGGTGCCATACCACAGTGCGGCGTCGCGGTAAGAAATTTGCGGCCAATCGGTATCCACCTTAGCGCCGTTGCCAAACTCCTCGAACACCCCGCGCAGCACCGGCTCGATCGTGTCGAACACTTCCTGTTGCTCGACGAAGCTCATTTCCATGTCGAGCTGATAGAAATCCGTCGGCGAACGATCCGCGCGCGGGTCTTCGTCGCGGAAACACGGCGCGATCTGGAAATACTTGTCAAAGCCGGAAATCATCAGCAGTTGTTTGAATTGCTGCGGCGCTTGCGGCAGGGCGTAGAACTTGCCCGGATGCAGCCGCGAGGGCACGAGGAAATCGCGCGCCCCTTCCGGCGAGGAGGCGGTGATGATCGGCGTCTGATGCTCGCGGAAGCCCTGATCCCACATCCGCTTGCGCATGCTGGCGACGACATCGGAACGCAGCTTCATGTTGTGCTGCATTTTCTCGCGGCGCAGGTCGAGATAGCGGTATTTCAGCCGGGTCTCTTCCGGGTATTCCTGATCGCCGAACACCATCAACGGCAGCTCGTCCGCCTTGCCCAGAACCTCCAAGTCCTGCACGAAAACTTCAATCTCGCCAGTCGGCAGCTTGTCGTTCACCAGACTTGCATCGCGCGCCAGCACCTTGCCGTCGATACGGATGCACCATTCGGAACGCACCTTTTCCACCTCGGCAAAGACCGGGCTGTCCGGGTCGGCCAGAACCTGCGTCATGCCGTAATGGTCGCGCAGGTCGATGAACAACACCCCCCCGTGGTCCCGAATCCGGTGAACCCAACCGGACAGGCGAATAATGTCCCCGACATTTTCCTTGCGCAGATCGGCGCAGGTATGGCTGCGATAGGCGTGCATGGCATCCTCGTATTTCAACTGGTTTTCCAACCGACCGGGCCGATACACCTTGGCGGGCGGTTGAAGTCAAGCCTTCGCGCGTCTGTTGGCGGGTAAAAGCGGGTAAACTCTTTGCATTTGTCTGCTCCAAGGCTATTTTCCCCCGGATCGCATACAAAATGCGGCGGCAAGCAAGCGGGCGGGGCAGATCGGTGCAGCGGGATTTTCGGACAGGTTGGGCGGTTTTGATCCTTGCCGCTTTGGGGGCGCTTTGGCTGCTCTGGGGGCGCTGGGTGCTGGATTTGTCGGCGCTGTTTGTTGCCGCGCGGCTTTATGCGGAGGGCAATTTCAGCGAGATTTATGTCGGCGGGGGAACGGTGTTTCTGACCGATCCACCGGAAAGCTGGCTGTGGGTTGTGGCGGAAACGGGCGGTAATCCGGCGGGGCTGACGCCGTATTTGTATCCGCCCCTGTGGCTCGCTGTGTTGGCCCCCTTCGTTGAGGGCAGCAGCGCGATCGGGTTTTTCAATGCCATGACCGTGGTTAATGTTGCGTCGGTGGTGGTCATGATCTGGGCGGCCTATGCGATGCTGGAGCAGGAGGGGGCGTTTACCCGTTTCGCGGTTTTGGGGGTGTTGATCGCTGTGATCTCGGCGCCGGGCGCGTTGGGGCTTTGGTTGGGTCAGCCGCAGTTTTTGGTCTCGGCGTTGATCCTTGCCGCCGGGGCGATGCTGGCGCGGGGGCGGGAAGTTCCGGCGGGAGTTTTATTAGCGCTTGCGGTGGCGGTGAAGCTGTCGCCGGCGATTTTTGTGCTGCTTTTCGTCTATGAAAAAGCCTGGCGCGCCTTGGGGGCGTTTGTGGTGGCGTTGGGCGGATTGGTGGCGCTATCGGTCGGTTTGACCGGCTGGGGGCTACACCGAGAGATGCTGGACCTGATCGCCGCGATTGATGGGCAGGTGCTTGTGTCGCGCATCGTGGCTTCGCTGGAATTATGGCTGTTTCAGATCGGGACCGTGCTGGCGGGCGATGCCGTTTGGCAGATCCGCGTACCCTGGATGGTGCCGGAGCCGGAATGGATTGCGCCGGTCGTGCGTGTTGTCCTGATCGCGCTGGTTGCGCTCACATGGGCCACCACGCGCACCACCCCCGCGCCCGCCCGCCGTTACATCCGCCTGATGGCGCTTTCGCTGATCGGCACGATCACCTCACCGCTGGGCTGGACCCACACGCTGATCCTGCCGTTGCTCATGCTCCCCGGCCTGCCCTATATCCTGCCCGGCAAACGCGGCTGGGCGTTGCTGTTGTTCGTCACTATCGCCCTGTCTCTGCCCCTGCTTCTCACCTTTTCCGGCCAGCCCTGGGCCGCGTTCCCACAGGCGGGGCTGCACCTTTTGGTTCCGGTTTTTTTGTTGGCGGCAATTTTAATTCCACCGAAAAGCCCGAGATGATCTGTATTTTTGCCATGATTGGCCGGTTGAAAGGGCCGGGTCGGTGGTGGAGAAGACATGCAGCTTTGTCGTCCTTACATTTATTTACTGTCCGCGGCGGGGGCTCTGGTCCTTGTCGGGTTGCATTATTTTACCCGTGTAGAAATTGACGGCAGTTATTGGCAATCGGATCTGATGTTTGCTTTTCAGTTGGCGCTGTTGCTGGTGTTGTGGGTGCGTTTGGGCAAGAAGCTGGTGGGCGCGTCGGTAGTGATTTTGCGTGGGCACAAGATCGCGCAGGGTGTTGTTGAAGGGCTGATGATGTTTGCGTCGATAGCTACTGTTTTGCGCCTTTTGGACCACGCAACCAAGACCTTTGCTGTGCCCTTGGCGGATGAACCACTCGCGCGGGCGGATGTAATGCTGGGTCTGCCGTGGTTGGCGTATTTTGAATGGGTGCATGATCATCCGACGCTGCACCCGGCGATGCAATGGGCTTATTATTGGAGCGATCTTGCAGTATTGGGTATCATCCTAGGACTTGCTCTTGTCAGACAGCAAACGCGCATGAAGGCGTTTATCGAAGCCTTTGTGATCTGTTCCCTTGTCTCCATTGCTATCGGTGCCTTTTTCCCGGCCCGGGCGGCGGTGGATTATTTGATTGGTGATGTGTCGGCCTACACGAATTTTGATCATGTGCCCGGGGTGTATCACCTGAAGGCGCTGGAAGAATTGCGCGCGCCGTTTGGGGCCATTCTGATCGGGGACGGGCATTTGGCGGGCATGACGACGTTCCCTTCATTGCATACGGCCATTGGTGTGTTGGTTGTTCTGGCGAGCCTTGGCACCCGGCTGTGGGTTCCAGCTCTGGCTTTTGCGGTGGTGATGATTCCCGCGACGCCGGTTTGGGGCGGGCATTATTTCGTTGACCTGATCGGGGGTGCGGCGGTGGCGGTCGTGATCTGGGTGCTGGTTTGCCGCAGTCTTTCGATCCCGGCCTTTGGCGGATGGAGGCTGCGTCGGCACGTCGCGGCACCAATTCCCAGCGAGGCGTAAACGGGCTTGCGTCGCGTCGCGGCTTGTCTATAAACCACGACAATTTGCGTTGCCGCAGCTGTCCGGGGGATCCGCCATGCCTAAAAGAACCGATATCGAAACCATCATGATCATTGGGGCCGGTCCCATTATCATCGGGCAGGCCTGTGAGTTTGATTATTCCGGGGCGCAGGCGTGTAAGGCGCTGCGTGAGGAAGGCTACCGGGTGGTGCTGGTGAACTCCAACCCGGCGACCATCATGACCGACCCGGAGATGGCGGATGCGACCTATATCGAGCCGATCACGCCGGAAGCGGTGGCCAAGATCATCGCCAAGGAAAAGCCGGATGCGCTGTTGCCGACCATGGGCGGGCAGACGGGGTTGAACACCTCGCTGGCGTTGGCGGATATGGGTGTGCTGGACGAACATGGCGTGGAACTGATCGGCGCCAAGCGCGAAGCCATTGAAATGGCAGAAGATCGCAAGCTGTTCCGCGAGGCGATGGACCGGCTGGGCATTGAAAATCCGCGCGCGACCATCGTCACCGCGCCGGAGGTTGACGGCAAGTCCGACCTTGAGGCGGGCGTGCAGATGGCGCTGGATGCGCTGCCGGAAATCGGCCTTCCCGCCATTATCCGCCCGGCCTTCACCCTTGGCGGCACCGGCGGCGGCGTGGCCTATAACCGCGAGGAATATATCCATTATTGCCGCACGGGGATGGACGCTTCTCCGGTCGGGCAAATCCTTGTCGATGAGAGCCTGCTGGGCTGGAAGGAATACGAGATGGAGGTGGTGCGCGACACCGCCGACAATGCCATCATCGTCTGTTCCATCGAGAACGTCGACCCGATGGGGGTGCATACGGGTGATTCGATTACCGTCGCCCCCGCGCTGACCCTGACCGACAAGGAATATCAGTTGATGCGCACGCATTCGATCAATGTGCTGCGCGAAATTGGCGTTGAGACCGGCGGTTCCAACGTGCAATGGGCGGTGAACCCGGAAGACGGGCGCATGGTGGTGATCGAGATGAACCCGCGTGTCAGCCGCTCCTCCGCGCTGGCCTCGAAAGCGACCGGCTTCCCGATTGCCAAGATCGCGGCGAAACTGGCGGTGGGCTATACGCTGGACGAATTGGACAACGACATCACCAAGGTCACGCCGGCGAGCTTTGAGCCGACCATCGACTATGTGGTCACCAAAATCCCGCGCTTCGCGTTTGAGAAATTCGCAGGCTCTGAGCCGACCCTGACCACGGCGATGAAATCCGTTGGCGAGGTCATGGCCATCGGTCGCACGATCCACGAATCGCTGCAAAAGGCGCTGGCCTCGATGGAGACCGGGTTGACCGGCTTTGACGAGATCGAGATCGAAGGCGCGCCGGACAAGGCGGCGATCACCCGCGCGCTGGCGGAGAAAACCCCGGACCGCATTCGCGTCATTGCGCAGGCCATGCGCGAGGGGCTGACGGATAAGGAAATTCAGGCGGTGACGGCTTTTGACCCGTGGTTCCTTGCCCGTATTCGCGAGATTGTGGAGGCGGAAAACGGGGTGAAAGCCGCCGGGCTGCCCGCGGACGAAACGGCGATGCGCGGCCTGAAGATGATGGGCTTTTCCGATGCCCGCCTCGCTGCGCTTACCGGCCAGACCGAAGCTCAGGTGCGCCGCGCTCGTCTTGACCTCGGCGTCAAGGCTACGTTCAAACGCATCGATACCTGCGCTGCCGAATTCGAGGCCCAGACGCCCTATATGTATTCGACCTACGAGGCGCCCGCCATGGGCACCGCCGAATGCGAGGCGCGGCCGTCGGATCGCAAGAAGGTGGTCATTCTCGGCGGTGGGCCGAACCGGATCGGGCAGGGGATCGAGTTCGATTACTGCTGTTGCCACGCCTGTTTCTCGCTGACCGATGCGGGCTATGAGACCATCATGGTCAACTGCAACCCGGAGACCGTTTCGACCGATTACGACACTTCGGATCGTCTGTATTTCGAGCCGCTGACCTTCGAGCATGTGATGGAAATTCTGCGGGTGGAGCAGGAAAACGGCACCCTGCATGGCGTGATTGTACAGTTCGGCGGGCAGACGCCGCTGAAGCTGGCGCATCCGCTGGAAGAGGCGGGCATCCCGATCCTTGGCACCTCGCCGGACGCGATTGATCTGGCGGAGGACCGCGAGCGCTTCCAGGATCTGGTGCATCGTCTGGAGCTGAAACAACCGCGTAACGGCATCGCTTCTACCGACGCGGAAGCCTTTGAAATCGCGAAGGAAATCGGTTTCCCGCTCGTCATTCGCCCCTCTTATGTGCTGGGCGGTCGGGCGATGGAAATCGTGCGCGATATGGGGCAGTTGGAGCGCTATATCAACGAGGCGGTGGTGGTGTCGGGTGATAGTCCGGTGCTGCTCGACAGCTACCTGTCCGGCGCAGTCGAGGTCGATGTCGACGCGCTGTGTGATGGCAAAAACGTGCATGTCGCGGGCATCATGGAGCATATCGAGGAAGCGGGCGTGCATTCCGGCGATAGCGCCTGCTGCCTGCCGCCGCATACCTTGCCCGCGGATATTGTCGCGGAAATCAAGCGTCAGACGGTGGCGCTGGCCCTCGCGCTTGAGGTCAAGGGGCTGATGAATGTGCAATTCGCGGTCAAGGAGGGCGAGGTTTATCTTATCGAGGTCAACCCGCGCGCCTCGCGCACCGTGCCTTTCGTCGCCAAGGCCACCGACAGCGCCATTGCGTCCATCGCCGCGCGGCTGATGGCGGGCGAGCCGTTGAGCAATTTCCCGCCGCGCGCCTCGGATGCCAAAAACACCAATCCGATGATGCTGGTCGATCCGAATATGCCGTGGTTCTCGGTGAAAGAAGCGGTGCTGCCCTTTGCGCGCTTCCCCGGCGTCGATACGATTCTCGGCCCGGAAATGCGCTCGACCGGCGAGGTCATGGGCTGGGACCGCTCCTTTGCCCGCGCTTTCCTCAAGGCGCAGATGGGCGCGGGGGCGCAGCTGCCGCATATAGGCCGGGTCTTTGTTTCGATCCGTGATGAGGATAAGGGCGTGGCAATGCTGGAAGCGACCAACACCTTGAAAGAGCTTGGATTTTCCATTCTGGCGACGCGCGGAACGGCGGATTGGCTGCGGGAAAACGGGGTCAGGACCGAGACCGTGAACAAGATTTACGAGGGTGGTCTGACCATCGTTGACCGGCTGAAAGACGGCCATATCGCGCTGGTTTTCAACACCACCGAGGGGGCGCAGGCGGTTGAGGACAGCCGCGAAATCCGCGCCGTCGCGTTGCACGCCAAGATCCCGTATTTCACCACCGCCGCCGGTTCCATCGCCGCCGCACATGCGATTCGGGCGCAGGAAGAGGGCGAGATTGAGGTGCGCGCGCTGCAGGACGAATAAAGCGTCACGATAACGGTAACGCCTCGGGGGCATCGCTGGACATCCGGGGCAAAGAGCGCGAAACTCGGGTATCTGCAACGCGATGGAGGCGGGTATGGCGAAGCGTGAGAAGTTCGATATTGCCGTGGTTGGTGCGGGTCCGGCGGGGCTGGGCTTTGCGCGGGCGCTGGAGGGCAGCGGCATTTCAGTGTGCATTATCGAGGGTCTGAGCGAAGCGGTGTTGGCCGCGCCGCCGGAAGATGGCCGTGACATTGCGCTGACGCATACTTCCGAGAAGCTGATGCGCGATCTTGGCATCTGGGAAAAAATCGACGAGAGCCGCATTGGCACGATCCGCGACGCAAAGGTGATGAACGGCGCCTCGCCCTATGCGCTACAATTCGAGGCCAAGGCCGCCGGGGCCGAGTATCTCGGCCGCATCCTGCCCAACGACGCCATCCGCCGCGCCTCTTTCGAGGCTGTGGATGGGCAGGAGAATGTCATGCTGATCGCCGGGCAACAGGTTGAAAACGCCCGCATTTTGCCGGGGCACGGCGAGTTTGATCTCTCAGACGGGCGGTGCATCGAAGCGAAGTTGCTGATTGCGGCCGATAGCCGGTTTTCCACCATCCGCCGCAAGCTCGGTCTCGCGGCGGATAGTCTCGATTTCGGGCGCACGGTGATTGTTTGCGAGATGAGCCACACCGAGCCGCATGACGACACCGCGTTCGAATGTTTCCATTATGATCAGACCCTCGCCATTCTGCCGATGGTCGGCAATGTGTCCTCCGTGGTTGTGACCTTGCCGACGACCCGCGCGGAAGAGGTGATGAACCTGTCGGACGAGGATTTTGCCGCCGAAATCGAACAGCGTTTCGAGGGACGGTTGGGCAAGATGACGCTGGTCAGCCCACGCCATCCTTACCCGCTGGTCGCTGTGCTGGCGCGTAAGTTTGTTGCGCCGCGCATTGCGCTGGTGGGCGATGCGGCGGTGGGAATGCACCCGGTCACGGCGCATGGCTACAACCTTGGCCTGTCCGGCGGCACGCTTCTGGCGGAGGCGCTGGTGCGGGCCAAGAAGCGCGGCATGGATCTGGGCGATCTGACGGTGCTGAAGGAATATGAGGCGGCGCATCGGCGCGTTGTCCTGCCGCTTTATCACGGCACCAACGCCATCGTGCGGCTCTTCACCGATACCCGCCCGCCCGCGCGTTTCCTGCGCGACGCGGCGCTGCGGCTGGGCAATATCCTGCCCCCGGTGCGCAATCGGATTCTGAACAAATTGACCGAAATTGAGGGTCATGCAAAAGCGAAATCGACTTAATTTGCAAAACTGAGTATCAAAATTCGCGTTCGAAATCAGCAGAATGCTGACCCCGAGACAGAGAATTTTGATTCAGATTGGGCGATTTCTGCTCTGGATAAAAAATGCCCGGCAGTATTTTGCCGGGCGATTTTTTGTTGAGAGGTGGGGGAGACCCTACCGCTTCCGGTCGCGTCGCGCGCTCATTGGCTGGAAGGCGACGCCGATATGGGCTTCGCAATAGGGCTTGCCCGGCTCCGACGGCAGGCCGCAGAACCAGAAATCCTCGGTCGCCGGGTCGCCAATCGGCCATTTGCAGGTGCGCTCGGTCAGCTCCATCAGGGTCAGCTTTTTGGCGGTTTTCTCGACCTCATGCACCTTTTCCAGCGCTTCCGGGCTGATCTCGTTGGCGGAGGGCTGCGGCGGCAGGGGCTGGCCCGCCGGGATGATTGGTTTGCGCACCGGAACGATGGGCTTGGCTTCCGCCGCTTCCGGTTTTGGCGCGGGCGCTTCCGCCGCGGGCTTTGCCGCTTTCTTGGCGGCGGGCGCTTTTGCCTTGGGCTTGGCCGCTGCCGGGCGCTCTTTCGCCGCCGGTTTGGCGCCGCCGGTGGCGCGGTTGGACAGGCCAAGGCGATGCACCTTGCCGATCACCGCGTTGCGCGTCACACCGCCAAGCTCCTTGGCGATCTGGCTCGCCGACTGACCTTCGGTCCACATTTTCTTCAGGGTTTCCACCCGTTCATCGGTCCAGGACATCGAAATTCCTAAATTTTGGGGCCATCTGCCCGCCCATATAAGGGCAACATACTAGCCATGCAAACGCCGGGTGCAACCCTAACCCGCTTTGCGGCTCTCGCGCCACGCCAGAAGCCCCGCCGCACTCAGGATCAGGGCCGATCCGGTGAGGGAGGCGCGGGTTGGGGTCGTGGCGAACCAGAGGAAGTCATAGGCGGCGGCGAAGAGCAGGGTGGTGTAGATGAAGGGGGCGACGAGGCTGGCTTCCGCCCGGCGCATCGACTGGATGAAACAGGTTTGCGCCAGCGCCATGGTGAAGCCCAGCACCGCCAGCGCCAGCCATTGCGCCGGGCTGGGCCATTGAAAGACGAAAAGCACGGCGAGGCTGGCGATGGTCAGGCCGATGGCGTTGTTAATCCAGAGGATTTGCAGCGGTGCTTCGCGGTTGGTCAGCAGTTTGATGAAGATGACCTCAACGCCCAGGGCAAAGGCGGCGGCCAGCGCGATCAGCGCGCCCAGTTCAAAGCTGCCCGCGCCGGGACGCGCCAGCACGAGCGCGCCGCTGAGCGCGATGGCCAGCGCGATCCAGCGCCACGGCCCGACCTTTTCGCCCAGAAACGGGATGGCGAGCAGCATGGCGAAGAACGGGTTGAGGAAGGAAATCGCGGTCGCATCGGCCAGCGGGATGAAGGCCACGGCGGCGAAGGTCAGGGAAATGCCGGACCAGCCCGCGAAGGAGCGCGCGGCGTGCAGCTTCAGGTTGGGTTGGGTGATGCGCAGGCGGGCGGCGAGACTGTAGCCGGAAAAGGCGAGGAAGGCGAAAAGGAAGCGCCCATGCGAGATTTGCAGCGGATGGAGCGGCTCGCCGAGATAGCCGCGTCCGATCAGCTTGGCGATCAGCGTCGTTCCCGCGACCAGCGCGGAGGCGGTGAGCATGAAGCCGATGGCGGCGGCGGGGTTCTGTTTTGCTTCCATCCGCCTCGATTGCCGCGTTGATTGCCGGGGGTCAATGGGTAATTGCGGCGTAAAATGCCTCATGCTCATTGACTTGGCGCGCGCCTTACGGCAGGCAAAGGCTTCTTTTTAGAGGATAAACGCCATGATCTCTACCGTTTTGCCGACGTATAACCGCGCGCCCCTCGCTTTTGTGCGCGGCGCGGGGTCTTGGCTTGAGGCGGAGGACGGGCGGCGATTTCTGGATATGGGCGCGGGGATTGCGGTCAATGCGCTGGGCCATGCGGCGCCGGAACTGGTTGAGGCGCTGACGGAGCAGGCGGGCAAGCTCTGGCATGTCTCCAACCTGTATGAAATCCCGGAGCAAAAAGCGCTGGCGGATCGGCTGGTCGGTGCCACTTTTGCCGATTCGGTGTTTTTTACCAATTCCGGCACCGAGGCGCTGGAGCTGGCGGTGAAAATGGTGCGCAAGCATTTCGCCGCCGACGCGCCGCACAAGACCGACATCATCGCTTTTGAGGGCGCCTTTCATGGTCGCTCCACCGCCGCCATCGCCGCGTCCGGGGCGGAGAAGATGGTTGCCGGGTTCGGGCCGCTGATGCCGGGGTTTTCGCAGGTGCCGTTTGGCGATCTGGAGGCGGTCAAAGCGGCGATGACCGACAAGACTGCCGCCATTCTGATCGAGCCGGTGCAGGGCGAAGGCGGCATTTTGCCCGCCGAGGACGCTTTCCTGCGTGGCCTGCGCGCGCTGGCGGATGCGCAGGATCTGCTGCTGGTCTTTGACGAGGTGCAATGCGGCATGGGGCGCACGGGGCGGCTGTTTGCACATGAATATTCCGGCGTGACGCCCGACATCATGATGGTGGCCAAGGGCATCGGCGGGGGGTTCCCGCTGGGTGCGGTGCTGGCGACGGAACGGGCGGCGGCGCAGATGGTTGCGGGCACGCATGGCTCGACCTATGGCGGTAATCCGTTGGGCTGTGCGGTTGGGGCGCGGGTGTTTGACGTGATTATGGCGCCGGGGTTTCTGGACGAGGTGAACCGCAAGGCGGGGCTGTTGCGTCAGAAGCTGGAGGGGCTGATTGCGGCGCACCCGGAAGTGTTTGAAGCGGTGCGCGGGCAGGGCTTGATGCTCGGCATTCGCTGCAAGGCGGCCAACACCGATCTGGTGGCGGCGGGCTATGAACAGGGGCTGTTGACGGTGCCGGCGGGGGACAATGTGTTGCGCCTCTTGCCCGCGCTCAACATCCCGGACGAAGATATTTCCACCGCGGTGGACAAGCTCGACGCGGCCGCAAGCGCCGTGTCTAAAGCGGCAAAGGATCACTGAAATGAAGCACTTTCTGGACATTAACAAGACAGACGTTAGCGACCTTCGCGCCATGCTGGATCAGGCGCGGGCGATGAAAGACGCGCGGGCGGGCAAGCTCAAGGGGACGCCGGATGATGCGCAGCCGCTGGCCGGGCATATGGTGGCGCTGATTTTTGAAAAACCCTCGACCCGGACCCGCGTTTCCTTCGATGTTGGCGTGCGTCAGATGGGCGGGCAGACCATGGTTCTGTCCGGCAAGGAAATGCAGATCGGGCATGGCGAGACCATCGCGGATACGGCGCGGGTGCTGTCGCGCTATGTCGATCTGATTATGATTCGCACCTTCGAGGAGGCGTCGCTGCTGGAACTGGCGGAATATGCGACGGTGCCGGTGATCAACGGGCTGACCGATCGTTCGCATCCCTGTCAGATCATGGCCGATCTGCTGACTTTTGAGGAGCATCGCGGGTCGATCAAGGGCAAGAAAGTCGCGTGGTTCGGCGATGGCAACAATGTTTGCGCTTCGATGATCCATGCCGCCGGGGCGTTCGGGTTTGACCTGACCTTTTCCGGCCCGCCCCCGCTGGACCCGGAGCAGGGTTTCATCGACGAGGCGCGCGCGAAGGGCGTGAAGATCGAGATCGAGCGCGACCCGGCGCGGGCGGCGGACGGGGCCGATCTTGTGGTGACGGATACCTGGGTGTCGATGCACGATCCGCTCTCCGCCCGCGAGCGGCGGCACAATCAGTTGCGTCCCTATCAGGTCAATGAGGCGCTGATGGAAGCGGCCCATGACGATGCGTTGTTCATGCATTGCCTGCCCGCGCATCGGGGCGAAGAGGTCACGGATGCGGTGATGGACGGGCCGTCCTCGGTGATTTTCGACGAGGCGGAAAACCGGCTGCACGCACAGAAGGCGGTGATGCGCTGGTGTCTCGGGGTTTAGGCTCTACGCCCTAAGCCGCTTGGGACCGGAGCTTATCCGTTCTTCGGTCCCAGCTTCTTATGCACCTCATCCAGATCAATCTCGCCGATGGGCATCTTGTTGCCCGGATTGTCGAAATCGTATTTGAACACCTCAAAGTCGCGGTGAAAAATTTCTTTCACCAGATGCATCGACAGGTCGTCGAAATAATCTTCCACCGGATGCGCCCGCTTCGGCCCGTGCCCTTCACTCTCATTGAAACGCGGGATGGCGTTCAGGTCGACCGGCACCGGGGTTTCGATATGATCCAACACCACCTGCATCCCCTCATTGAATTTCTCAATGTGCAGGATGTGATCATAGCGCCCGCCATTATGGATGAAGGTCGAGACATGGCCTGACATGGCGGACCAGTGGATGTCCGGTTCCATCGGCCGACGCCAGCGAATCGTGTCGCGGGCAAAAAGCAGAAAGCGGCGGAAGCTTTCGATCTGATCGAAGTCAAAATTGTCCTCAGGACTGCCGACCTCGATGCCGTATTTCTGGATCAACAGCGGCACCAGATTGCCGCGATAGCGCCGACCATTGCGCTGAATGCCGCAAATTTTATCGAAAAAGGAGCTGAGAATGCGGGTGTAAGGATTGCGCACGGCGGTGAAGGCATAAGATTTATGCGCGCGGACATTGGCTTCGATCAGGGGCTGGCTCTCCTCCTGCGCCCATTTGTGCATCCGGTCGGTGCTGTCGTGAATGTCGCCGTCGAAAAACTCGCCGTGATCCGAGTAAAACATGATCTGACCAATGGACGAGCAGGCGCATTTCGGCACCACGCGGTACACCATGCTCTCGCTTTCCGTCATCCAGGTTCCGGGAAAACCCATACCGTTACGCCTCCTTTTGCCGGTTCGGACAGGCCCGGCATAGACCCTAAAGGTTAAAAGCAGCTAAACTTTCCCTTTTCAATGATCCGTTAAGTAAATTATGTCAACACTGCCCCCAAATGGCTTCATGGTTCGTAAATGGCAAAAATCGCCTTCATTCTACTGTCGCATAAAGATCCACAGGCGATCATTGATCAGGCGCAGCGGTTGACCGCGGCGGGGGATTACATTTCGATTCACTTTGATGCCCGCTCGAAGCGCTCCGATTACGAGATGCTGCGCGCGGCGCTGGATGACAATCCGGCGGTGACGTTTGCCAAGCGGCGGGTGAAATGTGGCTGGGGGGAATGGTCGCTGGTCGAGGGGACGCTGGAGGCGGTGAAGGCGGCGGTGGAGGCTTTCCCGCGCGCAACGCATTTTTACATGATTTCCGGCGATTGCATGTCGATCAAATCCGCCGAATTTGCCCACAGATACCTCGATGAAAACGATGTTGATTACATCGAGAGTTTCGATTTTTTCGAGAGCGACTGGATCAAGACCGGCTTCAAGGAAGAGCGGCTGATTTATCGGCATTGGTTCAATGAACGCACGCAGAAATGGCGGTTTTATCAGTCTTATGAATGGCAAAAACGCCTTGGGCTGACGCGCAAAATCCCCGACGATATTCAGGTGATGATCGGCTCGCAATGGTGGTGCCTGCGGCGGCGCACCATTGAATGGATCCTCGCTTTCATCAAGCGGCGCCGCGATGTGATGCGCTTTTTTGCGACGACCTGGATTCCGGACGAGACCTTCTTTCAGACCCTGGTGCGCCATCTGGTCCCCGCCGATGAGATTCGCACCCGGACCCTGACCTTCCTGATGTTCACCGATTACGGCATGCCGGTGACGTTTTATAACGACCATTATGACCTGCTGTTGTCGCAGGATTACCTGTTTGCGCGCAAGATCAGCCCCGGCGCCGAGGAGCTGCGCCGCCGGTTGGGTGCGCTTTACACTGCCGATGGGGTGGATTTCAACATATCCAACGAAGGGCGAAGCCTGTTCAAATTCGTGGTCGGGCGCGGGCGGATCGGCCAGCGATTCGCGCCCCGGTTCTGGGAGGCGGAGGCGTCGCTGGGGCGTGATCGGGAATTGCTGGTCGTGGTGGCGAAGAAGTGGCATGTCGGTAAACGCTTTCTGGATCAGGTGCGCAAGTTCACCGATATTCCCGCCATTGATTACCTGTTCGACGAGGCCAGCACCCCTTTGCCGGATCTTGGCGGCATTCAATCGAGCCTGAGCAAACGCACCCGCCACCGCCGTGCCCTGATGCGGATGCTGTTCGATTACTATGACACCGACCGCATGGTCATCGCGCTCGACCCCAACAACATGGACCTCTTGCGCGATTTCTATGCCGACCGCTCCACGACCCGCGTGCTGGAGATGGAATGCGAGTTCACCGACGAGTGGATCAAGGGCCATGCGATGCGGGTCGGTCTTGCGGGTGAGCGCACCCCGGAGGATACGCTCTCGAAGCTGATCCCGGCCATTCGTTCGGATTTCTATTTCGAAAGCGACCAAATCCGCGATTCGGGCTTCGATCACCTTTACCTGATGCGCGAAAACGGCACGAAAGAGGAAAACGCCCGCGCCGTGTCCCGTTTCCTCTCCGTTCCCGAGGACCGCGCCCGCGAAATCATCGAGTTGGATCACCTCTTCAGCGACTAGGAGCCGCCCATGTCATATACCTACGACGACCAGAACATCTTCGCTAAAATCCTGCGCGGGGAAATTCCCAACGATACGGTGCTGGAAACCGAACACACGTTGGCCTTTAACGACATTACCCCCAGCGCGCCGGTGCATGTGCTGGTGATCCCGAAGGGGGCGTATGTCAATTTTGACCACTTCGCGGCGGAGGCTTCGGAAGCGGAGATCGTCGATTATGCCCGCACCATTCGCGCGGTGGCGGTCAAGCTGGGCGTGGCGCAGAGCGAAGGCGGGGCGGGGTATCGCACCATCGCCAATGCCGGGCCGCATGGCGGGCAGGAAGTGCTGCATTTGCATACCCATCTTCTGGGCGGACGTCCCATCGGGCGGATGGTTGCGCGCGGATAGGGCGCTTTAAGGGATGCGCCCGCCGCCGGTTTCTGCCAAACTCCCCGGACAACGAGGGAGAGGCGCATGAAGGGCAATTTCGGCAAGGGCTGTCACCTGCAACTGATCGACGGATCGGCGTTCATTTTCCGCGCCTATCACGCGCTGCCGCCGCTGACGCGCAAATCGGACGGGTTGCCCATCGGCGCTGTGGCCGGGTTTTGTAATATGCTGTTTCGGCAGGTCGAAAGCGCTTCGGCGCAAGACGCGCCGACCCATGTCGTCGTGGTGTTCGACCATTCCGGCAAGTCGTTTCGCAACGAGATTTTTGAGGGCTACAAGGCCCATCGCCCGCCCGCGCCGGAAGACCTTGTGCCGCAATTCCCCCTGACCCGTGATGCGACCCGCGCCTTCAACATCGCCTGCATTGAGAAGGAGGGGTTCGAGGCGGATGACATCATTGCCACCCTTGCGCGTGAGGGCCGCGAGGCGGGTGGGCGCGTGACCATCCTGACCTCGGACAAGGATATGATGCAGCTTGTGGGTGACGGCGTAGAGATGCTCGATCCGATGAAGAACAAACGCATCGACCGCGAGGGGGTGGCAGAGAAGTTTGGGGTCGGGCCGGAGCGGGTGGTGGATGTGCAGGCGCTGGCGGGCGACAGCGTTGATAACGTGCCCGGCGCGCCCGGCATCGGCATCAAGACGGCGGCGCTATTGATCAATGAATACGGCGATCTGGACACGCTGCTGGCGCGCGCGGAGGAGATCAAACAGCCGAAACGCCGCCAGACCCTGATCGAAAAGGCGGATCAGATTCGCATGAGCCGCGAGCTGGTGCGGCTGGACGAGCGGGTCGATCTTGGTGACCTGACGTTGGACGCTTTCGAACTGCGCGACCCGGAGGCGGACACCTTGCTGCCCTTCCTGGCCGAGATGGAATTTCGCACCCTGAGCAAGCGCATTGCCGATCAGATGGGGGTTGAAAGCCCGGAGATTGTTGTGCCGGAAGCGGCGGTGGCCAGCGCGCCCACGATGCCGCCGATTGACCCGGAGAAATATCAGCGCGTCCGCGACGCCGGCGAGTTGGCTCTTTGGCTGCAAAAGGTCCGGGATCGTGGCTATGTCGCCATTGACACCGAAACCACCTCGCTGGACGAGATGCAGGCCGAACTGGTTGGCATATCGCTTGCGGTCGCGCCGGGGGAGGCCTGTTACATCCCGCTGGGCCACAAAGCGGGCAGCGAGGATTTGTTCGGTGCTGCGGAACTGGCGGAAGGGCAGATGGACATGCAGCTTGCCCTGACCATTCTGCGCCCGGTTCTGGCCGATCCGTCCCTGCTGAAAATCGGGCAGAACATCAAATATGACGCGAAAATTCTGGAGCGTTACAAGGCGCCGCTGGTTTCGGTCGACGACACCATGCTCTTGTCCTACGCGCTCAATGCGGGCCTGCACGGGCACGGCATGGATGAGCTGTCGAAACGCTATCTTAATCACACGCCGATCCCGATCAAAGACCTGATCGGCACGGGGAAATCTGCCATTACCTTTGACAAGGTGCCCGTGGCGGACGCGGTGAAATATGCGGCGGAGGATGCGGACATCACCCTGCGTCTGTGGATGCTCCTGAAGCCGCGGTTGCATGCGGAGAGGGTGACGCGGGTATATGAGACTTTGGAGCGGCCCCTGATTTCCGTACTTAAGCGTATGGAGGTGCAGGGCATTGCGGTGAATCGTGATGTGCTGTCGCGCATGTCCAATGCGTTTGCGCAGAAAATGGCTGGGCTGGAAGCGGAGTTGCACGAGATTGCGGGCCATCCGTTCAACGTGCAAAGCCCGGCGCAGGTGGGTGAAATTCTGTTTGGGGAAATGGCGTTGGAGGGGGGCAAAAAGACCAAAACCGGCGCGTGGTCCACCCCGGCCAATGTGCTGGAAGACCTTGCAACCGAACATGAATTTGCTGCCCGCGTGTTGGATTACCGTCAGTTGGCCAAGCTGAAATCGACCTATACCGACGCGCTGCAAACCCATATCAACCCCGAGACCGGGCGGGTACATACGTCCTATTTACAGACCGGCGCCGCTACCGGCCGTCTCGCCTCGTCGGACCCCAACCTGCAAAACATACCGATCCGTACGGAAGAAGGGCGCCGTATCCGCGAAGCCTTCATCGCGCCGCCCGGCAAGAAGCTGATTTCGCTCGATTATAGTCAGATCGAACTGCGCATTCTTGCCCATATGGCCGGGATCGACGCGATGAAAACCGCCTTCCGCGAGGGGCAGGATATTCACGCCGCCACCGCTTCCGAGATGTTCGGCGTGCCGTTGGACGAGATGACCAGCGAGGTGCGCCGCCGCGCCAAGGCGATCAATTTCGGGGTGATTTACGGCATTTCCGGCTTCGGCCTCGCCCGCAACCTGCGCATTCCGCGCGCCGAGGCGCAGGCCTTCATCGACCGCTATTTCGAGCGCTACCCCGGCATCCGCAGCTACATGGACGCGACCATCGCCTTCGCCAAGGAGCATTCTTTCGTTGAAACCCTGTTTGGCCGCAAAATCCACACGACGGAGATCAATGCGCGCGGTCCGCAGGCGGGGTTTGCCAAACGTGCCGCCATCAACGCGCCCATTCAGGGCACTGCCGCCGACATCATCCGCCGCGCCATGATCCGTATGCCCGAGGCCATCGCGGACCTGCCTGCGACGATGTTGTTACAGGTGCATGACGAACTGATCTTTGAGGTGGCAGAAGAGGCGGTTGAGGACGCGATTGCCGCAATCCGCCCGGTGATGGAGGGCGCGGCCGAACCCCTGCTTCGGCTCGACGTGCCGCTGGTGGTCGATGCGGGGCAGGGGGATAACTGGGCGCAGGCGCATTGAACGCCGCGCCGGACTATTCCTCCGCGGCGCTTTTTTTATTCCGCTTCTTCGCGGTGCTTTTTTTGCCCCGCTTTGCTATCGGTGTAAGCAGCGCCTGCGCGATTTGGGTCATCAGGGCAACAAATATGCCGATGCTGACCAGAGCGTAGATCATGGTAAAGACCTTTGAGCCGGGGGTGGTCGGGGAGAAGTCGCCAAGCCCGACCGTCGTTGCTACCATGACGCTGAAATAGGCGGAGTCGATCCAGCTCCAGCCTTCCACGTTGTGATAGAACACGGTGCTGGAAATCAGGATTGCGAGGGTTAGAAACAGGGTCGTGCGAAAAGCTGCGTCTTGCCATGATCGGGTGATGGCTTTGACCATTCGGCCTAATGTGACGAAAAAGGAAATCATGTGGTTGCTCCGGCGGTGACTGGGTTTTTGGGTGTATAGGATTGTTTTCGCCGACAACGCAATGCGGGCGGGGCGGGGCTTTATCTTCCGGGGGCGGTGGTTTACACGTCGCCGAAAACAAGGAGTATCCCATGATTAAACGGTTTTTTGCCGCCAGCGCTGCTGCGGTGCTTTTCGCCGGTGCTGCCAGCGCCGCAGACATGACATCGACGCAGAATTATGCCTGCAATGACGGGTCGGAACTGGGCGTGGCCTATATCAATACCGAGGCGGGCGAGGCCTTTGCGGTGTTGCTCATCGACGGCAAGATGCATGTGGCGCCGGTTGCGGTCAGTGCCTCCGGGGCGCGCTATGTCAGCGCTGAGGGCGAGGGGTATTCCTGGCATGTGAAAAATGCGGAGGGGATCTTGGCGCGGGTTAAAGGCGGGGTCGATCAGTCGGAGGGGGCGCGGTCCTGTCAGGCGGTTGTGACCCCGCGCGATTGTGCGTTTACTGTCAGCGAGGATGGCGCGATGACCTACAAGATCGCCGATGTGACCGAGGGCTATGAGCTGTGCGACATGCGTTTTCCGGTCAAGGCGGGGCAGGAGGTCAGCGCCGAATGGACACTGGATTCCGCGCATATGCTGCACATTTTAGACGCGGATATGCAGGCGACTTTCAACACCTTCCCGCTGATCGCCGAAGCGGATGGGGAGATGCACCTTCGCATCGGCCTGCCGCGCGCATATGCCCGCCGGGCCACCGCGCCCGCACCGTTTGCGCTTTCCGTCACGGTCAAGTAAACCACTTTTCAATTCGATGCGTCGGGCCGGTTTGCGCTGGCCCGATGTTTTTTGTCCCGCTCTGTTTGACAGGTCTCATATGCGCTCTCTGATCCGCTGCCTCACCCTTCTTCTGGCGCTCTCCGCCGCCCCCGCTTGGGCGCAGGAGGCGACGCCCGCCCCGAGCGAGGCGGCGCCGATTGAGGGCGAGGCGGCGCCGACAGAGGCTAAAACCGACGCGGAAATCAACGCGCTGATCACCATTCTGGAGGATGAAACGGCGCGTAAGGCGCTGGTGGAGCAGTTGCGGCAAAGCGCGGGAGAGGCAGTGCCGAAAGAGCCGGTGAAGCCGGAAGCGGAGGCACAGGAAGAGCATGTTACCTTCAGCCGCGCCGTTGCTCAGGCAACACAAAACTTCATTGAAGGGGCGTTGGACAGGCTTGAACGCGTGCAGGCGCAGCTTGCCTTGCTGCCGGTGCGCATCAAAAATCTTGACGGTAACGAGTTTTCCGTTTTGTGGGATACGCTGAAAAACCTTGCGGTGTTGATGGCGATTGTCTTTGGGCTTTACTTCGTGTTGCGCCGGTATTCGCGCAGCATTTACCGCCGTTTGAACCAGAAAGCCGACGGCGCACGGTTTGGCAAACGTATGAGCCTTTGGCTGGGGACCAGCGCGGTGGACCTGCTGACGTTGATCGTCGCCTGGGCCGTGGGCTACGGGGTGGCGCTTTGGTTCATTGGTGAAAGCGGCAATATCAGCGTGCGCCAGTCGATGTTTCTCAACGCCTTTCTGCTGGTTGGGCTGTTCAAGGTTGCCGTGCGCCTGTTCATTACGCCAAGCGCGCCGAATCTGCGCACCCTTCCGGTCAGCGACACGCAGGCGCGCTACCTGTCACAGCGCATTGCCTGGCTCGCGGGGATTCTGGGCTATGGGCAGTTGCTGGTCGTGCCGGTGATCAATGCCAATGTGTCCTATAACTCGGCGCAACTGCTTTCGACCGCTATCGCGGTTTCGGTGGTGCTGTATCTGATCTGGACCAGCGTGAAAAACCGGGAGGGCGTGGCCCGGTGGCTGGCCGGGCAGAAGGCACCGGGGGAGGTGGAAGCGGCTGAACAGGGCGCGGATTTTGCGGATAATGTGAATGCCGTGGAGATCGGGGAACAGGAAGTGCCCGCTCCGGCAGAGCCTGAGGAGCTGGTGCGTCTGGAGGATACAGCAACCGCGCAGGCTGAGGCGGAACAGGAATATTCTGAAGAGATATCCCTCGCGGCTGCGCCGAATCCGACCGACCCGCTGCAATCTGTCCTGCTCGCTTCCCCGCCTCCGAAAGCGCCCCGCGGTCCCGGTTTCCTCGCCCGTCTGGCGCGGTATTGGTATATCCCTGTGGTGATTTACCTCGCGGTGATGCTGGTCACGGTATTGGTGCAACCGCCGCGTGTGGTGTTCAAATCCTTCGTGTCTTCCGGGCAGATGCTGCTTCTGGTGATGTTCGGCACAACCCTGTCGCAGTTCCTTAACCGGGTGACGGAAAACGGCTTGCCGATCCCGCGCGCCCTGTCGGAGCAGGTGCCGATGATTCAGGAGCGGCTGGACCGCTTCGTGCCGTTTTTCCTCGGCGCCATCCGCTATATGATCCTGTTCTGCGCGCTGCTTCTCGTGCTGGACATGGTGACGGTTATCGACCTTCCGGCGCTATTGTCCAGCCCGGCGGGCCTGCAACTCGTGTCGGTTGTGTTGACGGTTTTCGTCATTATCGCGGTTGCTTTCATGATCTGGCTCGCCATGACCTCCTGGGTCTATTACCGGCTGAATCCCGCCGTGGGGAAGGTAGCTACGGCACGGGAGGCGACCCTTCTGGTCTTGTTCCTGAATGCCGCCACCATTGCGCTTCTGGTAATCACGCTGATGGTTATACTGTCCGAAATTGGCGTCGACATCGCGCCGCTGCTGGCTTCTGCCGGGGTGCTGGGTCTTGCCGTTGGTTTCGGCGCGCAGAAACTGGTGCAGGATATTATCACCGGGGTTTTCATTCAGATCGAGAACGCCATGAATGTCGGTGATACGGTGGCGCTTGGTGCCATTCAGGGCAAGGTTGAAAAGCTGACCATTCGTTCGGTCAGTATCCGCGACAAAACCGGCGCCTTCCATATCATCCCCTTCTCGTCGGTGGATATGGTTACCAGTTATGCCCGAGATTTTGGCTATTATCTGTGCGATATGGGCGTGGGTTATTCTGAAGATGCGGATACGGTCAAAGCGGCCATGATCGACGCCTTCGCGGAGATGATGCAAGATGAAGAGGTCGCCGAACGTGTTCTGGATGATCTGGAATGGCACGGCTTGCAGACCTTTGGCGACAGCGCGGTCATGTTCCGTATCCGCATCAAGACCACTCCCGGTGATCAGTGGGCTGTTGGACGGGCCTATAACGGCATCCTGAAGCGGATCTTTGATGAGCGCGAGATCGAGATCCCGTTCCCGCATCAGACCATTTATTTCGGCGATGCCGGGGACAAGGAAACGGGTCCGGCGAAACTGGCCGGGAAGGCTTGATCGCTGACGATTATGAACAGGGCACGCGGCGGTAGGTAATACTCGCCGCGTCCGCTGGCACCGGCTCTTCGCGTTTTACTTCCTCGACGCAGATTTCCGCCGCCGTGCCTTCGACATGGCTGTAACCTTCGATCTCGCCGTAAAACAGCTCCCCATTCACCACCAGACACCGCATCGGCCCAACGCCCTGACAGCTCTCGGTCGCGCCCGCGATGCTGAATCTGGTAACTTTGCTTTCCTCTTCCCCCGGCAGACAGGCAGCGAGCAGGAGAAGGGTGGCGAGGGGCAAAGTGTGATGCGGTTTCATAGGGTGTCTCCGGTGTGTTTTTCGCCCGATTTTACCCCACCCCGCCACCGGACGCGAATTATTTTTCGAAACCTGTCGAAAAATGCAAATCGCAGACGTCCTTGGGGTATCAACAGATAAAACGGAAGGAAAACACATGGTTTTTACAATCACTCCCATCTACGCGCTCGCTGTCGCGGTGATCTATCTCATCCTCTGGTTTCGCGTCACCGCAATGCGCTCGGCGTTGGGTCAGTCCATCGGTGACGGAGACAATGCCGACCTGCTGCTGCGCGTGCGCCAGCATGGCAATTGTGCGGAATGGTCGAGCTTCATCCTGATCCTGATGATCCTCGCAGAAGGCATGGGCGCGCCCGCGCTTTACCTGAATATCTCCGGCGCGCTGCTGGTGATCGGCCGCATCGCGCACCCTTTTGGCCTGAAGAAAGACAATGCTGGCCATGTGCTGCGCTATGTGGGCAACGGGGCCAATATCCTCGCGAGCCTGAACGCCATGATCTGTCTCGGCGTCAACATTCTCGGCCTGTAAGGCTCTGTTAAACAGAAAGGAAAAACCAATGAAATATATGCTTTTGATCTATGGTGCCCCCGAAAAGGAACCCGCATTCGGAACCCCTGACTTCGATGCCATGATGGCGGGCTTCGCCGCCGCGAGCGAGAAGATGCAATCCGACGGGGTTCTGATGGATGGTGAAGGTTTGCAGGGGATCGAAACCGCAACATCGCTCCGGATCAGGCAGGGCAAGGTTGAAACCATGGATGGTCCCTTTGCGGAAACCCGCGAACATCTGGGGGGGTATTATGTGATTGATGTGCCCGATCTGGATACGGCGCTGAAATATGCCGAAATCATTCCGGTAGCCGCATGGGGCACGATCGAAGTCCGCCCCCTGATGGACTATAACCCGGCAGGCTGACCCATGACCCACGCCGCCCCCAGAGCCATCGCTGTGCAAAAAGCCATTGACGAGGTGGTGCGCCGCGACCGGGGGCGGATGCTGGCCGGGCTGATCGCGCGGCTGGGCGATTTTCAACTGGCGGAGGACGCGTTGCAGGAGGCGCTGATCTCCGCGCTGGGACATTGGGGCCGGGCGGGCATTCCGCGTTTGCCGACCGGCTGGCTGATGAAAGTCGCACTGAATAAAGGCATTGATCGCCACCGTGCCAGCGCTCGTGAGGACCGCAAGCTGCAAAGCGCCGCCATCTTCGCGCCCGAACCGCCCGAGGACCCGGAAGACATCCCCGACGAACGCCTGCGCCTGATCTTCGCCTGCTGCCACCCGGCGCTGGAGGAAAAATCCCGCGTGGCGCTGACCCTGCGCACCGTCTGCTCTCTGACCACCGGCGAAATCGCCCGCGCTTTCCTCGATACCGACACCGCGATGGGCCAGCGCATCTCCCGCGCCAAGAGTAAAATCCGCGCCAAGGGGATCGGCTTTGCGGTGCCCGGCCCCGAACTTTGGGACGCGCGGCTTTCCACCGTCCTCTCCACCCTCTACCTGATCTTCACCACCGGCTATGTCTCGGAAGAAACGGGCTCGCGTGATCTGTGCCGTGAAGCGATTTTCCTCGCCCGATTGCTGTGCGACCTGCGTCCGGAGGATGCCGAGATCGAAGGAGCGCTGGCGCTGATGCTTCTGACCGAAGCCCGCCGCCCGACGCGCATCAATGCAGCAGGCGAAATGGTGCCGGTCGAGCAGCAAAACCGCGCGCTCTGGACCCCGGATTTATTGCACGAAGGCCGCGACCTTCTCGAACGCGCCGTCAATCGCAAAACTCCCGGCCCGTTTCAGATCAAAGCCGCTATCGCCGATTGCCATATGGCCGACCCTGCGCCCGACTGGCGGCAAATGTCCTTCCTCTACCAATCGCTCTGGCACTTTGAACCAACTCCAGTCGTGGCGCTCAACTGGGCCGTAGTGCTGGCGGAACTGGGCCACACGAAAACCGCCCTCGACAAACTCGACCACCTCGCGTCCGACCTCGCCGGTTTTCAACCCTACCACGCCGCCAAAGCCCACATCCTCGACAAGCTCGACCGCCACCAAGACGCTGCCCGCTGCTATGAAACCGCCATCCAAACGGCCCCCAACGCGCCGGGACGGCGGTATTTAGAACACAAATTACGTCTTCTTCTTAGCAAAAATACTCAAACGCCGCATTCATGACGAGCGCCGTGTTGTGAGTATTTAGACTAAGAAGAAGCAGGCCAGGTTTCTTTATGGTGACCGTTTTGACTTGGGGGTCGGTCTCGGCTAAAGCGTGGGCAAGGAGCCGGGCAATTTGTCGTTGCGCGGTGGGGACTTCTAGAACGGGGTGACGGGTATGGATAAGCTGACGGTCAAGCTGCAACCTTTGATGAAACTGGCTGCTTTTATCGGTGTTCTCGCAGGGCTCGCGCTGGCGGCGATGGGGGTTGCGCGGATGATGGGGGCCATCGACATGGGGCGTGAATTTGATGGGATCGAACCGCTGTGGATGGTTGTTGGTGGAGCCGCGATTGCGGTTGGCTTCATGATCAAACTCGCCCGTTTCAAAAAGCTGTCCGGGCAGGCGCAGGAGCGGCTCGACGGGAAGTGAAGGGGCGTCGTCCGCATCGGGTTTAGGGGCCGCTAAAACGATGGTGCCATCAATCTCCCATTTTTGCCGTTGGGAATACACTACAACCGCCGATGAAACCGTGACCGTGTTGCCGGACGGGTGTTGCGATGTTCTGCTGGTATCGCAAGGCGGCTGTCCCGCGCTTCGGCTCACGGGGTGGGATAGTGGGCCGAGGGTGGTGCGGATTGCGGCCGGGACGTATATGACCGGGTATCGGTTGCGGCCGGGTGTGCGGGTCGACGTGGATGTTTTTCGGGGCGGTTTAGATAATTTGGTGCAGGCCGATGCGTGGGTTGCCGAGGGCATTTTGCCCGAATGGGAGAGCATTGAGCTTATCGAGGCGCTCGGAACGGCTGCGGGGACGGTGGCACGGATCGCGCGGCAGCAGGGGGTTTCTCCCCGCACGTTGCAGCGCCATTTCAGGCGCCTGTCTTTGCCGTCGCCTGCATTTTGGCGCTTGCTGGGGCGGGCGCGCCGGGCGGCGCAGGTTTTAGCCTCCGATGCGCCGCTGGTGGAGATTGCTTGTCAGCATGGCTACAGTGATCAGGCGCATATGACGCGTGAATCCCTGCGCTGGTTCGGCAAAACGCCGCGCCAGCTGCGCCAAAGCCCGGACGTCTTATGGGGAATGGCGCAGCCGGGCTTGGGCACGTGGTCGGAATAGGGCGTTACGCGTCGACCGGCGAGCAAATTTCGATCAGGAAGCCGTTCGGGTCGCTGACATAGGAGGTGACCTGTCCCCAGGGTTGCTGCTGCGCGTCCTGTATCAGTGTGGCTCCCGCCGCGACCGCCTGTTTCAGCGCTGCTGGCACGTCCGGGACTTCGAAGGCAAGCTCGAAGCTCGGGGCGTCTGGCTTTGGGGCGGTTGGGGTTTTGCCGAGTTGCCGCATCAGTTCGGCGGAGGAAAAGGCGAGTTTGGTTGTGCCGGTGATTAACTCGCCGTAATCGCCTGCTTCATGCAGAAAGCCGCGCTCAAATCCGAAGGCGCGTTCGAAAAAGACCAGTGTTTCGGCTACGTTGTCGACATATAGAATCGTGTAACGATAGATTATTTGGGTTCCTTTGGTCTGGTCCTCCGATGTTACAGCGGCACGGCGCGGCTGTCTTGAAAAAAGGCGACAGGGTGTGCGGATATTGTTCAAAACACGCTTATGCTGCTCTCAGCACGCAGACCGGACGGTGGTTTTTCGCGTGGCGTTCGATCAGGTGTTTTGCCTTGGTGCCTTTGATCAGGGGGCGGGCAGGGAAGAGGTGCTGGGTGCCGCGTTTGCGCTCGGCGCGCCGCGTGAAAAGGCTTAACAAATCAGGGGGTTCGCGGTAGCATCGCGTCAGCGCGTATGCAGGAGGTAAGAAGATGCAAAGCTGGATTCTTTGGATGTTGGCGGGGGTTTTGTCGCTCGTAGGCGGGGTGCTGGCTTTGGCCAATCCCTTTGCCGCGACCCTGGCCGCAGAGCAGTTGATTGGCTGGATGTTTTTGTTCGTTGGCATGTTGACCTTGGTTTCAGCCTTTGCCGACCGGGGATGGGGCGGGCGCCTCTTGGCGATCCTGTTCGGGGTGGTCATGCTGTTGCTCGGCGTTGGCTTGGTGGCAAACCCACTCGCCGGGATGCTGTCGCTGACCTATTTCGCCGCCATGGTCATGGTCGTGATCGGCATTTTGCGCCTTGTGCTGGCCTTTCAGCTTGGGATTGCATCCGCGCGGTGGGTCTTGATTTTATCGGCGGTGATTTCTCTGGCGCTTGGCGTGATGATCTTTGCCAACTGGCCACAATCGGCGACGGTCGTTCTTGGTGTTTTCCTGGCGGTTGAGCTGATTTCCAACGGGATTTCGCTGATCATGCTGGCCTGGCTTCGTAAGCAGATCAGCGACCTCTAATCGGGGCAATGGCTCTTTTCAGCACGGGAGGCAGCGATGGCATCTCAACAGGAAACCGTTGACTATATCTGCGAACAACTCGCCGGGGCGGGCAGTATTGTCAGCCGGAAGATGTTTGGTGAATACGGGGTTTATTGCGACGGGAAATTCATCGGGGTGATTTGCAACAACACCCTGTTTCTGAAGGTGACGAAACCGGCGCGGGAGGCGGCGCCGCAGATTGCGCTGGCTCCGGCATATGAGGGCGCGAAGCCGAGTTTTCAGATCCCGGCGGAGATGCTTGAAGATGCGGAGCGTTTGGCTGCCTTCGCCCGCGTGGTGCATGACAGTTTGCCGGCGAAAAAGAAATAAACTTGCTGGCGGGGCAGGCGAGGGGCTACCATAACAGCCATGATCGCCTATCACCGGCTCGACGCCGATATCGCCCCGCTTCTGGCAAATGCCAGCGTGTTCGACAACCCGGTCGACCTGCAGCAACTGGCGCGCTTTCAGGCCAGCGACGGGCATGAGTTGATCTTTGCGCGGTCGGGCGGCGATGTGGTTGGCTTTGCCTCCGGCACGGTGATCCTGCACCCCGACCAAGCTCCGGCCTTTTTCCTCAATGAGGTCGGCGTGGAAGCGGCGTTTCGCCAGCAAGGCATCGGAACCGAGCTGTGCCGCCGCCTGATCGATTTTGCGCGGGGGCATGGTTGTCAGGGGGTCTGGCTGGCTACGGAAGAAGACAACAGCGCCGCCCGCGCATTGTATCGGGGACTGAAGGCGCGGGAGACCCGCGGCATTGTCGTCTATGACTGGGGCGGTGCGATGGATGTCTAGCCAGCGTTTGCTGCCTCGGGCATCTTGTGGCTAAGAGGGAAAGATAATGCGTAAAACAAGTATCCTTCTCATATTGCTTGCGCTTGCAGTCCTGATCGCCGTTCCGCTGGGCAAACGGGCCTATCGGAACCATGTGTTTGCGGAGCGGGCGCGGGTCGTGGGCGATGCGCAGAACTGCCTGTTTGTGGGCGCGTTCATTCAGGGCGATTACCCGGTGGTTCGGCTGGTAGGGGAGGGCGACACATGGTTCGCGCCCGGTCAAGATTTCCGCGATGCGGTGCTGAACAGCGAACAGGCCAAACCGTTTCATTTCGGCCTTGTGTTGGTGCGCGGAGAAGGGGCGGATGCGCGGGCGGAAATCTGGGGTTGGTCCTATCGGCTGCATACGTTCTGGACCGAAGGCGCTGCGCCGGTGTTTAATCTGCTTTACGGGCGCGATGTGCTGGCCGATTGTTTGGCGGCGCGGTGAGGGGGAGCGTTTTCCGGGTTGTGCGCGAAAAAATTTCCAATCCTGTTAAGACATTATAAACGAATCGCATGTTATAGGGGACGGAGATGGCACTTGCGTTACAGGCGGCGCTTTGGGGCGGATTGGCCGGGGCGGCTTTGTTGATTGGCGCTGCGGGCGGGTATTTTTTGCAGGTGCCGCGGCGGGTTAGCGCCGGGGTCATGGCCTTTGGCGTGGGCGTGCTGGTGGCCTGTCTGGGCTTCACGCTGATGCCGGAGGCGCTGGCTCTGGGCGGGGTCTGGCCTGCGGTTGGCGGCTTTATGCTGGGCGGTGGCTTGTTTGCCGGGGCGAATGCGGCGCTGGCGCGCAAAGGCGCGAAGCATCGCAAGCGGTCTCGGGTGCCGGGCGGCAGCGGGCTGGATGCGCGCGCGTTGGATCATCGCGGGGCGGATCATCGCGCGCTTAATCATCTTGCGCCGGGTGTCGGCGCGGGTAGTAGGACGGGTGCCGAATTGGGTAACGATGCGCCGGCTGACGGAGCCGGTAACGGGCCGGGCAACGGGGCGCCGGGCAAACGCGCGGGCGCAGCGGCGGCGGCCTCGCTGGCCATTGCCCTGGGCGCGCTGCTCGACGGGATGCCCGAAGCGGCGGCGATTGGCACCAGCCTGCTCGACGGGCATGGCGTGGCTTTGGTCACGGTGCTGGCGGTGTTCATCTCGAACCTGCCCGAAGGGTTGTCCAGTACCGTCGGCATGAAAACCGCGGGGCTGTCCGGGCGGTTCATCTTCACCCTCTGGGGTGGCATCACCGTGGCCTGCATCTTCTCCGCCTGGCTCGGCTATGCGGTGATCGGCGGGCTGGGGCCGGTCTGGGTTGCGGTGGCGGTGGCCAGCGCGGCGGGGGCGATTTTCGTCATGATCATCGACACCATGATCCCGGAAGCCTTCGAGGACATCCACGCCCTGTCCGGCCCCATCGCCGCCAGCGGCTTTCTGTTAACCTTTATCGCGGCAAATCTTCTGGAAGTCTGAACCATGACCACCTCCCTGACCGACATCATCCTCTACGGCAGTGCCGAAGACCTGACCGACGATCACATTCGCCGCCTGCAGTGCGAACCCGATCTGCTGGATCTGATTAACGAACGCGAAAGCCTGAGCAGCCGCAGCCTGTGGAGCATCCTTGGCATCGCGGCGGTGCTGATGCTGTTGTCCAAGATCATTGCGGTTAAGATGCTCGACGAATACGAGCAGTTGTTCGTTGATGTGTCGGTCGATCTGGTCTTTGAAATGGGCGCGGCGCTGATCGGCAGTGTGGCGACGGTGATCTTCATCGAACATCGCGAAAAGCGCCAGACCAGAGAAAATATCCGCTTCCGCAGCGCGGTGCAAAAGCGGATCAAGGCGGTGGAGGCTGTGTCTGATAGCTCCTGATCCAGTCGGAAATGATCCAGTCGCGCAGCGCATCTCCGGCGAGCGACTGTAAGAAGCGCGCTTCGGCGGGGTCTTCGAGGTGTTGGAAGAAGACGATGCGCGGGTCCGGTTGGTATTCGGCGCGCAGATATTCGCCGTCTTCCGATCCCGCCCCGCCGACTTCTGGCGCGAAACCCAAGGCTTGCAGGGTTTGCGCTATTCGCTGAAGCTGCGCCTCATAAGCCGGGGAAAAGCGTTCCCAGATTTCCACCGGCTCTGGCCCGCCAAGCCCCCATGCGAAAGGTTCTTCGTCACGGGGGCGCGGGAAGGTCAGGGTCAATCAGTTTTCCTCGAGGATGACGGTGAAGCCTTCGAATTTAGGCGGGCCCATGTATTTCACTGAATGCTGTTCGGCTTTCTTATGGGCGGTGCGGAATTGTTCCGACTCGGTCCATGCGGTGAAATGCGCTTCGCTCTCCCAGGTCGTGTGGCTGGCGAACAGGGTGTATTCGTCGTGTTCGGCGCCGCGCAGCATGGCGAAGCTGACGAAGCCGTCCAGTTCTTTCAACCGACGGTCGCGGTTTTTCCAGATTTCGACAAACTCGTCTTCATAGCCTTTGACCACTTTGAAACGGTTCATGGCAATAAACATCGCGCTTCTCCTTTACTCTGTGCCGAAGGTCGATTGGGCTAAACCATAGCCTCAAGAAAATGGCGCGTCGAGGGTGCTGGACCCGGTGGGCTGCATTTTGTAGGGATTGGGGGCTTAACCATGAGGGGTTCCATGTCCAGCCACGCCACACCTATCCCGATGACTTCGCGCAAATCCGGTCCGTTGACGGGGGAGGCGCTGGTTCCGGGGGACAAGTCGATCTCGCACCGGGCCTTGATTTTGGGGGCGCTGGCGGTTGGCGAGACCTATGTGACCGGGCTGCTGGAGGGCGAGGACGTGTTGGCCACGGCGGAGGCGATGCGGGCTTTTGGTGCCGGGGTGGAGCGGCTTGGCGAGGGGGAATGGCGCATCAACGGGGTTGGTGTCGGTGGGTTTTGTGAGCCGGAAGATGTGATTGATTGCGGCAATGCGGGGACCGGCGTTCGGCTGATCATGGGCTGCATGGCGACCACGGGGCTTACCGCGACCTTCACCGGCGATGCTTCGCTGCGTTCGCGTCCGATGGGGCGGGTCATAGAACCGTTGGCGTTGTTTGGCGCGCAGAGTTTTGGCCGCGCGGGCGGGCGTTTGCCGATGACGGTTGTTGGCGCGGTGGAGCCGGTGCCGGTGCGCTATCAGACGCCGATGGCGTCGGCGCAGGTCAAGTCGGCGGTGTTGCTGGCGGGGCTGAATGTGCCGGGGGAAACGGTTGTCATTGAGCGCGAAGCGACGCGCGATCACACCGAGCGGATGCTGGTCGGGTTTGGCGCGCAGATTCGCACCGAAGAGACTGATGAGGGGCGAGTGATTACGCTCCAGGGGCGGCCGGAATTGGTGGCGCAGGACATTGTGGTGCCGCGCGATCCCAGTTCGGCGGCGTTTCCGGTTTGTGCGGCGCTGATTGTGCCGGGGTCGGATGTGTTGGTGCCCAATATCGGGCTGAACCCGACCCGTGCCGGGCTGTTTACCACCTTGCGCGAGATGGGCGCGGATCTGACTTATGAGAATGCGCGCGAGGAGGGGGGCGAGCCGGTGGCGGATCTGCGGGCACGCTTCTCGCCGAATATGCGCGGCATTACGGTGCCGCCGGAGCGGGCGGCGTCGATGATTGATGAATATCCCATTCTGTCGGTGGTCGCGGCCAATGCGACCGGGCGCACGGAGATGCCGGGGGTGCATGAATTGCGGGTCAAGGAGAGCGACCGGATTGATGCTATGGCGCAGGGCTTGCGCGCCAACGGGGTTGCGGTGGATGAGGCAGAGGATTGGTGGGCCGTGGACGGGCTGGGGCCGGAAGGGGTGCCCGGCGGCGGCACGGTGGCGGCGCGGCTTGATCACCGGATTGCCATGTCGTTTTTGATCTTGGGGATGGCAAGTGCGAAGCCGGTCTCGGTCGATGACGGGGCGCCGATTGCCACCTCGTTCCCGATTTTTGAGCCGTTGATGGCGGCGCTTGGGGCGCAGATTGTGCGGAGGAACAAGGCATGACGAAACGGGCGTTTACCATTGCGATTGATGGTCCGGCAGCGGCGGGCAAGGGCACGATTTCCAAGGCAGTCGCGGCGCATTTCGGCTTTGCTCATCTCGATACGGGGCTGTTATATCGCGCGGTTGGCGCGAAGGTTTTGGCGGGGGCGGACCCGGCGCAGGCGGCTCGTGATCTGGTGCCATCGGATTTGCACGGGGAATTGCGCACGCCGGAGGTGGCGCAGGCGGCGAGCCGGGTGGCGGTGATCCCGGAGGTGCGGGCGGCGCTGGTGGATTTTCAGCGCGCTTTTGCGGCGCGGGAGGGCGGCGCGGTTCTGGATGGGCGCGACATTGGCACGGTGATTTGCCCTGAGGCGCCGGTGAAGCTCTTTGTTACGGCCAGCCCGGAGGTTCGGGCGGAGCGGCGGTTTCTGGAGCTTCAGGGCAAGGGGCATGAGGTAGATCGGGAAACGGTTTTGGCGGATGTGCGCGCGCGGGATGCGCGGGACATGAACCGCGCCGAGGCGCCTTTGAAGCCGGCGGCGGACGCGGTGGTGATTGATACGTCGGAGCTGTCGATCGAGGCGGCGGTGGCGGCGGCGATTGCGGCTTGCGGAGGGTAGGGGCGCTGCCCCTCTGAGCGCTGCGCGCTCATTCACCCCGGAGTATTTTCGCTAAGAAGAAAATGATTTCAGGTTGGTTGAGGTGTCAAAATTCGCGTTCGAAATCTGCGATGCGCAGATTGAGAGGCGGCGCGGTGTGATTCCGGTTTATCGTTTTCTTCTGCTGAAGAAGGCGGGTTTGGGCTTGTTTTTATGGGGGGTGGTGGGTATATGGGCCGTGTCGACAAGGTGTAAATGCCGCGATGCAGGGGAAATGAGCAGGGTCGGGAAGTTCCGGCCCTCTTTGTTTTTTCTGCGTTTCTGTCGGCCAAATTGTGTCAAAGACCCGCGGAGACAACCGTGTGGCCCGAATAAACTATGAAGGAAAACAAACGCTTATGAGCGCTAATGTCTCTATGGAGGAATTCGAAGCCCTCCTGAATGAAAGCTTCGAGATCGACACTCCCAAAGAGGGTTCTGTTGTCAAGGGCAAGGTCATCGCCATCGAGGCGGGTCAAGCCATCATCGACGTCGGTTACAAGATGGAAGGCCGCGTTGATCTGAAAGAATTCGCAAATCCCGGTGAAGCGCCTGAAATCGCTGTTGGCGATGAGGTTGAGGTTTACCTGCGCGCGGCGGAAAATGCCCGCGGGGAAGCGGTTATCTCCCGCGAGATGGCGCGCCGCGAGGAAGCCTGGGATCGTCTGGAGAAGGCATATGCCGATGATGCGCGCGTTGAAGGTGCGATCTTCGGTCGGGTCAAGGGCGGCTTTACCGTCGATTTGGGCGGTGCGGTTGCGTTCCTGCCCGGTTCGCAGGTTGACGTGCGTCCGGTGCGCGATGCGGGCCCGCTGATGGGTCTGAAGCAGCCGTTCCAGATTTTGAAGATGGACCGTCGCCGGGGCAACATTGTTGTGTCGCGTCGGGCGATTTTGGAAGAGAGCCGTGCCGAGCAGCGCGCCGAGGTTATCGGCAAGCTGGCGGAAGGCGACAGCGTCGACGGTGTGGTCAAGAACATCACCGAATACGGTGCGTTTGTCGATCTTGGCGGGGTGGACGGGCTGTTGCACGTCACCGACATGGCGTGGCGCCGTGTGAACCATCCGTCGGAGATCCTGTCGATCGGCGAGACCATCAAGGTTCAGGTTATCAAGATCAACAAAGAGACCCACCGCATCTCCCTTGGCATGAAGCAGTTGCAGGAAGATCCGTGGGATCTGGTGGCTGCCAAGTATCCGCTGGAGAGCGTGCATAAGGGCCGCGTGACCAACATCACCGATTACGGTGCGTTTGTTGAGCTGGAGCCGGGTGTTGAGGGTCTGGTACACGTTTCCGAGATGTCCTGGACCAAGAAGAACGTGCATCCGGGCAAGATCGTTTCGACGAGCCAGGAAGTCGACGTCATGGTGCTGGAAATCGACGGTGCCAAGCGCCGCGTGTCTCTGGGCCTGAAGCAGACTCAGCGCAACCCGTGGGAAGTGTTCGAAGAGACCCATCCGGAAGGCACGCAGGTCGAGGGCGAGGTCAAGAACATCACCGAATTCGGTCTGTTCATCGGTCTGCCGGGCGACATCGACGGCATGGTTCACCTCTCCGATCTGTCTTGGGACGAGCGTGGCGAGGATGCCATTCAGAACTACCGCAAGGGCGACATGGTTGCTGCCGTGGTGTCTGAGGTCGACGTGCAGAAGGAGCGCATTTCGCTTTCCATCAAGAACCTCGACGGCGATCCATTTGCCGAGGCGATTGGCGGCGTGAAGCGCGGTCAGATCATCACCGTGACCGTTTCGGCCATCGAAGATGGCGGTATCGAGGTGGAATACGAGGGTATGAAATCCTTCATCCGTCGTTCCGATCTCAGCCGCGACCGTGCCGAGCAGCGCCCCGAGCGTTTCAGCATTGGCGACAAGGTTGACGTGCGTGTCACTAACGTGGACAGCAAGTCCCGTCGTCTGGGTCTGTCGATCAAGGCGCGCGAAATTGCCGAAGAGAAGGAAGCGGTGCAGCAGTATGGCTCCTCCGATTCCGGTGCGTCGTTGGGCGATATTCTCGGTGCAGCGCTCAAGGGCGAAGAATAATCCCTTCGTCTCAAAATCTTTTGAAACGGCCCCCGTGCGGGGCCGTTTTCTGTTCGGAGAATCGCTTGCTTGCCGTTCGCGTAAGCGTCTGATTTTTCCCGGCTTTGCCGCGCTCGGGGCGATAAAAGCGGCGTAAATGGCCCCGCAACCCGCATAAATATGCCTCTTCCGGCGCTGAAATGTCTGTTTTGCTTGTCACGTCGCCTCGCCTCTGTTCCTATGGAGAGCAGAATGGCTGTGCGCGTTGCGCGCGTTTGAAATAACTGGGGGAAAGTGATGATCAGGTCTGAACTGATCCAGAAAGTAATCGACGAAAATCCGCATCTCTATCAACAGGATGTGGAGCGGATCGTGAGCACGATTTTTGACGAAGTGATCGAGGCGATGGCGCGGGGGGACCGGGTTGAGCTGCGCGGTTTTGGCGCGTTTTCGGTCAAGGAGCGCGAGGCCCGGATCGGGCGCAACCCGCGCACCGGCGAGGCGGTTCAGGTCGACAAGAAATTCGTGCCGTTTTTCAAGACGGGTAAATTGTTGCGCGATCGGCTGAACGGCGGGTAAATCATGCGGTATCTTCGGATTGTTTTTCTGGCCGTTGTGGCGGTGGGGCTGGTGACGGTTGCGCTGGCCAATCGTGGGCCGGTGACGTTGCACTTGCTGCCGGAGGCGCTGGCCGGGTTTGCGGGGCTGAGTTGGCAGATCACCGTGCCGCTGTTTCTGGTGATTTTCGCGGGCATTATTGCGGGCATTCTGATCGGCTTCATCTGGGAGTATTTCCGCGAGCATAAGCTGCGCGCGGAGGGTAAGCGCGCGCGCAAGGCGGCGGTTAATCTGGCGCGGGAAGTGCAGGATTTGAAGACTTCCGCGAAGCCGGGCGATGACGTGTTGGCGCTGTTGGAGGATGCGCGCTAGGTCATGGCCGCTGAGGTAAAGATCTGCGGTTTGCGCGATGCGGCGATGATCGAGGTCGCCCATGCGGCGGGGGCGCGCTGGATCGGTTTCGTGTTCTTTCCCAAAAGTCCGCGCCATGTGACGGTTGCAGAGGCGGCGAAGCTGGCGCGCGCGGCGCCCTCCGGTTTGGGTCGGGTCGCGTTGGTGGTGAATGCCAGCGACGCGGAACTGGACCGCATCACCGGCGAGGTGCCGCTCGATTTGTTGCAGTTACATGGCGGGGAAAGCCCGGAGCGGGTGGCGGAAATTCGGGCGCGCTTTGGCGTGCCCGTGATGAAGGCCATTGGCGTGGCGCAGGCCTCGGACCTTGCCGCGATTGACGCCTACGCCCCGGTGGCCGACCGCCTGTTGATCGACGCCAAAGCGCCGAAGGGCGCGGCGCTGCCCGGCGGCAATGGGTTGAGCTTTGATTGGCGTTTGCTGGTCGGGCGCAAGATGCCCGAGGGCTGGATGCTGGCGGGGGGACTGGCGCCGGGCAACGTGGTGGAAGCGATCCGGCGCACTGGCGCGCCCTGTGTTGACGTGTCTTCCGGCGTGGAGCGCGCGCCGGGGATCAAGGATGCGGAGGCGATCCGCGCCTTTTGCGCCGCCGCACGCACCGGCTTTACCGCCCCGCCGATCAACGCTAAACGCAACCTGTGACGCGCAGCATTGGGGGGACGCCATGTCGGAAGATCTGTTTAATTCGTTCATGAACGGGCCGAATGAGAAAGGCCGGTTTGGCGATTTCGGCGGGCGGTTCGTATCCGAAACCCTGATGCCGCTGATCCTCGAGTTGGAAGCGCAATACGAGCGGGCCAAGGATGATGCGAGTTTCTGGGCTGAGATGGACGATCTCTGGACGCATTACGTCGGCCGCCCCTCGCCGCTTTACTACGCCGAACGCCTGAGCGAAGAGCTGGGCGGCGCGAAGATTTATCTCAAGCGCGACGAGCTGAACCACACCGGCGCGCACAAGATCAACAACGTGTTGGGTCAGATCATTCTCGCCCGTCGTATGGGCAAAGGGCGCATCATCGCGGAAACCGGCGCGGGCCAGCACGGGGTTGCGACGGCGACCGTCTGCGCCAAGTTCGGCCTGAAATGCGTGGTTTATATGGGCGCGCATGATGTGGAGCGGCAGGCGCCCAATGTGTTTCGCATGAAGCTTCTGGGCGCGGAGGTGGTGCCGGTCACGTCTGGGCGCGGCACGCTGAAAGACGCGATGAACGACGCGCTGCGCGACTGGGTGACCAATGTGCGCGACACGTTTTACTGCATCGGCACCGTCGCCGGCCCGCATCCCTATCCCGCCATGGTGCGCGATTTTCAGGCCATTATCGGCAAGGAAACCCGCGCACAGATTATGGCGGCGGAAGGGCGGCTGCCGGACAGTCTGGTCGCGGCGATTGGCGGCGGCTCCAACGCGATGGGTCTGTTTTACCCCTTCCTTGACGACAAATCCGTGCGCATCATCGGCGTGGAAGCCGGGGGCAAGGGGGTGAACGAGAAACTCGAACATTGTGCCTCGCTGACCGGCGGGCGGCCCGGCGTGTTGCATGGCAACCGGACCTATCTGTTGCAGGACGATGACGGGCAGATCCTTGAGGGGCACTCGATTTCCGCCGGGCTGGACTATCCCGGTATCGGGCCGGAACACGCTTGGTTGCATGAAACCGGGCGGGCGGAATATGTCGCGATCACCGACGATGAGGCGCTGGAGGCGTTCCAATTGCTGTGCCGCACCGAGGGCATCATCCCGGCGTTGGAACCGTCACATGCGCTGGCCCATGTGGCCAAAATCGCGCCGACCCTGCCGCGCGATCATCTGCTGGTGATGAACCTCTGCGGGCGCGGCGACAAAGACATTTTCACCGTCGCGCGCCATCTGGGCACCGATATGGGCGGGCTGGTGGATTAAGGGGTAAGCGCTGCCCCGATCTTGCGGAACATCTCGATATTGTCTTCCCAAACCCCGTCTTCGCTGAAGCTGCGGTTGGCGGAATTAACCGCGATCACGAGGTCGTGGGCGCGGTCGATCCAGATATATTGCCCATATACCCCGATGCCGAACACCTCGCCGGGGCGGGCATCGGCGGGGAGCCACCATTGGTAGCCATATTGACTCGCGCCTTCGGCGGTTGGCGCGGAAGCGGTGGTCATGGCGGCGATCCAGTCGGCGGGCACAACCTGCACGCCGTTCCACATGCCGTTTTGCAGAACCAACTGCCCAAGGCGCGCATAATCGCGGGTGCGCAGGTTCAGCCCGCCCAGCACGAAGGCCACGCCATCGCCGTCGGTCAGGTAATAGGGGTCTTTCTGAATGCCGATGGGCGCGAGGAGGCGGTCGGCCAGCAGATCGGGCACCGTGCGCCCGGTCGCCCCGCGCAGCACCATGCCGATGACATGCGTATCAATCGAGACATATTGCCACTGACGCCCCGGCGGGGCGATGCGGGTTTCGATGGCGGCGGCGAAGTCATCCAGCGAACCGCCAAAGGCCAGAACTCGGCCCATCTTATTGATATCGCTCCAGAAATCGTGGTAATCCTCGTCGAACTCCACCCCCGACGCCATGTTCAGCACGTTGCGGATCGTCGCGCCTTCATAGGCCGAACCGATCAGTTTCGGGGCGTATTTTTCTACCGGATCGTCGAGGCTGGCGATCTCGCCATTGGCCAGCGAGATGCCGAACAGGGTGGCGATGAAGGATTTGGCGACGGACCAGGAGATGCGCAAATCCTGCGCGTCGCCGTGGAAATACTCCTCATAGACCACCTCGCCGTGCCGCAGCGCCACGAGGGCCGAAACCTTGCGCTCTGCCGCCCATTCCGCAAAACCGGGCGGCATGGTGAGCGGGGTTTCTGCTTCGGGCAGGGGCGGCTGGCGCACCGGGCCAAGCTCCATCGGGGTGGAGAAAAACATGCTGTCCATGGAGATGAAATTGTCGGCGATCCGATCCTCGGCAAAGAGCGAATTAACCGCGAGAAGCCGCCGGATGTTGTCGTAATTGAATACGCCAAGCGCGGTGATGATCACCACCAGAGCAAAGAAAATCCGTTTGAACATGCCGCCTTCCCCCAATTCAGCCGTTAACCATGTTCACTATGTCGCCCCGGCGCGCGCCAGTCCACCCACCGGCCATGAAAATCGACCCGACCCAGCGTCATACGCGCGCCGCCGGGCCAAAGGGTCAACTCAATTACCGCGCCTTTTCCGTGCTGTTCATCCGCCTCCATCGACAGATGCGCCAGCGGAGCCTCCGTCGTGGCCCGTGTGCCTGCCTGCGTCAGCGCCGCGCGGCATCGGGCTTTGGTGTCTTCCGGGAAATACTGCCATGCGATGGTGTGATAGACGAGGTGCAGCGCGCCGGGCCGGGGCGTTGCCAGCCGCGCTTCCAACCATGCCGCCGCATCCCCACGGTCCACCGTTGCCTGTGCCAGCGCAATCGCCGCCCGAGTTCGCGCAATGCGGTCGTGCTGATCGGCCCAGATATAAGACAGCAGGCGCAGGGCGTCTTCCGGGTCTTGCGTGTTCAGCGGGTTGAGATCGACGCCGCGTCGGTCTGCGATCCGGACAAGCGCCGCGGGCGGGCAGGGGCCGCGCCAATCCGGGGCGAGCCGGACCGGGCTGTCCGCCGGTCCCAACGTGCCGTCCGGCAGGTCGAGCCGAAAGCGGTCCCACATCATGTTCAACCCCCCGGCCGCGCCCAGTTCGGACAGCACGAAAGGCAGGTCCACGCGCTGCGCCAACCAGTGCCCGGCGGCGATCAGAACGGCGGCGCGACGCACCTCGTTGGTCTGTGGCGGGCTGTCGAGCCAGTGTAGCAGCACCGTTTCATGCCGGGTCATCGCTTCTGCCAGCGCGGTTTCAAGCGCATCTTCCGGTCCGGAATTTGGCGGCCAGAGTGCAGCAAGTTCCGGACTATCGCCGCGCAGAACCAGCGCGTTCATCCCGCCCAAAAGCCGCAGCGGCACCGAGGCGCCGAACGGGGTGATATCGCCCTCAAAAGCGCGCATCTTCCGGGTGACGGCGTTGTCTTCGCTCGTGAGCCGCCCCAAGATACGCAGCACATTCGCCGTGAAGGGAGAGCCGAGGCCCTTATTGCTTTTTGCTTGAATTTCAAAAGCTTCTTTGAGGATCACCGGAATTTGTCCGCCAGTTTTTGCAACGGGCTGCGGGTGTCTTCCGGCTCTTCTGGCTTCGGTTCTGGCGGTTGTTTTGCGGGCTTCGGCGCCGCGCGCTCCGCTTTCGGCGGGGCCATGCGCAGGCCGACCGCGTTGCTGAATTTCGCCCCGTCGCCCTGCGCCAGATACGGGGCGCCGTCGGCGATGCCGCGCAGCAGGTCGTCGAGCCAGTCCTGATCGGCGCGGGAGAAATCGGACAGCACATAGCCCGCGACCCGGTCCTTATGCCCCGGATGGCCGATGCCCAAGCGCACGCGGGCGTAATCCGGGCCGATATGCTGGTGAATGGAGCGCAAGCCGTTATGGCCCGCATGTCCGCCGCCGCGTTTGAGGCGCAGTTTGCCGGGCGCGAGGTCCAGTTCATCGTGAAACACGGTCACATCTGCCGGGGTCAGCTTGTAAAACCGCATGGCGGCGCCGACTGATTGCCCGGAAAGGTTCATGAAGGTTTCGGGTTTCAGGAGCAGCACCTTCTGCGACCCGAGCCGCCCCTCGCTGAGCGCGCCCTGAAACTTGCCGCGCCACGGGGCGAAACCATGCGCGTCGGCGATGCTGTCGAGCGCCATGAAACCGATATTATGTCGGTTGGCCGCGTATTTCGCGCCCGGATTGCCCAGCCCAACGAAGAGTTGCATCTTGTCTCCTGTCCGCTTTGGATGGGAAATTTAGGGGAGATATGCCCGGATGCCAAGGGGATAGCCGGGGAGGGATACCCGGACACGAAAACGGGGCCACGCGGGCCCCGTTCCGGTCTTGCCCTGTGGGCCAGACTTATTCTTCGGCTTCGGCCTCTGCTTCGGTCGCTTCGCCCTCGTCCTCATCGCTGCCTTCCGAGCGCAGGCCGGACGGAGCGGAGATGTTGGCGATCACGAAGTCGCGGTCGACGGTCGGACGCGCGCCTTCCGGCATCTCTACGTCGGAAATGTGGATCACGTCGCCCACGTCCTTGCCGGTCAGGTCCACCACGATCTTCTCCGGGATGTTGCCGGCGATGACCGACAGTTCCACTTCCGGACGCACCGTGACCAAAACGCCGCCACGCTTGATGCCCGGCGCTTCTTCTTCGTTGATGAAGTCGACATGGACATAGAGGCTGATGCGGGTGTTGCGGTGCAGACGCATGAAGTCGACATGGGTCGGCAGGTCTTTCACCACGTCGCGCTGCACGTTGCGGCAGATCACGCGCACGTCGTCGTGGCCTTCAACCTTCAGGTTGAACAGCTTCGACAGGAAGCGGCCTTCCTTCAGCGTTTTCAGCAGGACGTTGAACGGGATATTGATGGGAAGCGGGTCCGCTTCGCCGCCGTATACAATGCCGGGTACCATGCCATTGCGGCGTGCCTGACGAGCGGCGCCCTTGCCTGTCCCCGTCCGTACCTCGGCGTGAAAATCAGGAATCTCACGAGCCATTTGGTCTCTCCAATATTATGAGCGCGGGGATCCTCCAAGGCTGTATCCCCGCCAGAAGCCGCCCCTATAGACGCAATTTGCCCGCTTGGAAAGGTTTATTCCTGCCAATCGCCCTCAAATCCCTTCGGAATATGCAGGATCGAGCGGTTGACGGTGGTGATATCGGTATGGCCACAGAAGGCCATCGATATTTCCAGCTCTTTGTGAATCACCTCCAGCGCACGGGTCACGCCCGCTTCGCCCATTGCGCCCAGACCGTTGACGAAAGCGCGGCCGATATAGGTGCCCTTGGCGCCCATGGCGACGGCTTTCAGCACGTCCTGCCCGGAGCGAATACCGCTATCGAGATGCACTTCGATCTTGTCGCCGACCGCATCCATGATGGGGGGCAGGGCGCGGATCGAGGACAGCGCGCCGTCGAGTTGCCGCCCGCCGTGGTTGGAGACAATGATCGCATCGGCGCCGACATTGCAGGCCTCCAGCGCGTCTTCCGGCTCCATGATGCCCTTGATGATCAGCTTGCCGTCCCACATTTTGCGGAACTGCCGGATGCGGTCCCAGTTGAGCGAGGGATCGAAGGCCTGCGCGGTCCATTCCGACAGCGAGGAGGGATCGGAAACCCCCTTCGCGTGGCCAACGATATTGCCGAAGAAGCGTCGCTTGGTGCCCAACATGCCGATGCCCCAGCGCCATTTGGTCGCGAGATTGAGCATGGTCGGGATGGTCAGTTTCGGCGGGGCGGACAGGCCGTTTTTCAGGTCTTTGTGCCGCTGGCCCAGCACCTGCAAATCGACGGTGATCACCACGGCAGAGCAATTCGCCGCCTTGGCGCGGTCGAACAAACGCTGCATGAAATCGTCGTCTTTCAGGGTATAGACCTGAAACCAGAAGGGCTTTTGCGTGTGTTCCGCCACGTCTTCAATGGAACAGATCGACATGGTGGACAGGGTGAAGGGCACGCCGAATTTCTCCGCTGCCCGCGCTGCCTTGATCTCGCCATCGGCGTGTTGCATCCCCGTCAGCCCAACCGGGGCCAGCGCCACCGGCATCGACACGTCCTGTCCGATCATCTGCGTTGCGGTCGAGCGCCCGTCCATATCAACGGCGACGCGCTGGCGCAGGTAAAGCTTCTGAAAATCCGAGGTGTTTTCGCGGAAGGTCTGCTCCGTCCACGATCCGCTCTCGGCATAGTCGTAAAACATGCGCGGGGTGCGGCGTTTGTGCAGGCGCTTGAGGTCGGCGATTTCAGTAATGACGGGCATGATTTTCTCCCCACTGGTAAACTTTTGTAGCCAATGGCGCCGCAGTTTGGCAAGACGCCCCCCGTGTTCATCGTGTGATCCGCCGTATGATCAGCCGCGATGCGCCCCATCGGCCAGCGATTTGACGAAGGCCAGCACTTCGGGCACCGGGCGTTTGGCGGCGATCTGGCTGACGATGGCGGAGCCGACCACGGTGCCATCCGCCACGGACGCAATCGCCTCCGCCTTCTCCGGCGTGTTGACCCCAAAGCCCACGATCACCGGCAGGTCGGTTTTGGCTTTGATGCGCGCCACTTCCGGCCCGACCGCGCCCGCTTGCGCTTCCGCCGCGCCGGTCACGCCGGTGACGGAGACATAATAGACAAAGCCCGAGGTGTTTTGCAGCACTTTGGGCAGACGGGTGTCGTCGGTGGTGGGCGTTGCAAGGCGGATGAAATTCATCCCCGCCGCCTGCGCCGGAATGCACAGCTCTTCGTCCTCTTCCGGCGGCAGGTCCACCACGATCAGCCCGTCGATCCCCGCTTCTTTCGCATCCACCAGAAAGGCATCGACCCCGTGGTTGTAGATCGGGTTGTAATAGCCCATCAGCACCAGCGGCGTCGTGTTGTCGGTCTCGCGAAAGGCGCGCGCCATTGCGAGGGTCTTTTTCAGCGTCATCCCCGCTTCCAGCGCCCGTTGCCCGGCAAGCTGGATGGTCGGCCCATCCGCCATCGGGTCGGTGAAGGGCAGGCCCAGTTCGACCACATCGACTCCCGCGCCCGGCAGCCCGTTCAGCACTTCCTGCGCATAGGCCTCATCCGGGTCGCCCGCCATGATATAGGCCACGAATGCCTTGCGGTTGGCGGCTTTCAACTCGGCGAATTTGGCGTCGATACGTGTCATCTGGCGCTCCCTGTTGCGTGAGATTTTCCTGCCAGAGAGCGCGCGCGAGGGCAAGACGGGAATTGTGATCGGCTATTGCAGGGCAAAAGCATTTCGCACTAGAAGCGGGGAAATTACGAAAGGAACGCGCTATGGGCTTCAAGATGGGAATTGTCGGACTGCCGAATGTGGGCAAATCGACCTTGTTCAACGCGTTGACCAAAACGGCGGCGGCGCAGGCGGAGAACTTCCCTTTCTGCACCATCGAGCCGAATGTTGGCGAGGTCGCGGTGCCCGATGCGCGGCTTGACAAGCTGGCGGCGATTGCGGGCTCGAAAGAGATCATCCCGACCCGCATGACCTTTGTGGATATCGCCGGTCTGGTGAAGGGCGCGTCGAAGGGGGAGGGGCTGGGCAACCAGTTTCTGGCCAATATCCGCGAGGTGGATGCCATCGCCCATGTGCTGCGCTGTTTTGAAGATGGGGATGTGACCCATGTTGAGGGGCGGGTCGATCCGGTGGCGGATGCGGAGACCATCGAGACCGAATTGATGATCGCCGACATGGAGAGCATTGAGAAACGCCTGCAGGGGCTAGTGCGCAAGGTGCGCGGCGGCGACAAGGAAGCGGTGCAGCAGGAGCGGCTGTTGAAGGCGGCGCTGGCGGCGCTGGAAGATGGTAAACCGGCCCGCGCGGTGGAGGTTGCGGACGAGGACAGGGCGGCGTGGAAGAACCTGCAACTGTTGACCACCAAGAAGATCCTCTATGTTTGCAACGTGGACGAGGACAGGGCGGCGACGGGCAATGAGCATTCCGCCGCAGTGGAGAAAATGGCCGCCGAGCAGGGCGCGGCAGCGGTGGTGATTTCTGCCAAGATCGAAGAGGAAATCAGCCAGCTTGATGCGGAAGAACAGGAAGTATTTCTTGAAGAATTGGGTCTGCACGAGGCGGGGCTCGACCGGCTGATCAAGGCGGGCTATGGCCTGTTGCATCTTGAGACCTATTTCACCGTCGGCCCAAAAGAGGCGCGTGCCTGGACCATCCGCGAAGGCACCCTTGCGCCGCAGGCCGCAGGCGTCATCCATGGCGACTTTGAGCGCGGCTTCATCCGCGCTGAAACCATCGCCTATGACGATTACATCGCCCATAACGGCGAACAGGGCGCCAAGGAAGCGGGCAAGATGCGCGCGGAGGGCAAGGCTTATATGGTCAAGGACGGCGACGTGCTGCACTTCCTGTTCAATGCCTGACGGGCCCTAAATCCGCTCGCCGTGTTCGCCGTCGCAATGGGAATGATCGCCGAAGGCGGTGAGGATTTCGCAGGAGCCGGAGGGGTGGCCTGAGCAGGCGTGGCGGATGCGGTCCAGCTCTGCTTCCAGCGCTTGCAGGCGGGCGATGCGGTGGCGAATATCGGCGAGGTGGCGTTCGGCGATGGCGTGGCTCTCCGGGCAGACATCGCCGCCCTTGCCTTCCAGCCGGATCAGGGTGCGGATGTCATCGAGATGCAGGCCGAGGTCGCGGCAATGGCGGATGAAATGCAGTCGGTCCAGCCCGGCCTGTGAATATCGCCGCTGATTACCCGCCGTGCGCCCGGCATTTTCGATCAGGCCCATCTCCTCATAGTAACGAATCGTCGGCACCTTGACGCCGGTGCGTTTTGAGAGTTGGCCGATTGAAAACATTGTGCATTTTCCTCTTGAAGCTCTAGGGGCTAGAGCAATTATCTTGATCATAAGCAAAAGAATCAGGGTTTTGCAAATGGTCGATTTACTGGAACAAACCCCGCTATTGAATTTCGGCAATCCGTCGATCCGGGCGCTGGTGCGGGAGCGCGGTTGGCAGGATTTGCCGCCGCGCGCGCGTATTGGCGCGGTGTATGCGTTTGTGCGCGATGAAATCCGTTTAGGCTATAATGCCGACGATGCGATCCGGGCCAGCAAGGTGCTGGCGGATGGTTACGGGCAGTGCAACACCAAGGGGATTTTGCTGATGGCGCTGTTGCGCGCGGTGCATATTCCCTGCCGGTTGCATGGCTTTACCGTTGCCAAGAGCTTGCAGCGGGGGTTGGTGCCGGAGGCGGTTTATGGCCGTGCGCCAGAGAATATCGTGCATTCCTGGGTCGAGGTGTTGCTCGATGGGGAATGGATCATTCTTGAGGGGGTCGTCGTGGACAAGCCCGTGCTTGAGGCCTTGCAGGCCCGCTTTGGCACCGGGCCGCTATGCGGGTACGCGGTTGGGGTGGAGTGTCTCGAAGCGCCGCCGGTGGCGTGGGACGGGCGCGACACCTTTGTGCAATCGACTGGCATTAACCACGATTTCGGCGTGTTCGACACGCCCGACGATTTCTTTAAGGAACATGCGCAGGCGCTGGGCGGGCTGCGCGGGTTTCTTTACCGCCACCTGATCCGACATTGGATGAACGCACGGGTGCGGCGGATTCGGCGCGGGGCGATCCCGCATATTCCGGCAGAAATTCGGGGGGAGCGGCCCTCATTTAGCTACAGAAAGGCAATCTGAAATGGCACATTCTCACGATCACGATCACGATCACGATCACGATCACGATCACGATCACGATCACGATCACGGACATAGCCACGCCCATGGACACAGCCACGGGCATGGTCATGGTCACGGACACCACCATCACCACCATGTCGACCCCGATGCGGGCGACCGGGCGGTGGCGACGGCGGTCGGGGTCAACATGCTGCTGACCATCGCGGAGATTGTTGGCGGCATCCTCTCCGGCTCCGTCGCGCTCATTGCGGATGCGGTGCATAACCTGTCGGACGCCATGTCGCTGCTCATCGCCTGGGGCGCGCGCAAGATCGCCCGCCGTCCGCGCGATGGGGTGATGACTTTTGGCTATATGCGCATCGAACTGGTCGCGGCGCTGATCAATTACACCACGCTGATCATCATCGGGCTTTACCTCGTCTGGGAGGCGGTGGAGCGGTTTATCAACCCCGAACCCGTCACCGGCTGGCTGATGATTGCGGTGTCCGGGCTGGCGCTTCTGGTGGATGCGGTGACGGCACTGCTGACCTACCGGCTGTCAAAGGAAAGCGTCAACATCCGCGCGGCGTTCCTGCATAATTTGGCAGATGCGCTGGGTTCGGTTGCGGTGATCATCGTGGGCGTTCTGGTCATGCTGTTTGGCTGGGACATCGCCGACCCGATCGTGACGCTGGGCATCGCGGGCTATATCCTCTGGATGGCGTTCAGCGAGATCCGCCATGTGATCCGTATCCTGATGCTGGGCGCGCCGGACGGGATCGTGCCGGAAGAGGTTGTGGCGAAGATGCAGGCGGTTGCCGGGGTCGAAAACGTGCATCACTTGCATATCTGGCAGATTTCCGAGCGCGTGACCTCTCTGGAGGCGCATCTGGTGACGGATGCGACGGAACTGAGCCGGGTGCAGGAGATCAAGACGGCGCTGCGTGAGATGCTGCGCGGGGAGTTTGGCATCACCCATGTGACGCTGGATGCGGAAACCCGCGAGGGGTGCTGCGCCGATGCGAGCGTGATCGGGGCGTAAACCGCGATTTGCAACGGGCCGCCGGGTTTCTGGCGGCCCGTTTGGTAGGGCGTAGACCCATACTCCCTGCATCACTGGTTTGTCAGATTTTTGCTCTGACTATGAGCGGCGCCGCAGGAATAGTGGGGCTATTTCAAGGGGTCGCGAAGACGCTCAGGGCAAAAATCTGGCAAATCGTCCCGCCGCAGGCGGGCCTTCTGTAAACGGTTTTCCTTCGGAAAAACGACGTCAAATCCGCTACATATCAGCAGCCCGACGCGCTTGGAAATAGACCCACTATGTCCTGCGCGCGCCAACCCACTGATCTTTCGCGGATTTGGCGCCAGTGGCGCAGGGATTATGGGTCTACGCCCTATGATACGAAGGCGTTGAGCATCAGGAAGATCACGCCAGACATCAACGCCGCTGCGGGCACGGTAATGACCCAGGCGGCAACGATGGTCATGAAATGTGAGCGGCGCACCAGCTTGCGGCGGCGCATTTCCTCGCCCGGCAGGCGCTTGTGATCCGGCTGCGCGGCGTTTACCTCGCGCCGACGCCGGATCATGTGCCATTCGCGGTAAAAGCCAACGCCGAACACGCCGCCAACCGCGATATGGGTCGAGGAAACCGGCAGGCCGAGCCAGGAGGCAACGATCACCGTGATGGCGGCGGACAGGGAAACGCAATAGGCGCGCATCGGGTTGAGCTTGGTGATCTGACTGCCAACCATGCGGATCAGTTTCGGGCCGAAGAGCATGAGACCGAAGGAAATGCCGAACGCCCCGATCACCATGACCCAGAGCGGGATGGCGACCTTGCCAGCAAATTCCCCGATGCTTTCGGCATGCACGATGGCGGCGAGCGGTCCGACCGCGTTGGCCACGTCATTGGCCCCATGCGCAAAGGACAGCAGCGCGGCGGAGATCACCAGCGGCAGGCCGAACAGGGTTTTGAGTGACTTGTTGCGGTTTTCCAGCCCTTCGGATTGTTTGCGGATCAGCGGCGCGGAAATGACATAGGCCAGCGCGCCAACCGCCGCGCCAATGAGAAGCGCCGTCGGGATATCGATTTTCACCACGCGCTTGAGCCCCTTCACCGCGAGATAGGCGCCAAATGCCCCGGCCATGATGCCGATCAGCACCGGAACCCAGCGGCGCGCGGCGGCAATCTTGTCGTCCTGATAGACGATCCGGGCCTTGATGAAGGCGAGGAACAACGCGGCAATCGCCCCGCCCAGCACCGGCGAAATGACCCAGGACGCGGCGATTTTCGACATCGAGACCCAGTTGACCGCCGACAGCCCCGCCGCCGCGATCCCTGCGCCCATGACGCCGCCAACGACGGAATGGGTGGTGGAAACCGGCGCGCCGATCCAGGTCGCGAGGTTGACCCAGAGGGCGGAGGAAATCAGCGCCGCCATCATGGCCCAGATGAAGACCTTGGAATCGGCGACCGAGGTCGGGTCGATAATGCCCTTGGAGATGGTCGAAACAACATCGCCCCCGGCCAGCAACGCCCCTGCGCTCTCAAACAGCGCGGCAATGACGATAGCCCCGCCCATGGTCAGCGCATTGGCGCCCACCGCCGGACCCATATTGTTGGCAACGTCATTGGCGCCGATATTGAGCGCCATGTAAGCGCCAAAGGCCGCAGCGGCGACGATGACGAAATTGGTCGGTTGCTGGCCAAAGAAAACAGCCGCGCCAATCGCCGCAATCAGGATGAACACCAGCGAGATGCCGATACCCACCATCGGGCGGGAAACATAATTGGTGGCCAGTTCGACCTGCCCGATCTTGTTCAGGTCTTTATCCAGCGTTTTCCACTGATTGTCTTTATCGCTCATCACTTCCCCCGCGCAAATCCGCATTCAACCGATATTCACCGGGCGGGCTACCCAATCACGGGCGATTTTGCAATGAGATTACGCAGGATCAGAAATCGCGCAGCAGCGCCTGCAAGTCTTTTTCGGCGACCAGCTCCGCCGCCTTCTCCGGCGCGATCCACTGGCGCTTGCGCTGGCCGCGTTCCGGGAAGTCGTCTTCCAACTGCTTGACCTTGATCGGATACACCTGCGCCGAATAGGGCGCGCCGACCCCGTCGTCGTCGCGCTTGAGGTAGGTATATTCTCCCACCGGCTCCTCAGAGACCTTGGCCGGACGCACCCCAGCCTCTTCCCATGCCTCGATCCGCGCCGCCTCCGCCGCCGATTTGCCCGCCATCAGGTAGCCCTTCGGCAGGATCCAGCGCCCGGTGCCCCGGCTGGTAATCAGCAGCACTTCCTTGCGCCCGCCTTCTTTGCGATAGCACAGCGCCGCGACCTGCAACTGGCGCGGACGTTGGATCATGGGGCGCACAACTTCGTCCCAGGCTTTGGCAATCAGAGGAGACATAAAACCGCCTGTAGTTTCTTGTTTTGCCTATATTTAGGGGCTTTTAGCGAAAAGTGCAAGAAATGTGGGGGAAGGTTAACGCTTGCGCGGCTTTGCGCGCAGGGTTGGGTCGGCCTGAGCGGGGTCTTCGGGCCAGGGGTGTTTCGGGTATTGCCCGCGCATGTCCTTGCGCACATCGGCATAGGAATTTTGCCAGAAAGCGGGCAGGTCGGCGGTGGTCTGCACCGGGCGCCCGGCAGGGCTGAGCAGGGTGATGCGCAGGGGGGTGTTGCCGATCATTGGGTGCTGCGTGACGCCGAACATTTCCTGCAAACGCACCGCGATTTCCGGCGCCTCGCCCGCGTAATCAACTGGCACTTTGCGGCCCATCGGGGTGGTGAAATGCGGCGGCGCGATTTTGTCCAGCCGCTGCATCTGGCCCCAGTCGAGCCGCGCCCGCAAGGCGTCGGTCAGGTCGAATTTCTTCCAATCTGCCGCGCTGCGCACCCCGCCAAGATGCGGCAGGAGCCAGTCCTCCAGTTCCGCCATCAGCGCCGCCTCGGACATATCCGGCATCCCCTCCGCCTGTGCGAGCCGGGCGCGGGCGAGGAAGCGGGCAGCGGCGGGGGAGGGGCGCAGGCCCAGTTCGCGCACCCCATCCAGCATGGCGCGCGCCACCGCCTCTTCCGGCGCGTCTTTCCACGTCTGATCCGCCAGCACGACCGCCCCGAACCGCTCCTGCCGGCGCGCCAGAACGCGGCGTTCGCGCCGGGACCATTCGCAGCGCGCGACCCACGAAATCGCCGCCCCATGCACCGCGCGCAACTCGGCCTCGCTGATCGGCACCACCAGCCGCGCCCGCGCCTCTCGCTTGCCGCCATCGCTGTCCAGCAACACGATCAGGCGCTGCCCGGCCAGTGCGTCTTCCGCGTCCAGTTCCGCCCCGCGCCCGCCGGACAGCACATAGCGCGGCGCGTCGCCGGGACGGCGCAGCCCGACGCGATCCGGGTAGGCCAGCGCGGCCATCTGCGCGGCGCTGTAATCGGGCGTGGTGCCATCGGGTGCAAGGCGGCGCAGGCGCTTCGCCTCCTGCCGGATCGGTTCCAGCGCCGCACGCGACAAGCTAACCCCTTGTTCACGTTCAAATTTCTTCGGGTCTCGCAGGGCGGCAAGGCGCAAGTCAAACCGCGTTCCCATGCCGCGCGGCAGCGGGTCGCGTGCTTCCAACAGCGCAGCCACCTCCGCCGCCTCCCGTTCCGCGATCAACAGCATATGGGCGATGCGCGGATGCACCGGCAGGCGTGCCATCGCCCGGCCATGCGCCGTGATCCGCCCGGCCTCCTCGAGCGCCCCCAAGCCTTGCAACAAGCGCCGCGCTTCGGCCAGAACGCCCGGATTGGGCGGCGTCAGAAAGGCCAGATCCGCGCCGTCCCCCGCTCCCCAAACCGCCAGTTCCAACGCCAGCGGCGCCAGGTCGGCAACTTCAATTTCGGCGGGCGGAAACGGTGCCATGCCGCCCTCTTCGCCCTTGGTCCACAGTCGGTAACACACGCCTTCCGCCACGCGCCCGGCCCGCCCGCGCCGCTGCTCGGCCTCCGCCTTGGAGACCCGCTCCGTAACCAGCCGCGACATGCCGGAGCCGGGATCGGTGCGCGCCCGCCGTGCCTTGCCCGCGTCAATCACCACCCGCACGTCCTCAATGGTCAGCGAGGTTTCCGCAATCGACGTGGCCAGCACGATCTTGCGCCCCTGTTTCGCTGGTCGGATCGCTGCGCGCTGGGCTTTCGGGTCCATCGCGCCGAACAGCGTGTGCAAGGCGACATCGCCCGGTAATTTGCCCTTCAGCGCTGCCGCCGTGCGCCGGATTTCCCCCTCGCCGGGCAGAAAGACCAGTACGCCGCCGCTGCTTTCGCGCAGGGCCTGCAACACCGTTTCCGCGACCGCCGCTTCCAATCGTTCGCGCTTGCCTAAAGGCCGCTCGCGCCAGCGGGTCTCGACCGGGAAGCTGCGCCCCTCGCTGGTCACGATCGGCGCGTCGTCCAGAAGCGCGGCCACCGGCTCGGCGTCCAGCGTCGCCGACATGACCAGAATTTTCAGGTCTTCGCGCAGCACGCCCCGGCTTTCCCATGCCAGCGCCAGCCCCAGATCGGCGGCAAGGGAACGCTCGTGAAATTCGTCGAAAATCACCGCGCCGATCCCTTCCAGCGCCGGGTCCGATTGCAGCATTCGGGTCAGAATCCCCTCGGTGACAACCTCGATTCGGGTGGCTTTCGAGACCTTGGCCTCGCCGCGAATGCGGTAGCCCACGCGCTGCCCAACCGCCTCGCCCAGCGTTTCCGCCATGCGCTCGGCGGCGGCGCGCGCGGCGATGCGGCGCGGCTCCAGCATGACGATCCGACCGTCGATCCGGTCCAACAGCGCCAGCGGCACCCGCGTCGTCTTGCCCGCCCCCGGCGGCGCCACCAGAACCGCCCGCCCGTCGCGCACGAGCACGCGGCAGAGTTCGGGCAAAATGGGATCAATCGGCAAGGCGTTCATGCCCTCTTATCCCCCGGCGCGCCCCTTTTGACCAGCGGTCTATTGCGCCTGCCGGAGCCGGGTCGGCACAAGGGTGGCGCTGCCGTAAATCGTGTCAACTTCGCCATAGGAAAAGACCCAATGGCCGGCCTCGACGCGGTAGGTCATGTTGATGTCATAGCCCGACATTTTCGCCAGTTGCTCGGCGGTATAGCCCGAAGTGCGCTCAAGGCGCCAGAAACACCGCGCAATGCCCTTTCCGCTGGCACTGCGCTTGAGGATCAGCACATGCCCCCGCGTGCCGTCCCACATTTTCCGCGTCATACCACAGCCCGCACTTGCCGGGCGGCTGCGAACCAGATCAATCATCGCGCTCAACGGATCAATCCGCTTGTCCCCCGCACCAAACCGCGCCTCTGAGTGCCCCACGCGTTCGCCGGTGTTGATGTCCTCGGTGTAAGAGGTCGGATACATCTGCCCCTGCCGGAACCGCCCCTCCGCACGCATGACGGTAAACACGTCTTTGAGCGTGGCGACAATCGCAGTCGGTTCCAACCGCCCGCGTGCAATATAGGCGCGTTCGGTGCCGTTTTGCACCAGAGTGATCCGCCCGACGGAAATGCCAACAACCCGCACTGTCAGCTCCGCGTCCAGCAGGGTTTCAGAAAAAACGGGTTTGGCGGCCAGTAGGGCCAGACTCAATAATACAGCGCGCATTCGGGTCTCCTCTGGGTCAGCTTGCGCGCGAAAACCCGTTTTGTCCAGTGTTGGCGCTATCGGCTGGACTTTGCCCGCCCGGAACGCCAAAACAGCAAAGAGCCAAAATGCACGGAGAGCGCCGCATGGATATTCAGGATCTTGCCAGCCGGATCATCGCCGGGGAACGCCGTGCGCTGGCCCGTGGCATCACGCTGGTGGAAAGCGCGCGTGAGGATCACCGGAAACAGGCGGCGGAGCTGATCGAAGCGGTGAAACATACGGGCCGCGAAGCGATCCGCATCGGCCTGTCCGGCACGCCCGGCGTTGGTAAATCCACCTTCATCGAAGCCTTCGGCATGTTCCTTCTGAGCGAGGGGAACCGGGTGGCGGTGCTGGCGGTCGATCCTTCTTCCGCCCGTTCCGGCGGTTCTATTCTGGGCGACAAGACCCGCATGGAAGAGCTGTCGCGCGAACCGAATGCTTTCATCCGCCCCTCGCCCGCGCAAAGCCAGCTCGGCGGCGTGGCGCGCCGCACCCGCGAGGCGGTGGCGCTCTGCGAGGCGGCGGGATTTGATGCGGTGCTGATCGAAACTGTCGGCGTGGGGCAATCCGAGACCATGGTGTCCGAAATGGCCGACCTGTTCGTGCTGCTCATCGCCCCCGCGGGGGGGGACGAATTGCAGGGTGTCAAACGCGGTATCATGGAAATGGCCGACATGATCCTGATCAACAAGGCCGACGGCGCGCTGAAGGAAACCGCGATGCGCACCTGCGCCGATTACGCGGGCGCCCTGCGCCTCTTGCGCAAACGCCCGCAAGACCCGGAAGGCTTCCCCAAAGCCAGCATGGTCTCCGCCGTAACGGGCGATGGCTTGCCGGAAGCCTGGCAAGATATGCTGACCCTGACCAACTGGCGCCGCGAACACCACCATTGGCAACACCGCCGCGCCACGCAGGCCCGCCACTGGTTCGAAGAAGAGGTGCGCCAGCGCCTGCTCGCCACCCTCAACGAACCGGAAAACCGCGCCCGCCTCGATGCGCTTGGCCGCGAAGTTGCCACCGGCATTACCTCTCCAACCGCCGCCGCGGAACGCTTGTTGCAACAGTTGGCTGATTGACTTTCAGCTCTGGCTGGGTTCGCGCGCTCGGGTTTGAGTATTTTTGCTAAGAAGAAATCGATTTAATCTGCAACGTGGTGCATCAAAATTCGCGTTCGAAATCAGCAGGATGCTGATGGAGAGGCAGAGAATTTTGATTCAAATTTAGCGATTTCTGCTCTAAGAAGGGGCGCGGGTGTTTTATCCCCTTCGGTCTGGGCTTCTTCTTAGTCCAAATACTCACAACACGGCCTCTCCGACAAAGAGGGGTGACAAGATGTTTGCCTCGCGCTATCAAGGGCGAAACGCATAACGGAGGCGTCAATGTTGAACATCAGGATTTTATTTAAGCCATAGTGCCGGTCCTGATGGGCCGTGTTTACCGGCCCCGCATTTGCCTCGAGGTATCCCCTCATACATCTTTCCTCCCTTATGGAGACCGTTATGTTTCGATTTTTCGAAAACCTTATCGACCCGTTTCGCCCGTGGCGCCGGGACACCCCGCCGGGTAAGCTCTGGCCTTACCTGAAAACGCAATATAAGGGCTTCGGCCCGCTCATGGCGCTGATGGCTTTGACCAGTGGTCTGATCGCGCTGATCGAAGCCGGGCTGATCTTTTACGCCGGCCGCCTCATTGACCTGATGAACGCGACCCCACCTGCGGAATTTCTGTCCACGCATGGCTGGGAGCTTCTGCTTGCCTTGCTGTTCATCCTGTTCCTGCGCCCCGCCATTATCGGCCTCAACAGCTTGTTGATGGAGCAGGGGATGGTGAGCAGTTTACACGACCAGACCCGCTGGCGGGCGCATAAACATTTGCTGGGTCAGTCGGTCAGCTTCTTTCAGAATGATTTCGCCGGGCGGCTGTCTAACCGGGTGATGCAGCTTGGCGGCGCAGTTGAAGGCGGCACCTATCTTGCCTTTGAAGCGATCTGGTTTGCGGCAACCTACGCTGTCACCGCTTCGATCATCCTTGGGCAGATGCACCCGGTACTGGCGGTGCCGTTGGTGATCTGGGTCGGGGTGTATATTGTCTATACCCGCTGGCTGGCTATCCGGGTCGGGCAGGCGTCGGAAAAATGGTCGGACGCGCGTTCCCTGCTCAGCGGGCGCATCGTTGACGCTTATGCCAATATAGAAAGCGTGAAGTTGTTTGCGCAGGGCGAGGGGGAGGAGAAATATGTTCTTTCTGCTCTCAAGCGCCACCGGCTGCGCTTTTTCCGCTTTCTGCGCCTGATAACGGAAATGACCTTCAGTCTCAATGTGCTGAATGGCATTTTGATGGGGAGCGTTCTGGGGATGGCGGTGTATTATTGGCTTCAGGGGGTGGTCTCTGTTGGCGAAGTCGCTGCCGCCGCGACACTGACCATTCGGCTCAACAATATGTCCGCTTGGATCATGTGGGTGACGACACAGCTTTTCGAACATGCTGGCGTGATCCGCGAGGGGCTGCGTTCGATTTCCGTGCCGCATGAGGTGATCGACGCCCCGAATGCGCCGGCGCTGGCCTTCCAGAAGGGCGCGATCCGCATCGACGATCTGTCGCATCATTATGGCAAAGGCTCGGGCGGGCTGGATCATGTGTCGCTGGAGATCGGGGCCGGGCAGCGGGTTGGGCTGGTTGGTCGGTCCGGCGCGGGCAAGACGTCGCTGGTCAACCTGCTATTGCGGTTCCGCGACCCGGAGGAGGGGCGCATTCTGATCGACGGTCAGGATATTCGCATGGTGACGCAGGACAGTCTGCGCCGTCAGATCGGCATGGTGACGCAGGACAATTCCCTGCTGCATCGTTCCGTGCGCGCCAATATTCTCTATGGTCGGCCCGGTGCGAGCGAGGCGGAGATGATTGCTGCCGCCAGGCGGGCGGAAGCGCATGAGATGATCCAGAAGTTGGAAGACCCGCAGGGGCGCACCGGCTATTCCGCTCATGTCGGTGAGCGCGGCGTCAAGCTTTCGGGCGGACAGCGCCAGCGCATCGCCATTGCCCGTGTCATGCTCAAAGACGCGCCGATTCTGGTGCTGGATGAGGCAACTTCGGCGCTCGACAGCGAGGTGGAAGCCGCCATTCAGGACACGCTTTACGGCATGATGGAGGGCAAAACGGTGATTGCCATTGCGCACCGCTTGTCCACCATTCAGCGCATGGATCGCATCATTGTGCTGGATCAGGGGCGGGTGGTCGAAGATGGGCCGCATGAAGTGCTTCTGGCGCGGGGCGGGATTTATGCCGACCTCTGGGCGCGGCAATCGGGCGGCTTTATTGCCGAGGATTAAGCAGTTTTGCGGGGGAAACTCCGCAAAACGCCCTGAATCGCCTTGACGGGGACCGGGAATCCGCCTATCCCGCGCGGACGGAATTCCGGGCGCTGCACGTCAGCGCCCCTTTGGTTGACAGGCAAGGCCGGGAAACGCCCCGGAACCCGCCCGGAAAATGAGGATAGAATCATGTCGCGTGTTTGCGAATTGACTGGCAAGGGTCCGATGTCTGGCAACAATGTCAGCCACGCCCAGAACAAGACCAAGCGTCGTTTCCTGCCGAACCTGAACGTTGTGACCCTGCAGTCGGAAACGCTGGGCCGCTCCTTCAAGCTGCGCATCTCTGCAGCGGCGCTGCGCTCGGTGGATCATCGCGGCGGTCTGGATGCGTTCCTTGCCAAGGCGAAGGATGCGGAGCTGTCTTCCGGCGCGCTGAAGATCAAGAAAGAGATCGCCAAGGCTCAGGCTGCCGCCTGATCTTTGCCGCATCGCGTTATGGACCCTGCCGTTTGGCGGGGTCTTTTGCGTTTGTTTGCTGCGCGGTCTTGCAACGCGCGGGGGTAAGGCATAGGTTTCTGGCGTGACCCGTTTTGTATTCGCATATGTCTTGTCGCTTGTTCTGGCGCTGACCGGCTTTACGCTGGCCGAGGCGCGCGGGGCGAACCATGACATTGGTATGGATATGGTGATTTGCACCGGGGTTGGCATGAAGGTGCTGACCATTGGGCCGGATGGCCAGCCGGTGGAGAAGGTGGAGCTTTGCCCGGAAGGGGTGTCCATTTTCGCGGCGGCGTTCAGCCTGCCGGATCTGCCCGAACCAAGCGTCACCCTGCTGACCTCTCTTCCTGTCCCGGTCGGATCGGCCCGGATTGGTCGCGAGGTTGTTTCGCCCTCTGCTCGTGGCCCGCCCGCTCTGATCTGACCCCCAATCAAGACCAGAAACTCGGACTACAGGAGAAAACCATGTCCTTCAAAACCACCCTCGCCGCGGCCAGCGCCGCCATCCTTCTCGCCGTTCCTGCTTTTGCGGGTGATATTGTGATCAAAGACGCCTATGCGCGTGCTGCGGGCAAGATGGCGCAGGCCGGTGCGGCGTTTTTCATGATCCATAATATGGGTGCGGAAGACGACCGTCTGATCGCGGCGGAAAGCGATATTTCCAAGCGTGTTGAGCTGCATACGCATATCGCCGAGGGCGATGTGATGCGGATGGTGGAGGTCGAAGAGGGCTTCCCGGTGCCTGCGGGCGGGATGCACGCGCTGAAGCGCGGCGGCGACCATGTGATGTTCATGGGGCTTTTGCAGCCGATGGAGCAGGGCGAGATCGTGCATGTGACGTTGGTGTTTGAGAAGGCCGGTCGTGTGGAAGTCGATATTCCGGTCGATCTGGAGCGCAAAGCTGGCGCACATATGAACCACTAAAGCGCCCGACCTTAAACATGAGACACGAATACCCTGCCATGCCTTCGGCATTCTCGGGACATTCGTGTCGCTTGATGCTTCAGGTTAAAGGTCGGACGCTCTAATTACTGTTTCGGCGCGCCTTTTGGGTTGTGCGCGCCGGACGGATTTTCGGCGCCGGGTGGGGACCCGGTGCCTTTTACATTTCCATGACCCAGCGCGGCACCACCTCGGTCGCCGGGCCGAAACGGGCCTCGTCGAAGGCGGAAATGGTTTCGGACGGTTCGAGGTTCAGCTCCAGCGTTTTCGCCCCCGCGCGGCGCGCTTCCATCACAAAGCCGGCTGCGGGGTAGACATTGCCCGAAGTGCCGATGGCGACGAACAGGTCCGCTTGTCTCAGAGCGGCGTCGATCTTGTCCATATGGTAGGGAAATTCGCCGAACCAGACGATGTCCGGCCGCGTGGCCTTTGCGCCGCAGGCGGGGCAGGGATCGTCCGGGTGCATTTCGGCGGGCGCTTGCCAGCGCGCGCCGCAGGCCGCACAAAGTGCCCCTTCCAGTTCGCCATGCATATGCACCACGCCGCGCGCCCCGGCCCGTTCGTGTAAGTTGTCCACATTCTGCGTCACCAGCGTCACCTTATGCCCGCGCTCCATCAGCGCCGCCAGCGCCAGATGCGCCGCGTTCGGGTTGGCGGCGCGGGCATTGGCGCGTCGGGCGTTGTAAAAGTCATGCACCAGTTGGGGATTGCGGGCGAAGCCTTGCGGGGTCGCGACTTCATTGAGGTCGTATTGCGTCCAGAGCCCGTCTTCATCGCGAAAAGTGCCCAAACCGCTCTCGGCGGAAATTCCGGCGCCCGTGAGGATGACGATATTGCGCATGGTTGGCCTCTATTGGGGGCGCGGGGGTCTTTGCAAGCGCCGGGTTTGAGTATTTGTGCTAAGAAGAAGGGGGGCGTATTGGATTAAAATGGTCACGTCAGGCGTTAGTATTTACACCCGAAATCGGCAGGTTGCGGATTGCGGGGCCGTAGATTTGGACTCAGGTCTGGCGATTTCTGTTTTATCCGCAGGTTGCTTCGGCGCGTTGGCCGAATAATTGCCAGTGTTGCCAGAACCGGGCGTCGGAAGCGTTGTCGATTGCGGACATTTTGGTTTTCTGGCTCAGGTCGGGGTTGCGGAAGAAGGCGGCGCCGCGGCGTTGGTAGGCGCTGGGCAGGGTTTGGTCGGCGACGATTTGCAGGCAGGCGCAGAGCGGGCGGGTGCCGTTGAGATCAGATGCGAGGCAGGCGCGTTCGATGCGGCCGGCGCTGGCAGGGGTGGCGGCGAGGAGCAGGAGGGTGGCGGGTAGCAGAAGACGTGACATGAAGACCCCTAAGCTGTGTCTGGAACGCCTTGGAGTATAGGTGTGGGCCGTGATTCGCGGAAGGGTTTAGACGTTGTGCAGTGTGGCGCTGGCGGCGAGGCGCTCAACGTCGGCTTTGGCGCAAAGCTCGGTGGCGTCGGTCATCACGGCGGCGGAGGCGGCGGCGACCCCTTGCACCAGCGCTTCCGGCCAGTCGGCGCCGCTATTGCGCGCGTGGGTGAAGCTGCCGACGAAGCTGTCGCCAGCGCCGACTTTGGAGCGCACGGGCACGGTTTCGGTATGGGCATGCCAGCGCCCATCTGCCGTGGTCAGGATCGAGCCGTCTGCCCCTCTGGCAAGCACCACCACCTCCGCGATGCCGCGCGCGATCAGTCCTTGCGCGAAATCCGCCACCGCTTCATGGGAGGTGAGTTTTCGTCCCGCGAGCGCTTCGCTTTCCGCTCCATCGAGGCGCAGGACGTGTTGCGTTGCCACGCCGGTGCCGAGCAGGGCGCGCAGGGGGGCGCCGGAGGTGTCGAGGATCAGTTTGGCGGCGCAATCCTCGATGCGGGCGGCGAGCTGGGTCGGGAAATGGCGCGGCACGCCGGGCGGCTGGCTGCCGGAGAGGACGACATAGGCGCCTTTGGTTGTGGCGTTTTCGATGGCGTCCAGCATGGCCTCCGCCTGTTCCGGGTTCCAGCGCGGGCCGGGGGTGATGAAGCGGAACTGTTCGTGGGTTTGCTGGCTGGTCACGGCGAAGCTTTGCCGGGTTTCGCCGTCGGTCCAGAAGGGCAGGGGGGTTAGGGGTTCGTCGGCCAGCAGGTCGAGGAAATGTTTGCCCCGGTGTCCGGCCAGCGCCACCAGCGCTTTTGCCTCGCCGCCGAGCGCCCCGATGGCGCGCGCCACGTTGATCCCGCCGCCGCCCGCATCCAGCACCGGCTCCGAGCAGCGCAGTTTATCTTCCGGCACGACTTTCGGTACGGTCGAGGAAATGTCGAGGGCGGGATTGAGGGTGACGGTCAGAATATCGGCCATGGGGTCTCGCGGGTTTCGTTAGCGCAATCAGATAGCGTAACCCGGCAGAAATGGCAATCACCCGGCCCGATAAAAGCCTGACGAAAATACTGGGTTGCCTTCCGCGCGAACCTGTGTAAATTACTCAGGCGTTCCAATGACATAGCCATGAAATACCCGAGCGAAATACTCGAGCGCTATCGTCGCATCTCCCCCATCTTTTCAAGCGCCACACCGCGCACTAGATGTATTCCGGAAGCCGGGGAGACCCGGCAGGCGGACGAGCCAGTCAGGGAAGCCCAATCGGGATACCCAGCCAGCCAGTCACCGCTGAAAGCCAGCCAAACAGCCAGCTAAACACTCATTCGGAAAGACTAAGAACATGCGTCTCGACAAGACAGTTGCCAATATCATCAACGACCAGGTCAATCACGAACTGGACGCCTCCTATAAGTATCTCGGGATGGCCGCTTATTTTGACAGTGTGAGCCTGCCGGGCTTTGCTGCGTGGTTCCGCGCGCATTCGCAGGAAGAGAACGAACATGCGATGCGGCTCTATGACTTTCTGGTGTCGCTGGGCATCAAGGTCGAGCTGAAGGCGCTTGCCGCTCCGAAAACCGAATACGCCTCCCCCGCCGAAGCGGTGAAAGCCGCGCTGGCGCATGAGGAGGTGGTGACGGAACAGATCAAAACCATGTTCCGCGTTGCCCACGAAGCTCAGGAGTTCACCACGCAGCCGATGTTGCACTGGTTCCTTGCCGAGCAAGTGGAAGAAGAGGATCTGTTCAACAGCGTTCTCGATCGTGTCGAAGCCGCCGAAAACCGCTTCCACCTGTTGCAGCTCGATCAGGAGTTGGGCGGGCGGAAAGCCGGGGAGGACGGCTAACCCCCGCAAGCCTGCCAGCCAGCCAACTCCAGCCCGCTCGCCAGCCTTCCGCCAGCCAGCACGCCAGAGGCAGCCCGCCAGCCAAGCCAGCTACCGGCTCATAACGAGCCACATGCGCCTAAGCGCCAGCCAGGATCGCCGGGCGGGGAAAACCCGCCCGGCACCCCGCTTGAGATACCGCCAGGCATCCAGCCCCCAAGCCCGCCAGCCACCGCCAGCGCGCCAGCCCGGTCGCCAGATCCCCAGCCATTCCCTCCGGTCTTTTCGGCCTTTGATCGCCGCAAATCCCCTTTGATCTGCGCATTCCCATTGACCCGCCGCCAAACCCGGCGCATATCCGGGCCATGACCGATCTTAGCCATATCCGCAATTTCTCCATCGTCGCCCATATTGACCACGGCAAGTCGACCCTTGCCGACCGGCTGATTCAGGAAACCGCCACGGTTGCCGATCGTGACATGAAGGAGCAGATCCTCGACTCGATGGACATTGAGCGCGAGCGGGGGATTACCATCAAGGCCAACACGGTGCGCATTGAATACAAGGCGCGTAACGGGGAAGATTATGTATTGAACCTGATCGACACCCCCGGCCATGTCGACTTTGCCTATGAGGTCAGCCGCTCGATGCGGGCGGTGGAAGGCTCGCTTCTGGTGGTGGACAGCACGCAGGGGGTTGAGGCGCAGACGCTGGCCAATGTGTATCAGGCGATTGATGCGGATCACGAGATTGTGCCGGTGCTGAACAAGATTGACCTGCCGGCGTCCGATTGTGACCGGGTGGCGGAGCAGATCGAGGATGTGATTGGTATTGATGCGACCGGCGCCATTCAGGTTTCCGCCAAGACCGGGCAGGGCATTGCGGATACGCTGGAAGCCATCGTCAATGAACTGCCCGCGCCGGTGGGCGATGCGGAGGCGCCGCTGAAGGCGATGCTGGTCGATAGCTGGTATGATGCTTATCTCGGGGTGATCGTGCTGATCCGGGTCATCGACGGCAAGCTGCGCAAGGGCGAGCGCATCCGCATGATGTCGACTAACGCGGTGTATCCGGTGGACCGGGTCGGTGTGTTCCGGCCACAGATGGAGCCGGTTGAGGAGCTTGGCCCCGGCGAGATCGGCTTTCTGACCGCTTCGATCAAACAGGTGCGCGATACCCGCGTCGGCGACACGATCACGCATGAGAAAAAGGGCACCGATGAGCCGCTACCGGGCTTCAAACCGTCGCAGCCGGTGGTGTTTTGTGGTCTGTTCCCGGTGGACAGCGCCGAGTTTGAAGACCTGCGCGACGCCATCGAGAAACTGGCCCTGAACGACGCTTCTTTCAGCTTTGAAATGGAAACCTCCGCCGCGCTGGGCTTCGGCTTTCGCTGCGGCTTCCTCGGGCTGTTGCACCTTGAGGTGATCCGCGACCGGCTGGAGCGGGAATACGACATTGACCTGATAACCACCGCCCCCTCCGTCGTCTATCATATCTACATGAAAGACGGCGAGATGCGCGAGTTGCACAACCCGGCGGACATGCCGGACCTGACCCATGTCGACCATCTTGAGGAGCCACGCATTAAGGCGACGATCCTTGTGCCGGACGAATATCTCGGTGATGTGCTGAAACTGTGTCAGGACCGCCGCGGCATTCAGCTTGACCTGACCTATGCCGGCACGCGCGCCATGGCGGTCTATGACCTGCCGCTCAACGAGGTGGTGTTCGACTTTTACGACCGTTTGAAATCCGTCACCAAGGGCTATGCCAGTTTCGATTACCAGATGACCGGTTACCGCGAGGACAATCTGGTGAAGATGCAGATTCTGGTCAATGACGAGCCGGTGGACGCGCTGTCGATGATGGTGCATCGCGACCGCGCCGAGCTGCGCGGGCGGGCCATGTGCGAGAAGCTGAAAGATCTGATCCCGCGCCATATGTTCAAAATTCCGATTCAGGCGGCGATTGGCGGCAAGGTGATTGCCCGCGAAACCCTGTCGGCGCTGCGCAAGGACGTGACCGCGAAATGCTATGGCGGCGACGCAACGCGCAAGAAAAAGCTGCTCGAGAAGCAGAAGGCGGGTAAGAAGAAGATGCGCCAGTTTGGCAAGGTCGACATCCCGCAGGAAGCCTTCATCTCGGCGCTGAAGATGGATAGTTGAGGCGTTTCGCCCGTCTGGGTGAGGTGTCGTCGTTTCGAGTCGGTCGTGTTATTGGTGTGCAGGTGCCTTGATCGGGCCGGAAGGCGGGTTTTCTCCGTAAATGCGACGCGTTCGGGTCATCAAGTTGACGCATTGTGAGAAAGCTGGCAGAAAATTGCATACAAATATAAATCGGAATAAATGGGGATGATCCGATCTTTCAGGGCTGTGTCACGGGTTGTCTGCTGCCGTGGAAAAGGAATCGTCGGAAATCTGGGTGCGGGATTGTGCGTAGGGTTGCTTCGCAAAGAGTAAGGCTGTTTCGGCATGCGACGATGGTGATGCTGGTTGCCGCAATGACGGCGGGCTGTTCCATCCTGCCGGCAACTGGTCCAAGTTATCATGCGGTTATTCATGAGGCGGAAAACGCGCCGAAGCCGGGAGAAAAGGTGCCGACCTTATCTTATGACCTCGTGCCGATTACGCAAAAGCTGAGTTCCGGGGTGACGAATATTCCGAGAACCGGATTTTCCAACCAGATCGTGCGCGCGCGCGGATATTATGGCGCGCCGCTTGTTGCGGTTGGAGACACGCTGCAAATGACATTCTGGGAAACCGGCGATATCCGGTTGCTGGCCGATGCGGGGCAGCGTGCCACTCAGATTGATCTGGTGGTGGATGCGGACGGGTATATCGTTGCGCCTTTTGTCGGGCGTATTCAGGCCAGCGGATTGACGCAGGAAGCGTTGCGTCAGAATTTGATGCAGGCGTATGAGGGGCAGTCGATCAACCCCGAAGTGACGCTTTCGCTGAGAAAGTCTGACGCCCGAACGGCGTCTGTGCTTGGGGATGTGCGCTCTGACGGCCGTATCCCGTTGCCGACGCGGGGGATTCGCCTGCTGGACCTGTTGGCGGCGGCTGGGGGTGTGAACGCGCCGGACTGGGAGGTGAAGGTGCAGTTGCGGCGCGGCGGGCGCAATGAAACGGTGCGCTTGTCCGACATATTGCGCGGTTCGCGTAACAATATTCGGGTCGAGCCGCAGGATGTTGTATATGTAACGCATGAACCGCGGGTGTTTTCGGTATTTGGCGCGGTTGCCAAACCGGGAGGTATTTCCGTGCCCACGCGGGAAGTGTCGATTTTTGATCTGCTGTCAGCAGCGGGTGGCCTCAAGGATTCCCAGGCGGAGCCGAGTGCTGTGTTCATCTATCGCGATTCCCGCTCGGCGCATCGGCGCCCCACGGTCTATCAGCTCGATCTGCGCAAACCGGACAGCATGTTCCTGGGGCACCGCTTCAAGGTGCGTCCGAATGATGTGCTATATGTAGGCACGGCAGACGGCGTGTCACTCAACAAGATGTTTGAATTGGTATTTAAACCTCTTTCCGCAGTAAGAAAACTGTAACTACTTTAGACAGGAGGGTAGAATATGTCAGAAACCGAGGTTAAGCGGCCTGCATCGCTTTTATTGCTCAACGGAGGGGTCGGAAAGCGATCCGGACACGAAGAACCCAAGCAGTTTTATGAGCTGCATGGCCACCCCATGCTGGCTTATTCGATCGTTGCGGCGTTGAAGGTGCCGGAAATCCAGGAGATTGTTGTTAACGCCCCGGAGGGGTATGTTGAGCGCACGGAAAGGGCTCTGCGCAATTACGCAAGCACGGTTCCGTTCAAAGTTGTTCCTTGTGGCGCCACGCGGCAGGAAAGCTCGTATATTCTGGCCAAAGCCGCCTCCTATGATCGTGTTGTTCTGCATGAAAGCGCCCGCCCCATGGTAACGGGGCCGATGTATCGTCAACTATTGGAATACCCGGAAGAGAATGTCGGGTTCTTCTCGGATATTCCGTTTTCCATGTGCCGTCTTGACCCTGAAACCGGGAAAATCAAGCGCAATGTCCGGCGGGACCGGGTTTTCAACATTCAGCTTCCGCAGAAGTTTGAGCGCGATACGTTGCTTGCCGCGCATGATGCTGCTCTGAAAGCCGGGAAAACCTACACGGAAGATGCGGTGTTGGTTTTCAAGATGACGGATGCGGATGTTTATTCTCTTGAGGGGTCGCACCAGAACATCAAGGTGACGAACCGCGAGGATTTTGTCATTGTGAAACAATTGATGTCAGGGGGCGCGAAATGAAAAATGCAGTTTTAATTTCGGGGGCGACCAAAGGGATTGGTCGCGAGACGGTTCTGGCTTTGGCAAAAGCGGATCTTGAGTTTGATTGTATTGTCATGGTCGGGCGGGATGCGGCACGTATTGAAGAAACGCGCCGTAAAGCTGAAAGCGTCGCACGTGGCAAGTCTGTCGTTGGTATCGTGGCGGATCTGGAAAACCCCGAAGTGGCGGAAGACATTTTTGATAAACTGGCCGAAGAGGGGGTATCTCTGACGGCGATCATCAACAATGCGGGTTTTACCAAGCCAGCGTCGATCAACGAGACACGCCTGGAAGATTTTGAGCTGACCATGCGGGTGAATGTGTATTCGCCCTTCCGTATTGTGCAGACGGCTTTGCGTCGCAATCATCCTTTGGCAAAAATCCTTAATGTTGCTTCAACGGCCGGGATGAATGGTCGGGCGGGTTGGTTGAGCTATTCGGCTTCCAAGGCGGCGATGATCAATATGTCGGAAGTGATGCGTGAAGAACTCAAGATGTATGGTATTGATGTGATGTGCATTTCTCCGGGCCGCTGCGCAACCGATCTGCGCAAACAGCTTGCCCCTGATGAGGATCCGTCGACCATCATGCAGCCGTCGCAAGTCGCGGATGTTATCGAACTTCTCATGTCACCGACCGGCCTTCTGCTGCATTCACAGAATCTCGTCGTCCGAACATGAACACCACTACTCCACAGCCCCTGGTGGAGACTGCGTTATATGTCGATACTCCGATTTATACCGCCCTTCGCCAGATTGCGCCCTATTTTGAATACGGTATTTTCGATGCACGAAACATGCCTGTGTTCATCAAGAAGCGCCCGGTGGTTACTGCACAGCGGGTGTTTACGTCTCTGCCCAAAGAGATAAATATCCGCAGCCTGAGCAGTTCTCGGGTGCCACTCAAGGCTGGGGGGGTGGTTTATTACCCGTTCAACTCGCAATCGAACATGAATGCCGTGACGCATCGACAGTACCGGCATGTTCTGACCCTGCACGGTGAAAGTCACAAGATGGCATCTGCCCGGCCCGCCGCGCGGATGTACGATTATGTTTGTGTAGCGGGGCCGGCGGCGATTGATCGGTATCTGGATCATAAGATTTTTACGGCGCAGGAGGCCGATCAGGGGCGGTTGATTCAGGTTGGTGACAGTTTTGTGCAACGCTATCCCTGGCTGAAACCGGAAACCGGCCCGGATGCGGAGGACGGGGTTCTGTTCTGGTGCCCGACCTGGGAGGGGTATGACGGCAAGCGTAACAATTACAGTTCGGTTTCAAAAGGGATCGGGTTTGATGTTGCCGCACGTGCGGCGCGCGCTATTGGCACGGAACGTATTGTGGTCAAGCCGCATCCTTATATGGGCATGCTGCGTCCCTTGATGTGGCGTTACTTCATTTCGGGCATTCGCCGTCTTGAGACCGAAGGGTTTGACGTATCGCTGGTTCTGAACGATACGCCGACGCCGTTGCAATACATGCTGCGGGTGGCATTGCCCCGAACCAGACGGCGCGACAAAGACGTGAATAATCCTATTCCCGTGCGCCTTGGGCTGACGGATATTTCCGGCATGGAGGCGGCTTTGCTGGTGGCGCATATTCCGACCATGACGATTGCGTTGACGCCTCAGAACCTGCCAGAGTATTTGCGCGACATTTATGATAAGAAAACGCTTGTTGCGGACGATGATATTGAAGAGCGTGTGCGGAGTTACCGGGATGCCGCGGTTGCATTGGATACGCGTCACAGGTCCTGCATGTTTGGTTACCAAGATCCTTCGCTTCAGCAGATGAGCGGCCCGGAGCGGTTCCGCTGGCTTACCGAATATGCGCATTCTGATCCGTTTTGGCAGGGTGCTGCGAGGAGGGATGGACATTGAATATGCTGAACAGAAACGGCGCGATATATTTGGTCTTGATTGTCCTGCTTGGGACGGTGGGGGCGATCTTTCCTTTTGACTGGCGGAGTGTCGATTGGGGTCTTACTGCGCTTGAGCTGAGCGTATTGCTTGCATACGGTCCGGCATTTATCACGTTGGCTCAGCAACGACGCTATATTGGGGAGCTTCCTTTTCTGCCCCAATACCCTGAAGTGCTGGGGATTGGCTTGCTGGCTTATGGCTGGGTTGTGGTCGGGGCTGTTTCCGGGAGGTGGCTCGACAGTATCGGGGCAGGGTTGCTTTCGGTGACGGGAGTGGCGCTTGGATATGTCGCGGTACGTGCGGTTTCGGAGGCAGGTCGCCGGGCCATACTTTCGGCAAAACCAAATGCGAAGCCCGGATTGAAGCCAATAATGGATCCTGGTTTGAGGCAATGTTATTTGTTGCGCGTTGCTGCGGCATTGCTGTCTCTTGTTGCGAGCTTTACTGTTTTGAAGGGAGGCGGCGCAGAGGCGCTCTGGTTCGCCGTTTGTGCATCGGTTGCGGGTTTGTCTGCGGCCGTTCTTGCCGCTGCGCTGGGGCTTGCGCTCTATCATCAATCGCGGCGAGGCAAACAGACCGCCGCTGGGGTGATTGCATCAGAGGAGCTGGCACGAGGACCCGCCGAAGTTGCGTTGTATTGCTCGGATTCTGCAAAGGCAAAGCACCTTGCAATCAAACGGATCGCTTCTTCGCTGGCCGCTGAAAGAGTTCGGACGGCCATTATCGCGCGAGAATCACACGCCCTGCCCCTGTTAAACAAGTTTTCGGCGGATTATGTGTGGTTCGCCCCGTATATGGGGGCGCTGGATGCACTGGCCCGTCCGGGGTTGAAAGTGGTTTTTTATACGCATGATGGCATCAAGAACGGGCATTTTGTGCGGTATAATCAGTATGTTCATATTCTGGACGCAACGACAGGAAGTCTATCGCGGGCGGACACCCCTCCCAAGGCACTGACCATGTATGATTTTGTGATTGCGCCTGATCAGGATACAGCTCAACGCTGGCGCAGTCACGCGGACCCACGGCAGGCAGAAATGATTGTAGTCATTGATTCCTTTCGGTTTAAGGTTCCTGACGCAGATTATTTTCTTTTCTCTGGCGCAAATGTTTCAGATCCGGTGCCCGAGCCAGATCCTCTCTGCTTTACCAGCTATCGGGCTTTGATTGACCACGCGTTCGCGCACAAACAAGGGGCCGCGCAATCATGATGACATTTCTGGTTTTCATGCTCATCCTTGCAGGTGTCGAAATGCTGGCGCGGGTGTATGAGCGCAAAACGGTAACCTTGACCGCGGTGTCCACTGCCCGCGCCTCCGATCATGCTCTGACCCGCGTAGAGGCCTATATTCGCCTCGCGATTCTGATCCTGTTCGCGGGGCTGGGCGCGCTTTCTGCATTCCTTGAAGCCTCGGCTCTGATCGTTGCGATACTGGCGCTGCTGTTTCTGTCCCTGCGCATTCTTGTTGCGAAGCTGGATCGGACGGCGGCGCAGGCAAGCTGTTTGTTTCGCTTGCAACAGGTTTTGAAAACGCCGGAATTTAATTCGGCTCAGATGGTGTTTTTCTTCTCGGCGCCAGACCTGAAAACCCCCAGCCATGTGTATGCCTGGGAGAACGAAATCCAGGCGGTTGGCGCGCCCTGGTTTGCCATCGTTGCCGAAGCGCATCATTTGCGCGCATTTCGGCAGGATGCGTCGGTTCCGGTGGTGTTTTTTCATGACATGGCCGTGGGGCCCGCACTTTTGCCGCCGGATGTGCGCGTGGTGTTATATGCCAATAACGGTCAGAAGAACCGCAAACTGATCGCGTTGCGCGAAGACCTGACGCATGTGCAGATGCTGCATGGCGACAGCGACAAGCCGCCGTCCTATTCGCCGTTAACCAAGAACTACGATCTGGTTTTTGTTGCCGGACAAATGGGCATTGACCGTTACAAAACGCACGGTGTCGATATTCCCGAAAACCGTTTCCGCATCGTTGGCCGACCGCAGGTCCGTGAGCTTCTGGATACCACAGAAGTCCGTCCGCAGGAGATAGCGTTGGTGTCCTATCTGCCGACCTGGCGCGGGTTCTACGAGGACACACAGTATTCCTCGCTGGACCGGGTGGATCAGATCGCCGACACGGTTTTGTCGTGTAAGCCCCCGGTTCGTTTCAGCTTCAAGCCGCATCCGATGTCTTACAAAGACCCGGACTGGCTGGGGTTCCTGAGCAAGGCGCAAGCCGTCCTGAAGCGCCACGCCGCGCGTGGTGCCGGGGCGGAGATTTGCCCAAACGATATTTCGCCATTTGATCTGTATAAGCAGTCGGATATCATCATCTGCGATATTTCGTCGGTGATGATCGACTTTCTTTATACAGGGAAACCCATCCTGGTGGTGTTGCCGGAACGGTTCAAGGAAAGCGAGCGGGTCAATTTCCCCTCTCTGACGGCGTGTTATGAAGTGCGGGCTGATCTTTCCAATCTTGAAGAACAGTTGAATGCGGCTCTTGGGGAGGATCCGATGGCGGCGACGCGCCAAAAGGTGCGTGCCTATGCTTTCGGGGATGGGAATCTTCCGCCGGGCGAGGCATTCAAACGGGCGTGTCTGGATGCTATCGCAGGCAGAACAGAATTATCGGGTGCTTGAATATGAGCGAAACAGAGAAAAAAGCGGCGGAAGAGAAAAAGCCTGCGCCGAAACCAACTCCGAAACCCGCCGCCAAGCCCGAGGCAAAGCCGGCACCGAAGCCTGCAGCGAAGCCTGCGCCCAAGCCAGCGCCAAAACCCGCTGCGAAAGCGCCGGAGGGGCCCAGCGGTGTGCAACTTCAGCCCAAGCGGATTGGCGAAAGCAAGCGTCGCCGGGTGCGGCTGATCCTTTCCTTCATACTCTGCGTGATCATCCCCTCCATTGCCGGTGCAATTTATTATGCGAAAATTGCTTCGGATCGTTATTCGGCGGGGGCAAGTTTTGTTATCCGCGGGTTTGATGCCGGGGGGGCGGGGGATCTCGTGAGTTCCTTCACCGGATTGACCGCGTCCGGGTCGACCACATCGGATAGTTATATCATCCGACGGTATCTTCTGAGTGCGGATTTGCTGTTGTTGCTGGAAGATGAATTGCACATCATCGAGCATTTTTCCGCCCCGGAAATTGACAGGCTTTCCCGGTTTGACAAGACATTGCCGTTCGAGGATTTCGTGACGTATTGGGGAAGCCGGATTACCACGACCTATGACAGCACGACCGGGATCGTGACGTATGAGGTTCAGGCCTTTGATGCGGATACGGCGCTGGAACTTGCGGAAGCGGTGCTGGCGGCGGCGGATACTTTGGTGAACAACCTGTCGGCCAATGCGCGCACCGAGTCCGTGCGCTTTGCGCAGGCGGAGGTGGCGCGCGCCGAGAAGCGGCTGCGTGACGCACAACTTGCGCTTCTGGAGTTTCGCACCTCTTCCGGCACGATCGACCCTTCGGCCAACGCGCAGTTGGATGCCGAACTTGTGGGCAGCCTTCTTAAACAATTATCTGACGTGCAGGCGCAGATACAGACGCTGCAGGGCCGGGTTGATGCCGAGGCGCCAATCCTGCGCGATCTTCAGCGCCGTGAGGCTGCCTTGCAGGCGCAAATCGACCTTCAGCGTCAGGCCATTGGGGCGGCGGATACCAACACCACCAATGCGGAACGGATTGCGGAGTTTGAAAGTCTTCAGATCGAGCAGACCTTTTCACAACAACGCTATGCTTCGGCGTTGACGTCTTTGGAGCAGGCCCGGCTGGATGCAGATCGTCAGCAGCGCTATCTGGCGGTTTTCTCGCGCCCGCTCATGCCGCAAGATGCGATCTATCCTGAACGGCTGCGCAATTCCCTTCTCGTGCTTCTTGCGTGTTTTACCCTCTGGGCCATCGGCACTCTGGTGACATACGCGGTGCGCGACCATCTTCGCTAACAGGGCGGCGCGCATGACCTGGAACGAAAACAACGTCTTGTGGGTGCAAATCCGCGTTATTGTCGCTCTGACAATCCGCGAGACCCGCATGACGTTTGGCACGTCCCATACCGGCTATCTCTGGGCAATCCTGCAACCGCTGATCTCGATCTCGTTTTTGGTGTTTCTGTTTGCCCTGATCGGCCGACAGGCGCCCTACGGCACCTCGCTGGCGTTGTTCTTCTCGACCGCCATCCTGTCGCTGGAACTGCATAACAAGCTGTCGGTCTCCCTGATGCGCGCCTTTACCTCGAACAAGGCGCTGCTCACATATCCGATGATCCGTCGGACCGACACGCTGTTTGCCCGTGCATTTCTGATTTGCTGTACCTTCGTCATCATCAACTGTGTGTTCTACAGCGGATTGGTGATGCTCGGCCTGTCCAACCCGCCGCAACATCCGGAACTTGTGGTGCAGGCATTCGGCACGTCGTTGCTGTTTGGCTTTGGCGTTGGGTCGTTGAACGCGATTCTGTATGAGAAGTATCAGGCGTGGCAGCATGTAGAGAAAATCTTCGCCCGTCCGTTGTTCTTCCTGTCCGGTGTGTTCTATATCCCGTCCTCTTTGCCCCCGGAGGCGGTTGCAATTATCAAATGGAACCCCATTCTTCATATTGTGGAATGGGTGCGGGAAGGGTTTTACGTCAACTATGACAGCCAGATTCTGGACAAGACCTACCCCCTGTCGATCGCGGCGGTTCTGGTCATGATTGGGTTGTTCTGGGAACGGATCAGCCGCAAAACGGGGGGCTGAACATGATCTCGCTGGACGGTGTTACCAAGTCGTATCGTATCAATAATTATCAGAAGCTCATTCTGGATGATGTGAGTTTCAATTTTGCCGATTCGAAAAACATCGCCGTGATGGGGCATAACGGGGCGGGGAAATCCACCCTGCTTCGGTTGATCTCTGGTATTGAGTTGCCAACGGCCGGATTGATTACCCGAACGGAGAATGTCAGCTGGCCGCTTGGCTTTGCGGGGGGGTTTAACGGGTTGATGACCGGCACGGAAAATGTGCGGTTCGTTGCGCGTATCTATGGCGAGGATTCGGACCGGGTATTGGAGGAGGTGAAGGAATTTTCCGAACTGGGGCCGTCCATCAACATGCCGATTTCGACCTATTCCAGCGGCATGAAAGCTCGCCTTGCCTTTGGGCTGTCGCTGGCTATTGATTTTGATTGTTATCTTATCGACGAGATCACCGCAGTCGGGGATCGCCGGTTCAAGAAGAAAAGCGCGGCGGCATTGGCGGAGAAGATTCGCAATGCACGGGTTCTGATGATTTCGCATTCGGAAAAAACCATCCACGACTACTGCGAAGCTGGGGTGCTGCTCTACAATGCGAAGCTGTATTATTATGATCATATCAAGGATTTGATCGTCGATTACCGGCGGTTCTGTTGAGTAAAGGCGGGGCAGGGGAGGATTGCATAAGCCTCTGCCGTTTCGTATGCCTTTACACAGTGCGGGCGCGTGTTGCCCGGCGCAGTATACGAAATATTTCTGTTGGACAGGCATATGACCCGATTGATTCTCATCCTGCACAGCATCATCGGCGCGACGCTGGCCTCGGTGGGGGTCGTGGTGCTGCTGGTTTCTGGCGTTACCGGGCTTTGGCCGCTGCTGGGCGGGGCTTTTGCGGGTTGGCTGGTGGGGTGGCCGGTGGCGTATATTATCGCCAAACGGATGCAGTAATGCGCACGTAACTGATTTGGATCAAAGCGGCCCGGCGCTCCTTCCGTTTATTTGACGGAAAATGAGCCACCCAAATGGGAAGGGAAGCTATGTTTCTTTTACTCGCACTCTACTTTGTCGCCGGCACCACGCTTGCTGGCTCCTTCATGGTCGCCGCTCTGGTGATGGGCTACACCACGGCCATGCCGATCATCTATGCTTGCGCCACCGGGTTCATTCTCGGTCTGCCGGTTACTTGGTTCGTAGCGAAAAAGCTGCGCGAGTAACGCTTGCATCTTGCATGATCCGGACCGCTGAGGCACTGTCCGCCCAGCGGTCCCTTAGCTCAACTGGATAGAGCAGCTGACTTCTAATCAGCAGGTTGAGGGTTCGAGTCCTTCAGGGATCGCCATTTGCTGAAAGTTGCGTAAAAACAGAGAGCCAACCGTTTACCTTGAAGCGCCTGTTCGTGGCCTTTCAAGGTAAACTGAAATGGCCCCTCAGAAATCCCAATCCTCATCCTCAGTTGCGACCGCTTTGCCGATGACGTAGCTGGAGCCAGAGCCGGAGAAGAAGTCGTGGTTTTCGCTGTCGGGGCTGAGCGCGGCCAAAATCGCCGGGTTGACTTCGGAGACTTCCGGCGGGAACAGCGCTTCAAAGCCCAGGTTTTGCAGGGCTTTGTTGGCGTTGTAGTGCAGGAACACCTTCACCTCTTCGCTCAGGCCGATCTCGTCGTACAGCTCTTCGGTATAGTGGCCCTCGATCTCGTAAAGCTCGAACATCAAGCCGAAGGCGTAATCCTTCAACTCCTGTTGGCGGGCTTCGTCCAGTTGCTCATAGCCGCGCTGGAATTTGTAGCCGATATAATAGCCATGCACCGCCTCGTCGCGGATGATCAGGCGGATCAGATCGGCGGTGTTGGTCAGTTTGCCGCGGCTGGACCAATACATCGGCAGATAGAAGCCGGAATAGAACAGGAAGCTTTCGAGGAAGACGCTGGCGATCTTGCGTTTCAGCGGATCGTTGCCCGGTGCGTAAGTGGTCATGATCGCCCGCGCCTTGGCTTGCAGATGCGGGTTTTCCTCCGACCAGCGGAAGGCTTCGTCCACCTCTTTTGTCGAGCAAAGGGTTGAAAAGATGGAAGAATAGCTGCGCGCATGCACCGCTTCCATGAAGGCGATATTGGTTAACACCGCTTCCTCATGCGGGGTCACCGCGTCGGGCATCAGCGAGGGCGCGCCGACGGTGTTCTGGATCGTATCCAGCAGGGTCAGGCCGGTGAAAACGCGGATGGTGAGGGTTTTCTCATGCTCCTTCAGCATGGCCCAGCTTTGAATATCGTTGGACAGCGGCACCTTTTCCGGTAGCCAGAAATTCACCGTCAGGCGGTTCCAGACCTCAAGATCCTTCTCGTCCTCAAGGCGGTTCCAGTTAATGGCGCGCGGGATGCGGATGTGTTCGTTCATGTTAGACCTTCAGAGCGAGCAGGAGACACAGCCTTCGACCTCGGTGCCCTCAAGGGCAGCCTGACGCAGACGGACGTAATAGATTGTTTTGATGCCTTTTTTCCAGGCGTAGATCTGCGCGCGGTTGATGTCGCGCGTTGTCGCCTCGGCGGGGAAGAAGAGCGTCAGCGACAGGCCCTGATCCACATGCTCCGTCGCGGCGGCATAGGTGTCGATCAGCGCTTCGGGGCCGATTTCATAGGCGTCGCGGTAATATTCCAGATTATCATTATCCATGAAGGCGGCGGGGTAATAGACCCGGCCGATCTTGCCCTCTTTGCGGATTTCGATCTTGGAAACGATCGGGTGAATCGAGGAGGTGGAGTTGTTGATGTAGCTGATCGAGCCGGTCGGGGGCACGGCTTGCAGATTGCGATTATAAATCCCGTGTTTCATCACGGATTTCTTCAGCTTTTCCCAATCGGCGCGGGTCGGCAGCTCCATACCGTCGAACAGCGCCTGCACTCTCTCCAATTGCGGCAGCCAGTCGCGGGTGGTGTATTTGTCGAAGAAGGTGCCATCCGCGTAGGTCGACGCCTCAAAGCCCTTGAACGCCTCTCCCTTCTCGCGTGCTAACTCGTTCGAGGCGCGGATGGCGTGGAAGGCGACGGCGGCGAAGTAAACGGAGGTGAACTCGATCCCCTCGGGGCTGCCGTAATGAATATGCTCGCGCGCAAGGTAGCCGTGCAGGTTCATCTGCCCCAGCCCGACCGCGTGGCTCTCATCATTGCCGCGCCGGATCGACGGCACGCTATCAATGGCCGACATTTCCGAGACCGCCGTCAGCGCCCGGATGGCCGAGCCGACCGTCTGCCCAAGGTCGCCCCCGTCCATAGCCTTGGCGATGTTGAGCGAGCCGAGGTTGCAGGAAATATCCGTGCCGAGATGGGCATAGCTCAGATCGTCGTTGAACTCCGACGCCTCGTTGACCTGCAAAATCTCCGAACACAGGTTCGACATATTGATCCGGCCCGCAATCGGGTTCATCCGGTTCACCGTGTCCTCGAACATGATGTAAGGATAGCCGCTTTCAAACTGAATTTCGGCCAGCGTCTGGAAGAACTCGCGCGCGTTGACTTTGGATTTGTGAATGCGCTTGTCGTCGACCATCTCGTCGTATTTCTCGGTGACGGAAATCTCGGAAAACGGCACGCCATAGACCTTTTCCACGTCATGCGGCGAGAAGAGATACATATCGGCGTTTTTCTTCGCCAGCTCGAAGGTTATGTCCGGGATCACCACGCCGAGCGACAGGGTTTTGATGCGGATTTTCTCGTCTGCGTTTTCGCGCTTGGTGTCGAGGAAGCGCATGATGTCGGGGTGATGGGCGTTGAGATAAACCGCCCCCGCGCCTTGCCGCGCGCCGAGTTGGTTGGCGTAAGAAAAGCTGTCTTCAAGCAGTTTCATCACCGGGATGACGCCGGAAGACTGGTTTTCGATGCCTTTGATCGGCGCGCCGTGTTCGCGCAGGTTGGTCAGCAAAAGCGCCACGCCCCCGCCGCGTTTGGACAATTGCAGCGCCGAGTTGATGCCCCGCCCAATGCTCTCCATATTGTCCTCGATGCGCAGCAGGAAGCAGGAAATCAGCTCCCCGCGCGAAGCCTTGCCAGCATTGAGGAAGGTCGGGGTCGCGGGCTGGAAGCGGCCCGCAAGGATTTCATCCATAAAGGACATGGCCAGCGCTTCATCCCCGCGCGCCAGCGTCAGCGCGGTCATCACCACCCGGTCCTCATAGCGCTCCAGATAGCGCTGCCCGTCGCGGGTTTTCAGCGTGTAAGAGGTGTAATATTTGAAGGCGCCGAGGAAGGTCGGGAAGCGGAATTTGCGCGCATAGGCCGCGTCCCAGATCTTGCGCATGAAGTTCTTGGAATAATGGTCCAGAACGGCTTCTTCATAATAGCCCTCCTCGACGAGATAGCCCAGTTTTTCGTCCAGCGAGTGAAAGAAAACCGTGTTCTGATTGACGTGTTGCAGGAAATACTGCCGCGCGGCCATGCGGTCGGCGTCGAAGCGAATCTTTCCCGTATCGTCATACAGGTTCAGCATCGCGTTCAGCGCGTGGTAGTCCAGTTCCTGCAAGTCACTGTCAAGCATATGTTTTCCCCAGCTTTTCAAGTCCCGCGCGCACGCGGATAATGTCAGTTTGCGTGCCCGCGAGTTCGAAGCTGTATAGCAGCGGCACCTTGCACTTGTCTGCAATAATGCGCCCGGACAGGGCATAGGTCGCGCCGAAATTGCGGTTTCCTGTGCCGATCACGCCCCGCAGAAGGGCGCGCCGGTCCGGGTCGTTGAGAAAGCGGATCACCTGTTTTGGCACCGCGCCATGCCCCTCGCCATCGGCATAGGTCGGACAGATCAGCACATAGGGCTGCGTGACCTGTGGCAGCGGTTCTTTTTCAGAGATCGGGATGCGCGCGGCGGGCAGGCCGAGTTGCGCAACGAAGCGCGCCGTGTTGCCCGAGGCCGACGAGTAATACACCAGCCCGGGCGCAACGGCGCCCGCCATCAGGCCAGACCGGCGATCCGGTCGGGGCGGAAGCCGGACCAGTGATCTTCGCCTGCAATCACAACCGGCGCCTGCCGATAGCCCAGCCCGGTCACGCGGTTCATCGCCGCATCGTCTTCCGTCAGATCGACCACGTCATACGAAACCCCCTTGGCGTCCAGCGCACGGGTGGTGGCGGTGCATTGCACGCAGGCGGGCTTGGAATATACGGTGATGCTCATGGTCTTGTCCTCTGTTCTGCCAAAGTCCGAGGACACGGTTCCGGCCCCTCGGAAACCCCATGCCCCGAACCCTCCGTTCGTGGTTTTGTTACGCTCGCGGCAGGTCTCCTGACTTCGCGGCTCCCCGTCCGGCTGGCCTTCCCGGGGTTTCCCAGTGGCACGATCAGCCACACGCGCCGCTTACAGTTGCGGGGGCAGTCCCGGATTTTCACCGAATTCCCTCTTAGCCGACGACTCACGCCGCCAGAACCGAAGCACCCACATATTGGGTATTGAGCGGATGGGTTGTCAACATACGGTGTGGCGGTTTTTACATTCTGGTCCATCATGCGGCGAGGTGTGATGAAATGGAAACAATCGCCAGGTCTGCATCTCCGCCGCGTCACATGCGCGCGGCGCTTGACGGAGCGGGGAGGAGTCTGGCATTGCAGGCGCATGTCCGGTTCCGGGTTCGCCCGGAGGCAATAGGGAATGCGGTGCGGGTTCGCCCAATGCCGCAACTGCCCCCGCAACTGTGAGCGGCGAGCAGGGTTGAAATGCCACTGGGATTTCCCGGGAAGGCCAGCCCAATGCTGTGACCCGCAAGTCAGGAGACCTGCCGGACCTGTGCCCTCGGGAGGGGGTGCGTCACCGGCGCCGGGGTGTGCGTTTGGACTTTTGCTCCCGTGCGGGAGAATCGGTCCTGCCAGCTCTTCGCCACAAACAGAACACGCGCGTCGGGATTGGCGCGACGGGACAAGGACGAAACCTATGAAAAAACTGCTCTTGAGCGCGGTGGCTGCGATTGCCATTCCGACCATGGCACCGGCCCACTTCCTGCTGGAATACACCACCGACACGCTGATCGAGAAGCCGGGCGATGTGCCGGTGAAACTGATCTTCTGGCACCCGTTCGAGAACGGTCATGTGATGGACCTGGAGATGCCGGAAGAGTTCTTCATGGTGCATCAGGGCGAAAAGACCGACCTCAAGGGGTCGCTGGAGCCGGTGCGTTTCACGGGTGGCGAGAATGAGGGCGCGGCGTTCAAGGGCGCGGTGCCGGTCAAGCGTTCGGGCGATTACGTTCTGGTGACGGTGCCCGCGCCTTACTATGAAGGGTCCGAGGACATCTACATCCAGCAGATCACCAAGGCTTTCCTCAACCGCAACGAGCTGCCGACCGACTGGATGAACCCGGTGGGTCTGCCGACGGAAATCATTCCGCTCAACAAGCCGTATAACATCATCGCAGGCGGCACCTTCACCGGGCAGGTTGTCAGCGAAGGCAAGCCGGCAGCGGGCGTTGAGATCGAGATCGAATACATGGCGGCAGAGCCGGACATGGAAACCGCCGCTTCGTCCGAGCCGGTAGCGTCGCCGCTGCCCGGCGGGTCTCTGGTCGCGGTTTCCGATGCCAACGGCTATTTCACCTTCGGCGTGCCGAAAGCGGGCTACTGGGGCTTTGCGGCACTGGGTTCCGGCCCGGCGACCGAGCATGAGGGCAAGGAACTGAGCCAGGATGCGGTGATCTGGATCCGCGCCTGGGATATGGAGTAACGCCTATGCACATCGTTGATGGTGCCCTGTCCAACCCGGTGGTGATCGGCGGAGCCGTTGCTGCTGTTGGTGGGATTGCGATGGGGCTTAAATCGCTGGATCTGGACCGCATCCCGACAGCCGGGGTGTTGTCCGCCAGTTTCTTCGTGGCATCGCTGATCCATGTCCCCATTGGCCCGTCTTCGGTGCATTTGATCCTGAACGGTTTAGCCGGGCTTTTGCTCGGCTGGGCCGCCTTCCCGGCGCTGTTTGTCGGGCTGCTGTTGCAGGCCGTGTTCTTCGGTTTCGGCGGGCTGACCGTTCTGGGCGTCAACACGCTCAACATCGCCTTTCCGGCGGTGCTGGCGGGGCTTTTGTTCCGGCCCATGATCGGGCGCGGTTCGCCGGTTGATGGCGCGATCTGGGGCGGCATTGGCGGCGCGTTTGCCATTGCGGCAACCACAGCGATGGTGGCTATTTCGCTGTATTTGTCCGGCGATGAATTCCTGCCCGCCGCGAAGCTGGTTTTCGTTGCCCATATCCCCGTCATGGCCATTGAGGCCGTTCTGACCGGCTTTGCCGTCTTGCTGGCGCGCAAGGTCAAACCCGAATTATTCGCCAAGGGAGTTTCCGCATGAAACGTCTTGTTCTTCTTCTCGCCCTGTGCCTCACGCCTTTGCCCGCGCTGGCGCATAAGGTTATTGCCGGGGTCTTTGCTTCCGGCGACGCCATTGAGGGCGAAATCGGCTTCTCCAACGGCGATATGGCCGCGCAGACCGAGGTCATTGTCACCGGCCCGGATGGGGCGGAACTAGGCCGTGCGGTAACGGATGCGGACGGGTTTTTCGTCTATGTTCCGACGGCTCCGGTAGAGCATACTTTCTTTGCCGATCTCGGGGCGGGGCATGTGGCGAAAGTGACCATGTCCGCTGAGGAAGTAGCAGAGATCATGGGGGTTGCGGCGGCTAAGGCGGAAGCGGTGGAAGCCGCGCCGGAAGTCGCGGCGCCGGTATCCGGCGGGGTTACGGTTGCGTCGCTCACTGAGGAAGAGCGGCAGACCATTGCGAAAGCGGTGCGCGATGAGATGCGCCCGCTGCGGCGCGAAATCGCTGCTTACCGCGAGCATAACGACTTCCAGACCATCCTCGGCGGCGTCGGCTATATTATCGGGCTGTTCGGGCTGGTCTTTTACCTTGCGGCGCGGCGTAAGCTGAAAGCCTGATGGCGCAGGCGCTCGGGCATCAGGAAAAGACGCTGGCGGAAGCGGGACGGGCCCGCGGGGTAATTGCCTCGCTGGACCCCCGGATGCGCATCGTCATGGCCTGCCTTTTTGGCGTGGTTACGGTGGCGCTGTCGTCGATCCCGGCCCTCCTGGCGGCGCTGGCCATCACGCTGGCGCTGCTTCTGGTCTCGCGCATGCCGTGGCGCCAGACCCTCAAACGCATGGCGATGATGGACGGGTTCATCCTCTTCATGCTGATTTTGCTGCCTTTTTCCCTGCCCGGTGACCCGATCTTTACCCTCTGGGGCTTCACCGCAAGCTGGCAGGGGCTATGGAAAGCGGTCGAGATTGCGCTGACAGCCAATGCGGTGATCCTGTCGCTGATGGTGCTGGTTGGCACGATGGAGCCGGTCACGCTGGGCCATGCGCTACACCGTCTGCGCTGCCCGGAAACACTGGTGCATCTGCTGATGTTCACCATCCGCTATATTGAAGTGCTACGCGAAGAATACCTGCGGCTGCGCGGCGCGATGAAGGTGCGCGGCTTTCGGCCCGGCTCGAACTGGCACACCTACCGCAGCTTCGGCTACCTCGTCGGCATGATGCTGGTGCGCGCGATTGAGCGTTCCGAGCGCATTCTCGGCGCGATGAAATGCCGGGGGTTTTCCTGGCGGATGCTGCTGTTGCAGGAATTCACCCTCTCGCGCCGGGATATTGTTTTCGCTGCCGGGCTGAGCGCGCTCTGCCTTGGCCTGATCATTCTGGATTTCACATGACCCTGATTTCGCTGCAAGATATTCACTTCTCCTATCCCGGCCACCCGCCGATCCTCGCGGGCGCCGATCTTGAACTACATGCAGGCCAGCGCCTCGCGCTCACCGGGCCGAACGGGTCGGGCAAATCAACCCTGCTGCGCATCACGCTGGGTCTGCAAAAGCCGACTTCCGGCACCGTAATGATCTTTGGCAAGGCGCGGCGCGAGGAGGCGGATTTTCATGAGGTGCGCCGCCGGGTAGGACTGGTGTTTCAGGACGCCGACGACCAGCTCTTTTGCCCGACCGTGGCCGAGGACATCGCATTCGGGCCGCTTAACCTCGGCAAAACCCGCGACGAGGCGCTGGAGATTGTCGACCGGGTTTTGACCGATCTCGACCTGATGCACCTGCGCGACCGCATCACGCACAAGCTGTCCGGCGGCGAGAAACGGCTGGTGACGCTGGCCACCGTGCTGGCGATGGAACCGGAGGCGCTGCTTCTCGATGAGCCGACCAACGCGCTGGATACGAAAAACGAGGCGCGGTTGCTGGAAATTCTCAATGCCTTGCCGCAGGCCATCCTGCTGGTCAGCCATTCGCCCGCCTTCCGCGAGGCGCTCGCCCCGGAGCGGCTGGACCTGCAAAATGGCAGGTTGGTGCCGATTTCAGGCTGACGCAAGGTAAGCTCCTTCTGGTTGGAAATTGTCAGAAAATCCGCTATGTTGCGGGCAGCATAATTTCGGAGGATACCCATGCGTTTTCTTGCCGCCTTGGGCCTGTTGGCCTGTTTTTCTACCCCGCTCATGGCGCAGGATCGCGCCTCGGCCGTGCTTGTTCTCGATGGTTCCGGCTCGATGTGGGGGCAGATCGACGGGGTTGCCAAAATCACCATTGCGCAGGACGTGGTTGGGGATTTGTTGCAGGTCATCCCGGAGGAACAGGCGCTTGGCCTGACGGTTTACGGGCACCGCCGCAAGGGCGATTGCTCCGACATTGAAACGCTGGTCGCGCCCGGTATGGGCACGCGCGATGCCATCGCGGCGGCGGTGAATGCGATCAAGCCCAAGGGCAAGACGCCGATGACCGATGCGGTGATCGCGGCGGCGCAATCGCTGCGCTATACCGAGGAAAAGGCGACGGTGATTCTGGTTTCGGACGGGATCGAGACCTGTAACCCCGACCCCTGCGCCGCGGCGCGGGCGTTGGAAGAGGCGGGGGTGGATTTCACCGCCCATGTGATCGGCTTTAACGTCAATGACCCGAGCGCCGTGGCGCAGATGCAGTGCCTTGCGGCGGAGACCGGCGGCACTTTCCGACTGGCCGATGATGCGGCGGAGTTGGGCGAGGCGTTGGAGATTGTCGTCGCGCCGGAGCCGGTGACGGTTTCTTTCCGCGCCACGGAGGGGCAGAACGGGGCCGAGATCGGCAGCGGGCTGATCTGGAACTTCGCGCCCGAAGGCACGGGCCAGCAAACCGCCCCCACCGGCAGCACGCAGCTTGCCCTGTTGCCGGGCGACTATTCCGTTTCGGTTCTGCGCCTTGCCGATGAGGCTACCGCTGACGCGCGCTTTACCGTTGGCGACACCGCCGCAACGATCACGCTGGTCTTACCCGAACTCACCCCGGCAGCCACTTTGGAAGCGCCGGCAGCGGCGGTAGCCGGGTCCGAGATCGAGGTGGCATGGTCTGGGCCAAACAATAGTGACGATTATATCGCGCTTGCAGCCGTTGGATCGGATGTGAACGAGGAGTTTTATTATGAGTATACCAATGCCGGCACTCCGGTGACATTGCGTATGCCGGTTGAACCGGGCGCCTATGAGCTGCGTTATATCGCCAATGGTAATGTGAAGAAAATTCTTGCCAGCCGCCCGATCACCGGCACAGCGCCTGCCGCTTCGCTGGAAGCGCCGGAAACGGCGGTCGCAGGTTCCGAGATCGAAGTCACCTGGATGGGGCCGGGCAACCAAGACGACTATG